>JADHED010001815.1_pt1 | contig 16581 bp, 12 predicted proteins | sample 8952041 | NCBI WGS metagenome assembly JADHED01 (sample SAMN16124423, study PRJNA663239) | bioreactor sludge metagenome | isolation source: sludge (control) | place: India:Bengaluru | collected 2018-09-08
CCTGCGGCGGGCCGCGGCCGGGGCTCCGCCGCCGCGTCCAGCCCCCAGCGCCGCAGCAGCAGGTCGCCGCCGCCCGCGGGCGGCGCGGGCCCGCCGGCCGCCTCGTCCTCGTCCGGCGCGACCGCCAGGTCCGGGGACGGCTCGGGCAGCTTGCCCCCGACCAGCGCGAGGACGCGCTGCCGGAGGGTGACGGACTCGAACGGCTTCGCGAGGAAGCCCGCGGCCCCGCAGGCCTTCGCCCGCGCCTCGTCGAACGGCTCGAAGGCGCCGGTGAGCAGCAGGATCCGCGTCCGGTCCAGCGCGGGGTCGGCCGCGATCGCGTCGGCGACCTCGTAGCCCGAGAGCCCGGGCATCAGGACGTCGCAGAGGACGACGTCGGGGCGCTCCTCGCGGCAGAGCCGGAGCGCCTCGTCGCCGTCGGTCGCGCCGATCACGCGGACGCCGGTCCGGGCGAAGGCGTTCTCGACGACCCGCCGGATGGTGGTGCTGTCGTCCGCGACCAGGATCGTGCGCATGGCGCCTCAAGATAACCCGCAGGGGCTAGCGGGCGACGCCGACGTTCCCCTCGACCCAGCGGATCATGTCCCCGGTGGTCGTGCCGGGCCGGAAGACCTCGGCCACGCCGGCGGTCTTCAGCGGCACGACGTCGTCCTCGGGGATGATGCCGCCGCCGAACACCACGACGTCGCCGGCGCCCCGGTCGCGCAGCATTCGCACGACCTTCGGGAACAGCGTCATGTGGGCGCCCGAGAGGATCGAGAGGCCGATGCCGTCGACGTCCTCCTGGATCGCGGTCTCGACGACCTGCTCCGGCGTGCGGTGCAGGCCCGTGTAGATGACCTCGTGACCCGCGTCGCGCAGGGCGCGGGCGATGATCTTCGCGCCGCGGTCGTGGCCGTCGAGTCCGACCTTTCCGATCAGCAGGCGCAGGCGAGGCTTCGCGGTCTCCATCGTGGTCCTCAGGCAGAAATAAGGGGCCAGTTAGAGTACCGCAGTTTCCTCGTACGTGCCGAAGACGGCCTTCATGGCCCCGCAGATCTCCCCCACGGTCGCGTAGGCGCGCACCGCCTCGAGGATCAGGGGGAACGTGTTGGCCTCCCCGCGGCAGGCGTCGGCCAGCCGGTCGAGCGCCCGGCCCACCGCCCGCGGGTCGCGCCCGGCCCGCGTCTCGTGCAGCCGCCGGAGCTGCTTCTCCTCGACCTCGGGGGAGATCTTGAGGATCTTGACCGGGGTGTCGTCCGCGGGGTCGATCGTGTGCTTGTTCACGCCGACGATCGTCTTGACCCCCTGGTCGACCTGCTGCTGGTACAGGAACGACGCGTCGGCGATCTCCTTCTGCGGGTACCCCGACTCGATCGCCGCGACGATGCCGCCCAGCTCCTCGATCCGGTCGAGGTAGCGCAGCGCGTCCCGCTCCATCCGGTCGGTCAGCGCCTCGACGAAGTACGACCCGCCGAGCGGGTCGATCGTGTTCGCGACGCCCGACTCCTCCGCGATCACCTGCTGCGTGCGGAGCGCGACGCGGACGGCCTCCTCGGTCGGCAGGCAGAGGGTCTCGTCGAACGAGTCGGTGTGCAGGGACTGCGTGCCGCCGATGACGCCGGCGAGGGCCTGGATCGCGACGCGGACGATGTTGACCAGCGGCTGCGGCGCCGTCAGCGAGCAGCCCGCGGTCTGGGTGTGGAAGCGGCACATCCACGACTTCGGGTCCTTCGCGCCGTACTTGTCGCGCATCCGCGTGGCCCAGATCCGGCGCGCCGCGCGGAACTTCGCGATCTCCTCGAAGAAGTCGTTGTGCGAGTTCCAGAAGAAGCTGAGCCGCGGGGCGAAGTCGTCGACGTCGAGCCCACGCGCGAGGCAGGCCTCGACGTAGCCGAAGCCGTCCGCGAGCGTGAACGCCAGCTCCTGGACCGCCGTCGCGCCGGCCTCGCGGATGTGGTACCCGCTGATCGAGATCGTGTTCCACTGCGGCACGTGCCGGCCGCAGTACTCGATCATGTCGACGATCAGCCGGATCGAGGGCTCGGGCGGGTAGATCCACTCCTTCTGCGCGATGTACTCCTTGAGGATGTCGTTCTGGATCGTGCCGCGCAGCTGCGCGAACGGGACGCCCTGCTTCTCGGCGACCGCGAGGTACATCGCGAGCAGGACCGGCGCCGAGCAGTTGATCGTCATCGAGGTCGAAACGTCGCCCAGCGGGATGCCGCCGAACAGGATCTCCATGTCGGCGAGCGTGTCGATCGCCACGCCCTCGCGGCCGACCTCGCCCTCGGCCAGCGCGTCGTCGCTGTCGCGGCCCATCAGCGTCGGCAGGTCGAACGCCGTCGAGAGGCCGGTCTGGCCATGCTCGAGGAGATAGCGGAAGCGCGCGTTGGTGTCCTCGGCGGTGCCGAAGCCCGCGAACATGCGCATCGTCCAGAGGCGCCCGCGGTGCATCGTCGCGTGGATCCCGCGCGTGAACGGGAACTCGCCGGGATAGCCGAGCTTGTCGTGGTAGTCCCAGCCGGCGAGATCCTCCGGCGTGCCGATCCGCGGGACCTCGAGGTCCGAGACGGTCGTGAACCGCGCCGGCCGCTCCGGCGCCTTCGCGAGCGTCTTCCCCAGCGTGGTGTCTTCCCATTCCCGGCGGGAACGGCTCTTCCTGTCGCGCTCAGCCATGGTCGTCGTCTTCCCCGTCGTGCCCTGCCTCGGCGGTGTCCGGATAACCGGATGATGACCGCGCATTATCCCGGCTTCCCCGCACGAGGCGCAAGACGCGTGGCCCGCCCGGGTGACTTCCGGGCGACGGAGGAGTCCCCCCGGCCGCGGACAGTTGCCGGAAACCTCCCGCGGCGCGTGCGGGACGCCGCCATGCCCCACGGACACCTCACCCAGCGGCGGCCGGAATCGACCCGCGCGACGGGCGACCCGAGGTGGGTTCGACGGCGCCAGGAGCCTCGTGCGCCGTGCCAGGCCCGCTCAGGGCCCCTCCGAGCTTTCCGGCAACTGTCCGCCACCGATCCACGTCCTCCCTTCCGCACTGGGCAGGATCCGGCGCGTGCCCGACCGCGGACCCCGCGCGATCAGCGCGTGGACGACGTCGAGCGGCAGCGCGGGCCCGCAGCCGCGCGCCGCGCGAACCACGTCGCGCACGACGACGGCGCCCGCGAGCAACGCCGCGCGCAGCGTGGCGCCGTGCTGGAGCGCGCGCCCGAGCACGAGGAGTTCGTGCGCCGAGGTGCGCGGCGCCCCGAGCCGTTCGTACGCCCACGTGTTGTACCCGCGATGACCGAACGCCGGCCACACGTGTGCGGCGTCCATGCGCGCCACGACCTCGGCCAGCGCCACGACGATCTCGCGCTCGTATCCGATCCACTCCTCCATCTCCTCCACGAGGGCACGCGTCATCAGGCCGCTTTCTGCCGCATCGAGCAAGGCGGCCGAGCGCTCGATCACCGCGAGCGCACCCCGCAGGTCGATCTCCGCCACGTCCGGGACCGCGGGGACGCGGGCCCGGTCGCCCGCGACGCGGCGCTCCCGCCCGGGGCGGACGGGCGGGAACTCGGCCTCGGGCGGGGCCGAGCCACCGGCGGCGCGCGCGGCGCGTGCGCGCGCGCTCAGGATCTCGACCGGCAGCGCTCGAGCGAGGTCGATCCAGGCTCGAACGTGGGCGCGCGAGGCGATCGAGGCGACGATGCTCGCCGCGAGTTCGTCCAGCGGGGGTCCCCCGTCCTCCCCGAAGAACGCGCGCAGGAGCGGACGGAACCATCGCAGGCCACGGCCGAGGGCGGCGCGGCGGCGCAGCGTCCGGACGGACATCCCGAGCCGCTCCGTGGCGAAGGCCTCGAGACTCCAGCATCCGGAAGCCACCCACGCGCGCCCGTACACGACCTTGCTGGCCACGGACGCCGACGCCGCCACGATCGCCCGTCGCAGGCTGGCCAGTTCGACGGCGACGGCCTCGGCGTGCCGTGCGCCGAAGAGACGCGCGTGCGCCGGCAGGCACAGGTGCGTCGTGCCGCGGCCATCCCGGTCGTCGACCATGCAGGAAGTGTCGCGTGGGGGGCAGCCGAGCGGCGGGCGCGGGGCGGATCGAGAACCGGGAGCCGTCGCGCGGGCGGGACGCCAGGGCGGGCGCCCGGCGCGCCCCGGCAGGGCGGATCCCGAAAACAGCGGCGCCCGCCGTGAGGCGGGCGCCGGGGGCTTCGATGTTGATGGCGGGCCTTGGAGCCTCAGGCCTCGGTGTCGCCGTTGTGCCGGCGGATGGTCTCGGCGCCCTCGCGGCGGTCGGCGAGCTTCGCCGTCTTGTCCTTGCGGATCTGGCGGGCCAGGACGTCCACGGCCTCGCCGATCGCGCGGTGCAGGTCGTCGTCCTCGAGGTCGGCCGTGTACGTCGCGCCCTTGCCGTTCGCGACGATGCTGACCTGCTGGCGGTGCTTTTCCGCCGACAGCGTGACCTGGATGTCGAGGTTGTGAACGAGCCGCCCGAGCTTCTGGATCTTCTCTTCCGCGTAGGCGCGGATCTCGGGGGTCAGGTTCACGTGCCGAGCCGTCATCTCGATGTTCATCGATCCCCTCCCGCGCCGGTTATTTCCGGCGCGCGGTGGACGGTGCGATGTGCTGTTCCTCGCGGTACTTGGCGACGGTGCGGCGGGCGATCTGGAGACCCTCGCGGCGCAGGGCTTCGGCGATCGCCTGGTCCGACAGCGGATGGCGCGCGTCTTCGTCGGCAATCATCCGCTTGATCTTCTCCTTCACGGTGAGGGACGAGACCGCCTCTCCCCCGGAGCTCTCGATGCCGCTGTGGAAGAAGTAGCGCATTTCCTTCAGCCCGCGCGGCGTGTGCATGTACTTGTTGTTCACCACGCGGGAGACGGTCGACTCGTGCATGCCGATGTCCTCGGCGACGTCGCGCAGCACGAGCGGCCGGATCTGGTCGATGCCGTGGTCGAGGAACGCGCGCTGGAACTTGACGATGCTCGTCGCGACCTTGTAGATCGTCCGCTGGCGCTCCTCGAGCGAGCGGATCAGCCGCACCGCCGCGCGCACCTTGTCGCGCACGAACTCCTTGGCCGACGCGTCGCCGCCCGGCGCCTGCGCGACCTTCTCGGGGTTCTCGAAGAAGCGCTTGTAGGTCGGCGAGATGCGCAGCCGCGGCAGCCCTTCCTCGTTGAGCACGACGCGGTACTCGTCGCCGTCCTTGATCACGTAGACGTCCGGCGCGATGTAGGTCGTCGGGCTCGGGCTGTACTTCTCGCCCGGGTGCGGGTCGAGGTGCCGCAGGATGTCGAGCACCTCGTTGACTTCGTCCGGCGAGACGCCGAGCGCCTTCGCGAGTTCCGCGTGGCGCTGGTTCTCGAGCAGGCCGATGTGGTCCCGCACCGCGGCGACGGCCTGCGTGTCCCCGAAGCCGAGCAGCTGCAGCTGGATGATCAGGCACTCCTGCAGCGTGCGCGAGGCGACCCCGATCGGGTCGAACTCCTTGACGACCTCGCGGACCTTCTCGACCTCCTCGACGGTCCAGGCCTTCTGGCCCAGCGTCTCGGGCGGCCCCATCGCGGCGATCTCCTCGGGGGTCGCCTCGAGGTAGCCCTTCTCGTCGAGGTTGCCGATGATCGCCTCGGCGATCTCCTTCTCGCGCGGGCCGAGGGTGGACATCTCGAGCTGCCAGGTCAGGTGCTCGGTCAGCCCGCCCTGCGCGCGCAGCAGCTGGTCCGCGGTCGGCAGCTCCTCGCTGCGGGACTCGTGCGCGCCGCGCATCGGCTGGTAGTCGTCGTCGAGGTGCTTGAAGAAGGCGTCGTAGTCGAAGTCGTCGTCGCGCTTGCCCTGCTCCTGCGCGGTGCCGCCCTCGTTCTCGACCTTCGCGGGACTGGCGGACGCGACCTCGACGGGACTGCCGAGCTCCTCGAGGGCCGGGTTGCTCACCAGCTCCTGCGAGATCTCTTCCTGGAGGTCGAGCTTGGAGAGTTGCAGCAGTTTGATCGCCTGCTGCAATTGGGGCGTGATGATGAGCTTCTGGACCAGCCGTGGCTGAAGCTTCTGTTCAAGATGCGGCATGTTGGCCCATGTTGGGCGGCCCCCGCCTGCCGGAGACCGCGGCTCGCTCGAGCTGGTCCAAAATCGGGCAGCCTATTCCGTTGTCCAATGTCTTCTGCTGTCTTCTGCCGAGTGTCTCAGGCGAGCCTGAAGTCTTCCCCAAGGTACACCGCGCGAACGTCCGCATCGGCGGCGAGTTCCGCGGGCGAGCCGCTACGGAATATCTTCCCTTGGCTGATAATATAAGCGCGGCTCACAATTTGCAATGTCTCCCGGACGTTGTGGTCGGTGATCAGGACGCCGATCCCGCGCAGCGCGGTGTCCCGCACCAGGCGCTGGATCTCGGCGACGGCGATCGGGTCGATGCCGGCGAACGGCTCGTCGAGCAGCAGGAAGCGCGGGCGGATCGCCATCGCGCGCGCGATCTCGCAGCGCCGCCTCTCGCCCCCCGAGAGGAAGTACGCCGAGCGGTCCGCGATCTCCTGCAGGCCGAACTGCGCGAGCAGCTCCTCGCTCCGCTCGTGGATGTCGTCCTCGCCGCAGCCGAGCGCCTCGAGCACCAGCTCGAGGTTGCCGCGCACGGACAGACGGCGAAACACCGAGGGCTCCTGCGGGAGGTAGGCGATGCCCGCGGCCGCGCGCTTGTGCAGCGGGAGGTCCGTCACGTCCGCGCCGCCGAGGCGGATCGCGCCGCGGTCCGGCTGCAGCAGGCCGACGATCATGGCGAAGGTCGTCGTCTTCCCCGCCCCGTTGGGCCCGAGCAGGCCGACGATCTCGCCCGGCTGCACGCGGATCGAGACGCCGTCCACGATCGGTTGCCGGCGGAAGATCTTGAGCAGCCCGTCGCCCTCGAGCGCGCCGGCCGTGTCGCCCTCTCCTCCGCGCGCGCCGCGCTCGTCGCGCTCCCGCGCGGCGGCTGTCGCGCCGTCCGGAGGGGTCGTGTCCGTCGTCGGTCTCGTCGCCATCGCGTCGGTCTCGGTCACTTCCTCGGCGTCCCCGGCGCGGGGGCCGGGGGCGCCGCCGGCGAGGGGCCCTTCGGAGGGGGCACGCCCTCGAGCGTGGTGCGCCCGCCGCGGCCCTCCGCCGTGCCGCGGCGCGCCTGCAGATCGTACCGGATGCGGGCCGCCTGCTGCTTCAGGTTTCCCTGCGTGGGCGACTCCAGCGTGGCCGGGGCGGTCTCGCCGAACAGGGTGACGATGCCGAGCGGGCCGCCGCGCCACTCGACGCGGTCCGCACGCCCGTGGTGCCCCTGCACGAGCAGCTTCACCTTGCCCGTCGCCGTGAGTTCCTCGACGCCGCCGTCGGGCCGCAGCCGCGCCTCGATCCGCTCCGCCTCGATCCGCGCCTGCGGCTCCTCGTACGTCGCGCCGCCGGTCAGCACCGCGACGCGCGAGCTGCCGTCGTAGTCGAGGTGCTCCGTGAAGAGGCGCACGCGCCGGCGGTCGTCCTTGCCCGGCTCGCCGAGCGGCAGGCTCACCTGCACCTTGCCGTCCGCGTTGAGCCGCGAGGTCTCGCGCGCGACGCGCAGCCGCGCGGCGCGCAGCGTGGCGTCGCCCTGCCAGACCTGGACCGGGCCCTCGAACTCGATCGGCGCGTCCTTCTCGGGGAAGGTGACCCGCGCGCTGCGCACGCGCACGGGCTCGCTGCCGCGGAACAGCGAGCCGTCGTCGCGGCGCAGCGAGGCCGCCTCGGTGATCGGGCCGCCCTCGGCGACGACGACGCGGCGCGCGCGGTCCACGATCACGCGCGGCGCCTCGACCAGGTCGCCCGCGCGCCGCACGCGCGCCGTGCGCTGCGCGTCGCCGGTGAGCAGGACCTCGTCCGCGCGGCGCGCGTCCCAGCGCAGCACGCTGCCCTCCGCGGTGGTCCCGTCGGAGGCCGTCGCGCGCACGGCGCCGCGCGCCTCCGCGCTCTCGGCCTTGCCGTCGCGCGCGAAGCGGAGGTCGAGCCACTCCCCGTCGAGCGTCCAGCGCTGCTTGCCGTCGGCCGCGTCCCAGCGGGCCGTGAACGGCGGGCCGGCGAGCGCGCGCGCCGGGCGCCCCGCCGGATCGGCCTCGAGCCGCCACTTCTCGGTGCGCACGCCGCCGGCGCCGTCGGGGCCGCGCAGCGCGAGCGACGACGGGCCGCCGAGGTCGACGACGCGCGCGATCGCCTGCGCGCCCTTCGGCAGCAGCCCCTCGGCCGCGAGCGACGACGCGGCCAGCTGCCAGACGGCGCCCTGCTCGCCGGTCCCGGAGAGCAGCACCGGGCCCTGCGCCTCGAGCCGCGCGGTCGCGGGCGCCGGCGGCGCCGCGAAGGTGCCCGGGCCGCCGAGGATCGTGCGCCCGGCCTGGCGCGCGCGGAACGGTGTGTCGATCCGCAGGCGGCCGGTCGGGACCGCGTACACCGCGCGCCCCGCGTCGAGCCGCCACGGCAGGCCGGAGGCGGACTCCACCTCCACGGGGCCGTCGGCCTCGACGACCTTGCCGTCCGGCTCGTACGTGAAGCCGGCGAGCATCGCGGCGACGCCGGGACCCGTGATCCGTGCCGCGCCGGGCGAGCGCAGCGTGCGCAGGCGCGTGTCGTAGACCAGTTCGTCGGTGCGCAGCACGAGGCCGTCCGGCGCCTTGACCACGACTTCGCCCTGCAGCGAGGCCTGCACGTCCTGCTCGCCGGAGCCGACCTGCTGCAGCCGCCCGCGCGCGGCGCTGACGACGACGGGGCGCCCGTCCTCGGTGTAGAACGTGAAGCTGCGGACGCCCTTCACGAACGTCGCGCCGCCCTTGAGCCCGACCTGGCTGTCGGCGAGGAGGTCGAACAGCACCTGGCCCTCGCGCGTCACGTTGAGCTTGAAGCCGCTCTCGAGGCGCGAGAGTTCCTCGGCGCTGCCCGGCGGCCGGCTCTGCACGCCCTCGGCGAGCTCGGGCCGGTCCCGCACCGACTCGTAGACGATCGCCGCCGCGAGGAGGGCCGTGCCGGCGGCCCACCAGATCCAGGCGCGGCTCCGCTTTCGGCCGTCGCGCGCCACGTGCGGCGTCAGCGCCCTTCGAACGCGGGCTTGCGCTTCTCGAGGAACGCGCGGGTGCCCTCGCGCATGTCCGCGGTCGCGAAGACCTCGCCGAAGAGCTCGGCCTCGAGCTGCAGCGCCTGCGCCAGCGGGCGGTCGAGCCCGCGGCGCACCGCGTCGAGGCAGAGCCGCACCGCGACCGGGCCCTGCGCGGCGATGGTCCGCGCGAGGGCCAGCGCCTCGTCGAGCGCGGGGCGCTCGCGCGCGATCCGGTCGACGAGGCCCCAGGCCAGCGCCGTCTCGGCGTCCACCTGGCGGCCCGTGAGGATCATGTCGAGGGCGCGTCCCGGCCCGATCAGCCGGGCGAGCCGCTGCGTGCCGCCGAAGCCGGGGATCAGGCCGAGCGCGACCTCGGGCTGGCCGAAGCGGGCGGACGGCGCGGCGACGCGCAGGTGGCACATCAGCGCCAGCTCGCAGCCGCCGCCGAGCGCGAAGCCCTCGACGGCCGCGATCACGGGCTTTCCCGCGGCCTCGATCGCGGTCGCGACCCCCTGCCCCTCGCGCGCGTAGGCGGCGGCCTCGTCGGGCGAGAGCGGCGCCATCTCGGCGATGTCGGCGCCCGCGACGAACGCCTTCGCGCCCGCGCCGGTCAGCACGATCGCGCGGACGGCCGGGTCCTCTCCCGCGGCGCGGAGCTGCCGCTTGAGCTCCGCGACGACCGCGCGATCCAGCGCGTTCAGCTTCTGCGGGCGGTCGATCGTCACCACCGCCACGTGGTCCTGGACCTCGCGGCGGACGAGGGGGGCGTCGCTCATGGGCCGGGTACCTCCGGCCGCGATTGTACTGGTGACCCGGGAACCGCGCAGGAACACCCGCGCGCGGCGCAGGAACGCTCAGGAGCGGCGCAGGAAGTCGTCGCCCGCCGCGCGGACCTTCTCGCGGTAGTCGTTCCCGCGGACCTCGACCACGAAGCACATCTCGAGCAGCCGCGAGGCCAGGCGCTCGCCGATGCGGTCGGCGAGGCTGTCCTGCGCGGCGCCCGCGCCCGGCCCCGCCTTGAGGGGGCGGTTGGTGGTGACGAGCGTCAGCCGGCTCGCGTTGTAGCGCTCGTTGACGATCAGCCCGAGCACGTCCGCCGTCCAGGGGGTCATCCTCGTGCAGCCGAGGTCGTCCAGGACCAGGACGTCCGCGCCGACCACCGGGTCGATGACGTCCTTGCTGGGCGTCTCGCTGCGCTTGTCGAACGTGTCCTGCAGCCGGCGCAGGAGGTCGGTGAACTCGACGAACAGCCCCGAGACGGGGTAGTTCAGCACGACCTGGCGCAGCACCCCCACGGCGAGGTGGGTCTTGCCCACGCCGCAGGGGCCCCACAGCAGGAGCCCGCGCGAGCGCGCGCCGTCGAGCGCGTAGTCGGCGACGAGCCGGTGCGCGAACGCCATCGCGCGGGACTGCGACTCGTGGTGGTGCTCGAAGTGCCCGTCGAGGTCGCAGTGCCGGTAGCGCTCGGGGATCCGCGCCGCCTGCAGGCGCAGCTGGCGCCGCTGCTGCACGCGGCACGCGCAGGGGCGCGCCGCGGCTCGGCCCTGCGCGTCCGCCTCGACGACGAAACCCGTGTCGCGGCACGAGGCGCAGGTCGCGGGCGCCGCGGGCATCAGTTGAGGTAGCTCCGCAGCTGCTGGCACTTCGACGAGCGGTTGAGCTTCTTCAGCGCCTGCGCCTCGATCTGCCGGATGCGTTCGCGCGAGAGGTTCATCGCCTCGCCGATCTCCTTGAGCGTCTTCGGCTCCTCGCCCGTCAGCCCGAAGCGCAGCAGGATCACGCGCCGCTCCTTGTCGTCCAGCTCGCCGAGCGCCTGCCGCACCTGCGTGCGCAGCGCGCCGCGCAGCAGCACGGCGTCGGCCGACGGGATGACGTCCTGCTCGAGCTTGTCGGAGAGGTGGAACTCGTGCTCCTCGTCGATCACGGCGGACAGCGAGAGGTTCTCGTCGGAGACCTGCAGCAGCGTGGTGACGTCCTCGGGGTCGACGTCCATCGCCTCGGCGATCTCCTCGACCGACGGGCGGCGCTCCAGCTCGCTCATCAGCGCGGCCTGCGTCTTGCCGATCCGGTAGAGCAGGTTGGCCTGCTTCTGCGGCAGGCGGAACGGCCCGCTCTGGTCGGACAGCGCGTGGATGATCGACTGCCGGATCCACCACACCGCGTAGGTGATGAACTTGACGTTCTTGCCCGGATCGAAGCGCTTCGCGGCCTCGATCAGGCCGACGTTGCCCTCGTTGATCAGGTCGAGGAACGACAGTCCGAGCCCGCGGTAGCGCTTGGCGAACGAGACGACGAAGCGCAGGTTGGCCTCGACAAGCCGCCTCTGCGCCTTCTGGTCGCCCTGCTGGATCAGGCGCCCGAGTTCGCGCTCCTCCTCCACCGTGATGCGGGGGAGCTTCGCGATCTCCTTGAGGTACTTCTTGAGCGCCTCGGGCGTGCCGGCACTGCGCTTCTCGCCCGACTCCTCGGTGTACTCGTCCGACATCCAGGGGCCTCCCGCTCGCACCGTGTCCGCCGGACCGGGGGGGCCCCCGCGCGTCGCGCGCGGGGCGCCGTTCCCACGTCCCGGAGGATGCACCCGCCCCGCGTGGACCGTCACCGTCCGGTGCGGCCCGCGCGTGACCGGGAACCTTATCGGCCAGCGGCCGCTGGATTATAAGGGGGCGTCCGACGAACTGTCCCGAAAGGATTCACGGCGACGCGGTCGCCCGCGCGGCCGGCCTAGTGGTCCGCCTGCGGCTCGACCGGGATGCTCCGGGATCGCGCCTCGGGCTTCTTGGGCAGCGAGATGCGCAGGATCCCCTGCTCCAGCGAGGCCCGCACGTGGTCGAGGTCGAGCCCCTGCGGCAGCTCGAACTTGCGCAGGAACCGGCCGTAGGGGCGCTCGAGCCGCACGAAGTTCCAGTCCGAGCTCCCCTCGGTGCGCTGCCGCTCGCCCTGCACGACGAGGAACTGGCCGTCCACGCGGACGTCGATCTGCTCGCGCGCGAGGCCCGCCAGCTCGCAGTCGATCTCGAGGCTGTCGGGCGTCTCGACGACCTCGGCCACGGGGCGCCACACGCCGACGCCCTCGGACTCGGCGTCCATCGGGACGGGTCCCGTCAGGACCGTCTCGAACAGCTTGTTCATCCGGTCCTGGATCGTGAGCAGGTCGCGGAACGGGTCCCAGGTCTTCATCGGTGCGCCTCAGGTGGTCGGCGGCCTGGTGCGTCGCCTTCATCAGGCGGTCCGCCGCGGCGTCGAGGCGCGACTTGTCCTCGGCCTTGAGCGCCTCGCGGGCCTCGCCGATGGCGGCGTTGATGTCGGTCCGGACGTTCTCGGGCAGCTTGTCGCCGGCGTCCGCGACGGTCTTCTCGCTCTGCCACACGAGGCTGTCCAGCCGGTTGCGCGCCTCGACCACCTCGCGCTGGCGCCGGTCGGCGTCCTCGTTCCGCTTCGCCTCGTCCACCATCTTCTCGACCTCGGACTTGTCGAGCCCCGAGGACGCCGTGATGGTGATCCGCTGGTCGCGGTTGGTCGCCCGGTCCTTGGCCGTCACGTGCAGGATGCCGTTCGTGTCGATGTCGAACGTCACCTCGACCTGCGGGATGCCGCGCGGGGCCGGCGGGATGCCGTCGAGGTTGAAGCGCCCGATCGTCTTGTTCTGGCCGGCCATCGGGCGCTCGCCCTGCAGCACGTGGATCTCGACGCCGGGCTGGTTGTCGCTCGCCGTCGAGAAGATCTCCGACTTGCGCGTCGGGATCGTCGTGTTGCGCGGGATCAGGGTCGTCATCACGCCGCCCAGCGTCTCGATGCCGAGCGAGAGCGGGGTCACGTCGAGCAGGAGCAGGTCCTTCACGTCGCCGGACAGGACGCCCGCCTGGACCGCGGCGCCCACCGCGACGACCTCGTCGGGGTTCACGCCCTTGTGCGGCTCCTTGCCGAAGAACTCGGTCACGAGGCGCTGCACGAGCGGGATGCGCGTCGAGCCGCCGACCAGGATGACCTCGTCGATCTGCGACGGCTGCAGGCCCGCGTCCTGGAGCGCCAGCCGGCAGGGCTCCATCGTGCGCCGGATGACGCCGTCCGCGAGCTGCTCGAAGCGCGAGCGCGACAGCTTGAGCACGAGGTGCTTGGGGCCGGACGCGTCGGCCGTGATGAACGGCAGGTTGATCTCCGTCTCCATCGCGGACGACAGCTCCATCTTGGCCTTCTCGGCGGCCTCCTTCAGGCGCTGCAGGGCCATCTTGTCCTTCGACAGGTCGATCCCCTGCTCGCGCCGGAACTCGTCGATCAGCCAGTCCATCAGCACCTGGTCGATGTCGTCGCCGCCGAGGTGCGTGTCGCCGTTGGTGGACTTCACCTCGACGACGCCCTCGCCGACCTCGAGGATCGAGATGTCGAAGGTGCCGCCGCCGAAGTCGAAGACCGCGATCTTCTCGTCCTTCTTCTTGTCGAGGCCATAGGCGAGCGCCGCCGCGGTCGGCTCGGGGACGAGCCGCGCGACCTCGAGCCCCGCGATCTGGCCGGCGTCCTTGGTGGCCTGGCGCTGCGCGTCGTTGAAGTAGGCCGGGACCGTGATCACGGCCTTGTCGACCTTCTCGCCGAGGTAGGCCTCCGCGTCGGCCTTGAGCTTCTGCAGGATCATCGCGGAGACCTCGGGCGGCGAGAACACCTTGCCGTCGATCTCGACGCGGGCGTCGCCGTTGGGCGCCTCGACCACGTGGTACGGGATCCGGGACAGCTCGGCCTGGCCCTCGCGGAACTTGCGCCCCATGAAGCGCTTGATCGAGTAGACCGTGCGCGTGGGGTTGGTGATCGCCTGGCGCTTCGCGACCTGGCCCACGAGCCGGTCGCCCTTGTCCGTCACGGCGACGACCGACGGGGTGGTGCGTCCGCCTTCCGCGTTCGCGATGACGGTCGGCTTGTCGCCTTCCATGATGGCGACCACCGAGTTGGTGGTCCCCAGGTCGATGCCGATGATCTTTCCAGGCATGTCTCGTCTTCCTCCAGGCGGCCGGTCGCCGCGGTCCCCTTCCTAAGACCGCTTCCGGAGAAATCAAGACAATCGACGATCGTCGTAGGGGCGGCCCAAGGGCCGCCCTCCGGCGATGGGCGCGGCAGCACCCAGCCAGCGGGAGCGGGACGCGACGGAGGGCGGCCCAAGGGCCGCCCCTACAAGGATTTGGCGGGGGCGTCGCCGGTGCGTTCGACGGGGGAGAAGCGGCGCTCCCGGACCGCGGGCGGACGCCCGCCGTGCGGGGCCTCGCCGATCCGCAGGCCCCACGGGAGCACCCGGAACTGGTACGGCCGGCCCCACGGGTCGAGCGCGAAGCCGGGCGGCACGAGGCCGTGCTGTACGAGCGACGGGATCCCGACGGGCCAGGACCCCTCGTCGAGGAAGTAGACCACCGCCGCCTCCTCGAGCCGCGCCAGCCGCTCGGCGCTCACCGCGCGGCGCAGCCTCTCGAGCCCCGCGGCGTCCGCGAGGACGGCGTCCGAGGCGAGCGAGGGCAGCGGGGACGCGCCCGCCGCCCCGGGCAGCACGGCGGCGACGACGTCGAGCAGCGCCGACGCCCCCCCGAGCGCCGCGAGCCCCGCGACCACGACGAGCAGCGCGCGCGCCGGCGCCGCGCTGCGCAGGAGGCCCCAGCCGGCGCGCGACCCGCGTGCCGGCGCTTCCTCCTCGACGGTCTCGAGCATCCCCGCCTGGCACAGCTCGGCGAGGGCGTGGAACGCGTCGAAGGTCCCGAGCCCCGAGAGCTCCGCGATCTCCCCGGCCGAGCGCGCCCCGTCGACCCAGCGCAGCACCGCGCGGTCGCGGTCCGACAGCCGCGTCCCCTGCGCGCCGGTCTCCTCGAGCGGGTTCATCGGGATCACGCCGAAGTCGATGTCCTCGTCGTAGACCGAGCCGCGGGTCTCGACCGAGTCCGCGGTCGTCGCGAGCAGCCGGTGGCCGCGCTCGGTCGCGCGCAGGACCACGGAGCGCGAGGGGATGACCCGCTCGACGAGCGGCCACTCGTCGACCATCCGCGCGCCTTCCATCAGCAGGTTCTCGGCCGGGATCGGCTCGATGTACCCGCGGTCCCACTCGACCGGGGCGCCCGGCTGGAAGTCGTACTCGCCGTCGTTCCAGCGGAACAGGTCGTAGACCGTGTCCGTGATCTGCAGCAGCAGCTGCCGGCGGACGGTCTCCTTGTCGACCCACTTGGCCTCGACGAGCACGTGCCCGAGGCGCTGCAGCGTCGTGCGCTGGCGGCGCAGCGCCTCCTCGAGGCGCTCCTCGCTGAGCTTGCCGGTGCGGACGAGCAGCTGCCCGACCTTCTGCTCCGACGCGCGGCGGCTCGAGTCGGCGGACACGACGCGGCCCGAGTCGAAGCCGATCGTGACCTCCTCGATGCCGCGCCGCAGCACGAGCACGCCCGTCTTCCGCTGCAGGCCGATCAGCTGGAGGATGTCGGTCAGCGAGAAGTCGCCGAGGGTTCCCGAGAGCGCCACGGCTACCTCCCCGCCTGCCGGCCGACCGGCAGCGGCCGCAGCGGCGGCAGCTGCGCCACCAGCCAGAACAGCAGCGCGGCCGCGGCGAACGGCACGCCCGCGCTCCACGGGCCGACCGGCGGCCCGGGCGGCAGCACGCGGCCCGGGAGCAGCGCGCCGCCGACCAGGAAGGCCCACGCGGCCGCCTGCAGGAAGCCCAGCCCGGTGCGCCCCTCGTGGACCAGCGCGAGCCCCGGCCAGAGCAGCTGCGCCAGCGCGCGGCCGCGCGCGAGGAGCCGGATCCGGCGGTCCACGCGGCGCGCCTGCGCCTGGCGCGCCTTCGGCGCGAGCCCCTCGCGCCGCCCGAACAGCTGCGCGCAGGCCGTGCAGATCTCGACGCCCCGCTCCTGCCCGGCGCAGCGGTTGCAGAAGCCCGCGCCGCAGCGCGGGCAGCGGCGCGCGGCGTAGTCCTGGCCCCGCATTCCGACGAGCAGCGCGGCCAGCAGCGCGGCCACGGCCCCGAGCGAGATCGGGTTCAGGAAGTCGATCGCCTGCCGCGCGGCGGGCAGCGCCTCGTCGCGCACGAGGCGCCCGGCGATCTCGCCGACGGGGAACTCCGGCTCGACCACGCCGTCCCCGACCGCGACCCGCTCCAGCCGGCGGACCTCCTCCGCGGAGAGCGCCCGCGCCCGGGCGAGGCTCTCCTCGGCCTGCCGCGTCTCGAACATCGCGGCCCGCGTGCGCGACAGGTTGTAGAGCGCGAGCACGCTGCGCGGGTCCAGCTCGGCCGCCTCGCGGAAGTAGACGGCGGCCGCCTCGCGCTTGCCGAGCCGGTAGTACACGTTGCCCAGCGCGATGCGGATCCGCGCGTCGGACGGGTCGGTTTCGGCGGCGGCGCGCAGCAGCTCGAGCGCGCGCTCGGGCTCGCGCGGCGCGACCGTGCGCGCCGCGAGCACCTTCCACGGCGCCTCGCGCGGCCGCGCGGACGCGAGCGCGTCGAGCCCGGGCAGGAGCCGCGCGTCGAGCGCGCGCTCCGCGCCCGCGACCGCGGCGCGCGTGCCCGGCGACGCCGGCAGCGCGGCGAG
>JADHED010001828.1_pt1 | contig 16510 bp, 13 predicted proteins | sample 8952041 | NCBI WGS metagenome assembly JADHED01 (sample SAMN16124423, study PRJNA663239) | bioreactor sludge metagenome | isolation source: sludge (control) | place: India:Bengaluru | collected 2018-09-08
AGGGTTGGGGTGAGGGCTCGCGGCACAGTCTGAGGTATGTGCCTAATCAGGAAAAAACAGCCTATAGCGCTTGATACACAAGCGCTTGCAGCTATGTAATCGATAGTGAACACATGAGCACGCCTGAACAATCCCAGCTCGGCAAGGCCAGCGCCTATGCCGACCAGTACGACGCAACGCTGCTGTACCCGATACCGCGCCAGCCCAAGCGCGCCGAGATCGGCATCGCCGGCGCCCCAGGCTTCTTTGGCGCCGACCTGTGGACGGCCTATGAGCTGTCCTGGCTCAACCTGCGCGGCAAGCCGCAGGTGGCCATTGCACACATCACCGTGCCCTGCGAGACGCCCCACATCGTCGAGAGCAAGTCCTTCAAGCTGTACCTGAACAGCTTCAACAACACACGCTTTGCCAGCCTGGATGAGGTACGCGCGCGCATCCGCCAGGACGTGAGCGAGGCCGCCTGGCGCGGCGCCGCACATGCCGGCACCGTGGGCGTGCGCCTGGTCACGCCCGATCAGTTTGACGCGGAGCAGGTGCACGAGCTGGACGGCCTGCTGCTCGACCGCCTGGACATCGCGTGCACACAGTACCAACCGGCGCCCGAGCTGCTCAAAGCCAACCACGACGAGGCACCGGTCACCGAAACCCTGGTCAGCCACCTCCTGAAAAGCAACTGCCTGGTGACGGGCCAGCCCGACTGGGGCTGCGTGCAGATCACCTACAGCGGCGCGCAGATCGACCAGGAAGGGCTGCTGCAGTACATCGTGAGCTTTCGGGGCCACAACGAGTTCCACGAGCAATGCGTGGAGCGCATCTTCATGGACATCTGGCAGCGCTGCCGCCCCATCAAGCTGGCCGTGTACGCTCGCTACACGCGCCGCGGCGGGCTGGACATCAACCCGCTGCGCACCAGCGCCCCCATGCCCCTGCCGGCCAACCGGCGCACGGCGCGGCAGTAGGCCCGCGCAGCCTTGCCAAGCGCAGCCCCTTGTCTTTCGCCCCAGAAGCCACCACATGCAGCCCATAGAACAACAATTCTTCAACGACCTCGAAAAAAAGCTCTGGACTGCCGCCGACAAGCTGCGCTCCGCCCTGGACGCCTCGGTCTATAAGCACGTGGTGTTGGGGTTGATCTTTCTGAAATACGTCTCCGACGCGTTTGAAGAGCGGCAACAAGAACTGCGCCAGCAGTTCCAGCAAGCCGATCACGACTACCACATGGCGCCCGACGAATACGGCGGCGCCGGCACCCCGGAATACGAAGAAAACCTGGCCGCCGAGCTGGAGGTGCGCGACTACTACACCGAGAAAAACGTCTTCTGGGTGCCGCAAGAGGCGCGCTGGCAAACCCTGCGCGACCTGGCCCAGCTGCCGCCCGGCGAGACCCTGCCCTGGAACGCCCCGGGCAAAGACACGCCCGAGAAGATGCGCAGCGTCGGCTGGCTCATCGACAACGCCATGGAGGCCATCGAGCGCGAGAACGCCAAGCTCAAGAACGTGCTCAACAAGGACTTCGCCCGCACCCAGATCGACAGCCACAAGCTGGCCGACCTGATCGCCCACTTCTCCGACACCCACTTCAGCCAGCCCAGCTACAACGGCCAGCCGCTCAACCTGAAGAGCAAAGACATCCTCGGCCACGTCTATGAATACTTCCTGGGCCAGTTCGCCCTGGCCGAAGGCAAGAAGGGCGGGCAGTACTACACGCCCAAGAGCATCGTCACGCTGATCGTCGAAATGCTCCAGCCCTTCAAGGGCCGCGTCTATGACCCCGCCATGGGCTCGGGCGGTTTCTTCGTGCAAAGCGAAGAATTCGTCGCCCAGCACGGCGGCAAGGTGGCCAACGGTAAAACTGGCCAGATCAGCATCTACGGGCAAGAAAGCAACCCCACCACCTGGAAGCTCGCCGCCATGAACATGGCCATACGTGGCCTGGACTTCAACTTTGGCGGCCAGCCCGGCGATACCCTGCTGGGCGACCTGCACCCCGACCTGCGCGCCGACTACGTCATGGCCAACCCGCCCTTCAACATGAAGGAGTGGTGGAACGCCAAGCTGGAGGGCGACCCGCGCTGGCTGGTGGGCACACCGCCGCAGGGCAACGCCAACTTTGCCTGGCTGCAGCACATGCTGTACCACCTGGCCCCCACCGGCAGCATGGCGCTGCTGCTGGCCAACGGCTCCATGAGCAGCAACACCAACAACGAAGGCGAAATCCGCAAGCAGCTGGTCGAGCGCGACTACGTGGAATGCATGGTGGCCCTGCCCGGCCAGCTGTTCACCAACACGCAGATACCGGCCTGCATCTGGTTCCTCACCAAAGACAAGGCCAACGGCTACAACCTCGACAAAAAGAAGCGCGACCGGCGCGGCGAGTTTCTGTTCATCGACGCCCGCAACCTCGGCTACATGAAAGACCGCGTGCTGCGTGACTTCACGGTCGAAGACATCCAGAAGATCGCCGATACCTTCCACGCCTGGCAGCAGGCTGCCCCCTCTCCCCTTGCGGGAGAGGGCCGGGGAGAGGGGGAATATCAAAACATCCCCGGCTTCTGCTTCTCAGCGTCGCTGGCCGACATCCGCAAGCACGAGCATGTGCTGACCCCCGGGCGCTACGTGGGCGCCGAAGAGCAAGAGGAAGACGGCGAAGCCTTTGCCGACAAGATGGCGCGGCTCACCAAGCAGCTGGCAGAGCAGTTTGAAGAAAGTGCCAGGCTGGAAGGCGAAATCAAAAAGAATTTGGCAGGGTTGGGCTATTCAATGTCGCTGAAGGAGTAGCAGCATGTCTGATACACGTCTGGATCTTTCCGCACTGCGTGATGCGGTTGGCTCGCTTGAAGACGGGCTGGAAGTCGTCAGTGACAGTGAATGGTTTAACGCACAGTCCAGCAAGGTACAAAACACCCTGATTGCGGGTGTGATTCAAAACTTCGAGTTTGTTTATGAAATCAGCGTCAAGATGATCAAGCGTCAGATTGAGGCTGAATCAGCCAGCCCCGACGAGGTGGATGAAAGCAACTTCCGCGACGTGCTGCGCGTGGCGGCCGAGAAGGGCTTGATCGCCGACGTAGAGGCCTGGTTCAAATACCGCAAGATGCGCAACATCACCGCGCACACCTACGACCATCAAAAAGCCCAGCAGGTCTATCAAGACACCTTGATTTTCATTGACGACGCTCGCGCCTTGCTGCACAAACTGGAAGCGCGCAATGCCTGAGCTGCCCAAGATCGACATCCGCCCCGATCATTGGGAGATCGTGCGCGGCATATTGCAAAAACATGTGCCGCAGTATGCGGTGTGGGCGTTTGGTTCACGGGCCAAATGGACGGCCAAGCAATATTCTGATCTGGATCTGGCCGTAATCGGCGATCAGCCCCTGTCGCTGGCCGTGAGCGCCCACCTGAGCGATGACTTCTCGGAGTCCGACCTTCCGTGGCGGGTGGACGTGGTCGATTGGGCAACGACCAGTGAATCGTTCAGGAAGAGGATTGAGCGGGATAAGGTGGTGGTGCAGGAGGTCGCGCGCGATAGGGACATAACCTCTGATGCTGGATGGCAAGAAATCTCGCTGGGCGAAGTGGTTGAACTAAAACGCGGCTATGACCTCCCCAAAGATAAACGCATCCCGGGAAATGTTCCGATTGTTTCGTCCTCTGGAGTGAGCGATTTTCATGCCAAGGCCATGGTTCAAGGGCCTGGTGTAGTGACAGGTCGATACGGCACTATTGGTGAGGTTTTCTATGTCGATAAGGACTATTGGCCGCTAAACACAACGCTCTATGTTCGCGACTTCAAGGGCAATGCACCGAGGTTCATTAGTTACCTTTTGAAGACTCTCGACTTTCAGGCTTATTCCGACAAAGGGGCTGTACCTGGGCTTAATAGAAACCACCTCCACTTGGCGCGGGTTCGCCTTCCTGGGAAATCGACCCAAATAGCCATCGCCAAGGTTCTCGGCAGTATCGACGACAAAATCGACCTCAACCGCCGCATCAACCAAACCCTGGAAGCCATAGCGCAAGCCATCTTCAAATCGTGGTTTGTCGATTTCGATCCGGTCAAGGCCAAGATCGCCGCCAAGGCCGAAGGCCGCGACCCGCTGCGCGCCGCCATGAGCGCCATCAGCGGCAAGCCCGACCATGAACTCGACGCCCTACCCCCAGAAGCCCTCGCCCCCCTCACCGCCACCGCCGCGCTATTCCCGGATGAGATGGAAGAATCGGAATTGGGGGAGATTCCCAAGGGCTGGACTGTCACAGATTTTGGCGCTGTCTCTAACTGCTTTGACAAAAGACGCATTCCCTTGTCCAGTCGTGAGCGGGAGAAAAAAAAGGGGTTTATTCCGTACTATGGCGCGACGAGTGTTATGGATTACGTCGATGAAGCAATCTTTGACGGCATTTATCTGTTACTTGGCGAAGATGGCTCTGTTCTGAAGCCGGATGGCACGCCGTTCGTTCAATACATATGGGGAAAGTCGTGGGTTAACAATCATGCCCACGTTCTCCAGGGAGCCAATGGCGTTTCCACTGAGCAATTGATGCTCTTCATTTCTATTCAGAACATTTCGGCCTATGTAACGGGGGCTGTTCAGCTCAAATTGAATCAAAAAAACATGAACAACATACCGTTTATCAAGGCCGGCGCTGATATTAATTATCGATTTTCGGATGCCATTGCCCCCACTTTTTTTCAGCACTGTTCTTTAGTTGAGGAAATGCGTTGTCTTGCCGAGCTGCGCGACACCCTCCTCCCCAAACTCCTATCCGGCGAGTTGTCTGTTGACCCGCTCGTCGAACATGCTGGGGCTGCATGATGGACATTAAGAAGCTCCGCGAAAACAAGCTCATCGTGGACAAGGTCGAAGAAGCCTTGCAGGCGGCGTATTCGTCGAATCAGGAATTCAATGCGGTGCTGGATGAGGCAGAGCCACTGTCATTCAGGTGCCCGCGCGGCGCCGGATAACGAATACCCAATGGAGCAAATCCTCAAACTCGCAACCGCAGTAGCGCGTAAACAGATGATGTTCGAATGATGAATCGATTTTTTTTTCAGACAAGGACAGTGTCATGAAACTAAAAGCTGTCACGCTGCGCGGTTACAAATCCATCGCTAGGCTGGAGGCCTTCGAGCTGCGCAATCTCAATGTGCTGATCGGCGCCAATGGTGCAGGCAAAAGCAACTTCATCGGTATTTTCAAGCTGTTGGCGGCGTTGGCCGATGGCAATCTGCAAACCTTTGTGCAGAAACAAGGCGGGCCAGATGCCTTGCTGCACGGCAGTCGCAAACGCACGCAGCAGATCGACGCTGAGATTTATTTCGAACCTGGGTATCCAGGAATTAGCAACGGCTACCGCATCAGCCTGACGCCCACAGCAGACAACCGTCTGATTTTCAGCCGTGAGGAAACCTGGATCGACGGCCATTACACGGCCAAGGCCATCCCACTGGGCACGGCGCACGATGAAGCCAAACTGCGTGATGACCAGCAGGCAGTGAGCACCTATGTGCGGCCCGCCATGCAAAGCTGGCGGCAGTACCACTTCCACGACACGGGCGACTCCGCCGCTGTGAAGCGCCCGCACGGCAGCAATGACAACCTGCGCTTGAAACCGGCGGCGGATAACCTGGCTGCATATTTAGCCAAGCTCAAGAAGACCTTCCCCGATGCCTACCAGCGCATCGTGGACACCATCAAGCTGGCGGCACCCTTCTTCGGTGGCTTTGTCATCCGCGATCCCTTGCCCGAAAGCATCGAGTTGGAGTGGTTTGAGCAGACCGATCCGGACACGCCGTACAAGGCGCATGTGCTCTCCGATGGCACGCTGCGTTTCATTTGCCTGACCACGCTGCTGATGCAGCCCACGCATCTGCTGCCTGATACGGTGTTGATCGACGAGCCGGAGCTGGGTTTGCACCCCTATGCGATCAATCTACTGGCGGACATGCTCAAGCAAGTTGCCGAGACCAAGCAGATCATTGTTTCGACGCAGTCGGTGGAACTGCTCAACGCGTTCGAGCCACAAGATGTAGTGGTAGTTGAGCGTGATAGCGGAGTCACGACCATGAAGCGGCTTGATCCGGAGGAGTTTAAGGATTGGCTGGAGGACTACAGCATCGGTGATTTGTGGAAGCGCAACGTACTTGGCGGGAGGCCGACCCGATGAAGCGCGTGTGCATCGTCTGCGAAGGGCAGACCGAAGAAACTTTCGTGCGCGACGTGCTGGCCCCGGCGTTCTACGACTTGGGCTTGAACTTGATCCCCGAGATGGTGGAGACATCACCAGGCCACAAGGGCGGCGCATTGAAATACGACCGGGTCAAGCGCCACTTGCGCAATACGCTTCGGCAGAACAGCGCGCCCGTGGTGACGACCTTATTCGACTTGTATCGCCTTGACAGCGGCTTCCCCGGTTTTGAGGATTCACTGGCACAAGCCGACTTGCCACGGCGACTGGACGTGTTAAAGCAAGCCTTGCACGCCGATGTGGTGGCCGAGGCCGGATGCCAGCCGGGCCGGTTCGCACCCTACATTCAGCCATATGAGTTTGAGGCACTGTTATTCAGCGACGTGGCCACATTGACGCGTGTTGAGCCGGGTTGGCAAACGGCAATGGATGCACTGGCGGCAGCACGGGCGGCTGCCGAGTCGCCCGAACACATTAACGACCGGCCAGAAACCAAGCCAGCCGCACACCTGGAGCGCGAACTGAGCCATCCCAACTACCACAAGCGCAGGCATGGCCTCATCGTTGCTCAGAAGATTGGACTGGCCAGGATCGAGGCCGAATGTGCATTCTTCGCCGCGTGGCTGGCGCAAATCAGGTCTTGGGCGTAGCCGCCATTGAAGCGCAAGCAAGGTTTGCGCTCCAATTTTTTGCTAACCCGTTTTTCATAGCAAACCAGATCGGTTGCCCAACAGGCCTGGGGGAGGCGCAGAGATTCTGACATGCTGAACGAACAACAACTCGAAGCACTCTGCCTGGGCTGGTTCCAGGAGGCCGGCTGGCGCTTTGCCCATGGCCCGGACATTGCGCCGGACAGCAGCGCCCCGGAGCGCACCGACTACCGGCAGGTGGTGCTGCAGGGGCGCCTGCTGGGCGCACTGGCCCGCATCAACCCCCACCTGCCGCCCACAGCGCTGGAACAGGCGGCCCATGCGCTGCAGCGCCTGGGCGAGCCGCAGCTGGTGCTGCGCAACCGCAGCTGCCACCGCCTGCTGCTGAGCGGCGTGATGGTGGAGTTTGCACAGGGCGACGAGAAGAAGACCGACCTGGTGCACTTTATCGACTTTGCCCAGCCGGCCAACAACGACTTTTTGGTGGTCAACCAGTTCACCATCACCGGCGCCAAGCAGCCGCGCCGGCCCGATGTGATTGCCTTTGTGAACGGCCTGCCGCTGGCCGTGGTGGAGCTGAAGAATCCCGCCAACGAGCACACCGATGTGTGGGACGCCTTCAACCAGCTGCAGACCTACAAGGACGAGATTGGCGACCTGTTCAACAGCAACGCCGCCCTGGTGGTGAGCGACGGTTTTACGGCCCGCGTGGGCTCGCTCACCGCGAATGCCGAGCGCATGCTGCCCTGGCGCACCATCGCCAACGAAGACGACCGTCCGCGCCTGCAGATGGAGCTGGAGACGCTGGTGCGCGGCTTCTTCAAGCCCGAGCTGTTTCTGGACTACGTGCGGCACTTTGTGCTGTTTGAGCAAGATGGCGACAGCATCGTCAAGAAGATTGCCGGCTATCACCAGTTCCACGCGGTGCGCGAGGCGGTGCGCGCCACGGTGATTGCCGCGCAAGATGCCGGCAAGGGCGTGCTGGAGGTGCACGACGAGCGCGCCACCTATGGCAAAGAGGTGCAGCCGGGTTCGCGCAAGGCGGGCGTGGTGTGGCACACGCAGGGCTCGGGCAAGAGCATCACCATGGCCTGCTACGCCGGCAAGCTGCTGCAGCAGCCCGAAATGAAGAACCCCACGCTGGTGGTGGTGACCGACCGCAACGACCTGGACGGCCAGCTGTTTACCACCTTCAGCGCGGCCAGTGATTTGCTGAAGACGACGCCCGTGCAGGCGGGCGACCGCGACGCGCTGCGCGCGCTGCTGGCCTCGCGCGAGGCGGGCGGCATCATCTTCACCACGGTGCAGAAGTTTGCCCTGCTGGAGGGGGAAGAGGTGCACCCGCTGCTGTCGGTCCGCAGCAATACCGTGGTGATCTCGGACGAGGCGCACCGCAGCCAGTACGGCACCAAGGGGCGGCTGGACACCAAGACCGGCAAGTACGTGTTCGGCTTTGCCAAGCACCTGCGCGATGCGCTGAAGAACGCCACCTTCATCGGCTTTACCGGCACCCCCATTGCGCTGGAGGACAAGGACACCCGCGCGGTGTTTGGCGACTACGTCAGCATCTACGACATTCAGGATGCGGTGGACGATGGCGCCACGGTGCCCATCTTCTACGAGAGCCGCCTGGCCAGGCTGGACGTGAATCAGGCCGAGATCGACACGCTCAACGCGCAGGTGGACGAAGTCGTCGAGGACGAGGAGGACATTGCCCACCGCGAGAAGACCAAGAGCGAATGGGCGGCGCTGGAAAAGCTGGTGGGCTCGGAGCCCCGGCTGCAGCAGGTAGCGCGTGACCTGGTCCAGCACTTTGAGGCGCGCGTCTCGGTGGTGGACGGCAAGGCCATGATCGTCTGCATGAGCCGCGACATTTGCGTGCAGCTCTACAACGCCATCGTGGCCTTGCGCCCCGACTGGCACAGCACCGACCCCGAGCAAGGCGCCATCAAGATCGTGATAACCGGCTCGGCCGCCGACAAGGCGCTGCCGCAGCCGCACCTGTACAGCAAGCAGGTGAAAAAGCGCCTGGAGGCGCGCTTCAAGGACGCGCGCGACCTGCTCAAGCTGGTGATCGTGCGCGACATGTGGCTGACGGGGTTTGACGCGCCCTGCTGCCACACCATGTACATCGACAAGCCCATGAAGGGCCACAACCTGATGCAGGCCATTGCCCGCGTCAACCGGGTGTTCAAGAACAAGCCGGGTGGCCTGGTGGTCGATTACATCGGTATTGCCAACGAGCTGAAAGCCGCGCTCAAGACCTACACCGACGCCAAGGGCAAGGGCGACCCGACGCACAACGCGGCCGAAGCCCTGGCGGCGCTGCTGGAGAAGATGGACATCGTGCGTGGCCTGATGCACGGCTTTGACTACAGCGCCTTCGAAACCCGGGCCCTCCAGCTGCTGGTACCTGCGGCCAACCACATCCTGGGCGTGAAGGACGGCAAGACGCGCTTTCTCGACACCATGGTGGCCGTCAGCAAGGCGTTCTCGCTGTGCGGCACGCTGGACGAGGCCGGGGTGCTGCGTAAGGAAATCGCCTTCTTCTCAGCCATCAAGGCGGCGATTGCCAAGTTCACCACCGTGGACAAGAAGCGCAGCGACTTTGACAAGAACAGCGCCCTCAAACAGATCCTGGACAACGCCATCATTGCGGACGGCGTGGCCGACGTGTTTGCGCTGGCCGGGCTGGACAAGCCGAACATCGGACTGCTGTCGGATGAGTTTCTGGCCGACGTGCGCCAGATGGAGAGCCGCAACCTGGCGGTGGAACTGTTGGAAAAGCTGCTGCGCGACGAAATCAAGGCGCGGGCGCGCAACAACGTGGTGCAGGAGAAGAAGTACGGCGACCGCCTGCTGGAGACCCTGCGCAAGTACCACAACCGCGCGATTGAAACCGCCCAGGTCATCGAGGAGCTGATCCAGATGGCCAAGGAGTTCCAGGCCACCCTGGAGCGCGAGGCCGCGCTGGGCCTGAGCCCCGATGAAATCGCCTTCTACGACGCGCTGGCCAACAACGAGAGCGCGGTGCGCGAGCTCGGCGACGAGGTGCTCAAGAAGATCGCCGTCGAGATCACCGAGAAGCTGCGCGCCAGCACATCGGTCGATTGGCAGGTGCGCGAAAGCGTGCGCGCCAAGCTGCGCATTCTGGTGCGGCGCTGCCTGCAGAAGTGGAAGTACCCGCCCGATCAGCAGCCGGACGCAGTGGAGCTGGTGCTGAAACAGGCGGAGGAGCTATCCCACAGCTGGACGGCTTAGGGCGAGGCGCTTTGACATGTTTTGATTCCATTTCTAAATCACCCGTGTCGTTGTTGCTTCGCCTTGTCGTGCTACAGCACTGCCTGCGGCTTCGCGCCTAGACACGAATGATTTGGAAACGGAATGACAACCGCGCACGCGCCCCGGGCAACGCATAACCCGGCTGTCATTCAAATAGCGAAGGCTCGTGCGCCACGTCTGGCGCTGGGCCTGCAGGAGCCAGCGATTCCAGCTTGCCCACGCGTACCCCCAGCAAACGCAGGCGCTTATCCAAGGGCACGCGTTTGAGGCACAGCCCGGCCTCGCGGCGGATGACGGTAGCGTCCTGCGTCGGCAGGGCGATGGTGTGGTCGCGCGTGGCAATCTTGAAATCGTCGTAGCGCAGCTTGATGCCTATGGTGCGACCCGCGTAGCCCTTGCGCTGCAAATCGGCTGCCACCTGCTGGCACAGCTCGGTGAAGACCTGGCCCAGCTCGGCCCTGTCGTGCACCGCATGCAGGTCGCGGTCGAAGGTCGTCTCGCGGCTCATGCTGACGGGCTCGCTCTCCAGCACCACGGGGCGATCGTCGCGGCCCCAGGCGGCATCGTGCAGCCAGGCGCCGGTGGACCGGCCGAAGTGCGCCACCAGCCAGTCGCGCGGGCGCGCCGCCAGCTCGCCAATGGTGTGTATGCCGTAGGACTGCAGCTTCTCGTCCGCCTTGGGGCCCACGCCGTTGATCTTGCGGCACGCCAGCGGCCAGATCAGGGGCTGCAGGTCGCCCTCGTGCACGATGGCGATGCCGTTCGGCTTGTTGAACTCGCTGGCCATCTTGGCGATGAGCTTGTTGGGCGCCACGCCCACCGAGCAGGTCAGGCCGGTGGCGTCAAAGATGCTTTTCTGGATCAGCCGCGCCAGCACCCTGCCGCCCTCGCGCTGGCCGCCTGGCACCTGCGTGAAGTCGATATACACCTCGTCCACGCCGCGATCCTCCATCACCGGTGCGATGTCGGTGATGACTTCCTTGAAGCGCCGCGAGTAGCGCCGGTATTCGGCAAAGTCCACCGGCAGCAGGATGGCCTGCGGGCAGGCGCGCGCCGCCTTCATCAGCCCCATGGCCGAGCCCACGCCAAACTGGCGCGCGGCATAGGTGGCGGTGGTGATGACGCCACGGCCCACGTAGTCCGCAAGACGAGGAAAGGCCGCGACGGGAATGTCGGCCAGCCGCTGGCCATACTCGGCTGCCAGGGCGTCATCCTGCTGGCGCCGACCGCCCCCAATGACCACCGGCAGGCCCGCAAGCTGCGGGTAGCGCAGCAGCTCCACGGAGGCGTAGAACGCATCCATGTCCAGGTGGGCGATGCGGCGGGGAAGGTCGGCGGCAGTCACGCCCGCGATTGTGGCGCGGCCGCTATAGGCCTTGCAGGCTGATAAGCACCAGCCCCACCAGCATCAACCCCATGCCCAGCTTCTCGGGCCGCGTGAAGGACTCGCTGAGCAGGCGGCGCGAGACCAGGTAGCTGAACACCACCTCCACCATGCCCAGGGTGCGCACCTCGGCCGCGCCCTGCATGGCGTAGGCCGTGAACCAGGCCAGCGACGCGGCCGCGCCCATGCTGCCGGCCACGAGCGACAGACGCCAGGCGGGCCACAGGGGCGCCAAGCCTCTCTCTGACCGCCAGGCCACCCAGGCGCCCAGGCCCAGGCTCTGCAGCAGTTGGGCGATGACCACGCCCCAGGCGCCCGACAGCCAGGGCGTCTCGGCCCCCAGCGCCAGCGCACCGCCGCGAAAGCCCACGCTGGCAATGGCAAAGCTGGCGCCGCAGCCCAGGCCATAGAGCGCCGGACGGCTGAGCCAGGCCGACAGCGACAACAGCTGCCCGCGCGGCGGCAGCGACAGCAGCAGCACGCCCAGCGTGGCCACCACCATGGCCAGCAGCGCCAGCGGCCGGGGCAGCTCGTGCAGCAGCACCGTGGCAAACAGCGCCACCTGCAGCACCTCGGTCTTGGACAGGGTCACGGCCACGGCAAAGTTGCGCTCGGCCATGGCCAGCAACAAGAACGCCGTACCGGCGATCTGAAAGAAGGCGCCCAGCGCGATCCAGCCCAGGTAAGCGGCGCTGAAATGCGGCAGCGCCGGCGGCCTGTCGGGCCACCAGTACAGCAGCGCCAGCCACAGGCCGGCAAACGGCAGGCCGTAGAGAAAGCGCACCAGCGTGGCGGGCAGCGTGCCCAGCTCGGCGGTCAGCGTGCGCTGGGCGGTGTTGCGCGCGGTCTGGGCCAGGGTGGCGAACAGCACCACCGGGATCCAGAGCCAGGCGGGCGCTTCAAGAGACAAAGACATGGGAGGGCGGGATGACGCAGGCCCCGCAGCATAGCCAGCGCCCGGACCACAGGGGTACAGCTATTGGAGAGGGATGCCCGTGCACATGGCGATGGCCGCGCAATGACAACGGTGTCAAAGGACGGTCAACGGCTACCTGTCTTGCTCGCGGCTTCGGCTCATCTCCATTGAGAACGTAAAGCGGTTGGCCGGATGTATGGATCGGGACACTTCCAGCAGCTCTCCCGCAGTGTCGTAATAGCGTCGGGTGATACGCAAGGCGGGCGAGCCCACGTCCGTCTGCAGCTCGCGGGCTAATTGCGCCGGCATAAGCATCGCGTCCACCTCCTGGCGGATCCGGGCAATGGCCCGTCCATAACGCGCCTCGATCAAGGAACTGATCAGGATCTCGGGCGACTGGCGCACCAATTCGTCGATGTCGCCAAAGGCCGCATCCACGTACACATCAGTCCAGCAAATGGGGCGAGCGCTGGGCGTGTCGTCCATGCGCAGACTGGAGATATGCAGCCAGTGCGTGCCGCCGGGGCAATCAAGCTCCCTGGCCAGGGCCAGGTCGGCCACCAGCCGTTCGGAGGACCGGATCACCCGCACATGCCGCGCTCCAAACTGCGCCAACTCGTCCACCGTGGCAATGGACTGCGTAAACCCCGTTACCGGCTTGGTGGACTCCACGCGCGTGCCCACGTTCTTGCGCCGGGAGATCAAACCCAGCTCCTGCAGTTCGTCCAGGGCCTTACGGACTGCGTAGCGACTCAAACCATGGGACTCACAGAGCTCGAACTCCGTGGGCAACAACGAGCCCACGGGATAGCGGCCTGCGGCGATGGCTTCTGCCAGCTCACTCACCAGGTCGGCAGGGGTGGTCTTGTTCATGGCGCGCGGCATGGCATGGATTCAGGGTTAATACCAATCACAATTTGTTCGAACATATATACACTGCATTTGTTCGAACATATTTGAATGTCCGACATTATCAACATACTTTAGGCCTCCCACCATGTCCTTCGTCCCTGTCTCCAGCACCGTCATCGACTCCATCCTGTTTCGCGACGCGTTTGGCACGCCCGCCATGCGCGAGGTGTTCTCCGACCGCCGTCTGATCGCCCGCTACATCGAGGTGGAAGTGGCCCTGGCACGCGCCGAGGCGCGCTGCGGCGTGATCCCTGCCGAGGCGGCCGAGGCCATCGCCCGCGAGTCGCGCCTGGAGCGCATCGACTTCGATCACATGCGCCACGAAACCGACATTGTCGGCTACCCCATCCTGCCGCTGGTACACCAGCTGGTGGCCATGTGCGGCGAGGCCGGGCGCTACGTGCACTGGGGCGCGACCACCCAGGACATCATGGACACGGCCAATGTGCTGCAGGTGCGCGATGCGCTGGATCTGGTGGAGGCCGATATCCGCACGCTGCGCGCCATCCTGGCCGACCTGGCGAAGAAGCACCGCGACACGCCCATGGCCGGCCGCACCCACCTGCAGCAGGCCCTGCCCGTGACCTTCGGCTACAAGGTCGCCATCTGGCTGGCGATGTTCGATCGCCATCAAGAGCGCCTGAGCCAGCTGCGCGAGCGCGTGCTGTGCGTGCAGTTCGCCGGCGCCGCGGGCACCCTGGCCTCGCTGGGCGACAAGGGCCTGCAGGTGCAGCAGGCGCTGGCCGAGGAACTCGGCCTGGCCGTGCCGGCCACCACCTGGCATGTGGCGCGCGACGGCTTTGCCGAGGCGGTGAACCTGCTGGCCCTGGTGACCGGCTCGCTGGGCAAGATGGCGCTGGACATCATGATCATGGCCTCGACCGAGTTCGCCGAGGTCTATGAGCCCTTCGTCAAGGGCCGGGGCGCCAGCAGCACCATGCCGCAAAAGCGCAACCCCATCTCCAGCGAGCTGATGCTGGCCGCCGCCAAGGGCGTGCGCCAGCATGCGGGCTTGATGGTGGACGCGATGATCCAGGACTTCGAGCGTGCCACAGGCCCGTGGCATGCCGAGTGGATCGCCATCCCCGAGAGTTTCATCCTTACCGCCGGCGCGCTGCACCAGGCCAAGTTTGCCCTGGGCGGGTTGATCGTGGACACCGATCAGATGCGCCGCAACCTGGGGCTGAGCCGCGGCCTGATCGTGGCCGAGGCGGTGATGATGGGCCTGGCCCCCGCCATGGGCCGCCAGCAGGCGCATGACGTGGTCTATGACGCCTGCCGCAGCGTCAACGAAACGGGCGGCACCCTGGCCGAGGCCTTGGCCGCCCTGCCCGCCGTCACCGCGCATTTCGACCGCCAGGCCATCGACCGCCTGACCGATCCCGCCAACTACCTGGGCCTGGCCCCGGCCATGGTGGACCGTGCCGTCGCCGCGTCGGCAAAAACCCATTGATTCCACACACCCTTCAGGAGACAAACATGAAGTTTCTCAAGACCGCCGGCGCCATTGCCCTGCTCGTCGCATCCCAGTTCACCCATGCCCAGGACTGGCCCACCAAGAGCCTGACCTGGATCGTGCCCTTCGCCGCCGGGGGGCCGACGGACGCCATGGCGCGCGACATTGCGGACAAGGTCAGCCGGCAGATCGGCCAGCCCATCATCATCGAAAACACGCCCGGCGCGGGTGGCACCATTGGCGCGGCCAAGGCCGCCAAGGCGCGTGCGGACGGCTACACCTTTCTGGTGGGCCACTTGGGCTACATGGGCGCGGGCCCGGCGCTGTACAAGAAGCTGAACTACGACCCGGTCAAGGACTTCGAGGCCGTGTTCCGCTTCCCCGACACGCCCCTGGTGATGCTGGTGGGTAAGAACTCGCCCTACAAGAGCGCCAGCGACCTGATCGCCGCGGCCAAGGCGCAACCGGGCAAGATCAACTTCAGCAACGCCGGCGTGGGCTCCACCTCGCACCTGATCGCCGCGCTGTTTGCCGCCAAGGCCGGGATCGACGTCACACAGGTGGCCTACAAGGGTGCCGCGCCGGCCATCAACGACCTGATCGGCGGCCAGGTGGATGCCATGTTCGACCAGACCAATACCGCACTGCCCCAGGTGCAGGGTGGGCGCCTCAATGCCATTGCATTGACCTCGCTCACGGCCATGCCCCAGCAGTTTCCCGGCGTTGCCCCGTTGGCCGAAAAGGCCTTGCCCGGTTTCGAGGCGGCCACCTGGTACGGCCTGTACGCCCCCAAAAGCACGTCCAAGGATGTGGTGCAGAAAATGCATCAGGCCTATCTGAAAGCATTGACCGACAAGGCATGGACTGCGCGCATGGTGGGGCAAGGCATACAACTGCTGCCCGAAGCGCACTACGCGCCAGATGCCTTTGCCAAGTACACCGCCGCCGAGGTGGAGCGCTGGCGCAAGGTGGTGAACGACGCCAAGATCCAGCTCGATTGATGTGAGACACCTCCCTGAGTCGCTTCGCGCCTTCTCCCCGCTCTCGCATTGCTGCGCAATGCGGGCAGGGGGACGCCACCAGCGCGGCGGGGCGGCCCTTGCGCGGTGGCCCGCGCATGGGGTGCGCCAGTTTCATGCGGCACGGGTCATGCGCAGCATCGAGGAGAACTGATATGACACGCATCGCGCAGGAAGACCTGGTGGACAGCCTGGCACAGGCCTTCCAGTTCATCAGCCACCACCACCCGCCCGACTTCGTGCGTGCGCTGCGCCGGGCACAGGCCACCGAGACCCATGCGCCGGCGCGTGCCGCCATCGAGCAACTGCTGGTCAACAGCCGCCTCGCCGCCCTGGGGCGGCGGCCCGTATGCCAGGACACCGGCGTGGGCCAGGTGTTCCTGCGCGTGGGCTGTGGCGTGCAGTTCTTTCGGCGCGATGGCGCGCCGCCCTGGGGCCTGCAGGCCGTGGCCGACGAGGGCGTGCGCCGTGCCTACCGCGATCCGGTCAATCCGCTGCGCGCCACCATGGTGGCCGATCCGCTGGGCAGGCGGCGCAACACGCGTGACAACACGCCCGCCGTGGTGCACTGCGAAATCGTCGAGGGTGAGGCGCTGGAGGTGCTGGTCGTGGCCAAGGGCGGTGGTGGTGATGTGAAGGCGCGCTTTGCCACGCTGGAGCCCAGCGACAGCGTGGCCGACTGGGTCATCGCGCAGTTGCCGG
>JADHED010001830.1_pt1 | contig 16498 bp, 16 predicted proteins | sample 8952041 | NCBI WGS metagenome assembly JADHED01 (sample SAMN16124423, study PRJNA663239) | bioreactor sludge metagenome | isolation source: sludge (control) | place: India:Bengaluru | collected 2018-09-08
ATTGAGGGTAGAAATGGGAGCCATTTCATTTGGAGAAAGAACCAGTATATATGGTGCAGCAAGAGGAAGAATACCGTTCAAAAACTCCAGAAGTTTTGAGTTCACATACAGGAGTAAACAGTTTGGCAATATGCCTACGGGTTTACAACAAAACATCTTTAAACTACAGTATAACAGTAAAAATCTTACCATTACTGCCGGGCAGGTAAATGTGCCATTGTTTTTTGTAACAAACCCAATCAGAGGTTTAGACGTAACATACAATCTCAATGGAGTAGGCATCAGTTTGATAGCAGTATTGAAAGACGGGCAGTCGTATTTTCAGAATGATGTGTATGCAGCTATATTGAATTATAGCCTGAAGAAAGTAACTGTTAATAACACATTGATGTTTAATACAGACCATGCAACAGGTATCAATAGCTATATATCATCAAACGACTTCACTTTAATAAACAAGAAAAACATATCATTCAACATACTTGCGAGAGCAGGATACGAAGATAACACGCGAAACCTGGCCGCTCCGAAACAAATGGGGATATCGGGCGGCTATGGTTTCCGGGTTACAAAAAATAAGTTCACATTCTCATCTACTGCCAATTATTACGACAAGCGATTCCCGGGTATTAACAGAGGGTTGATATATCACAACCACGAAATAGCATACACTGCTAAGAAATCAGCAATTGGTCTATTCTATTCATCAAGCTACATGATGATGAATTTCCTGAGAGATAGTCTTTTTAATTCAGACTTACTGTCTTATAATATCGACAGGCTCGGTATCAGGTACAATAAGTTCTCAAGAAATATACAGACTTCTATCAGTACAGGTTTATTGAAACAAAATGGCCTTTCCTTTATGAACGGAGGATTAAAAACCTCTTACTTCTTTGATGTACTGAACAGGTGGCAGATAGGTAATAAATGGACATCCAATATAAACATTCAAAGTGCATTTGGCGATGACCCTACACCTGGCAGGGAAGATCTGTTCATAATGACATCAACAGCAGACATCAACTCGAAATACTTCGGTTTTATGATGCTATATACCCGCACACCTATTACAGGCTATGAAGATGGCAAACAATCTATACTCGGATACACAGAAACTGTAAACGGGGGACCTAATGTAAATTTCTATTTATTCAGGAGCAGATTGCGTGGTTCTGTAAGATATAATGTATCAAAGAGTCTAAAAGATGATGTCTTGGTTAGTGGTGTAGGCGGCAATCTTGGGTACACAGGGCAAAAAAATGGTTTTTCTATCAATGCAAGTTGTTTTATGCCATTCAGAAGCCAAACGGATGATCCGGGACTACCTGTAGCAAACAGGCGTACAGCTCAACTAGCCATTAGCAAACAACTGCATGTACCAATACTTTTCAGCAAAAAATTCTATACACTAAAACTGATATTGTTTAATGATGTAAACAACAATCAGTCTATGGATGCAGATGAAATGCCTGTTGAAAATGTAAAAATGACCATTAATAATATGCCTTTTATCAGCAATGGCGATGGTGAAATAAAATATAAAAACATAGAAAAAGGCGACTACCATATACATGTACACTCAAACAATGATAACCTTGTACCCATTAATGGCATCAACCAAGTAATAACTGTTGACAACAGCATAACCTTCACCATGCCTTTCAAAAAAGGCAAAGAGATTACAGGTACTGTACGTATTATATCAGATACATTCAGCACATCCAAACTAAGCCCTGACCAGATTAAAATAACAGCAGTAGACTCATCAGGCATGCGCTTCAGCACACTTACAGATAAAGCAGGCAATTTCAAATTATCGGTACCTGCCGGCAAATACAATGTAAGTATTAGCCAGTCCTTACTGGCAAACTCAGACTATAAAGCTCAGCAATCAAGCTTCAAACTGGATCTTGTAAATAAAGAGAAAGAAAACGTTGTATTTGTACTGAAACAAAAAGCACGCAAAGTCAGATACCTTGAAAACAAGTAATCATTAAAAAACAAAAAACATGAAAAATCTATTGTTTATAATCATACTGCTGTGTATAGCCATCAGTGGCTATGCCCAAGACTATACCTACTGTAAGGTAATGTATATATATACAGGCAGCGATTTCTTTGCTACAGACCATAGCGAAACCAAAGAGCAATCTGGCAATATATCTATCCGAAAAGAACATGTGACTATAGATGGCAAGCGATATAGGATTAAAAAGCAGTTAAAAGACAATATCTATCGTGCCAAGGGCAGGACAGTCGAATACATATATAAATCAAACAAAATGACTGCGTTGCATGTGCGCAGGCAAAACACTGAAGTATACTATACGATAAACGGGCAGGGCAATAACAATATGTTAACCCAAAATACCCAATCCACGGTATACTAGTTTCAAAATTCTATGACTATATTTGAAGTAACATAAAGAGCGATATGAGATGATAATCATATAAGCAACTATCACGAGATTTTACCCCATTTATTTTAACGAAAGACACTCTATTATGTTAACGACTATCACTGACTTCCTGCATCAGCGGGTTTATGGTAAGCAATACCAAGACTTGTTCGAAAGGATCAGTAACACCATCACTGGTGAGTATATAGAAGATATGTACTCATACATTGAAAAAAATGGCACCCCTCCTTCATTCGAGGAGATAATGCACAAAGTAAAAGCGCTGAGCACAGAGCTTACTATGCGTGCTGAGTGGATACGAGAGAATTACAAAGAAGGTAAAGGTTATCGATCCATTAAGCTGACTACCGGGTGTAAAAGAATCATTAAAAAGGCTGTAGAAGAGTACATGCGACAAGCAAAGAGCGTTCACGCTATCAAGTCGCAGAGGGATGTCATGATGTTAGAAATGGCTATCTAACCTTCTTATACGACTAAGAGCCGTATAAGTACGGCTCTTAGAGTTTTCAATTGTTTATGTAATATGGAAATATTGTAAACAATGAAAAAAATCATTCTGGATGCAAATATACAAAATATTTGCAATTGGCAAGATATTGCCCTTTGCAAATCGTTAACCTAATGCTAAAACAAAAAAACAATATAGTAACACCCTATTCAAACAAAATTGAAAACCAAAACAATAATCTACGCTAATTTTTAAAAAACACACCCCAAATGAGAACAGGTTATGATGCAAGAGCATCTGTAATAAACGAAGGAACACAAGAAATACAACGTCTTGTACTGAAAATCACCCAGCTAGCTGGCATACGCGGCGAAGAATTTATTAAAACCTTCCCCTTTATGCACGATGGCCGAAACTTCAGAATACTTAATAATATTTGTCAGGAACTACCACCGTATAAGAAAAACTCTTTTTTGGGTATCAGCTTCAACTCCTACCACTATATCAACTATATCAAATTCTACAGCACCTACAAATCTTTTCCGCTGAATAAAGGCGACGAAATAATACTCACTTTCGAAAACAAAGAATCATTACACTTCAGCTTTGCATCTCCGAGCAAAAGCATGGGCTACCTTACTACCAATGCATGTACCATAGGAGAAAAAGAACTGGCATACATAGCAGAAAACAGACTTGCCTACTGGAAACTATATAATCATGAAAAACAACAATCTGTTATAGGCGGATTTACCAGACAGGAACACAACAAACAATACATTTCTGAAAAAAGCGGCAAAGAACTTTTCAAAAAAATGGCAGAAGAGATACTTGCATCAAGACAGCTTCTATTCAGCCATAGCAACGCAATATAACTCCACTCACCTCGACATATATAAGTATTTGAGCTCATAGTGTAAAAACTTTGCAGCTCAAATACTACTTTGTACCCATGCAAAAGACGACAATATACTTATTGGCAATAGTATGCTTTGTTGTGCATAGCATACATACAGGTGCGCAGGAGCCTCACTACTATCATTATGACGATAATAACGGGCTGCCATCGAATGAAGTATATAGCATAGCACAAGACAATCGTGGCTTTATTTGGATAGCGTGCGATGCCGGTCTTTACAAATTTGATGGAATAAGATATATCAGCTATCGTAATAAGGAGCAACGATCTTATGCAGTATCAGGGCTTACTACTACTGCATCGGGCAGGATGTACTGCTACAATTTTGTTGGCCAGGTGTTTTACATACAAAATGACAGTATGTATTTACTGAAAGACCAGTTGCCATTTGTCATCAACCTTACTACCAACCATAAAAACTTATTGTGTATAAACCATGCCTATGGCTCGTATATATACAATGAAAAAAACAACGCATGGAAGCGGCATCCACAAAATAAGTACAGGGCATTGCTAAATAGTCCCAGGCATACCACCCAAATACAGCAAGGAGACGATACTCTGTATTATCAAGACTCCACTGGCATAGGAAAAATCACAAACGATAAACAAACTGTATTTCACAAAAGTCCGGTATACCAAAACGTTAACTTAGGTATATTCAGGATAGAATTTTGTAAGGATGAACTATGGATGATATCGTTAATGAACAATATCACTATCCGATACAAAAACAACAAAACAACAACCATATCAAACAGCAACCTGAATAAAATACTTGAAAACAGGAAAGTAACCAATATCAAAGCCCTCTCTGACGGCATGCTATGGATATGCACTTATCAAGGCATCATACAATATCAGCCAGACAAAGACATTGCAAAACTCTACTACCCCACCTTATCATTTTCAGACTGTACTACAGACAGAGAAGGTAGCTATTGGTTCAGCACACTACAGTCGGGCATTATACGTGTACCCAATCTGCAAAACCTGATATGGAACAACAATAACCCGGCAATCAATAATGCAAAACTGACTAAACTTGCCTCCAATGACACCAATGTATATGCTGCCGGTGTAAATGGCGAAGTATGGCAATTAAATACCACTACACAAAAACTAACAATACACAAAACCCCATACATAGCAGACATCCAGAGCTTTGACTATGACAATAACGATAGAATTTTGTATTTCAACATAAACAGTAAAATATTCTGTCTTAAGAACAACAAAATAAATATCACAAACCACAATGGCGTTGCAGTAAAAGCTTTAAAAAAAGCAAAAGACTACTACATATTTGCCAGCTCTCACGGCACATCTACAACACACTATAAATCAAAAAAGGCAGAACAGACTTATGCTGTATGGAGCAGAAAAATAGACTATGACAGCAGCAAAAAACAAGTATGGATAGCTAGCAATAGTGGTGTACTGCAAATGAAGCTCATCAACAACAAATGGATAAATACAGATACCTTTCTGAAAAAACAACAAATACGCTCGTTGCAGAATACGGGTAATAGCCTTTATGCACTAAGCTTTAATGGCAAACTGTATGACCTGTATCGGAACCGCGAAGTACCTATCACAACAATACCCGACATAAACACACAACCCAATACGCTAAAATATCATAGTGGCAAGATATACATTGCCACGAATAAGGGCGTTTGGATATACAACATCACCAACAACAACTGGACATCTATAAACAGCAACACAGGGCTTGCGTCTAATAACGTGCAAGACCTGCTGATAATAAACAATATTCTATGGCTTGCAACAGGCAATGGCTTACAAAGCATACCACTGAAAACTACTGAAGACACAACCAGCGCCATTCTTTATCTGCACAAATTAGTGGCAGGAAACAAGGTCTTCAAAACAACCGATTATATTGAACTAAACTACAATCAGCCGCTGATACTACAACCGGAGGCAAGCACCTACAACAGCAATGGAGAATATCAGTATGCATACAGGGTAGTATCAATTGACAGTACATGGAACTACTATTCATCTGCTAATGAGCAAATTGTTATACCCACCCTACCAGATGGAAAATTCACCATAGAACTTATAGCTATAGACCATAAAAAGCAACCATCAGAAAACACTATAATATTGAATGGCTATGTGCAGCCGCCCGTATGGCGCACTTGGTGGTTTTACTTGCTCATAGGCTTTTCGAGCGCTGCGTTTGTATATATCGTTATGCGCATAGCTATTAAAAACATCCGAAAGGCAGCAAAGATAAATACAGAGCTTGCACAATCGAAACTGACAGCCATACAAGCACAAATGAATCCGCATTTTATCTTTAATGCGCTCAACTCTATACAAGACCTGATACTGAAGGGCAATATCGAACAATCCTATTCTTACATTACAACATTCTCAAATCTTGTTCGCCGTACACTCAACTATTCTGATAAAGAGTTTATAGACTTTGAACAGGAGATAAAGCTGCTGGAACTGTATTTATCATTAGAGAAACTACGCTTTAAAAACGAACTGTCTTACACAATTAACACTGAAGGGATAGAAGACATAACATTACCGCCACTTCTTATTCAGCCATTTGTAGAAAATGCACTTGCACACGGACTGCTGCACAAAGAAGGTGAAAAGCGACTGGGTATTACCTTTTCCCTTGGCGAAAGTTTGACATGCACAATTGAAGACAACGGCATTGGCAGAGAAAAAGCAAAAGCCATCAGAGAAAGACAACGAAACGAACATGAATCATTTTCCGGCAATGCTATCCGTAAACGGTTCGATATATTAAGTCAATCTTTGAAAGGAAACTTCGGTTATATATACGAAGACATCTACTTGGGCGGGAAAGCTGCGGGCACCAAAGTGACATTGACCATACCATTCAAACAGCAATTTTAGTCTGTTGCTAAAAGAAAATATGCTGTTTATAAAATAGCGAATGTACAATTGCAACAAACTACAATATTTGTAACATTGCAATAGAGAGAATGACGCATACACTTAGGGCTATTTTAGCCGATGACGAAGAAAGTGCCAGAGATGTACTGGAAAACCTGCTAACAAGATTTTGCCCGCAGGTGCAACTGCTTGCCAAATGCAGAAACATCACCGAAGCTGTAGCAGCCATTGAGCAACTGAAACCCGACATTGTTTTTTTAGATATCAAAATGCCCAACTATGCGGGCTTTGAAATAGTCAACTTTTTCAAAGAAATAGATTTCGATATTATATTCATTACCGCATACGACCAATATGCCGTCCGCGCTTTTGAAGTAGCTGCAACAGACTACCTACTGAAACCAATAGATATCGACAGGTTAAAAAATGCGGTAGAAAAAACAGCTGCACAACGTGCAACACTACAACTGGCACAACGCCTGAACCTGCTGAGCCAAACACTGGAAACAAAACAAGTAAAGAAAATAGCAATAGCCGATAAAGGACACCAACACATCATCCCTACAGAAGAGATCATTGCCATAGAGGCTCAAGAGGCCTATTGCATCATACATACAAAAGATAAAAAATACACAGCCAGCAAAAACCTGAAACACTTTGAAACTATGCTGGAAGGCATTGCTGATTTTATCCGTGTACATAAATCATGGATTATCAATACACTGCACCTGTCTCACTATTCCAAATCAGACCTTTCAATTCATCTATCTACTGGCATTGTTGCAAAACTATCCAAGTACAAAAAAGCTGAATTTGAGGCGGCTATCGTCCGTTCCTAAAGAAAACTGTCCGTTGATAAACATTATTTACCTACTACTGCTTCCACATGTTAATATTGCTGTATAAACTATAAAACACAACTATCTACATTAAAACCGTACACCACCTAAGCACTATAGCTTACAACTTACCCCCCTCATCTGAAACAAATATTGCTATATACAATACCACATTGACGATGCAGTATCAAAATTTATAAAAAGAGTAATATTTCCCCAACCCCCTGAAACGAAAAGCCACTGTAAAGTGGCTTTCTCTATTTTAGGGTGCAAGCACCAATTAGTTGTTACCTTTGCTGCCTCATATGTCTGTATATACAACAAAAGCACCGGTTACAATTACCTGCCACAAAAGGCTTGCTCCCTATCTGGAAGCAGAGGTACGCGAACTGGGCTTTGAAATAGAGGAAACATTTATAACCGGTGTAAAGCTGCATGCATGCATCAACGAGTGCATTATACTGAACCTGAATCTGCGTTGTGCCAGCCAGATACTGTATAGTATTAAAGCTTTTCATGCAACGGATGCAGATGGTATATATAATGTAGTTAAAAATCTGGCTTGGGAAAAACTACTGCACGATGGTGGTTATTTTTCTATCACCAGCAATGTGATGAATGATACCATCAACAACAGCATGTTTGCCAACTTGCGTGTAAAGGATGCGATTGTAGACCGTATGCGCGAAAAAACAGGCAAACGCCCATCAACGGGTGCAGAACTAAGCGGTGCGGTGGTACACCTTTTCTGGAAGAATGAAGACGCGGAGATATTCATTGACACATCGGGCGATTCTTTGGCAAGGCATGGATATCGTAAAATACCCGGACGTGCCCCTATGCTGGAAGCTTTGGCAAGTGCATGTATATACGCAAGCCAGTGGGATAGAAAAAGTCCTTTCATAAACCCCATGTGTGGTTCGGGCACATTGGCTATAGAAGCTGCACTGATAGCATCGGACACAAGGCCGGGGCTGTTCCGCACCAACTATGCCTTCATGCATTTGCAAGGCTATGATGAGGAAGTGTATCTGCAGGAAATGGAAAAGCTGGATAGTAAAATAAAAGAAGTACCGGGGCTGAAAATCATAGCCTCCGACCTCAGCAACATAGCCATTACCAATGCAAAGAAGAATGCAATAGCCGCAGGCGTTGCCGATATGATAGACTTTGCCGTTTGCGATTTTGCCAAAACAGAAGTACCGCAAGATGCTGCAGGCATAATGATGGTAAACCCTGAATATGGCGAGCGCCTTGGCGAACTGGATGAACTGGAAGAGACATATGGTCGTATTGGCGACTTTATGAAACAGCAATGCAAAGGCTACCATGGCTATGTATTTACAGGCAATATGGACCTTGCCAAAAAGATAGGGCTGAAGGCAAAACGCCGAATAGAGTTCTACAACGCTACTATAGACTGCCGACTGCTGGAATATGAGCTATATGCCGGCACCCGCAGAACCGATAAAGAGGTAAACGAATAATACCGTACATTTATATAACACAAATACAGGGAACTATGTCATTATTGAACGGCGGAAAGAACAACGCAAAGAAAGGTGCTAAGGGCGCAAAGCCAACAGCAGCACCCGGAGCCAAATCTTTTGTAAAACCCGGCAAGACTGCCAACATAAGTAAGAAGCCTATAAAAACAGGCGGAACACGAGGAAGCTAATTAAAAATAAAGCCTGCTAAATAGCAGGCTTTATTAGTGAATAAATTGTTTCGTCCCAATATCTGTCATTGTGATAGATATAATCTTTGAAATAAGCCTCGCGAACAAAGCCTGCTTTTTCCACTACAGCTATAGATGCAGCATTTTCAGGGCGGATGATTGCCTCGATAGAATGCAAGTTCATGACATCAAACCCATAGTTGAGTGATGCAATAAAAGCCTCGTAGAGAAAACCTTTGCGGCGATAGTCGTGATGCATTACATACCCTATTTCGCCGCGATGAGCATCCGGTCTGATATTTGGATAGCCAATGATGCCCATCAATTTATCTGAGCCTTTTTCTGTTATCGCCCAATTGATTTTCTCATTACGCTCTGTAAAGCCACGCATCATGTTGATGACACCCATCGCATCGTCAAGCGTTTTGGCAAGCGGGCGTGGTATGTACTGCATGGTATCTGCATTGCTGCGTATTTCAAATACTTGCTGCACATCGCTGTGCTCTACATTGCGTAGTATAAGCCTTTCCGTTTCCAATACAGGAAAGGGGTTGAAGTTCATATTCAACATAAAATATCGTTTTAGTAAAAAAGAATAAAATAAATGAAGCCCGTAGAAGGTGGGCAAAAACCTGTAGGAACTAACAACAACAGCAACAACAAGGCACTGCCACAGGCAATACTTGCGGTTGATACATTTGCGGTGAACTAGCACCGCTGTAAACTGTTGTCATTACATCGGTTTTCATTATTGTGTATTTACATCTTTACTAAAGATAGGAAGAAAATCAATACAACTATGCCTGCTTTTTAGGAGGCAAGTCAAACGCCTGTGCGTCATGGTCGAAATGACCTTTGTGTGCACCATCGCAAAAAGGTTTGTTTTTAGACAATCCGCATCTGCAAAGACTTACTATTTCCCTGCCCTGCAAGCCATAAGTATTGCCATCTTTATCTACTATTTCAAAATCGCCTTCTATTTTCAGCGAGCCATTGTTGTTTACCGTAATCTTAGTTGTAGCCATCAGTTATGTTTAGTTTGCTACGAAAGTAGTTTAAAATAATAAAGCCTCCTTACTGCGGAGGCTTTATTACGGGGTACAACAAGGGGTAAAATTATTTTCTGAGTGTCTGTATTCTGAAACCTTCTTTACCCATAATAGGTTTCAAACCATATTTTGCATAAACGGCATCCCATGTTTGTGTACTTTCAAAACGATGCAGTCCCTGCTGTTTGTTATAGTGCGTTTCCTTAAATTCCATTATCGGCAGCTTTGTAAGCACATCGGGCTTGTTAGGATCCAATGCCATTGGAGCAGGTTCGTAAGTAAGGCTTGACACCTCATCATTAGGATCGTTATCTACTATCACAATCACTTTACCATACGTTTGACCTTGCAATGTATTCTTCCTCAGTTTTACTATACTGATTCTCGGATTCTGCTCAACCGTCATACCACTCTTTGTAACAAAGAATGAAGATTCGTCTGTCATCACTACACTGCCTCCCGTAATGACAATATTTGAGTTTTCTTTCAGGCTAATGGTAGAACCGCCCAACACTACTGTAGAATTGTCTTTGATGATAACATCTCCACCACCTATAGTCAGTTTTACAGTGGCATCTATCACTTCATTTACCAAATCTCCTTTGAAAGTAATTGGATCGAAAACAATGATGTCACCATTTTTTTCACCTTTTGAACCTTCCAGTAGTATGGCAAAGTTTGTTTCTACTTTTGCTTCAGCAGTTGGCGGGGCATCATTTTCTTTGGTAGTATTTATGCCTATTACGATAGCCTTATATACACTTTGATTGCCATTAAACTTTACGCCGTTTATCTTATTACCGTTCAATCTGATACCATTCAGCCTGATAGCAGACAGGTATTTATCTGTAGCAACTTCTTTTATGAAAAAATCGTAATCTATTGTTACGCCTGCTTCAGATGTTTTCAGTTGACCGCTTATTACCTTAGCCCTGCTATCTGTAAAATCAGCATCGGTTATGGTTGTGCTGTTTGTTGTGCCTGATGGAGCAGCGTTGTGTTGTTTGGTACAAGATGCCAGCGAAATACCTGCAACCAGTAGCATAAGGAGTGTTTTTTTCATTACTTGCTATTTTATGTAAATATCTGATACACAATCAGCAGGCTTGTACACCAATTCACGAACAGTCAGTTTCGGTTCACGAACAGTTATCCCCTCCCTCAATACATTGCTTTCCGCTTCCGTTGATATTTTTTCCGCTTCGTTGAGTATGGTTTGTTTCGGGTAGGCAAAAAGTCGTCACTTTGTGTCGCAAAAGAAAAAACAGGTAACTGAGCGCTCAATTAAGAAAACCTCGAAAAAACACCCCGACACATTGAAAATAAAACAGCACCGGCGGCAACCGATGCTGAAATTGAAAATCAATTTTTAAAAAACTAATTATCTAAAATCTAAAGTAATGAAAAAAACAATTCTTTTATCTGCATTGACAGTATTAGGCATTTTGACAGCAGGCAACGAAGCTAAAGCACAGAAAGGATTTTACGCAGGTGTACAAGGAACCCCGGGCATCAGCATGATGTACAATGCTGACGACCAGGACGATAAAACACAGGAACAAAAAACAACTTTCGGTATATCATTTGGCCTGGGTGGCGGTTACAACTTCAACAAGAACATGGGCGTGGGCATCGAAGCACTGTACAGCATGCAAGGCCAGCGCTACGAACAGGCAGGGCTTGAATACCAAAAGCGTCTTGACTATGTGAAAATCCCAGTGTACTTCAGCTACAATACCAACCCTGCAAAAACAGTAATGTTTACCGCAAAAGCAGGTCCGCAAATAGGCATATTGACAAACTCTGAACTGAATGTAGATACTAAAGGCAAAGACCAGACAGTAGATACTAAAGACCAATACGAAAGCATCACATTTGGCGCTATGATAGGTGCAGGTGTACGTGTAAACGTTGCTAAGAACCTGTATGTAGATGGCGGTCTGCGTTTTGACGGTGCATTTACCAATGCAGAAGATAAAGACGCTATCGGCTACCCTACAGGCCGTGCTAATACATACAACCTGAATGCAGGTGTAGAAGTAGGCGTAAAGTACTTTTTCAATTAATATCGGGGTGATTAAATTGAAGGCAAACAGGGGCAATGCCCCTGTTTTGTTTATTTAGTACTTTTGCGCCACAGAAAAGCAAATTTTGAGCGCACCCATACTATTAATAACGCCACCTTTTACACAGCTGAATACGCCCTACCCGGCTACAGCCTATCTGAAAGGCTTCCTGAATACAAAGGGCATACCTGCCGTGCAGGCAGATATGGGCATAGAGGTGACGCTTGCATTGTTTTGCAAAGAAGGCTTGCAGCGATTGTTTGCACAGATAGATACTACTCGTGAACACTCGGATAATGCAAAGCGCATTATAGCCCTGCAAAACGACTATATACAAACCATAGATGCTGTCATTGCATTTTTGCAAGGGCACAACCCTACACTGGCACATCTGGTTTGTAAACGAAACCTGCTGCCCGAGGCAGGCAGGTTTGCCAATCTGGATGACCTGTCTCACGGTTTTGGTACGATGGGTACACAAGACAAAGCTAAGCACTTGTGCACCATGTATCTGGAAGACCTGAGCGACCTGATACAGGAATGTGTTGATCCGCATTTTGGTTTCAGTAGGTATGCGGAAAGACTGGGGCGCAGCGCCAATAGTTTTGATGAATTGTATAATGCACTGCAAGCACCTCTTAGTTTTATTGACACACTTACCATAGAATTGCTGGCACAGCGTATACAAGAAGTGCAACCATTCATGGTAGCATTCTCTGTACCATTTCCCGGCAATCTGTTTGCAGCATTTCGCAGTGCGCAGTGGCTGAAGGCAAATCATCCGCACATAAAAGTGACGATGGGTGGTGGCTTCCCGAATACAGAGCTGCGCTCGCTGAGTGATAAGCGTGTGTTTGAATTCTTTGACTACATAACGCTTGATGACGGCGAAGCACCTATTGAAAATCTGATAGCTTATGTAAACGGTAAGCTGGCACCTGAACAACTGAAAAGAACATTTGCACTGCACGAAGGTGAGGTAACCTACTTCGAGAACCCATCTTGCAGCGACTATAAACAAGGACAAGTAGGCACACCTGATTATAGCGACCTGCTGCTTGATAAATACATATCGGCCATAGAGGTGGTGAACCCTATGCACAGCCTATGGAGCGATGGCAGGTGGAACAAACTAACCATGGCACATGGCTGCTACTGGGGCAAGTGTACCTTCTGCGATGTATCGCTACCATATATAAAACTATACGAGCCCATTGCCGCACAAATGCTGTGCGACAGGATGGAAGAACTGATTGCGCAAACAAGGCAAACAGGTTTTCACTTTGTAGATGAGGCTGCACCGCCTGCACTAATGCGCGAACTGGCATTGGAAATCATCCGCAGAAAAATGGTGGTGAGCTGGTGGACGAATGTGCGTTTTGAAAAAGCTTTTACGCGTGACTTATGTCTGCTGCTAAAAGCATCGGGCTGCATTGCAGTATCGGGTGGACTTGAGGTAGCATCAGACAGGTTGCTGAAACTGATAGATAAAGGCATAACAGTAGAACAGGTAGCAAAGGTTAATAAACACTTTACCGAAGCAGGCATTATGGTGCATGCCTACCTTATGTATGGCTACCCTACCCAAACAGAACAGGAAACAATTGACAGCCTGGAGATGGTGCGGCAAATGTTTGATGCGGGTATATTGCAATCTGCATTCTGGCATCAGTTTGCACTGACGGCACACAGCCCTGTAGGTTTGAACCCCGAGAAATACGGCGTGACCATAACAACACCAGGCATTGGCAGCTTTGCCAATAACGACCTTGAATATACAGAAGCTACAGGTGTAGACCACAGCAGTTTCAGTTTCGGGCTAAAGAAGTCGCTGCATAATTATATGCATGGTGCATGTCTGGATTATCCATTGCACAAGTGGTTCGACTTTAAAATACCAAAGACAACCATCGCTCCCGATTTCATCATCAAAGCACTGGAAGAAGAAGCATATACCGCAGGCAAACCGAATACTAAAATTGTATTGATAGGCAATGCCCCTGTAGTAGAACACTATACAAAATCGAAGAAAGGTAATACATGGGAGATGACCTCTTTCACCTTCCAAACCAAAACAGAAACCTTTACCATCAATATCAACCAACCGGAAGGTTTGTGGTTTGAAGCACTGTTGCCACAACTATCTGTCAGCAATGTAAGAGTGATGACACTGCAGGATGTAAAACAAAGCTATGAAGCTGCGGGGTTGGAGGACTTTGAACTGTTCTGGGACAATAAACCCATGAACACCATATATAAAGCAGGATTGCTGCAATTATAAAAATCCCTCCAATATACATTAGCAACAACACAGACTTATTGCTATTTGCCTGTAAACAATACTAAGAAATAACAAATGTGTTTTCTGGAGATTTGTTATAATTCAAACTAAAAAAACTACAAATCGTTGTATTTCAGTTAAATGCAATGAAAAAACATCTCATTTTTTAATAAAAATACAAGTAAAAAAGTCCAGTGTATTTCACAGTTTTTATTCGGCCTAGGCTGGGTAGATTTGTGAAGTTTGTTTTGTTTGTACCCGTAAGCTCTATCACCATGGAGACCAACCGAAACGAAAACATTTACCTACCCTTTTCCATTTACAAAACACCTCTTGTAAACGAACTGTTACCATTAAAATGCCCCTATAAATTCCTATTACTATGGGGCATTTTTTTATTCTAACGGTTCCAAACCGAATTGCAGGGCGAAGACAACTAGCCCTGCTCTTGTTTTTACCCCAAGCTTTTCAAACAATTTATCGCGATACCAGTCTATAGTACGCTGGCTCAGGGTCATTTTATCTGCAATGTCTTTGTAGGAATAATCGCAGCAGCAATAACGCAGGAAGGTGATTTCAGACTTTGTAAGGTCCATCATTTTGGTAGACACATTATCCTCTGCTTTTGCAACCACTTCTTCAGATATCAGGTCGGAATAATAAGTGTAGCCATCCAGAATGGCAAGCATAGAAGCATGTAAATCCTGCGGGCCTGCTTCTTTGGGCAGGAAGCCCCTAGCACCTGAGCGTAGCATACGTATAATGCTGAACTCGTTGTGGTGCATAGACAGTGCAAGTATTTGTATCTGCGGCCATTTCTTTTTAATGGCAGCTGTAGCATCATAGCCATTCATACCGTGCATATGGATGTCCATAATCACCACATCGGGTTTGGCGGGTGCTTTTTCTATTTTATCTATCAATTCCTGCCCTTCTGATGCTTCCATCGTAACTACGAAATCGGGGAAGGTGTTGATGATATATACTAACCCTTTGCGTAATATGGCGTGGTCGTCGGCAAGTGCAACGGTATATTTTCCGTCGTTGGTCATTGTTTAGTATTTAAGGTGAGTAACAATGTAGTACCTTCTCCGGGTTTAGATTGTAGTGCAAAATCTGCCTTCAGCATTCTTGCACGATTTTTCATATTAGCCAGTCCTATACCGTCTGCAGCAACATCTGTATCAAACCCAGTTCCGTTGTCTGTTATCTTCAATTCGAATAGCCTTTCTGTATACCTCATACTAATGCGCAAGTTAGTAGCTTTTGCGTATTTTACGGTATTGGAAATAGCCTCTTGTATCATGCGGAAAACGATGAGCTCGTGCCCGCTGTTGAAGTTGTAATAATCGCCTTCTACCAATACCAATGCATTGATACCGGCTGAGCGTTTTACAAAATCAACTTCTTTCTGTACAGCTTCTACCAGACCGTGGTTCATTACATAGTCACTATTCAGTACATGGCTGATGTTGCGGGCATCTTTTATTACCTCGCCCAGCAACCCCTGCGATTCTTTTGCAAGCTCTGCTACAGTGTCTTTATCTTCTGTAGCATGTATAACATGCAGGTAGCGCATCACAGCATTAAGGCGAGAACCTATGTTATCGTGCAGCTCTCGAGACATGGTATTAATAGCCTGTTCCTTTACCTCCAGCCCTGTACGCAATACCTCCTGTTCCAGTTGCTCCTTTTCTATCCGAAAACGGTTTTGCCTTCGCTTTTGTACTTGCAAATAGATGACAAGAAAAAAAGCGAACAAGGATAACAGCAACGTGCCTGCTATGAAGAGAAATATTACAGCATTATTATCCATTCAAAACCTTCATTTTATTCTGTAATAAAAAGACTGTACCTATACCTACATATGTAATAACATTACTTACTA
>JADHED010001831.1_pt1 | contig 16489 bp, 12 predicted proteins | sample 8952041 | NCBI WGS metagenome assembly JADHED01 (sample SAMN16124423, study PRJNA663239) | bioreactor sludge metagenome | isolation source: sludge (control) | place: India:Bengaluru | collected 2018-09-08
GTGCGCAGCACGCGCGTCATCTTGGCCTGCTCCAGCACGTCGTGGTCGGCCAGGCCCTCGTAGCCGTCCATGTCGGTCACCACGCCGACCAGGCAGCGGTCGTAGGCCAGGCCTTCCTCCAGGATGGAGCGCGCCGTGGTCTGGATTACGGCCGCCTGGGCCAGGCGGTTGGTCAGCAGACGGTGCGCGCCGGCCCAGTTCGCCGTATTGGTTTTTTGCGTCTGGCGGCCGGCGATGAACATGCCTTCGCTGCTGGCCACGCCGGTGAGCTTGCCCGACAGCTGCAACAGCCAGCCCACCAGGCGCGCGATGAAGGCGTTGTGGCGCGTGCCGACTATGCCCACCAGCGGAATGCGGCCGGCGCCGGGGCCGTCCTCGCGCGGGAACAGGTGGTCGGCAATGGCCATGCCCACCGGGCGCGGCGCGCCGCTGGTGGGTTTGAGGTGCATCAGCAGGCCGGGGCCGGCGTTCACCTCCAGAATCGCGCCCTGGCCCTGCAGGGGCTGGGACACGTCCTTGACGATCATGTCCATGCCGGCGATGTCCAGGCCGACGATTTTTGCCGCCAGCTGGGCGTAATAGGCCACGTCGGGGTGTACGTCGTCGGTGCAGTCGATGGCCATGTTGCCGTTGCGCTGCAGCAGCACGCTCTGGCCCTTGGGGATGACGGTGGCCGGCGTGACGTTCTGGCGCTTGAGCTCCAGCTGCACGGCGCCCTTGTCGGTATCGATCCAGTCCAGCGGGTATTCCTGCTCCGGGCCGCGGCGCGGGTCCTGGTTCAGCACGGCCACCAGCTCGGCCAGCGTGGCCTGGCCGTTGCCATGCACGCTCACCGTCTCGCCCTTGGTGGCGGCCACCACCTTGCCGCCCACGACCAGCAAGCGGTGCTCGATGCCGTCGATGAACTTCTCGACGATCACGTCAGAGCCCTCGGGCTCGGCCAGGGCGAAGGCGGCCTTGATGTCGGCCTCTTGGGACAGCTCCAGCGTCACGCCGCGCGCATGGTTGCCGTCGGATGGCTTGACGGTGACGGGAAAGCCGATGTCTTGCGCCACCTCCCAGGCCTCGTCTGCGCTGTGCACGATCTGGCCCTCGGGCACGGGCACGCCGCACGAGGCCAGCAGGCGCTTGGTGAAGTCCTTGTCCTGCGCAATGCCCTCGGCGATGGCGCTGGTCTGGTCGCTCTCGGCGGTCCAGATGCGGCGCTGCGCCGCGCCATAGCCCAGCTGCACCAGGTTGCCGTCGTTCAGGCGGATGTGCGGGATGCGGCGCTCGCTGGCTGCGTCAACGATGCAGCCGGTGCTGGGGCCGAGGTAGCGGTCATTGATGGCCGTCTTGATGGCGTGGATGGCGGCCTTGAGGTCAAACGGCTGGTCGTTGATGGCCGCCATCAGCAGCCGGTGGCCATGCTCCAGCGCCACGCGCGCCACGGCCTCCTCGGGGCAGCGGAACACCATGCGGTAGATGCCGCGCTTGGAGATCTCGCGCGTCTGGCCGAACTCGGCCGGCATGCCCGAGAGGTTCAGCAGCTCGATGACGACATGCTCGAGCACATGGCCCATCCAGGTGCCGCCCGTGAGGCGCTGGATGAAGCCGCCGCGCTCGCCCACGCCGCAGGTGTGCTCCACCAGATCGGGCAGCCAGGCCGTCAGGCGCTCATTGAGGCCGGGCAGCTTGTTGGACGGATAGTCCTCCAGCTCGCCCAGATCCAGCCAGACCTCAAGAATGGGGCGGTAAGTCCAGACACTGGGGCCGCGCAAGTAGGTGGTGCGCAGCAGTTGGATATCTTTGAAGGTGGCCATGAAGTGTGGAGTGGGAGAGGGAGGTGGCGTGCCGGTTGCGGTGCTGCTCAGCCGGCGATTGTGCGCGGATATTGGCCCATGTCAGCCATCGGCGGTTGACAAGCGTTACATGCCCATACCGCATTGCCTGCGTGGCCTGGCGCCCCCAAGCCGACAATGCCGGCCACGACAGTGCCCGGCCCCGCCCGCCGGTGGGGGCGTTGGCAGACATACAAAACAACATGCAACATCAACAATTTGTGGACGCTTCCGGTGTCTTGCCCGGCCCGCTGGGGGCCGAGCTGCGGGCCGTGCTCGCTCCCGACGAAAACGTACAGGCCGCCTTCGAGGTTGACCTGACCCCCGAGCTGCGCTTTGCCCCCGGCCTGCTGGTGCTGAGCGAGCGGCGCCTGCTGGCGCGCGGCATGGACGGCACGGCCCAGCAATGGCCGCTGGCCCCCGGCATGGCGCTGCGCATGCTGGACCATGGCGGCGTGGGCACACTCGAGCTGCACGACAACGAGCGACGCCTGGCGCTGTGGCGCTTCACCCTGGGGCGCCATGCCCAGGCCCTGCACCTGCAGCAACGGCTGGAGCAGCAGATCGAGCACCTGGAAAACCCCCAGGCCCTGGCCGTGCAACGCGACGAGGCGCCCTGCTGCGCCGTGTGCGGCACGCCCCTGCCGGGGGGCAGCGACGAATGTCCGGCCTGCGCCCGCCAGCAGGCCAAACCCACATCGACCTGGGTGCTGCTGCGCCTGTGGCGCTTTGCGCGGCCTTACAAGAAACAACTGGGGCTGGGCTTTGCACTCACGCTGGCATCCACTGCCGCGTCGCTGGTGCCGCCGTACATGACCATTCCGCTCATGGACGAGATCCTCATCCCCTACCAGAGCGGCAAGGCCATAGACCCCTGGCTGGTGGTGATGTACCTGGGCGGCCTGCTGCTGGCGGCGTTGCTGGCCTGGGGGCTGGGGTGGGCGCGCACCTACATACTGGCCCTGGCGTCCGAGCGCATAGGCGCGGATCTGCGCACCACCACTTATGAGCATTTGATGCGCCTGTCGCTGGACTACTTTGGCAGCAAGCGCACGGGTGATTTGATGGCGCGCATAGGCTCGGAGACCGATCGCATCAACGTGTTTTTGTCACTGAACGCGCTCGACTTTGCCACCGACGTGCTGATGATCGCCATGACCTCGGCCATCCTGTTCTCCATCAACCCCTGGCTGGCCCTGGTCACACTGGTGCCACTGCCCTTCATCGCCTGGCTGATCCACAACGTGCGCGACCGCCTGCGCACCGGCTTCGAGAAGATAGACCGGGTGTGGTCCGAGGTGACCAATGTGCTGGCCGACACCATTCCCGGCATCCGCGTGGTCAAGGCCTTTGCGCAGGAAGGCCGCGAGGCGCAGCGCTTTCGCGCCGCCAACCAGCACAACCTGGAGGTCAACGACAAGCTGAACAAGACCTGGAGCCTGTTCGCCCCCACCGTTTCCTTGATGACCGAGGTCGGCCTGCTGGTGGTCTGGGGCTTTGGCGTCTGGCTGGTGGCGCACAACCAGATCACTGTCGGTGTGCTGGCAGCCTTCATCGCCTACATCGGGCGCTTCTACACGCGGCTCGACTCCATGAGCCGCATCGTCTCGGTGACGCAAAAGGCCGCCGCCGGCGCCAAGCGTATCTTCGACATCCTGGACCATGTGAGCAACGTGCCCGACCCGCAAAACCCGGTGCGTGTGGACAAGGTGGCCGGCGCGATCGAGATGCAGGGCGTGGGCTTTCGCTACGGCAGCCGCACGGTGATCAAGAACCTGTCGCTGGCCATCCGCCCCGGCGAGATGATTGGCCTGGTGGGCCACAGCGGCTCGGGCAAGAGCACGCTGGTGAACCTGATCAGCCGCTTCTACGACGTGAGCGACGGAGCCATCCTCGTCGATGGCGTGGACATACGCCGCATGGCGGTGAGCGACTTCCGCCGCCACATCGGCCTGGTGCTGCAGGAGCCGTTTTTGTTCTTCGGCACCATTGCCGAGAACATCGCCTACGGCAAGGCCGATGCCACGCGCGCAGAAATTGTGGCCGCCGCGCGCGCCGCGCATGCGCATGAATTCATCCTGCGCCTGCCGCATGGCTACGACAGCCTGGTGGGCGAGCGCGGCCAGGGCCTGTCGGGCGGCGAGCGCCAGCGCATCAGCATCGCCCGCGCCCTGCTGATCGACCCGCGCATATTGATACTGGACGAGGCCACGTCGGCAGTCGATACCGAGACCGAGAAGGAAATCCAGAAGGCGCTCGATAACCTGGTGCAGGGCCGCACCACCATCGCTATTGCCCACCGCCTTTCTACCCTGCGCAAGGCCGACCGCCTGGTGGTCATGGACCGCGGCGAGATCGTCGAGGTGGGCCCGCACGATGAACTGATGGCCCAGCAGGGCGCCTACTGGCGCCTGTACGAAGCCCAGGCGCGCCGCGCCGAGGAAGACGCCCAGGCCGCCGGCGTGCGCATAGAGGCGCGCGAGCATTGCGCCCACCCGGCCGGAAAGTGAAAGGCACAGCCATGAACACCAACGAAGTGACCGCGCTGGACCTGCGCCGCAACCCCCATGGCCGCCTGGTGCTGCGTCTGCAGGACGGCACCGAGCACGAGGCCGTGACCCCGGTGCGCGCCTTTCCCATCGCCGCACCGGATGAGGGCCTGTCCCTGGTCGGCGCCGACGGCCACGAACTGGCCTGGGTGCCCCGCCTTGCCGATCTGGCACCTGCCGCACGTACGCTGATCGAAGAAGAGCTGGCCGCGCGCGAGTTTGTGCCCACCATCACGCGCATCCGCAGCGTGTCGAGCTTTTCCACCCCCAGCACCTGGGAGGTGGACACCGACCGCGGCGCCGCGCAGCTGGTGCTCAAGGGCGAGGAGGACATCAGGCGCCTGGCCGGGCGCACCAAGCTGCTCATCGCCGCCAGCGATGGCCTGCACTTTCACGTGCCAGACAGCACCGCCCTCGATCGCGCTTCGCGCAAGCTGCTGGAGCGCTTTTTGTAATCATATTGATAGCGCTTTGCGCTTGTCTGGTGGGCGCTGCATGGCAATCGGCCCAAAAGGCCTTAATTTCCCTGGCAGTTTGCCGAAATGGGTGTACGACGAAGTGGTAGCTGCGGCTGCCGCCCATTGCGTATTCATGAGGAGCCCATGCCATGCAACTGCCACCCATAGACCGATCGCCCACCCAGTGGCGTCCTCAGGGCGCGGATCTGTATTCCACGGGCGCCTCCGGAGCCGTGCCCGTGCGCCCGGTGAACGCCGCCAACCCCGTCGAATCCACAGACCGGCTGGGCGAGGGCAGCGTCGTGCGTGAACCCACCAAGCCCAGCGCCCCAGACGAGGAGAACCGCGACTGGACCCTGCCGATAGAGAAGAAGGACAAGCCTTCGGAGGCCGAGGCGCCCCCGAAAGATCCACCGCTGCACCAGGTGATGCTGGAGTTCATCCAGTCCATGTGGCGCGCCAGCGCCAGCGCCGTGGAAGTGGCCCAGGCCGTCCACAAGACCGCGCTGCAGGAGCAACAGGCCCAGCAGGTGAAGGACGAGCAGCAGTCGCCCACCTATGCCGACCCCAAGGTCAAGCGCACCGGCGCTCTGTAAGCTATTTATTTAATAGCTAATCGCGCTTATTGGGCGGGCGCAAACGGTTAAAAACTCACTGAAAAATCTCGGCGGCTGCATTCGCAATGCCGCTGCTGACATGGCCGGCCGGCACATGGCGCGCGGCCGATGTCACATGGCCGGTCTGGTCGTCGAAGAAGAAGTCGGGCTCGAACTCGCGCAAAAACTCCCCCTTCGGCAGGCCGCCCAGAAACATCGCCTCGTCCACGGCGATGTTCCAGTCCATCAGCGTGCGTATGGCGCGCTCGTGCGCCGGGGCGCTGCGGGCGGTGACCAGGGCCGTGCGTATGCGCATGGCCGCATCGCCGGCCTGCTGCAGCCGGTGCAGCGCGGCCAGCAGGGGTTTGAACGGCCCTTCGGGCAGGGGCTGGGCGGCCTTGGCGCTCTCGTGGCGCTGGAAGGCCGCCAGGCCCTCGGTCTGATAGACGCGCTCGGCCTCGTCGGAGAACAGCACGGCGTCGCCGTCAAAGGCAATGCGCACCTCACGCGGGTGCGCGTCGCCGGCCTGCACCGATTCGGTGAGCACGCGCGCCGCCGGAAAGCCCAGGTGCAGGGCCGAGCGCACATCGGCCTCGTTGGCCGACAGAAACAGGTGCGCGCCCAGCGGCCGCAGGTAGCGAAACGGATCGCGCCCCTGGGTGAACACGCCGCGCTGCACGCTGGGCAGGCCATGCGCCTGGCAGGAGCGGAACACCCGCATGCCGCTCACCGGGTCGTTGCGCGACAGCAGCACCACCTCCACGCGCTGGTGCTCGGCGTGGTTGAAGGCCAATAGTTTGCGCACCAGAGAGAACGCCACGCCGGGCGGCGCGGGTATGTCCAGGCGCTGGCGCTGCAGCTCCACATAGGCGCGGTCGTCGCCGTGCTCGAAGACGCGGTTTTCCTCCTCGAAGTCGAACAGGGCGCGGGACGAGATGGCGACGACGAGCTTGTCGCTGAGAGAGGGGGCCATGTCAGTCATCGGGGCAGAAGCTTAAAAACCGGCGCAACCCAGGCGCGGGCAGCCGAGCAAGGACCGCCCCGCAGCGAGGGCTGCGTCCCCCTGCCCGCATGGCGTAGCCATGCGAGAGCGGGGGGAAGCGGCGTAGCCGCTCAGGGGGGTGTTCCTTCACTTCACGAACTGGTTGAGTTCGATGATGGGCTGCAGCACCGCCAGCACGATGAGCATGACGATCAGGCCCATGCTGACGATGAGCAGCGGCTCAAGAATCGTGGCCAGCTGCATGGCGCGGCGCTGCACCTCGGTGCCCAGCTGGGTGGCGGCGCGCTGGAGCATGGTGGGCAGCTGGCCGGTCTGCTCGCCCAGGCGCGCGAACATGGCCACCAGGCCGGGGAAGCGTTTCTTCTGCGCCAGCGCCGAGGCCAGCGGCGCGCCTTCGCGCACCAGCACCAGGGCTTCCTGGGCGTCGGCGCGCAGGGCGCGGTTGTTCAGCGTCTCGGCGGCGGCGTGCAGGGCGCGCAGTATCGGCACGCCCGCACCGGTGAGCATGGCCAGGGTGCCGGCAAAGCGCGCCGCGTTGTAGCCGCGCGCCAGCTTGCCCACCAGTGGCAGCTGGAGCCAGGCGGCATCAAACTTTTGGCGAAAAACGGGCCTAGTCAGCGCCGCACGTGCGCCAACAGCTATCAAAACAATAGAACCCAGCATGGCCCAGCCATAGCCGCGCACAAAGTCGCTGATGGCCAGCATGACGACGGTGAGCAGCGGCAGCGCACGCTTGGTGCCGGCAAACACGCTGGCCACCTGCGGCACCACATAGCCCACCAGGAACAGCACGATGACGATGGCCACCAGGGTGACGATGGCCGGGTACAGGGCCGCGCCGATCAGCTTGGCGCGCAGCTGCTGCCTGGCTTCCAGATCGTCGGCCAGGCTGTCGAGCACCGTCCCCAAGCCGCCGCTGGACTCGCCCGCGCCGATGACGGCGCAATAGATGTCAGAGAACTCGCGCGGATGCTGGGCCAGCGCGCGGGCAAAGGTGCTGCCGGCGTTGACCTCGGCGCGCAGCGCGGCCACCAGGTGGCGCTGGCGCACGTCGTCGGCCTCTTCGGCCAGGGCCGAGAGGGCGCGCTCCAGCGGCAGGCCGGAGCCCACCAGGCCGGCCAGCTGGCGCGTCCAGATCGCGAGATGCGTGGCGTTGAACGCCGGGCGCGTGAACAGGCGCTGCGCCAGCGTGGGCGCGCTGACTGCCGCGGCGTCGGGTGACAGCGCCTCCACGTCCAGCGGCACCAGCGCCTGGGCGCGCAGCTGGTTGCGCGCCGCCTTGGGGCTGTCGGCATCCAGCGTGCCGCGGCGTACATGGCCCTGCGCGTCCAGGGCTTCGAAGGAATAGGCGGGCATGGTGTCGGCGGCGTTGAAGGCGGTCAGCCTGCGATGGTAGCCTGCGCCGTGAGGGTGAGTGAGCGCAGGCGCAGCTCGGGGTCGAACATGTCGCATACCAGCATGAACTCGTCGGCGCGCGTGTCGCGCGCCAGCGCCTGCAGGCCGGCGCGCACGGTGTCTGGCCCGCCCACCACGCCCATGGCCAGAAAGTCGCCAATGGCCGCGCGCTCGGGCGCCGGCAGGCTTTGCAGAAAGCCCTCCACCGGCGGGCGCAGCAGGCCGCGCTGGCCGGTGATGATGCCCAGCACGCGCTGGTAGGTGCTGCTGGCCAGGTAGTCGGCCTCTTCGTCCGTGGGCGCGGCGATCACCGGCACGCCGATCATCACATAGGGCTTGTGCAACACCGCCGAGGGGCGGAACAGCTCGCGGTACAGCTGCAGGGCCGGCTGCAGCAGGCGCGGCGCAAAGTGCGAGGCAAAGGCGTACGGCAGGCCCATGTGCGCCGCCAGCTGGGCGGAGAACAGGCTCGACCCCAGCAGCCACAGCGGCACCTGGGTGCCGGCGCCGGGCGTGGCGATGAGGCGCTGGCCCGGCTGGGTGGGCGCCAGCAGCTGCTGCAGCTCGGCCACGTCGCGTGGAAAGTCGGCCTCGGTCTCCACGCGGTCGCGGCGCAGGGCGCGCATGGTGGCGCCGTCAGTGCCGGGGGCCCGGCCCAGGCCTAAGTCGATGCGGCCGGGGTAGAGCTCGGCCAGCGTGCCAAAGGCCTCGGCCACCACCAGCGGGGCGTGGTTGGGCAGCATCACGCCGCCCGAGCCCACGCGGATGGACTGGGTGGCGCCCGCAATGTGGCCCACCAGCACGGCCGTGGCCGAGCTGGCAATGCCCGGCATGTTGTGGTGCTCGGCCAGCCAGTAGCGCTTGAAGCCGAGCGACTCCACATGTTGCGCGGTGCGCACGGCAATGGCCAGCGCCTCGCCCACGCTGCTGCCTTCGCGCACGGCCACCAGATCGAGCATGGACAGCAGGGGGGTGTGGGTTGTCGTCATGGCGCCGATTGTGGGTGCGGGAACTTGCCCGGTGTGTCCGTACGGAAATGGTTGTTGACAGTTGACGTGGCGGGTTGAGAGAAATCAGAACGGCAATCCAACTGTTCCTTAATATAATCTTTTGTAACGTTGTGAAACATCCGTGGGGCGATCAGCCTCATCCGGGCAAGAAGTTCAAAGGTGGGCGCATATGGGATTTTTCAGTCGCTTGTTTCAGCCGCGGCCCGATGGCCTGCAGGCCTCTTCTGACTGGTCGCGCCTGCCGGACACCGATGCCAGCGAGCTGGTACTGTTTGACGATGAGGCCACCAGGCTCATGGCGCAGTTCGATATCGACGCGGCCATCGTCACGCACGACCGCTGGCTGCCCTGGCTGGCCGAGGTGCTGCAGGGCGCGCGCGATGAGCGCCTGCGCCCCGAGGTGGTGGCCGACGCTGGCTGTTCCGAGCTGGGCCAGTGGCTGCACGGCCCCGGCCGCACGGCGCTGGGCCACTATCCGGCGTTCGACATGCTGCTGCGGCGCCACCGGTACTTTCACCAGCAGGCCGCAGCCGTGATCACCTACGCCGAGGCGAATGATGCGCAGATGGCCCAGCAGGCCTACAAGGCCTGCCAGCACGCATCGCGCCAGGTGGTGTTGCTGCTCAAGGAGCTGCAGAAGGGCCTGCTGCGCACGCGCCGGCCGGTGCTTGGTCGATAAATTTTGGTGTTTTCACCTGATTAGGTACATACCTCAGACTGAGCCGCAAGCCCTCACCCCCGCCCTCTCCCAGAGGGAGAGGGAGTAAAGCCGGCGCAACCGGTCGCCCTCGCCCCTTTGGGGAGAGGGAGGGGTGAGGGGCATCTGCGACATGTACATAGTCAGGTGTTTTCAGGTTGCAGCGCTTGTCTATAAAGCTATTGCAGCTATTTTGTTGATAGCATTTACTGTCGCCAGTCTGCTCAACGCGCGACGGTGACCGGCACCACGTCGCCATTGGCGCGCTTGGCGTAAAGGTCTTGCCCCGCAAGACGGATATCGTTGCAGGCCGAGCGGAAGACCTTGAACTCAAAGCAGACCCTGCCGTCTTCGGCGAGCCAGGTGCCCGTGTCGGAGCGGCCGGCGGCGTAGATCGTCAGGTGGTTTCCTTCGGCGGCATAGTCTGCCCGGACAGTGCTGCCGTCGGGCATGGGGGTTCTGGTGGATTTGCCGCGCAGCAAAGCGGCCAGCTCGGCCGCTGATGGCGTCCGCACACCGGCGGGAAAATCCCTGGCCGGTGGCGCGGTGGCGGCGCAGGCTGTCAGCAGCAGCGGCAGCAGTGGAGCGGACAGGCGGGTGATGGTGTTCATGTGAGCCTCCGTGAATCAATGGAATGCGCAGCAGGCGGGCGGCTGCCCGCCTCACGCTGCGACATCACAGGCCCAGCTGCGCCTTCATCGCCGCCCAGGCCGTTTCGTTCAGGCGGTTGGTGGTGGACTGGCGCGCGCTCAGGCTGGGCTTGACCTCGTGCGCGCGATAGACCCAGCGGCTGCTGGGGTCGCCGGCAGTCCATTGGATCTCTGCGTAGGCAACGTGGTAGTTGAGCGCAGGGGTCGGCGGCTGGCCGGCAAAGCGCAGCACGCGCGCGCCGTTGATCGTGTCGATGCTGTAGCTGCCCTTGGCGGCGATGGCCGCGCAGTTGGAGACCACGGTCTGCGCTTCGTTCAGGTCACATTCGTAGTACGTGGCCGTGCCCTGGGTGGCGTCGGTGGGGGCAAACGACACGCGCAGGTTCTTCAGCGCGCTGCTGGTCACCGCCAGGTTCAAGGTGTTGGCGCCGGTGGGCGATGCCGCGCCCGAGGTTGGGTAATACGCGATCACCGCCTCCAGCGTGTTGCGGCTCTGCGGCAGCCTACGGCTCCACACGCTGGTGATCGTGATGCTGGGGGCGAGCTCTACATTGGTGCGTATCCATTCCTCGGCGCCTGCGGGGAATGCGGCGGCGCCCAGCTTGCCTGTCAACGCCGCCGTCGGGATGCCGGCATTGATGGTGTTGGACGGCATGGCCTGCCAGCGGTTCACCAGCGTGGCCATGGCCTCGCCGGCCACGCTGTTTGCGCGATACCAGCCCAGTGTGGTTTGGCCATCGCAGTACACCGCGCGGTTCGGGTTGCCCAGCGTGCTGCGCAGGAGCACGCTGCGGTCGCAGTACTTCCAGCCGCTCGGGGTAAGGAAGGCGTTGCCATAGAGCGAATCCTCGGTCATGTCCACGCCGCCGCTCTTGCCGCTGCGCGCATCGACCGACTGCTCCTCTGCGGTACCTGCTGCCCTGGCCTGCCGGTCATAGGCGCGCAGGTAGTAGTCGCCCGATCCGCTGTAGTTCAGTTGGCGCAAGAAGGTCAATGCTGGTGCGGCCGCCTGCTGGTTGCCCACCTCGAGGGCAATGCCCTGGCGCAGCATGCCCGAGACCACGGCCGCCGCCGTGCGGGCGGTATCGCGCACCTGCGCGTCGTCCCAGGCAGGGTCGTCCTGGTAGTCGTCGATCTTGGCGGCACCGATCGCCAGTTGCAGCGCCACGTTGGCGCGCGCATCCGCTTCGGTCATGCCGGCGGCCACGCCTGCCTGTGCCAGGGTGGTCAGCGGGTTGATGGCGCCGCCCGAGCCGGCCGGGCGCTTGAGCACGTAGTCGGCGTCGGTGGCGGCCACGGCCGGGTTGTGGGAGTCGATGGCGGTCGTGGCCGCGGCCGGGTCACCGGTCTTGACGGGGGCTATCAGGCGCGCCGCCGCAGCCTGCGAGGCCGTGGTGGACAGGCTGTACTTGCCATCGGCCCCGGTGGCGCTGGATGCGGGTTCGCCGCTGTCGCAGGCGTCGTTGCCGTTCAGGTCCAGGCAGACGATGACGTTCTTGAGCGTGCCGAGGCGGGCCACTTCGCCGCTGAGGGTGATGCTGGCGCCGCTGCCGCCGCCGCCGCCGCCTCCACCGTCGCCGCCGTCGGTGTCATCGCTGCTTGAGCCGCCGCATGCCGCCATCGCCAGCGCAGCGATGATGGTGAGGGAGTAGGGTAGCCGTCTGCCATTGGTGTATCGCATGGTGCGCCTCGTTGCTTCTTGGGTTCAGGTGGTTCGTCTTGCGACACCGAGTACGCTAAAGGAGGCGCTTCCTGGATACGTCACCCAGTTGGGTGACTCCATCTCAAATTCCATTTCACCCGTGTCGTTGTGGCGCGCCTTGCCGTGCTGCCGCGTTCACTGAACATCTGGCGCCTGGATGCGAAGAACCTGGACGCGCAATCACTGGTCGTCGCGCCCCAACACCAGCCCCATGCGGCTGGCTGCCACGATGGCCTGCGTGCGCGTGGTGACGCAGAGGGCGCGCAGCACGGCGCTGACATGGGTCTTGGCGGTGTTGTGGCTCAGGCCCAGCTCGCGGGCGATCAGCTTCATCGGCTTGCCTTCCAGGATCAGCCGCAGCACCTGCGTCTGGCGTGGGGTAAGCCCCAGCTCGGCAGGGCTGGTGCGCGGCTGCGCAGGCACGGTCAGCGCAATGCCTGCCAGGCTGAGCGGGGGGATATGGATGCCGTGCGCCAGCACGGTGCGCAGCGCCTCGAACATCTGCTGGGACGATGCCGACTTCGGGATGAAGCCCATCGCGCCGAGCTGGATGGCGCGCAGCACGGTGACCTGATCCTCTTGTGACGACAGCATGACCAGCGGCATGCCGGGATGTCGTTCGCGTATCGTCTCCAGCGCCTGGAAGCCGTTCGCGCCGGGCAGGATCAGGTCGAGCAGAACCAGGTCGATGCCCGTGTCATGGTCGAGCGCGGCCAGAGCCTCCCCCAGGTGTGCGGCATGCACCGTCTGCACTGCCGGATCAAGCTCCTTGAGCAGCAGCGCCACGCCGTCGCGAAACAACGCATGATCATCGACCAGCAGGATCCTCATGGTCGCAGTCTGCACCGTTTTGCCCTGTCGCGCCTCCCCCGGTTGGGGGATCGTTCAATGCCGCTTCGATGGCCGCCAGCAGCCGGTCGGTGCCTGCGGGCTTGTGCAACAGCGGCAGCCCGGCGTCAGCCACGCGCCGCAGGTCGGCAGCGCCTATGTCGCCGGTGATGATGATCGCCGGCACCGCGTGGCCGATGCGCGCCCTTATCCGCTGTACAGCGCCCAGGCCGTCATGGGAGCCGCCCAGCCGGTAGTCGCACAGGATCAGGTCGGGGTAGCGCAGGTGTTCGTCCAGCAGCGCCAGGCATTGCCGGGCCGACGCCGCGGTGAGCACATGCGCCCCCCAGCTGCGGCACAGCGCCTGCATGGCGCGGCGCGTGTCGGCCTCGTCGTCGATGACCACGATGAACGCGCCGGCGATGCGCCGCCCGCCTGCCAGGGGCGGCGGCAGCGGCGCCGCCACCGGCAGCGCCTCGGCTGCCGTCGGCAGCAGGATGGAAAAACGGCTGCCCCGGCCCGGCGCCGAGCGCAGCGTGTGCGGATGGCCCAGCAGGTCGAGCGTGCGCTTGACGATGGCCAGGCCCAGGCCAAGCCCCTTGCTGCGGTCACGCTCCGGGTTGCCCACCTGGAAGAACTCGTCGAAGACATGCGGCAGCTGAGCCGGCGCGATGCCGATGCCGGTGTCCCATACCTGCAGCTCGATGGCGCCGGGCCGGCGCCGGCACCCGACCAGCACCCTGCCGCGCTCGGTGTAGCGGATGGCGTTGGACACCAGGTTGGCCAGCACCCGCTCCAGCAGCACGGCGTCGGTGCGCACGGCGCAGCGCGAAGGCACCACCGTCAGCCGAAGCCGTTTGTGCTCGGCCTCGGGCGCGTGGCTCGCCGCCACGCGGTGCAGCAGCTCGGCCAGGGCATGGTCGCCCAGCACGGGGCGGGACATGCCGGCATCGAGCCGGGAGATGTCGAGCAGGCCAACGAACAACGCCTCCATGGCCGAGATGGAAGACTGGATGTGGCCCACCAGCTGGCCGACCTGCGGCGTGACCTCCTGCCTGCGCAGCACCCCCACCAGCAGGCTGATGGTGTGCAGCGGCTGGCGCAGGTCGTGGCTGGCCGATGCCAGGAAGCGCGTCTTGGCCTGGCTGGCCAGCTCGGCCTCCTGGCGCCTGGCATCCAGCATGGCGTTGGCCTCGGCCAGCTCTTGCGTGCGTTCGGTGACGCGGGTCTCCAGCAGCCGCAACGAGTCGCCCAGGCGTTCGGCCATCTGGTTGAAGCGGTCGGCAAGCTGGCCCAGTTCGTCGCCGCGCCTCAATTCGATGCGGTAGTCCAACTGGCCTTCGCCGATGCGGTCAGCGCTCTCGGCAAGGTGCTGGATCGGCCGCACCACCCTGCGCGCCAGCACGATGCCGACGCCCGAGCCCGCCAGCACGGCAAGCACCAGGATCGATAGCGCGCTGGCCAGCGCGCGGCGCACCGGCGCGTATGCTTCGGCGCGAGGCTGCTCGGTGATCAGGCGCCAGCCAGGCACGCTCAGTGCCGCCGCACGGGCGACCATGGCCTGGCCCTCGGGGGTGTCGAACTCGATCAGCGCGCCAAGGCCGGATGTGCCGGCGGCGATCGCCGTGCGTACCGGCGGGCGGGAAGACCAGTCGGGGCGTGCCAGCACCTGGAGGAAATCAGGGTGTGCCAGCAGGCGCCCTACGCCATCGACGACGTAGGCGTAGCCCTCTCGACCAATACGCGCCTCGCCGATGATGTCGCGCAGTTGCGTCAGATCGATCTGCGCCACCAACACGCCACTATCTGCAAGCTGGCCGCGCCGCGCCATCACCACGCGTGGCTGGTTGGCGGCGTAGGTGACCGGGCCGAACCACGATGCGTTGGCAGGGGCGTGAAGGAATTCGGGCGAGTGGCTGCGATCCTCTCCCACACCGACGCGGTCGGGAGCCATGCGCGAGACGCGTACGCGCTCCTGGCCGTGCGGGTCGATCCAGTACAGCTCCTGGAGCGCCCGCGACTGCCTCATCAGCCGGTACAGCTCGACCTGGATGTCGGCGTCCGTGTCGCCCAGGTGGCGCGAGTCCTGCAGCGACAGGGTGGCGCGCAGCAAGGCGCCGGTCTGGCCGAGGAATCGGTCGATCCGGGCCGAGGCCCTGCTGGCTTCGAGCGCCTGCCGTGTTTCCACGGCAACGCGCGTTTCACGCTGGATCAGCCAGAGCTGCGCGAAGCCGCTGACCACGAGCACCAGCGTGACCAGCGCAGCGATCGACAGGGCATAGGCCTGCCACAAGCGAAGGCTGGGCGGACGCATCAGCGGGTGGGCGGCTGGGCGGCGGCCTTGGCATCGCCCGGGGCGTCAGCCGTTGGCGCCAGCGTGACCTCGCCCGGTCGAATCAGGCGGTCGGCACGCGCAAGCAGCGCGGGCGGCAGCGTCACGCCTATGCGCTCGGCGGTGTCGAGGTTGACGACCAGCGCCGCCTCGTACAGTTCCTCGACCGGCAGTTCGGCCAGGGGGCGGCCGCGCAGCACTTGATCGACATAGCGCGCCCCGCGCCCGCACATGTTGACGCGTCCGATGGAGCCATAGCTGAGCAGGCCGCCGTGGCGCGTGGCGAACCAGGATGTGTGAGCGATCGCCGGCAGTCGTACCCGCAGCGCCTGGCGCGCGTGTTCGCCGAGCAACACCGAGGAATCTGGCCAGATCAGTACGGCATCGACCTTGTGTCGCGCCAGTTCATCCCAGGCAGCGGCCACGCCGGCATCGCCCGAAAAACGCACGCGTACCCCTTCGATGCCGGCCTGCCCAAGCATGTCCGCGAAAGGGCCGAGATCCTTCAGCCGCTCGTGTCCGGTGTGCTGGCCGTTCGTGAGCATGCCGATGCGGCGCGCCTGCGGGAACGCCTGCAGCAGCACCTCCATCGGCTTGAAAAAGAACTGCCGCTGCAGGCCCAGGGTGACGCCCGTGACATTGGCCAGCGGGCGCAACTGGGCATCAAGAACCTGGTGCAGATTGGTCGAGCCAATCACGACGATGGGCAGTTCCTGCGTGGCGTTCATCAGGGCTTCGGTCGTCATGTTTTCGGTCGCCAGCAGCACTGCCGGCCGGCGCGCCACCACCGCCCGCGCCAGACTCGCGTAGCGGGCCGGGTCGTTGGCCGCGTCGCTCCATTCGAGTCGCAATTGCTGTTCGAAGGACCAGCCGGCCTGTTCCAGGCCGGCGCGCACCTGGTTCATGCAGAGCCGATTCGACTCGCTCGGGCCGGGACTCACGAAGGCGATGACGCGAGGCACGGCGGCGGTTTGCGCGCCTGCAGGCGCGCCGGCCGCCAGCAGGGCAGCGATGGCGGCAATGAGGATGGGCCGAAGGCCGCACGCAATGGGGAGCATGCGCCAGCGTAGCGGCGCCGCCGCCGCGCTGTCAATCGCGCGTTACGCGCAGCACTTCCTCGCGGCTGGTGATGCCGGCGGCGACCAGTCGCTCGCCGTCCTCGCGCATCAGCTGCATGCCGCCGGCCAGGGCCTGGGCGCGCACCTCGGCCTCGGCCGTCTGGTCGTGGATCTGGGCGCGTATTGCGTCATTGACCAACAGCAGCTCGAACACCCCGGTGCGCCCGGCGTAGCCAGTGTGGCCGCAATGCTCGCAGCCCGTGCCGTGGTCGCCACCATGGCAGTGGCCGCAATACTTGCGTACCAGGCGCTGGGCCAGCACGCCGAGCAGCGACGAGGACAGCAAAAACGGCTCCACCCCCATGTCGGTCAGGCGCGTGATGGCGCTGGC
>JADHED010001832.1_pt1 | contig 16480 bp, 12 predicted proteins | sample 8952041 | NCBI WGS metagenome assembly JADHED01 (sample SAMN16124423, study PRJNA663239) | bioreactor sludge metagenome | isolation source: sludge (control) | place: India:Bengaluru | collected 2018-09-08
GACTTCCTGAAAAAGAGCCCGGAGCCGCCGACTGTAAACCTCGCTCATGTCCACGAAGTGGGGTCCGCCGGTCAGCGGAGTCCGGCCGGTGAGATTGATGTGGTCGGAGAGCATCATCCAGGAACCCGGGGAAAAATCCGGATTGAGAGTGCCTGCGGCGTTCGTGAGGAGGAGGGTGCGGATCCCGATCTGGTGCATAAGTCCAACGACTTTTACGACGTCGGATGCTTCCCATCCCTCGTAAAGATGCACCCGGCCCTGGGCGACAAGCAGAGGCCGGTCGTCCAGACGGGCCACGAGAAATCGTCCTGCATGACCGGGGACTTTCGAGGCGGGGAGATTCAAGTCGGAGTATTCGAACGAGCCAAGCGGTTCCAGGCTGTCGGCAAAGGGGCCGAGGCCCGATCCCAGAACAATGGCCGTCCGGGCACCGCAGTTGGCGAGTTCCGGTGGAAGGGAAGCACTCATGTGATGGCTTGGAGTTTTTTGCAGAGAGCGGCGAGGAGCGGGGTTTCGATCCCGGCGGCCCGCGCCCGTCGCAGAGGTTCGCTCCAGATCGGATCGATTTCCAACGGCAATCCCGCTTCGGCATCCACAAGAGTCGAGGGACGGTAGCCGCTCATGGGCCGGGTGCGTTCGATTTGGAAAGCGGCATATTCCGCGGGGATTTCATGACCGGTTGCGGCCGCGATGGCGCGGATCTCGGTCATCAGGTCCTCACATTCGCGAAGGAGCACGGGATCGTTGAGGATTCTGTCCACGCCGGCCCGTTCTCTTGTGCACAGACCGTTGAAGGGAACATTCCAGACCAATTTTCTCCAGCGTTCCGTGGCGAGGTTGTCCACGAGGTGCGTTTCCACTCCGGAAGAAAGAAAGGCGTCGGCGAGTTCGCGGGTTCGCCCGCAGGGAGATCCCTGGAATTCTCCCAGAGACAATGTCCCGTGCCCCAGATGATCGACCTCGACGGGATTTCGCCGGGTGAGGCATACGAAGCAAAGTCCTCCCAGGATTCGTTCCGCGCCATGCAGCGAGGCCAGGAATTCCTCATTGCCAAGTCCATTTTGCAGGGTGAGAAGCCAGGTGTGATCCCCAAGAAGCGGAGGCAACAGGGAGGGAAGAGAAGCATTTGAAGTGGCCTTCAGGGCGACAATGACTCCGTCGCAGGGGCCGATCTCCTCCGGGGTTCTCGCGATGAGGGGTTTTTCCAAGTGGAGAATGCCGGTTGAGGAATGGACCCGGATGCCCGATGCCGCCGCCATGTCAAATCCCGAGCGCATCAGAAAATGCACCCTGCATCCGATCGAGGCGAGTTTGGAGCCGTAGAAGAGCCCGATGGAACCGGAGCCCACGATGGCGATCTTTTTCCCTCTCATGGCCTCTGTGGGCGGCGGTTTATTCCCCGAGGCGTCTGCCCGGCATCAGGTAATTCACCGCATAGTCACGAACCGCTTCCTCGAGGGAAGTGGTCGGTTTGTCGTAGCCGGTGGAGCGGAGTTTCGAGATATCCGCGCAGGTATAGTATTGGTATTGCCCCCGGATGTTTTCGGGCATGTCGATGAAGTCGATGTTCGGAGTCTTTCCCAGGGCGGAGAAAAGGGCATGGGCAAGATCCACCCAGGTGCGGGCGACTCCGGAACCGATATTGTACAGTCCTCCGGCTTCTTCTTCCTCCTCCGCGAGGTGGAGGGTCATGTCCACGGCGTCCTTCACATAGACAAAGTCCCGCATCTGGCAGCCGTCCTGATATTCCGGTTTGTGACTCTTGAAGAGGCGGATTTGTCCGGTCGAGCGGATCTGCTCATAGGCTTTGCAGACCAGGCTTCGCATGTCGCCCTTGTGGTATTCATTCGGCCCGAAGACATTGAAATACTTGATGCCGACAATCTCGGGGAGGATCTCTTCCCGCCAGGCGTAGAGATCGAAGAGTTGCTTCGAGTAGCCGTAGAGGTTCAGCGGGCGGTAGACGCGGAGATTCTCACTTTTGTCATCCATTCCCGCCGATCCATCCCCGTAGGTGGCGGCCGACGAAGCGTAAACGAAACGCGCTCCCCTCGAAAGCGCCCACTTGCAGAGGCTCTTTGTGTAGGCGTAGTTGTTTTCGAGAACGTAGGCGGCGTCGGTGACTGTGGTCGAGGAACAGGCTCCGAGGTGAAAGACTGCGGCAAATTTTCCGAAATGCTCGGGGTCGCGGGTCACTTCCTCCAGAAAGGTGTCGGCCGGCACGTAATCCTCGAACTCCAGTGGCAGGAGATTCTTCCATTTTTCATCTTCTCCGAGAAAATCGGTGACGATGATCTGTGTGAGTCCGCGGCGGTTGAGTTCATGGACCAGTGCACTGCCGATGAAGCCTCCGGCCCCGGTGACGAGGACGCGGGCTTTTTCATGCAGAAGCATGTCACGCGGAACGGTTTTTTTGGCTGTCGGGGATTCCCTGCGTCTGCCGGAGCCGGCTGAAAAAGATTCTGTTTTCACTCAGCGCAGGTTGATCCCGAGATCCTCGAAAGTTTCCTCGAAAAGAGCGGTCTTCGGGCCGAAAATGTAACGGGCTCCGGTGACATACTCGCGGGCTTTCTTTGTGTTCCCATTCTTCGATTCCCAGGCGGCCTGGGAATAGTACCAGGCGGGTGTGTCGCTCGGGTATTTGATCTTTTTCAGTGTTTTTTGGGCGTCTTCCATCTGTCCCAACTGGAGCTGGCAGAGGAGGATCTTGAACTGGAGGAGTTCGTTCTTCGGATCCTGTTCCTGCATTTTTTCGAAATAGTCCAGTGCCTCCGCATATCGGCGCTGGAGGAAAAGGAGTTCGCCGACATTGAATTTCGCCGGGAAAAAGTCCGGCTGTTTCGCCAGTGCTTTGTCGAAACATTGCTGGGCTTTCCCAAAATCCTTCTTCTTGGTGTAGGCCGCTCCAAGGAGATTTTGAACGAACGGGTCGTCCGGCATTTTGGTTTCCAGATCCAAAAGCTTTTTCAATGCGGCGTCATAGTTCTTCGCATCGAAATCGGCGAGCGAACCCTGGATGAGGGTTCTGGATTCCTTCGAAATATTCGGAGGTGCGGTCTGGGCGCCGGCAAACAGGGCTCCACACAGAAGGGCCGTGAGAATAAAGATCGGTGTTTTCAAAGTGTCCCAAGTATGGAGGCGGCAGCGGCTGCGGTCAATCGCGTTCGGCCTGTTCCTTGCCGGAGACCGGGGGAAGGGTGGCATGTTTTTGATTGAGAGGGGGAGGGCAAGAAGACAGGGTTGCGGCAGGCATGCCCGCGTTTTTCAACAATCGTTTTTTCCAGAAGGGCCGGATGCTGGCGGGCCGGGGTTGGCATTTCCTGAAAACAGGCCGATGCCGGGATCGTTGGTTGCTGGCGGCTGTTGTCGTGGGTGCGCTTCTGGGGGCACAGGGGTTTCGGTGGGGGAAATACGACTGCCTGAACCTGGACCGGATGGCTTTGCAGAATGTGGCGCAGAAGTCGCGGCCGTATCTGCATCCGAAAGTTTTTGTCAAACCGCCTTTCTATACCTACTTCAACCATTTTTTCTCGAGGGTTCCGGCCGAGGCGGTCTCGAAGAAGCTGTTCTGGCTGGATGGGTCTGCCCGCAAGCAGGCTTATCTGCAACTTCGGCTCGCATTTGCCCGGGCCTGGAATCTGGTGATTTTTTCGGGCTGTGTGGTTTTGGTTTTCGGGGTTGTGAAAGGATCCTTTGGAGTGCTGGCGGCAAGACTTTCCGCATGGCTCCTGGCCACCTCGGCGGGGTTTGGGCCCTATCAGGTTTTTTTGCCCAACGACCTGGCGGTTGTTTTCATTCTGGTGGCCTCGTTTGGCTGTGCTTTGCGGATCGTGAGGCATCCGGGGATGGGGCTCTCAATTGCCGCCGGGCTTCTGGCCGGGTTGGCGGCGGCGACGAAATACAACGGCCTGCTGGTGGCGGCGGCTCTTCCCGTGGCGCACCTGTTGGCGGGCCGGGGAAACCCGGTCATGGCCTGCCTCAAGCGGCCTGCAGCCTGGGTCTGCGGAGTGGCGGTGCCGGTGGGGTTCGTGATCGGAAATCCCTATTGTCTTCTGGACTGGCCCGCTTTTTCTTCGGACTTTCTGTTCAACTACCGCGTGACCCCCGTTTACACCGGACAGTTGGAAGGAACCGGCTACCGGGATTTTTTCCTGGCTTTCCTTGAGATTTTCGGGTGGCCGGGTTCGTTGTTCCTGGCGGCGGGGATATTGGCCGGCATTGTTTTTGTGTTCCGGAATTTCCTCCGGGAGGGAGGCGGGGCGATGTGGCTGCTGGCATTTGTGGTTGCGGGGGTCTACACATGGAAAATAGGCGGATTCCCGCGGATGGAGACGCGCTTTGTGCTTCCGGTCGCTCCCTTTTTTCTCTTTCTGGCGTCGGCCGGGTTTCCCTGGTTTTTCGCGAAGGGGAAGCGAATCGTTCTTCCGGTTTCCGCGATGGTGATTCTTTACAATGTGGTTTGCGGTTGGTTGGTGGGCGGGCTGTTTCGGAATGATCCCCGCTCGGAAGCCCTGGCGTTTGTTGAGCGCGAGATTCCGCCGGATGCCGTGTTGGAAGTCAGCGGCTCTGTTCCCCGGGTCCAGGATTTGCCCGAACGGCATTTTCAAATCATCAAAATCCCGATTGGCATCGGTCGCGACGAGCGCTTTGCAAAAATGTTCGCCGGAGACAGGCAGATGGAGGAGGCCACGGCCCGGTGGAGTGTGCGGGAGACGCCGGATTGGTTTGCACCGGGAGCCAGGGAGGCCCGTGGCACGGGATGGGTGTTGTGGAACACGATCGACATGGATGCCAATGCACGCCCCGATCACCGGCGGCTGTTGGACGGGCAGGGAGGTTTTGAGATGGTCTTCGACCATGAAGGGCCGGGTGTTCCGTGGTGGGCCTACCCCAGACACACGGAATTTCTTCACAATCGCATGACTATCTGGAAAAAGTCCGGGGCTGCCCGGAATGGGGGAACCTCCTGAAGACCGATGTCCACCGCAAAAGATTTCCACAACAATGGCTTCCGTGCCCCCGTGCGGTTTCTTGACGGCGGAATGGAGGCTGCTCTACTCTTTTCGACCTCATTCGGCAATGCGTTTGCCACGAGTATGCTTTCTGCGTCCGACATCGGGCGTCGTTGCAGGCATTCGACGCAATTCCTTGCGCTTTCGCTTGCGGTCATGGGGGGTCGGAATATCTGTGCCACCTGCAACAATCAAAAAAATCATGAAACCTGAACTTGCCGAATTTCCAGAGGGACGCGTTGCCGTTCTGATTCCGTGCTTCAACGAGGAGCAGACAGTGGCCGGAGTGGTCCGTGGGTTCCGGGCGGTTCTTCCGGCGGCTGACATTTATGTCTTTGACAACCTGAGCACGGACTCGACCGCCACGGTGTCTGCTTCCGCCGGGGCCATCGTTGTTCCGTCACCCAAGGCCGGAAAAGGCCATGTCGTGCAGCACATGTTCGAGGTGGTCGAGGCCGACTGGTATATCATGGTCGATGGAGACGCCACTTATCCGGCGGAAGCTGCTCCCCGGCTGATTGTGGCCGCCCAGAAAAACCGGATCGACATGATGGTTGGCCGGAGGGTGACGCCGGTGGATGAATTGCGCGCCGCCTACCGTCCTCTTCACCAGTTCGGCAACCGCATGGTTTGCGGGTTGATTCGCCGGGCGTTTGGAAGTCCCATCCAGGATGTCTTCAGCGGCTACCGGGTCTTTTCCCGGGAGTTTGTGAAAACGATTCCGCTGCACGCCAAGGGATTCCAGATCGAGGTGGAAATGACATTGCAAGCCCTCTCCAAGGGCTATCCGGTCGAAGAACAGGATGTGTCCTACGGCGCGAGACCGGAGGGAAGTTCCTCCAAGCTGAACACCTACCGCGACGGACTGCTCGTGCTGGCCGCCTTCGTTTCCATTTGCAAGGACTACCGTCCGGCCCTCTTCTTTGGGAGCATGGCGGCCCTGCTTGCCTTGTGTTCGCTGGGCACCGGACTCGCCCCGGTGTTGGATTATGTGTTCCACCAATGGGTTTATCATGTTCCCCTGGCTGTGTTGGCGACGGGGCTGGCTGTGCTGGCGGCTCTGAGTTTGTCCATCGGAGTGATCCTTCAAACCCAGCTTGTCTATCACAACGAAATGCACCGGCTCGTCAGACGGGGATTCCACCGATGAGCGAACTGCCGGTTGGGGTCATCGGCTCGGGAATGGCGGCCGCCGGAGCGGTGCAGGCTTTGGTGGAGTCCGGAATCCGGCCTGTCGTGCTGGATATCGGACAACGCCTCGAACCGGAGAGGGACGCCTTCAAACGGCAGATGGCCGCATCCGAACCGGAAAACTGGACTCCGGACATGATGGAACGGGCCCGGGGAACCTATCGCTGCACTCCGGATGGACTGGAGATCAAGATGCAGATGGGTTCGGACTATTCCACCCGGTTCCCTGCGGGGGAAAAGGGATTGAAGTTCGAGCGCATGGCGCACATCCCTTCGTTTGCCTTCGGGGGCTTGAGCAATATTTGGGGGGCGTCCGTCCTGCCTTACCGGCCGGAAGACATTCGCGACTGGCCGCTGGGCATGGAGGACCTGCTTCCCCACTACCGGGCGGTCTCGCGGCTCACCGGCTGCACCGGCGAAGCGGGAGATCCCATCAGCCGACTTTTTCCCGATGTGTGCGATTCGCCCCAACCGCTGCCCCTCAGTCGCACGGCTGCGGGTTTGCTTGCGGATATGAAACGCCATCAAAAGGGGCTTCTGCGGGATGGCATGAATTTCGGCATGGCCCGCCTTGCCTTTCAAGCTGTGGACAGCAACGGGCGAAAAGGCTGCCGGAAGTGCGGGCTCTGCATGCACGGATGTCCCTATGATTTGATTTTCAGCAGCGCACACCCGTTTTCAAAGTGGATCGCCGAAGGGGCTGTGGACTACCGATCCGGCTCCACCGTGCGCCGTTTTGCGGAAAAAAACGGAATGGTGGAGGTCGAATACGCCACGCCGGACGGCAGGAACGAACGCATGGGATTCTCCCGGCTCTTCGTGGCGGCGGGGGTCATTCCCACGACGCGCATCGTTCTGTCTTCGCTGAACCTGCATGGCATTCCGGTGGAGGGGAAAGACAGCCATTATTTCCTTTTTCCACTTGTCCGGCTGGCCGGTGCCGGAAACGTCCGCACGGAACGGCTTCAGACACTCAGCCAGATTTTTGTGGATTTGGTGGATGAGGGGTTGGAGGGAAAAACCGGCCATGCCCAGCTTTATACTTACAGCGATATTATCGACAGCTCGGTCCAGGCCATGCTGGGACCCCTGGCCGGTTTCGCCGCGCCCCTGTTGTCCCGGATGTTGATCGCCCAGGTTTTCATGCATTCCGACCACTCCGCAAAACTTGTCTTTGAACTTCGCCGGGAGCCGGATGGCGGGGAATGCCTGCATGTTGGCAGCGTGGAAAATCCCGCCAGCACACGTTTTCGCAGGCACCTGCTTTGGAAATTCACAAAAAATGCGCTGCGTCTTCGAGCGATTCCGGGACTGCCATTCGTGAAATCCGGGCAACCCGGACGGGGTCTTCATTGCGGGGGGACCTTTCCCATGTCGCGTCATCCGAAAGACCGTCAGACCGACCTTCTGGGACGGTTGCCAGGGTTTCAAAACACCCACGTTGTGGACAGTTCCGTGCTGCCATCCATCCCGGGAACCACCATCGCCTTCAATGCGATGGCCAACGCGCACCGGATTGCCTCATGCGCATTTTCAAAATGAAAGCGGTTGTTTCCGGCGCATCCGGCTACGTTGGTGGAGCCATCTCATCCGCTCTGGAGAAGGAGGGATGGACCGTGGCCTCTCCGGGTGCTTCGGAGGGGAAGAAATGGCGGATGCCCGAAGAGCCGGTGCCTGGCACCTTCCAGGGGGCGGCTGCTTTTGTTCATTCCGCCTGGGACATGCGTCCGGCAAATGCCGCGGAGTCGCACCGCACAAATGTTGACGGCTCCCTCAAGCTTCTCCAGGCGGCCCGGACTGCCGGTGTGAAAACGCTTCTTTTTGTTTCCTCCATGAGCGCTTTCGAGGGGGGCGAATCCGTGTATGCCCGGACAAAGCTCGCGGTCGAAAAGGAATTTCTGGCGGCGGGAGGCATCGTCGTGCGTCCGGGGTTGGTCTATGGAGAAGCTTCGGGAGGAATGGTGGGGAAACTTCTCAAACCCGTTCGGAAACTCCCTCTCATTCCCGTTCCCTGTGCGAATGTCCTCCAGTATCCTGTTCATCAGGATACGGTGGCCGGATTTGCCGCCGATGCCGTGGCGGGCAAAATCCCTCCCGGAGTCTATTCCCTGGCCCACCCCGAACCGCTGTCCCTGCGGCGCATTGTTCAGATCCTTGCGAGATCCGAAAACAAACGCCCCATCCTCCTCCCCATCCCGTGGCGGCCAGCCTGGCTGGGGCTTGAATTTTGTGCTCTCATGGGAATCAAACTTCCTTTCTCCGCGGACAATCTGTTGGGACTTGCCCGGGCAAATCCCAGCCCGGATTTTTCTTCACTGAAAAACGTGGGGATTCGCCCTCCGGCATTTCCGGCAGGGTTGGGAGGGCATCTGTCATGAACCGCTCTTTCCTTCACCGGCTCTTCAACGCAGGGCTTGTTCTTGTCTTCCTGTTCATTTTGTTTTTTGCCGCAAAGCAGAAATTTTCCCAGCCGCTGACGCCGATTTTTGATCCGGACACCCCCGGGTATCTCAATCCGGCACTCTCGCAGCTTTCCGGAACAGGGCTGCTGCAAACCCAGGGGAGGTCGTTTCTTTATCCTGTTCTGGTTTTGGGCCTCCTGAAGGTCACCGGACAGCTCGAATCGATTGTGGTGATGCAGCATATCGCCTCGCTTCTGACAGCCGTGGTTTGGATGGGCGTCTGGATGGTGTGGACTTCGTTCCTGCCGCGAAATGCCGTGCGCTTTTGCCTGTCTCCGCTGATTGGAATGGCTGCGGCAGCACTTTATCTCTGGAGTGCGGAGACGGTTATGTTCGGGCTCCAGGTGCGGCCCGAGGCGGTCTTTCCATTGGCTGCTTCCCTGCAACTTTTGTGCCTGATGCTTTTCATCAGGGTCCGTTGGTATGGCGGTTCGGAAACGAAATGGTGGCCCGCTCTTGCCAGTGGAAGCGGTGCCATGTTGTTTGCCGCCGCCGCCTACAATCTCAAGCCCAGTTGGGGCTTTGCCATCTTGCTGAGTCCGTTCGTGCTTTTTCTGGGAGTTCTCCTCCGAAGGAAAAGCCGATCGATTGCGGCTGCCGCCGCGCCGCTTTTTTTGGGATGCCTGCTGGCATTTGTTCTGACGGTGTTTGTGCCCGTGGCCTTGAAATGGAAATCCGACAATGCCTCCAAGTCGTTCCTGCCCATGCTCCTTTTCTCCGTGCATGCCAACATCATTTCGGATGAGCTTCAAAGCGCTGTGGCGGAGGGAACAGCCGGTCCTGCGGAGACTGAGTTTGCCGCCCGCCTGCGTGAGGGAATCGAAAAAAGCCGGGAGGCCCTCGGGTCCTACAAATTGCTGGGACACAATCCCGACTACCTCATGTTCGGTTCCAAAACCCTGCGGGATATTCCCGGAGTTTCCACCATCCAGGAAAGGAAAGCCTATTACTTTCGGAACTTTTTCCAGGCCATGGCCCATCAGCCGATGCGCTTTGTCTCAAAATGGCTGCGGCAATTGCAGGCGGCCGCGTTTCAGGATCCGAAATACATGTGCCGTCCGTCGGGCAATCTCAAAAAGCTCTACTCCATTTCCCTGTCGTGTCCGAACTCTCTTGCCCCCGGTTTGCGTCCCGAACTCGTTCGCAGTTGCGGACAAGTGGCCGAACAGACCGCCGCCCTGGCATCGTCGCTTCCGGACGCCTGTTTTATGGGACCCAAGTGGCTGAAGCAAGCCGGTGTCTGGGGGGCGGTTCTTTATCCATTGGCCCTGCTGATCAGTTTTGTTCTTTTGGTGGCTTCCATTTTTTTATTCCCGGAACACCGGGCCGCCATTTGGACCGCTTCTCTTGTCTCAGCCGCGGCGTTTATGAGCGCGATGACTGTGGCTTTTGTGCATTCCTTCGACATCGACAGATATCTTTCTTTGCAAAGTTGGTTGGCCTGGCTGACCATCGCCTGCTGGACGGCCGTCGTTTTCTCCCTCTTGGAAAATTTGGTCCGGAAGTTTTTTGAAAAGCAACGGGAACCGTTGTCTGTCGAAACAGAATGATCCACCGGCTCCAACATCTTGCATCATCCGGTTTCCCGCGGTTGGGAAACCTCTTTTTGCCGCTGCGGGACGGATGGCTGGTCCTTGCGCTTCTGCTTGGTTTTGCCCTGGGAATGCAGGGCTTCACCTGGGGAACGTATGACTGCCTGAACTTGGATCGCATGGCCCTGAAGGACATGGTTGCCAAGCAGCGTCCTCCGTTGCATCCGGGGAGTTTTTTGAAACCTCCGTTTTACAGCTACATGAACCATTTTCTGTCGCGGGTTCCCGCGCAGACTTTTGCTTCCAATCTCTTTTGGATTCCGAAAGCGGAGCGGTTTGATTTCTATCTCAGGCTGCGTCTGGCGATGGCGCGATTCTGGAATCTGGTGCTTTTTTCCGGATGTGTGGTGCTGGTGTATGCCCTGGCACGGGAATTTTTCGGTGTTGTTTCGGGGCGTCTGGCGGCTTTGCTGTTCGCAACATCGGCGGGCTTTGTGCCGTATCAGGTTTTTTTGACGACCGATCTTGCGGTGGTCTTCATGATGCTGGCGTCCTTTGCCTGTGCCGCCGCTGTTGCGCGGAATCCCTCCATGGGCTGGTCGGTGGCGGCAGGTCTTCTGGCCGGGCTGGCCGCTGCCACGAAATACAACGGATTGGCCGTTGCCGCCGCCCTGCCCGTGGCGCATCTCATCGGCAGCCGGGGCAATCCGGTTCTTGCGAGCTTGAAGCGTCCTGCCGCGTGGGTGTGCGGACTGGCGGTGCCGGTGGGTTTTGTTCTCGGAAATCCCTACGCGGTCCTCGACTGGAGCAGGTTCCGGGCGGATTTTCTTTTCAATTACAAAATCACTCCCGTGTATGGCGGAGAGACGCGGGCCGATGGATATGGGTATTATTTTCAGTCCTACTTCGAGATTTTTGGACGTCCGGGACTGGTTTTCCTGCTGGTGGGAATGCTTGTTGGCGTGGGAGCGGTGATTTGGTCCCTGAAGAAATCCGATGCCTGGAAGTTGTGGCTGCTGGCGTTTGTGGTGGCCGGCTTGTATTCGTGGAAGATCGGGGCTTTTCCCCGGATGGAGACGCGTTTTGTCCTGCCCTCCGCGCCGTATGTCCTGTTGCTCGGGGCGGCGGGGTTTGGAAGTCTGGTGCGCATCCGGTGGGTGACGCTTCCGGTCTTTGCCGCTATTGTCATTTTCAACCTCGCCTGCGGTTGGTGGGTCGGGGAACTTTTCCGGAGGGATCCGAGAAATGGCGTGCTGGATTTCGCCAGGGAAAATCTTTCCGACGGCGCGGTTGTGGAGGTCAGTGATTCGATCCCGCGGCTCATGGATCTTCCCGGCCGGGACTTTGTTCTCCAGAAAATTCCGGGGGGAATCGACCGTCGTGCGGAGTTCGGGGAACGTTTTGCCACCGATGAAGATGTGATGGACATCATGGTCAGGCAGAAAAAATCCCCCGGTTTGGAGTGGTTTGCCCCGGAAGCGCGCCGGGAGCGGAATCCGGAATGGATTTTTTGGTCCACCATTGATATTGAAAAAAGCACGCGACGTTTTCACGAAGCCCTCGTGAACGGAGATCCGGATTACAGGATTGTCCGGGATGGAGTGTCCCCAAAACTTCCCTCCTGGGTGTATCCAAGAAACACGGAGTTTCTCCAAAACCGCACCACCATCTGGCAGCGAACCGGCCAGTCCCGATAATCACCATGTCCGAATCCGATTCCTCTTCATCCCGCCTGCGGGTCACCGTGGTTGTTCCCACTTTCCGGGAGCGCGAAAATATCCCGCTTGTGGTGGAGCGGCTGGATGCCCTGTTGAAGGATTTTGATTGGGAAGTGGTCTTTGTGGATGACGATTCCGACGACGGATCGGCAGGGGTGCTTCTGGAGCTTTCGCGGAAACATCCCCGGGTGCGGGCCATCCGCAGGATCGGGCGCCGGGGATTGGCTTCCGCCTGCCTGGAGGGGATGGCTTCGAGCGCGGCGGATATTTTTGCCGTGATGGATGCGGATCTCCAGCACGATGAGACGGTGCTCCCGAAAATGATCGCCGCCTTTGGGGAGGACTCCCGTCTCGATCTGGCCGTGGGCACGCGTTACGCGGGCGAGGGAGGGGTGGGGAACTGGTCGAAAAGCCGTCAGTTCGTCAGCCGGTTTGCCACCCTCATCGAAAAATCCGTCCTGCGCACCCCGCTGTCCGACCCGATGAGCGGGTTCTTTGTTCTTCGCCGGGGCTTGTTCGAGGAGACGGTTCACCACATGACCGGCAAGGGTTTCAAGATCCTGTTGGACATCGTCCTTTCCACCGGACGCGAGCTTCGGACAAAGGAATTTCCCTACGAGTTCCGCGCCCGGCAGCATGGCGAAAGCAAGCTCGATGTCGTCGTCGGTCTGGAATATCTCTACCTGCTCGTGGACAAAACCCTCGGTCGCATCGTGCCGGTGAGCTTTGTCCTCTACGTGCTGGCCGGCCTCTCCGGCCTTCTGCTTCATCTCCTGATTCTCGGCTGTCTCTACCGCGGAGCCGGCATTCATTTCGTCAATGCCCAGCTCACCGCCACGCTTGTGGCCATGGTTTCAAATTTTCTCGTGAACAATGCCGTGACGTTCCGCTCCCGCAGGCTCAAGGGCGTGCAACTTGCCGCCGGTCTCACCGCCTACATGGCCATCTGCGCGCTGGGGGCTGTCGTGAATGTGCAATCGGCGGAATATCTTTACGAGAACGCCATTCCGTGGTGGTTCGCCGGTGCGACAGGGGCTCTCCTTGGAGCTGTCTGGAACTACGCGGTCTCCACGCAGATCGTCTGGACGTGGCTCCCCTCCATCCTCCGGAAAAAGAAATCCTGAACGTCAGAGCCTGTCAGAAAATGGCCGTCCAACGGCTTGCGGCAGGAAAAGGGCGTCCGGCGGTGTTGCGGCTCCGTCACGGATCGCAGGGGATACGCTCCGTCGCCGCGCCTTGCCGCCCGCCCTTTTCCCTTGCGATCCGCCAGGCATCCCTTTTCAGACAAGGCTCTCAGGGAAGTTCAATATCGCCCGCATCAATGGGCAGGATGTCCGGGAGCCCGGAAATGGCGAATTCCTCGACAAAAGCCCCGTTGCCCTGAAGGAGCCGGACGGCGTCGGATCCCCTTCGGATTTCCACCCGCCGGATGTCGCTCCGGGTGCTGACCTCCACCAGGGGCAGTCCGTCGGGAGAGACAAGCCGGGATCCAGACGTGTCAAAAGCCGCGTGCAGGGTGAGGAAGTCGTGGTTTCCGGTGAGCGGGTTTTCCTTGAGGCGGACGCGGAGATTTTTTTCCTGCGGGGCATTCCCGGCATCCGCCACCGCGCGATCATCGACGAAGCCGAAGGCGGAAGAATCCTGGATCGAGCGTTCCCACTCGATCGTCCATCCGCCGTCCTCCGTCCGGACCAGGCAACGCAACCGTTGAAGCGTGGGGAGAGATTCCAGGACAACGATTTTTTCCGATGTGCGTGAGGCGCGGACTTTTTCCGGTTTCGGATCTTCCGTGGCAGGGCGGAGCAGGCGGAGGATCTCCCCGCCGAACGAGGATTGGCCGACCACGGGGGTCTCCGCGTCCATGCCGACAAACCAAAACGTGCCGGGAGTGCCATACGACACGCACCGGACATCCAGCGGAACCGACACGGGAACGAAAGACTTCCGGCCATGCCAGACACCTCCCCGGCCCGCGCCGAGAAGTTCTTCTCCGGAGACATCCATGGTCGTAAAAACCTGCGGGGGAAAAGAGGTGTCCGTGCCTTCCAACAGCGGCAGGCGGGTGGCCGCAAGCCCTCCTTCGGAGCAAACAAAGATCTCGTTGTCGTTTGCCGTGAGCGACAGGGGCGGGGCCGGATGGTTGGAGGATTTTTCCAGAACCGTCTCCCCGGTTTCCAGAGCGTGCAGGACTGTTCCCGCCGGACTGACGGTGATGGCCAGCCGGTCGTTCGAGGTCAGCAACGGGGGAAACACGGAAAGTTCGGGAGATCCCAGGGTTCGTTTCAGGGGATCCATTTCCAGGCTTCCCGCCGGACCGGCCGCCCCCGACCAAAGGAAACCTTTGTCGGGAGAAAATCGTGCCAGCACACTGCGGGAAGAAGCGTCTTCGGCCAGGAGGATCACATCTCCATTTTCCAGAAGTGAAAAGTCCCGGAGGGCCTTGAAGTTTGGAAATCCGGTGTCGGACGCCCAGTCATTGAAGAGAAAATCCTCGCCGGCGACCGAGACTTCTTCTCCCACAAGATATCCCCGGACGTGGTAGCGTCCTGCGGGCAGGAGTTCCCCGGCATCGTTGCGACCGTCCCACGAGGTGATGAAGCCGTTGAGGCCGATCCGGAAGTCCTCCCCGGCCGCCAGCCGGTGAAGAAGGCGGACGAGTTTCCCCGAGCCGTCAAAAACTCCGAGTGTGATGCGCCCGTCGTCGGGCACGGCGACGGCAAATTCCACATCCGCCCGCAAAACGGAGAAGGTGAGCAGGGCCGCACCAAGGAAAAGGAAAACCGTTCTCACGCCGGGATCAGATGTAATACTTCCAGTTGATGTCCGGGAAAAGATTGTCCCTCGTTTCGCAGGCGGCAAGAAGCTCCTCGTCCTGTCCGCCGGATTCGAGCATCTCGTGGAGGCGGGTGAAGCGCAGGATATGGTCTTTCGTCCGGCGCGTTGCGTAGTCGGTCGCCGTTCCGGTTTTCATGAGGAAGGCCCAGTCGCTGGATTGGGCGAGCAGGAGCTCCCGCGCCATCTGCCGGAGGGTGCGCTGTATGAATTTCGAGCGGGTCTTCGCGTGTTTCCGGGCATCGGCGGTCATGCGGGCCGCCGCGGCGTGCAGGTGCGGGTAGATCCAGGAGTTGCAACGGTCGAGCCAGACCTCCCAATAGCCTTTGTTCCCCCAGCTCGACGGCGAGGGGGAGACCATTTGCAGGGTGGGATTTTCGGCCAGGTAGATGCTCGGAGTTGTGAGGCGGAAGACGTCCTGATCATAAGCCGCCTTGCGCAGGAAAAGGTCGAGAAATTCCGGTCCCTCGAACCACCAGTGTCCGAACAACTCGGCGTCAAAAGGACTGAGAACCAGCGGTTCCACGGGCAGGATCGACCGAAGGTGTTCGATCTGTTTTTCGCGGCTGCGAAGAAAGTCTCCGGCATGGGCATCCGCCGCACCCATCGCCCATCCCCGGTTGTAGATTTCCTTGTGCCCCGGGCCGGTGATCCGGTGGTATTTGATGCCGGTGTTCCGGCGGTGTCCGATATTTGGAAAGACCCCATGGAGGTAATCCTCCGGCAGTTCATTGCCGATGTCTCGGTAGAAATCCCGATAGGCGGGATCCCCCGGATAGCCTTCCCTGGCACTCCATACCTGTTTGCTGGATTCCCGGTCGCGGGCGATGACTGCCGGACCGGCCGGGGTGTAATAGGGCGAGTAAATCGCAAACCGCGGACGGGGCTCGCCATACATGAGCCCGTGGGCATCCACGATGAACCACCGCAGGTTGGCTTCCTGGAGGATGTGGTCGATCCCCGGCACATATCCGCATTCCGGCAGCCAGATCCCGGCTGGATCCCGCCCAAAGCAGTCGCGATGGTAATCTCTTCCGATGAAGATCTGGGCCCGCATGGCCTCGGGGAACGATTCCATGAGCGGCAGGAACCCGTGCGTGGCGGCACAGGTGATGATTTCGATGAGCCCTTCCTCCTGCAACTGGGCAAAGGCTCCGACGATGTCCCGGCCGATTTCCTTCGTGTAAAAGTCGCGCGCCCCGGTGAAGGATTGCTTGTAGAACTTTGCCAGTTCGTTGAGGGAAGCATCGTTCCGGGTGCGTTCGATTTCCTTCCCCGCCAGCTCGACCCCGCGATCCAGATACCGTTCCGCCCGGTCCTGCAACAACCCGTCCCGGAGCATCGCACAGAGGGTGGGGGTCATGGTGAACGTGACTTTCGCCGGCACCTTTTCCACGGACATCCGGCGGAGGATTTTCAGCAATGGAACATAAGTCTCCGTGATGGCCTCGTAGAGCCAGTCTTCCTCGAAAAAATCCGCATGCTCGGGATGGCGCACCCAGGGCAGGTGGGCATGGAGAAGGAGAGCAAGAGAGCCTTTGTGCATGGACGCGGGCAGGATACCCGCCGCCCCGCAACGCGACAAGAACGGAAGCAATGGACGATCGCGGTCCCACTGTCCATTCACGAACAAGAAGGAAATCCACCACCAAGGCACAAAGACTCGAAGGATTTTTTGACTTGGGGGGGGGGGGGGGGGGGGGGGGGGGGGGGGGGGGGGGGGGGGGGGGGGG
>JADHED010001833.1_pt1 | contig 16467 bp, 14 predicted proteins | sample 8952041 | NCBI WGS metagenome assembly JADHED01 (sample SAMN16124423, study PRJNA663239) | bioreactor sludge metagenome | isolation source: sludge (control) | place: India:Bengaluru | collected 2018-09-08
CTGCGTCTTCGTACCGAACACACCCTTCAAGGTCGTGTCCCTTTCCTTTTCGTAAAGGACGATCCGCGTGCCGGCGTCTTTGATCTCGTCGGCTATGCCGCGAAGAGGGACCGGGTCGGCAATCTCGGGAATAGTGAACCGTCCGGACTGGCGTGACGCCTCGATGCTGATCCTCTTCCACCTTTCCGTTTTGTCCGCCCCGTCGCCGCTGAACTTTATAAGGGTCCTCCTGAATATCACGGGCACGATCTTTTCGGCGCCGAGCTCGGTTGCCTTTTCGATGAGCCAGTCCATCCTCGGCCCTTTGATCGGGCTCACGCAGAGGATCACCCGCGACCTTTTTTCCTGCGGTTTATGTACGACATCGAGGACCTGCAGGTACAGCTCCCTGCCCTTTATGCCCTGGATGGTGGAACGGTACAGGTATCCCTTCCCGTCTATGATGTCGATCCTGTCGCCCGGGCCTTTTCGCAGGATCCCCGTGACATACTTGTACGCGGGGCCCGTGACAAGGACCATCCCGTTCTTCATCTTTAACTTATCGACAAAAACACGCCTTATTTCCATCCGGTCCCGTGCACTTCCGTCAGTTTATTTTGAAGAATTTCGCCTCGTACAGGCGGTGGTATTCGCTCCAGCGATCATCGGCCATATTGTCACGCATGTGCTCCTTAACGCCCATGACCTTCGAATCGAGGTTGTCGAGATGGTGGACGATGAGCGCCTCGGGAAACATCGGCTTTTTGGGGGAGCCCCATTCTTCGAGCCCGTGATGGCTGATGACGATGTGCGTGAGGATATCGGTCAGTTCCTGCGGGAACCCGTCAATGCGCCCGATAAGGTCCTCCACGATCATGACGCCGAGCGTGATATGGCCAAGGAGCCGGCCGCGGTCTGTAAACCTGAAACCGCGTGTGATTTCCAGTTCCTGCACCTTTCCTATATCGTGAAAGATCGATCCGGTTATGATGATGTCCCGGTCGCCGCCGAGCAGCGAAGCGACGGCCATGCCCATCTTCGCGCACGCAAGGGAATGCTCGAGCAGCCCGCCCACATACACATGATGAACGCCGGTTGACGCCGGGTAGGCAAGGAATTTATCTTTCAGGTGCCTTTCATTATTGAACGCGTCATAAAGTTTCTTCAGTTGTTCGTTCCGGATCCCCGAAACGATCTCATCGTACTCTTTTTCCAGAACGGCCCTCGGTGTGCCGCCGCAGGGGTAGAAGTGCTCGATGTCGCTTAAAGCGAGGTCACTGTCGAGCTTCCTGATGTCGGTGATATGAAGCTGTAATTTTTCCTGGTATACCCGCGCCTTCGATCGAACGGAGACTATGTCGCCCTTCTCGAAGAGGCTCTCCAGTTCGTCGACATTTTCCCAGACCCTGCCTTCGATGGACCCGGTGGAATCCTTGAGCCCTATCATCATGTACCGCGAGTTATTGCGGGCCGTGTATGTACCCTTCTTTGTGACAACGAACAGGTCGTTCACCTCGTTCGCGCTGCGGGTTATATCCCTGACAAAGATTGTCTTGCTCACGATCTCCCCCCGAAGTGATCGAAACCTGTTGTGTCCGGCAATTCCACCTCTTTTCCGTTACGGAAGGTCCGGATCCCCCTGCCGTTCACAACCCGTCCCATGACCGTTATCCCTGCATTTTTTTCTGACAGTTCCCGGACGGCCGGCATCTTTTCTTCCGGGAATGTAAAAAGGAGCTGGTAGTCCTCGCCGCCGGAGAGCGCGAGGCGTTCGAGGCCTCTGTACCGCACATAACGGGGCATAGGGACCCTGTCAAGGTCTATCCGCGCCTGTTTTTTGCTCTCAGTCATCATCCTCCCGAGGTCCATGAGGAGCCCGTCGCTTATATCCATCATCGCATCAGTTATATCATGGTTGAGGAGGGCCTTCCACACGGCGAAGGGGGGCTTCGGGCTCAAAAAACGGTCGATACAGGCCTTGTTCCCCCGCACCGAGCCTTTCCCCTGGAGTATCCTCAGCCCCATCGCCGCCTGCCCGAGTTTTCCCGTCACGGCTATAAGATCACCTGCCCGGGCCCTGTCCCTGCCAAAATATTTTTTACCGGCAAGCCTCCCCATAACAGAGATATCAATAAAAAAATCCGTTCCCGAAGACACCGTGTCCCCGCCGAGAAGCGTCATCCCGAATTCGCGTGCCGCAGTGTCCATGCCCCGGTACAGCCGGGACATGTCTTGCGATGACACGTCCGGCGGTATTCCCGTTGTCACGAGGTAAAATTCCGGGCGGGCGCCCATGGCAAGGATGTCCGATATGTTCGAATACAGCGCCTTCTTGCCGACGAAATACGGGTCCATGAAGGAGAATTCAAAATGTGCATGCTCCACCATGGCGTCCTGCACAAGGACATACTGTCCCTTATCGAGATCGACAACGGCCCCGTCGTCGCCTATGCCCCTCACGACCCTATTACTTTTCCGACCGAATTTTCGGACCAGGGACAGGAATTTATTTTCGGATATTTCCATGATGAGAGAAACATCATAACTTAACGATGAAGAACGTTTCAAGTTTCAGGTTTGCATACGGATCACCCACGCCCGCCGTCAAGCGCCGGGATGACGAAGCGGGGGAAATGCGACACAGTCTTGAGGTCCGGGATGACGGGACAGGAAGGGCCTGGAACTGGTTTTACCTGTGATATCGTCGGACCTTTTCCATGAAGGCCTTTAGTTTCCCTTCGATGCCCCTGTCCGTGGGGTGGTAGTACCGTTTGCCAAGGAGCTCCTCGGGCAGGTACGTCTGTCTGACGAGGGTGTCGGGGTAGTCGTGAGGATATTTATACCCCTCACCGTACCCCAGTTCGTTCATAAGCTTTGTCGGTGCGTTGCGGATGTGCAGGGGGACGGGGTATTCGGGCAGGTCCCGTACATCGCGGGCGGCGGCGCCGTATGCCGTATATATCGCGTTGCTTTTTTCACACAGGGCGAGGTAGACGGCTGCCTGCGCAAGGGCGAGGTAACCCTCGGGGGGGCCGATGAACTTGAATGCCTCCGTCGCGCTGATTGTGAGCGTGAGCGCCTGCGGGTCGGCATTCCCCACGTCCTCCGATGCGAAGCGGACGAGGCGCCGCATGATGTAAAGGGGGTCCTCTCCCCCCTCTATCATGCGGGCGAGCCAGTAGAGCGATGCGTCCGGGTCCGAGCCGCGCATGCTTTTATGCAGGGCGCTTATCAGGTCGTAATGCATCTCGCCGGCCTTGTCGTACCGCGCGGTCTTTTTCTGGTATGCTTCTCGAACGGCCTCGTGATCGATGGTCCGCTCGCCTTCCGGTGCCTTTTTCACCATCTTCCAGCATACCTCGAGCAGGTTCAGCGCTCGCCGCGCGTCGCCGTCCGCAAGGTACGCGATCTCTTCGACCGTCTCCGGGCTGATGGATATATTTGCCTCTTTTAATTCGCTATCCTCTTTCAGGGCGCGCTCGAGTATCCTGACAAGGCCCGGGGCCTCAAGGGGCTTCAAGGTCAGCACGCGCATCCGGGACAGAAGGGGTGAGATGATCTCAAAAGACGGGTTTTCGGTCGTTGCGCCGATCAGAATGATGGTGCCGTCCTCGACATGCGGCAGGAATGTGTCCTGCTGGAGCTTGTTGAAGCGGTGGAACTCGTCGACGAAAAGGATGATCCGCTGGTTGCGTGCCTTCTGGATGACCTCCTTGACCTCCTTTACGCCGATCGAGACAGCGGAAAGTGATACGTACGGAAGCTTCATCATCCGCCCGATGACCCAGCCGATCGTCGTCTTCCCGACCCCGCTCGGGCCCCAGAAAATGAGCGACGGTATATCGCCGCGTTCTACGAGGACGCGCAGCATCTTGCCCTTTCCCAGGAGATGCTCCTGCCCGACGACGTCGTCGAGCGTTCGCGGCCGCACCCTGTCCGCAAGGGGTTTCTCTTTCTTTTCCCTGAGTATCTTGTCGTCTGAAAAAAGCTCCATGGAGGTCTCTTATGTCAGCTTAAACTGCTGGCGGATGTCCGGCAAAGGCGTAAAGTGCAGGGGGTTTCGCGCCTATCCCGGCAGCTTCTTCTTTGCCTCGTTTAAAAGGTGTATCAGTTCATCGAGGTTTTCCGGGGTCAGGGAAACACCTTTTTTTGTCGGGATCATCTCCCCCTCGTCGTTCTCAAAGAAATTACGAACGTCGATATATGTTTTCCCCTTAAATTCCTTCACGGTGACGATTATCTTGTCCGTTCCTGTCTTTTGGATCTCTCCTACTATCATGGTCGGCCCCTCCGATCAGGCTTTTAGGTAAATATAGCATGATGATCGGGAAAAGTGTAAAAGCATCGTGGCCGCCCGGAAATTATGCTTGCCAGTGCTTGCAATTTCACGGATGTGTATCCTAGAATTACTGCAAGGGGTTGTGTTCTCTTGTTTCTGTGCGGCAGCGAATGCTTACGAGGGGGGTACGGACATGTCAGGCGATACGGTCGGGAACAAAAGGTCGTTCCATTGGGCGTGGGTCATTCTTGCGATCTGTTTTGTCAACCTGTTCATAAATTACGCGATACGTTTGGGCTACGGCACGATCCTGCCGGAGATGATACGCACGATGGGCATCACCCGCAAGGACGGCGGTCAGGTCTTCAACGCCTATTTCTACGCGTACATCGTGTTCTCGCCCTTCGTCGGGTACCTGACGGACCGGCTGGGCGCGCGGGTCGTGATCCCGGTCTTTGGCCTTGTCCTGGGCGTCGGCACGATCTTCATGGGCAGCGCACAATCATTCTGGGGCGCCGCAATTCCCTTCCTTTTCGTAGGTGTCGGCGCGGCGGCAATGTGGACCCCGATTATTACGCTCGTTCAGCGGTGGTTCGCACTGCACAGACGGGGGATGGCCCTCGGGATACTCTCGGCAGGGTTCGGCCTCGGGTTCGCCGCGACGGGCAAGCTCTATCCGGTTATCGTCTCCCACTGGAGCTGGCGCTATTGCTGGTATATCTTCGGCGTGGCCGCGCTGTGCATGATCATTGTCAATATTATTCTTTTACGGTCGAAACCTGAAGATACGGGCGAGCTGCCCTGGGGGACGAAGGCCGACGGACCGGCTGCCCCTGCTGCGGCTTCCCGGCAACAGTCATGCTATGGAGAGATCCTTTCGGCAAAGCGGTTCTGGATCATCGCAGCCTCCTATTATTCCATCGGCGCCACGCTGTACATGATCACGACATTCATGGTCGATTATGCCCGGTATGAACTGGGGTTTGCTTACGACCGGGCCTCCCTGCTCGCGACGATGCACGGCATCGGGCAGGTTGTCGGGGTCCTGACGATACCTCTTATCTCCGACTATCTGGGGCGGAAGAAAACGATATCCATTTCAAATCTCTGTATTGCCGCGACCATTGTATGGGTGATCCTCGCGAAAGGCAACGTGAACCTCCTGTACACCGGGATCTTCCTGTTCGGGATTTTCTATGGCTCGACCTTTCCCATGTACGGGGCCTGCGGCGGCGATTATTTCAGAAAAGAGATCATCGGCACCGTCATCGGCGCCTTCACACCCTTCTATGCGTTCGGCGCCATTAGCGCCCACTGGTTCGGCGGGTACATCCGCGACATGACCGGCTCGTTCTTTGTCCCGTTCGTTGTCGCCGTCGTCCTCGGCGTCATAGCCTCCGGCCTTATGATGATGGTCAAGAAGGCACCGGATGCGCAGATAACGTAAATAGCGTTGCGCGTTCTACGTTCTACGTTAAGAAACCGTTCGGAACTGCACGTTTTCATCTTCAGAGGGCGATTTGTTATGGTCTTCATGGGAATTAAAAAACGTAGAACGTAGAACGTAGAACGCGGAACGAATTACCGCCCTATCAGTATGCCCGCCTGCCCCGTATAAAAAATCCCCGCCAGTGCTCCGGTCATGAAGCAGGCTATGTTGGCGGCGAAAAGCGCCCAGAGGCCTATGACGGCGATGTCCTTCGTGCGTTCGGGGACGAGGGTCGACGTACCGCCGATGAATATCGCGAGCGACGGTATATGTGCGAAGCCGCACAGCGCGTAGGTGGCGATGAAGACGCTTCGCGGATCGGCTATCTTTCCCGCCTGCACAAGAACGCTTAAGTCCTGGTAGGATTTGACCTCGGTCATGATGATGCGCTCGCCCAGTATCCGCGCGATCTGGGGGGCGTCCTCGAGGGGGACCCCCATGGCGACCGTAAAAGGATAGAAGACGTAACCGAGGATGTTGTTGAGGGAGATGTCGATATGTCTTCCGAGGGCCGGGCCCAGGACCTTCCCGAGATACGCGAGCCCGCTGTCAAAGAGGGCCACGAGGCCGATGAAGGCGATGAGCAGGGCGGCGATGCCGACGACCATTTTGACGCCGGTCATCGACCCGTTTATGATCGCCTCGATGGGATTCCCTGCCTTCTCATATTCCACGTGAACGACCTTTCCCTTTGTGAGCGGTGTCCCTGTCTCCGGGAATATCATCTTCGACGCTATGATCGCTGCGGGGGCAAGGAGGATCGACGCCGAGAGGAGATGGCCGGCGGCCGTCGGGAAGATCCCGGAAAGGATGATGACGTAAAACCCGAGTACGCTCGACGCGATCGTTGCCATACCCGTCGTAAGCACGACCATCAGCTCCGAACGTGTCATCTCTTTCAGATACGGGCGGACCGTAAGGTTCGACTCGATGCCGAGGAATATCTGCGCGGAGGCGCACAGCGACTCCGCCCCGCTTATTCCCATCACCGTGACGAATACGCGGGCGAACAGGGCAATGAGCCATTCCATGATCCCGAAGTAGTACAGGAGTTCCATAAGGGCGGCAAAGAATATGATCGACGGGAGCGCCTGGAATGCCAGGATGAAACCGATCGAACCGGGCTGCCCCGGCGACAGCGCAAGGGGGCCGAAAAGAAAGCGGATACCAGCGAGGGCCCCCTCGATGACCTGCATCGTTACATCATTGAGGACAAGGAAACATTTCGACCCGAAAGGGACAAGAAAGACGAAAAGGGCAAACAATACCTGCAGGGCAATGCCCCAGACGATCACCCGGAAGCTGATGCTTCGCCTCGACCGGGAGAAGAGGACCAGGAATCCGATGAAGCACAGCAGCCCGGCCGCAGAGATGCCGTTGTAGACCGTCATGCTGTACCCCTGGAAAAAAGACGTTCTACGTTCCGCGTTCTACGTTCTGCGTTGAGAAAACTTAATAAGAGCGCTGTCTCGGTCCTCTCCTTGCATGTGCCCTGCATCATCGGAACCCTTGTAAAGTTACATTTTATACCAAACGTAGAACGTAGAGCGCAGAACGTAGAACTAACAATACCAGTTCTCGTACCGAATAACAAGCGCGTGCCCGCGCTTTACTTGTCCCGGCGACCTGTGATACAAAATTGTCTGTATCTTACTAATTTCTTTCCCGAGGAGACAATGATAACGGGTATAGGGAGCTTTCCCTTCACAGGCATCGATGAAACGATCGATCTTATCTTTTCAACGTGCAAGGAGATACCCTTCTGGCCTCAGCTGCCGAAGCGGTCGTATCTTGAGAACATGTACGCGCCCTTCCTCGAAGGCGTGCCCTGCATAGTCAGCGACGAAGAGAAGAACACGATCTATATGGACACGACGCGAACAGACGGAATAGAGGAATTTTACGAGAATGTCGCGGCGGAAAACGTAAAGGCGTTCGCCATCTCCGAAAAATATGCGCCGGGCTTTTACAGGTTTCTCGAACGGTTAAAAGAAGTGGAGGATGACGTCCAGTTCATTAAATGCCAGATGACAGGGCCCTTCAGCATGGGCCTCGGTCTCAGGGACGAGAACGACAAACCGGTCATCTACAACTTTGCCTATTACGACATCATAAAGAAGGCGCTCAATATGAAGGCGAAGTGGATGGTGGGCACCATCCAGGAACGGTACCCCGGTACCGACATCATCATATTCTGCGACGAACCCTATATGGTCTCCTTCGGGTCGGCATATATATCCATCCCCCGCGAAGACGTGATCTCGTCGCTGAACGAGGTCATTGACGGGGTCCCGGCGCGCCGCGGGATACACATCTGCGGGAATACGGACTGGTCTGTCCCTTTTCAGTCCGATATAGACATCGTCAACTACGATGCCTTTGCATATCTCGACACCATCTTCTATTTCACCGAAGACCTGAAGGAGTTCCTCGACCGCGGAGGCTGGATAGCCCCGGGGGTCGTACCGTCATCCCCCGATGTCGTGAACGAGACACCGGATTCCGTCAGGGACCGCGCCGCACTTTTCATTGAAAAAATAGCGGGCATAACATCCCCCGACACGGACAGCATCCTCTTCACAACAAGCTGCGGATTGGGAAGCCTGACGGAGGCGGAAGCCAGAAGGGCGATGGAATTGTTGAAGCAACTATCTTACTGACCGTTCTACGTTCCGCGTTCTACGTTCCGCGTTCTACGTTCTACGTTAAAAAAAGCAGGTGGTGCCCCCGCCGTCATTCCGCCGGCTTTTGCGGCGGAATCCAGCGGCTTTACGTTTTTTCAACACATGGAAAACAGAGACACTGGACCCCGGCAAGCCGGGGTGACGGAGTGAATATAATGTACTTTTTTCTAACGTAGAACGCGGAACGCGGAACGTAGAACGTCTTTTACTTCCCCTTAAACACCGGCTTCCTTTTCTCCAGGAACGCCTTTGCCGCTTCGACGTGGTCATCGGTCTCCGACAGGAGTGACAATTGCGATGAGATGTAGTCGAGGTGGGCGCGGAGCGTGCTGGTCGTACCCTGGTAGACCGCCCGTTTCATCATGCGGACGGCCAGGGGAGGCATCCCGGCGATCTTTGCGGCGAGTTTCATAGTCTCTTCCATCAAGCTGTCGTGCGGGGCGACGCGGTTGACGATACCGAGCGATAACGCTTCATCAGCGTCGATGACATCGGCCGTGAGGAAAAGCTCGAGGGCCTTTGAAATCCCGACAAGCCGCGGCAGGAACCACGCGCCGGCGTCACCGGGGCATAATCCCATGAGAATGTAAGACTCACCCAGCCTGGCCCTGTCCGAGCAGACCCTCATGTCGCACATGATCGCCATATCCATTCCCGCCCCCATCGCTGCTCCGTTTATCGCCGCGATAACCGGCTTGTCGAGGTCTTCGAGCGTGAGGATTATGCGGTGCACGCCATCCCAGAGGAATCGCTTCATGTCCCAGGACCTGAGTTTTCCCTCGGCCATATCGCGGATGTCGCCGCCGGAACAGAACGTGTCCCCGGCCCCGGTCACCACGACGACGGTGACCCCGTCGTCCTTTTTCGCCTCTTCGAGGTATTCGCGCCAGAGTCTTATCATGTCGGGACTGAAGGCGTTGCGTGCATCGGGCCTGTTGATGGTCAGGACCGCAGTTTTTCCTTCCCTGGCATACAGCATGTGGGGCAGGGGTGTCGTCATATTCATTCTCTCCTTCGGTGTGGTGTGCCGTGAACCGCGCTTGCCCTAACAGTAAATCATTTCCCGAAGCCAGGTGCAAGTCGCCGGAAAACCCTTTGCTTTCCGCGTTCTTCGTTGACTTTTCGGGCATCTTAGGTCTATATATAAGGTCGAAAATGAAGAAGCAGCATACACGCCTTCCGAAGATTCGGAACATTGGTATTGCCGCCCATATCGATGCAGGCAAGACAACAGTGACGGAACGCATCCTGTACTATACGGGCCGGACGCACAAGATCGGCGAAGTGCATGAGGGCACGGCCGTGATGGATTACCTCCCGCAGGAGCAGGAGCGGGGCATCACGATCACGTCAGCGGTGACGACGCTCTACTGGGACGACCACGAGGTCCAGCTCATCGACACGCCGGGGCATGTCGATTTTACCATCGAGGTCGAGAGGTCGCTCAGGGTCCTTGACGGCATGGTCGCGATATTCTGCGGTGTCGGCGGCGTCGAGCCCCAGACCGAGACGGTCTGGCACCAGGCGGACAAGTACCATGTCCCCCGCATCGCCTTTATAAACAAGCTCGACCGGATCGGTTCGGATTTCTTCCGTGTCATCGACATGATCGCGGAAAAGTTCGGTGCCGACCCGATACCCCTTCAGATACCGCTTGGACGCGAAGACGGGTTTTACGGCATCGTTGACCTGATCACGATGCAGGCGATCGCCTGGGAGGACGATGACCTCGGCGCCACGTACCGTACAATATCCATACCTGCCGAGTACAGGGAACAGGCATCCGTGTACCGGGAAAAGCTTTTTGACAGGGTGTCGCTGTTCGATGACGAACTGATGGAACTCTATCTCGAGGGACTGGAAATAGAGCCGTCGAGGATCTACAACGCATTACGGAAAGGCACCATCGCCCTCAAGTGCGTCCCCGTCCTGTGCGGCGCCGCCCTGAGGAACAAGGGGATTCAGCCGCTCCTCGATGCTGTTGTCCGCTACCTGCCTTCGCCGCTCGACGTGCCGGCGGTGACGGGCGAAAACCCGGAAACACATGAACCGGAGGAGCGCAGGGCCAGCGATGATGAAGACCTTGCCGCACTTGCCTTCAAGATAGTGATGGAAGAGGGCAGGAAGCTGACGTATATAAGGATATATTCCGGATCGCTCAAGGTCGGCGGCGACGTTTATAACGTGAATCTCCAGAAGAAGGAGAAGATATCCCGCATCTACAAGATGCATGCCAATCATAAAGACAGGATCGAAGAGGCACGGACGGGCGCCATCGTCGGCATCGTCGGCCTGAAAGAAACCTCCACCGGCCATACCCTGACCGGGTCGAGACCGATACTTCTCGAGCCCATCGAGATCTACCAGCCCGTCATCTCGGTCGCGGTGGAAGCGGCCCGGAACGTGGACCAGGACAAACTGCTCCTTGCCCTCCAGAGGATAACCCAGGAAGATCCCACGTTCGTCATGAAAACGGACGAGGACGCGTACCAGACGGTCGTGTCCGGCATGGGGGAGCTCCACCTCGATGTCATCATGCACCGGGTCAGGGAAGAGTTCGGGATAGATGTCCACGTGGGCAAACCGCAGGTCGTGTACAAGGAGAGTATTGAAGGCGAGATTTCCCGGGAGCATACCTTTGAGAAGATCATCAACGGTGTTCCCTGCAAGGGTTGGGTATCGATCAAGATCGCGCCGAACAGGCGCGGCGAAGGCAATATCATCGCGTCCCGGATAACCGAGGAGAACCCGGTCTTCCCGCTTGTAAGCGCCGCAGAGGAAGGGATCGCGGAGGCCTCCAGCATAGGCGTGCTCAAAGGGTATCCCTTAACTGACGTCCGTGTCGAGATAATCAACGCCACGTTCAACAACCCGGAATTTGCCCGCCTCACTCTAAAAATGGCGGCGTACGACGCGTTTCGTGACGCATGCCTGCAGGCGGGGCCGGTCCTTCTTGTCCCCATCATGTCTCTCACGGTCACGGTGCCGAACGAATTTCTCGGGGACATAATTGCGGACCTCAATTCCCGCAGATGCCAGATCGCCGGTATAGAGACCAAGGATAAATACACTGTCGTCGAGGCCAATGCGCCCCTCACGAACATGTTCGGGTATTCCACCGATATCCGTTCACTGTCGCAGGGAAGGGCGTCATTCACAATGTATTTCTCCCATTACGACAGGATAGAGAATGGATAATCTCAGCGAAGCGCTCAAGGAACTGCGCGGGACCGGGGGGTTCATATCCGGCGATCATATCGCCGGGAAGCTGGGCGTATCGAGGACCGCCGTGTGGAAGTATATGAACCAGCTCGAGCGCCACGGGTACAATATCGATAAATCAAAAGGCAAGGGATACAGGCTCGTCAGCACACCCGACAGGCTTTATGCGTGGGAGATCGACCGGTACCGGACATCTGCAACGATCGGGTCAAAGATAATACACAGGGACAATCTCGACTCGACGAACAGTCTCGGGTTCGCGCAAGCCATGGCCGGTGAGGCCGAAGGCACCTGCGTTGTTGCGGAGTCCCAGAACAGAGGACGGGGCAGGCTCGGCCGCAGATGGTCGTCGCCTGAAGGAAGGAACATCTACCTGTCCGTCATACTGCGGCCTGCGGTTCATCCGTCGGTGGTTTACCCGATAACCTTCCTGTCGTCCCTCGCGGTGTCGGATACGATAGTGCAGTTGACGGGCCTGAAGCCCACGCTCAAATGGCCGAACGACGTGCTGGTCGGCCCGAGGAAGATATCCGGAACGCTCATCGAGCTGTCGACAGAGGCCGACATGGTCCGTTTTGTCGTGATCGGGATCGGGCTCAACGTCAACATGGAAATGAAGGACATGGACAGAGAGATCAAGGCGAAGGCGACATCTTTTCTCGTTGAGACAAAAAAAACGTATGAAAGGCCGCGCGTGTGTGGTATTCTGTTGTCCAATCTTGAACAATATTATGGGGTTTTCAAAAATGACGGCCCTCGGGCCATATGTGATATCTGGGAGCAAAAAGCGCAGATCCGGGGCAAATATCTCGAGATCAACCAGATGGGCGAGGTGTACGCGGGGGTGGCCCAGGGTATTGACCGGGACGGCGCCATCCTCCTCGATATAGACGGCACCACGAAAAAAATTCTTGCAGGAGACGTGAACTTCTAATGCTACTCGTCATTGACATCGGAAATACCAACATTGTATTTGGCGTCTATCATGAAGGCAAGCTTGTCAACCACTGGCGCCTGTCGACCGCCATGACAAAGACCGTCGACGAATACGCCATTCTGCTCAACAGCCTTCTTTATATTGAAAAGATACGGCTCTCCGAGATACACAGCGCCATATTGTCGTGTGTTGTCCCGCCGCTTCTCATTCCCTTCGAGATCGTGTGCAGGAAATATATCGGTATCATGCCGATCGTTGTCGAGCCCGGCATCAAGACCGGCATGCCGGTCTTGTACGAAAACGCAACGGAGCTCGGCGCAGATAGGATCGTCAACGCGGTGGCCGGTTACGACAAGTATAAGAAAGCCCTCATCATCGTGGATTTCGGCACTGCCACGACATTCGACTATATCACGCCAAAGGGGGAGTATGCCGGCGGTTCCATAGCCCCGGGTATCCTCATTTCACTCGACGCCCTCTTCGAGCGCGCGTCAAAGCTGCCGCGGGTCGAGCTTGTCCAGCCGAAGGCGCTCATAGCCAAGAACACGGTCCAGGCGATGCAGGCGGGTATCACTTACGGGTATGTGAGCCTCGTCGACGGTATCATCAAGAGGATGAAGCAGGAGGTCAGGACCGATCCCATGGTCATCGCGACAGGCGGGCTTTCAAGCCTCATTTACAAGGGCTCGGAAACGATAGACGTGGTCGATGAGTTCCTGACGCTCGAGGGGCTCAAGATATTGTACGAGAAGAACAAGGACCATCACAAATTTAAATGACGAAGAAGGGTATTCTTGCATTCATCTTTGTATGCGCTGTTGCCGGCGTGTGGGGGTGTGCGGCATCGGTGGGCGTGGGTACGGGGTATTCCGTGCTTGATACTATCCCGCCGAGCGGTGCGCCGATGCCTGTGGCACAGGGGGTAAGACCGGTTGTTGCGGTCGGTCCCATCGGGGTCCCCGGGTATATCATCCGGGCGAACACGATCATGGAATCCACGGTCAGCCTGGCGAATGTTTCTACGGCCGACCAGAACGATGCTTATCTGGCAAGGGAGATCCCCCGGGTCATCACGGTCAACATCGAGCGGCTCCTCATGCCGAAAGGGCTTGCTGTCATATCGAGCGGGACCGGGGCAAAGGCGGATTACAGGATCGCTGTTGATATAAGCACGCTCGATGTCACACAGTTCAGCACCCTTGAAACGAAAGGGCAGTGGGCCCTGTATAAAGGCGCGGGTACAGCACCTGTCACGGTGAAGGACATTTCCTTTTCCACGCCGGTCGCAGGCAGGGACGCCGCCGCGGCCCGGACGGCAATAAGCCGGGCGCTCGCAGATGTCGCCACGATGATTGTCAGGGATTGTGAAGGGTTCCTTGGAACGAAGTAGTTCCGGCGGAAGATCGGACTATTTGTCGATTTTTTCGTCTGTTTTGATCTTTTTCTTTTTAAGGCGTGTTTTGCCTGTCGATCCGCGCCATATCTTTCCTCTTTTCGTCCGTTTATCGCCTTTACCCATACGGTCTGTCCCCTTTCCTGGATTTATTGCTCTGATTGATGAGCAGCTGGAATCTTCTTAGCTCAGGAGACGGGGAAAAGTCAACCATTTTTGCGGGCAGTGCCTTCCCGGGAACGCGCCTCCGGTCCTGAAACCTTACGTGGCGCCACCGGCTGTGTTGTGGTAATCTTTTCCGGACCGTCAACGATATGGACCAGACCGCAAGCCTGAAAAGAAACGCACTCCTCGCCGCTGTCCTGAGCTCATTCCTGGGGCCTTTCGTTGCTTCGTCGATCACTGTCGCGCTGCCGGCGATAGGTTCCGACCTTTCCATGGATGCCATATCGCTCGGCTGGATCGCGACAGCCTATCTTCTCTCGGCGGCAGCCTTTCTCGTACCCGTAGGGAGGGCTTCCGACATATACGGCCGCAAAAAGACCTTTATCTGGGGAATGGTTATCAGCATAGTCTCCTCGGCCTTCGCGGCGTTTTCCACATCCGGTGCGTGGCTCATCGTGTGGCGGGTCATCCAGGGGGTCGGCAGTTCCATGATCTTTGGCACCGGTATAACCATCGTGGCCTCGGTCTATCCCGCAAACGAACGAGGGAAGGCCCTCGGGATAACCCTGACGTCGGTTTATGTCGGCCTTTCCGCGGGCCCTTTCATAGGAGGGGTGCTCACGGCGGTCCTCGGCTGGAGAAGCCTCTTTATCTTGAATGTCCTGATAGGGATGATCGTCGTTATCGTGACCCTGTGGAAGATAAAAGAGGAATGGGCCGAAGCCCGGGGCGAAGGGTTCGATATCATCGGTTCCGTATTTTATACCGGTGCTTTCACCCTGGCGATGTATGGCCTCACGGTCCTGCCGTCCGTACCCGGTTTTTCCTTCCTCACGGCCGGATGCGCGGGACTTTTCATCTTTTGTCTCTGGGAGCTCAAGGCCCGCCACCCGGTCCTCGAAATGCGGCTTTTTTTAAACAACAGGGTGTTCCTTTTTTCCAACCTGGCGACACTCATCAATTACAGCGCGACCTTCGCCGTGACATTCCTGATCAGCCTCTACCTGCAATATACAAAACAGCTGAGCCCCCAGGCTGCAGGCCTGATACTCGTCTGCCAGCCGTCGATGCAGGCGGCCCTCTCGAGTTACACGGGCAGGCTTTCGGACCGGATAGAGCCGCGCATCGTTTCGTCGTGCGGGATGGCCGCGCTCACGATCGGCCTTATCATTTTCGGTTTTATCGACAGCGGTACGCCCCTGCCGCTTGTTATCGGCAATCTCCTTTTCCTCGGTTGCGGGTTTGCACTTTTTGTCTCGCCGAACACAAATGCGGTCATGAGTTCGGTGGACAGGAAGTTTTACGGGGTTGCGTCGGGCACCATGGCAACGATGCGGGTTGTCGGCCAGACCCTGAGCATGGGCATCGTGATGTTTGTCTTCACGGTCCTTATCGGAAAGGTCCAGATCACTCCTGAGCACTACGGCCCGTTCCTCAGCAGCGTGCGGACCGTCTTCTTTATCTTCGCCTTTCTGTCATTCCTCGGTATCTTTGCCTCGCTCGCACGGGGAAGGATCCGCACCGGCACCTGACACGTACCTGTGGACTATCTGGTCAGGAGCACCGGGCAGTGGGCCTTTTTCAGCACATTTCTCGCCACGGAACCGACAAAGTATTTTGCGAGCCCGCTTTTGCCCAGCGATGCTATGACGATAAGGTCTATCCCCCTGTCTTTTGCCTGTTTGAGTATCTCTTCGTAGGCGATCCCCTTTACGATGTCACAGTTCACCTCAATATCCCCGGACCCCGGACTCCGGGCGATCTGCTCCTTCATGCTCCGGGATGCCCCTTCGAGCTGCTGCTTTTCGAATGCCTCGATCGCCTGCGTGGGTATCGCATAATCGGCCAGCGCATAGGAGAGGTCGAGGGGTATAACGTGGAGCAGGTGAAGCTCCGCTTTATACTGCCGTGCGATATCGATCCCCTGCTTAAGGGCTTTGTCCGAGGCTTCAGAGAAATCTGTCGGCACGAGGATTTTTGCGGGCCTGAGCATGGTTTCCCCCTTCCGGCTGCTCGCCGGCATGGCGCGTTTTACCCCTTGGTGAGAAGGACGGGGCAGGTGGCGCCTTTCAGAACGTTGCGGGCGACAGACCCTGTGAAGTATTCCGCGAGGCCGGTATGGCCCAGCGAGGAGATCACGATGAGGTCAATCCCCCTTTCTTTCTGGTACTTGAGTATCTCCGTGACCGGCTCCCCCTTGATGACTCTGGGAAAAACCTTCAACTGTTTACCCGTGCCTATCTGGTCTTTGAATTCGATCATCTTGCCTTCCGCTACACGTATCCTCCTGTTCTCAAGGTCCTTTATACCTTCGGGGGA
>JADHED010001834.1_pt1 | contig 16452 bp, 10 predicted proteins | sample 8952041 | NCBI WGS metagenome assembly JADHED01 (sample SAMN16124423, study PRJNA663239) | bioreactor sludge metagenome | isolation source: sludge (control) | place: India:Bengaluru | collected 2018-09-08
GCCGACAGCGGCAAAGGCATCTCGGACGAGGACAAGGAGAAGGTTTTTGACCCCTATTTCACCAAGGAGAAAGACGGCACCGGCCTCGGCCTCGCCATAGTCCACTCGATCATTCTGGAGCACCACGGAAAGATACGGATCGAGGACAACAAGCCATGCGGGGCGAAGTTCATAATCGAACTCCCGATAATAGAAACGTAAGTTGTAAGGCTTCTATCCCTTGATTCGTCACCGCGGCCTCCCGAGGCTGTGTCGCAATCATAATTGCATCGTCATCCCGGCGCTTGACGGATAGGGGAAACGCCTCACGCATCACACCTCGCTGGTTCGGGGTGCCCTTCTTTTTCCCCCCCATCTGTGTTATATTATAAGGGATGAAAGTGATCTGTACGAACAGGAAGGCATATCACGAGTACCATATCGAGGAGAAGTTCGAGACGGGCCTCGTGCTGACCGGGACCGAGGTGAAGTCGCTCAGGGAAGGGCGGGCGAACCTCAAGGAGAGCTACGCGAAGGTAAAGGACGGCGAGATATTCCTGGTGAACGCCCATATAACGCCCTATTCGTGCGGGAACATATACAACCACGAGCCGAAGAGGACGCGCAAGCTGCTCATGCACAAGCGGGAGATCATGCGGCTCATCGGAAAGGTCAAAGAACGGGGGTACACGTTGATCCCCCTTTCCCTCTATTTTGATAAACATAACAGGGCCAAGATGGAACTGGCGCTGGCGAAAGGCAAGACGCTGTACGACAAAAGAGAGGGAATAAAGCGCAAGGACGAGAAACGTCTGATGGAACGCGAGGAACGAATACGATAAAGGGGGCGATAAGGCTTCGACAGGGATGCAAGGGCCAGAGAGGCATGCCGGGTTACTGCTTACCCGTACCCAAGCGGAACTAAACACAACTGCAGACTCTCACGAGTACGCACTGGCTGCGTAAGCAGCCCATCATCCGGACCTTCCTCCTGCTTTAGGTCCGTGTATGGTGTCATTCTAGCGGGATAGTCCGGTGCAACGCCTATAGTGCCGGGCGAAACCTTATAGGCTGGGATATCACGGGACCCGTCAGCGGGTGCCTTGATGTCTGAGATTGAATACGCTGACTAAGCATGTAGTCTGTCTGACGCCTTCTTTTCTGGACGTGGGTTCGATTCCCACCGCCTCCACCATATGGACCTTATGTTCCCCTTATTTGACGTAGTCCACGCTATTTTGATACCCTGAAAGGACCCCATGCAAAGACAATCCGGCTGGAGATCGAAATCGAAGCAAGATATCAAGGCCATCTACGATTTTTCGGAGAGGTATAAGGATTTCCTCGACAGGGCGAAGACCGAGCGCGAAGCTGTCCGGTGCATTACCGAAGCATTGACGGGCAGCGGCTTCGACCTCGACCCTTCGCAGGAGAGGGTATTCGCGGTAAACCGGAACAAAACGGTCATGGCTTTTGTGCGGGGCTCGTCGGACATTATCGAAGGGCTCAATGTCGTCGTCGCACACATCGATGCCCCGAGGCTTGATCTTAAACAGAACCCGCTCTACGAGGATGTGGACCTGGCGCTGTTAAGGACCCACTATTACGGCGGCATAAAAAAGTATCAGTGGGTCGCGTGTCCGCTCGCCATCCACGGCGTGGTCATAAAGGCCGACGGCCGGACAGTGGACATCTGCATCGGTGAGGGCGGCGATGACCCGGTCTTCATGATCGATGATCTTCTTCCGCACCTTTCCCACAGGACGCAGGATGGGAAGAAGCTGTCGGAAGCGATCGAAGGGGAAAAGCTCATTGTCCTTTTCGGTTCCCTCCCGCTCGCGGGAACCGAAAAGGAGCCGGTGAAACAATACATTCTGAAGATGCTTGAAGATAAATACGGGATGACAGAAGACGACTTTATTACCGCCGAGCTCGAAGTAGTCCCGGCATTTAAGGCGCGTGATGTTGGTCTCGACCGCAGTATGATCGGTGCCTACGGGCAGGACGACAGGGCGTCGGCATATCCCCTTCTCGAAGCGATATGCCGCGTTAAAGGCCCCCGCCGGAATTGTCTTGCCATATTTGCGGACAAGGAGGAGATCGGATCGGAAGGCTCGACCGGTATCCAATCCTATTTTCTCAAGGTGTTCCTCGATGACATAGTGAACGGGATGGGCCTCAAGGCCGACGAGTCTGTTATCAGAAAGGTCCTTTATGATTCGAAGGCCCTGTCGGCGGATGTTAACGGAGCGGTGAACCCGACGTTCCAGGAGGTCCACGAGAAGCAGAACGCGTCGTACCTGGGACGCGGCATCTGCCTTACGAAGTTCACCGGCCACAGGGGAAAGACGGGAGCGAGCGATGCAAATGCGGAGTATGTTGCCGAAGTTGTCCGGCTCTTTAACGACACAGGGATAGTATGGCAGACCGGGGAGCTCGGGCGGGTCGACGAAGGAGGCGGGGGGACGGTGGCGAAACACCTGGCGGTTTACGGGATGGACATAATCGATTGCGGGCCGGCCCTTCTCGCAATGCATTCGCCCTATGAGATATCGAGCAAGCTCGACATTTACGAATGTTACCGGGCATTCAGCGCATTTTATGCCGTATAGAAAATGGAGGCGCCTCATCACATGACGGATTTTGAGAACATAAATATACCTGATATCCTGCCCCTTTTGCCGGTGCGCGACATGGTGATGTACCCGAGCGTCCTCCTCCCGCTGTTCGTAGGAAGGGACATGTCCATCAACGCCGTTGAAAAATCGCTGTCACAGGACCGTCTCATCGTTGTCGCCGCGCAAAAGGATTTGACCGATGAAGATCCCCTGCCCGAAAGGATTTACAGCGTAGGCGTCGTATCGCAGATCATGCGCATGCTCAGGCTCCCGGACGGAAGGGTCAAGGTCCTCATCCAGGGCCTTAAGAAGGCGAAGATCGAGCAGTACCTGCAGGAGACGCCGACCTTCCTTGTCCGCCTGACGGCAATCGAAGAGCCGATCATCACCGAGATAACCCTTGAGATAGAAGCGCTCATGCGCTACGTCAAGGAGGAAATGGAAAAGGTCGTGTCGATGGGACGGATGGTCCCGCCCGACATACTCATGGTCCTCGATACTATTGACGAGCCGGGGAGGCTTGCGGACATCGCCGCAGCGAACCTCGGGCTTAATGTTGACAAGGCCCAGGAAGTCCTGGAGATAATCGACCCCGTCGAGCGCTTGAGAAAGCTCTCGGAGATCCTCGGAAAGGAGATCGAGCTTCTCAACATGCAGGCAAAGATACTCTCGCAGGCGAAGGAGGAGATGTCCAAGTCTCAGAGGGAGTATTTCCTGCGCGAGCAGATGCGCGCCATCAAGACCGAGCTCGGCGAAGGGGATGAGCGCACCGAGGAGGTCGAAGACTTCAGGAAGCGCATCAAGAAGGCGAAGATGCCGAAAGAGGTCGAGAAAGAGGCAAAGAAACAGCTCGAGCGGCTCGACATGATGCACCCGGACGCCGTCGAGTCGACGATGGTGAGGACGTACCTCGAATGGCTCGTGGAGCTTCCCTGGAGCAAATCGACGAAGGACAACATCGACATAAAGAAGGCGCGTAAGATCCTCGACAAGGACCATTACGACCTTGACAAGGTGAAAGACCGCATCCTCGAGTTCTTGAGCGTCATGAAGCTCAAGGCGGACATGAAGGGGCCGATACTCTGCTTCGTCGGGCCACCCGGTGTCGGCAAGACGTCGCTCGGAAAATCCATCGCGCGGGCCATCGGGCGGAAATTCTCGCGCATGTCGCTCGGCGGCATGAAGGACGAGGCCGAGATCCGGGGGCACAGGCGGACATACGTCGGGTCGATGCCCGGCAGGATTATCCAGTACATCAAGCTTGCCGGAACGAACAACCCTGTTTTCATGATGGACGAGATAGACAAGATCGGCAACGACTTCCGGGGCGACCCGGCGAGCGCGCTCCTCGAAGTGCTCGACCCGGAGCAGAACAACGCGTTCAGCGATCATTACCTGAACGTTCCCTTCGACCTGTCGAAGGTCATGTTCATCACGACGGCAAACCAGATGGACACGATACCGTCCGCCCTGCGCGACAGGATGGAGGTCATCGACATACCCGGCTATACGGAGCAGGAGAAGCTGGAGATCGCGAGGCGCTACCTTATCCCGAAGCAGCTTGCGGAGAACGGCCTGACGAGCGCGCGCCTCGAGATATCCGACAGGGCGATCGCAAAGGCGATCAACGAGTATACCCGCGAGGCGGGCTTGAGGAATATCGAACGGGAGATCGCCACGATCGCCCGGAAGGTCGCACGGAGGGTCGCTGAAGGCAACACCAAGAAGGTGCTGGTGACCCCGAAGAACCTGCACGAGTTCCTGGGCCCCGTAAAATACCTGCCCGACAGCCAGATGGACCAGGACTACGTCGGCGTGGCAAGCGGGCTCGCGTGGACGGAGTTCGGCGGGGATGTTCTCTACATCGAAGCGTCCTGCAGGCGCGGCAAGAAGGAATTGATGTTGACGGGCAACATGGGCGATGTCATGAAGGAATCGGCACAGGCGGCGCTGACGTATATAAAATCAAAGGCGAAGGTCCTCGGGATCAAGGCGTCCATCTTCAACGACCTCGAGATGCACATACACGTGCCGCAGGGGGCCATACCCAAAGACGGCCCGTCCGCCGGCATCACGATGGCGGTCGCGATGATCAGCGCGATCACGGGGCGCCCGATAAACAGGAAGATAGCGATGACGGGTGAGATAACCCTGACCGGCAGGGTCCTTCCCATAGGGGGCCTCAAAGAAAAGACCCTCGCGGCCTTGAGGAACCATATGGAGAAGGTGCTCATCCCCCACGAGAACTGTCACGAGCTCGTTGAGATCCCCAATTACGTGAAAAAGAAGATAATTTTTCTTTCGGCGAAGACCATGGACGATGTGGTGGAGGCGATATTCGGAAAAAAGGTGTGAGCCATGAAGGAAGCGTCGTTCTGGGAAAAAAGGGACGAAAATGTCCTGCAGTGCCTTCTGTGCCGTCATCATTGTATCATAGCCGAGGGGAAACGAGGGATATGCGGTGTCCGGGAGAACCGTGACGGCACCCTCTACAGCCTTGTCTACGGATTCCCCTGCGCGGACCATGTCGACCCGATAGAGAAAAAGCCGCTTTTTCATTTCTATCCGGGCACAAAGGCCTTCTCGATCGCGACAGTCGGGTGCAACTTCCGGTGCCTCCATTGCCAGAATCACGAGATTTCCCAGTCACCCCGTGAAACAAGCAGGGTCTTCGGCCGGAATGTGCCGCACGAAGACATCGTGAAGGAAGCAAAGGCCACCCGGTGCACGAGCATTTCGTATACATATACCGAGCCGACGGTGTTCTTTGAATATGCCTTTGATATCATGAAGATCGCCCGCAGGGAAGGGATCGCGAACAATTTCGTGACAAACGGGTACATTGAGGAGGGGCCGCTCAAGGCGATAGCCCCGTACCTCGATGCGGCGAACATAGACCTCAAGGGTTTCAGTGAATCGTTTTACGGGAAGGTCTGCGGCGCAAAACTGTCCGGCGTTCTCGATACGGTCCGTCTCCACAGGAAGCTCGGTATCTGGATAGAACTGACGACCCTGGTCATTCCGGGCCATAACGATGGTGACGAGGAACTGGCATCGATCGCGCGTTTTATCGCGCAGGAGCTCGGGCCCGAGGTCCCATGGCACGTGAGCGCCTTCTATCCGACATACAGGCTGCTCGATTCGCCTCCGACAAGCGTAAAGACCCTTGCGCGGGCCCGCCAGATAGGTATCGAGGCGGGATTGCGCTACGTTTACGTCGGCAATATCCCGGGGCTCGACGGGGAGAACACATGCTGTCCGACCTGCCATAAGACGATCATCGGGCGTTACGGGTACTCGATAACGGAATACAACCTGAAAGGCGGCGCGTGCTCGTTCTGCGGCAGCGCGGTGGACGGCGTGGGACTGTAATTGATTTTCTGATAACATAGGCAATTAACGGGAAGCCAAAAACAAGGTAATTTTTTGGCCAACTCTCTGTTTTTCAATAGAATTAGGGACTATGGCCGCCCTGCAATAATATATTGTGAATTTTTTCCTAAGTTTCGTTGACATTCGAAAAAGAAAATGTTTAAAATAGGGAGCCAATCCGCAACTTCAGGGTTATTATGGTTATTCATTATCATCTCTCAAGGAGGTAATAGATGAGCATCAAAAAAGCTTTGAGCACCGCATCATTGTTATTTATGTTTATGCTGCTCGCTCTGCCTGCATTCGCCGGTGAAGCGGACATCATTCTCCCGGACCTTTCGACAGTGTCATTTACTCTGTTCGGAAGCGCCGTGAGTGGCGTCGGCATCATGTATTTCGGGATCGTTATCTGTATTGTGGGCCTGATCTTCAGCGTTTTGCAGGCAAACCAGACCAAGAATATGCCCGCACACAAGTCAATGCTTGACGTGTCGGCCATTATCTGGGAAACCTGTAAGTCTTATCTCGGCCAGCAGGGCAAGTTCCTCATCATTCTCTGGATCCTGATCGCATGCTGTATGGTGTATTACTTCATGGGCCTTTCCCACGCTCCGTTCGGCAATATGGTCATCATCCTCATCTGCTCCATCCTCGGCATCCTTGGTTCCTACGGTGTTGCATGGTTCGGCATGAGGATCAATACCTGGGCAAACGCCCGGACAGCTTTTGCGTCATTGCGCGGCAGGCCGGTTGAAGTCGTCAATATCCCCCTGACCTCCGGTATGAGCGTCGGCCTTCTTCTCGTCAGCGTCGAGCTCTTCTTCATGATCTGTATCCTTGTTTTCCTTCCGAAAGATCTCGTTGGACCGAGCTTTATCGGTTTTGCAATCGGCGAGTCACTCGGCGCCAGCGCACTGAGGATCGCCGGCGGTATCTTCACGAAGATCGCCGACATCGGTTCGGACCTGATGAAAATAGTCTTCCATCTTCCTGAAGACGACCCGAAGAACCCGGGTGTCATCGCCGACTGTACCGGTGACAACGCGGGCGACAGTGTCGGTCCTACGGCAGACGGTTTTGAGACATATGGTGTAACCGGTGTTGCCCTTGTTGCCTTCCTGGCCCTGGCCCTCGCCGCGAACCCCATGATGTCAGGCGTTCTGATCATCTGGATCTTCGCAATGCGTATCCTTATGATCCTTACCTCACTTGTTTCTTATTTCATCAACAGAGGTATCACCTCTTCCGTCTATGGCTCAAAGAAAAAATTTGATTTCGAGCAGCCCCTTACGAACCTTGTATGGATAACCTCTATCGTTGCGATTATCGTTACGTTCTGGGCGAGCTATATGCTCCTCGGCGACATCAGCCAGTCGCAGTATCCGGGCCTCTGGTGGGCGCTCGCGATCATCATCTCCTGCGGCACCATCGCAGGCGCGCTGATCCCGGAATTTACCAAGGTTTTTACCAGCACAAAATCACGGCACGTCCAGGAAGTTGTCGGAGCAGCCCGCCATGGCGGAGCATCGCTCGACATTCTCTCCGGTTTTGTTGCCGGTAACTTCTCCGCTTTCTGGGAAGGCCTTGTGATCCTTGTTCTCATGTTTATTGCATACCTTGTTTCCCAGCATCCTTCTATTGTCGCCCTTATGCCCGCCAAGTTTGCATTTGCGGCACCGGTCTTCGCATTTGGCCTGGTGGCTTTCGGCTTCCTCGGCATGGGCCCTGTTACGATCGCGGTCGACAGCTATGGCCCCGTATCGGACAATGCCCAGTCGGTCTATGAGCTTTCCCGTATTGAGGCGCTCCCCGATATCGCAGCCGATATTAAATCGACCTTTGGTTTCGAGCCCAACTTTGACGGCGCTAAAGACTACCTGGAAGAGGCCGACGGTGCAGGCAATACGTTTAAGGCAACCGCCAAACCGGTCCTCATCGGTACGGCCGTTGTCGGCGCAACGACAATGGTTTTCGGCATCATCATCCTGCTCGAGAACATGTTCGGAAACGTCATCGCTCATTTGAGCCTTGTTCAGCCTACGATCATCCTGGGCCTGCTCATGGGCGGCGCTGTCATCTATTGGTTTACCGGCGCAGCGACCCAGGCCGTTACGACAGGCGCTTACCGCGCAGTCGTTTTCATCAAACAGAACATCAACCTCGATAAAGAAGAGGCATCCATCGAGGACAGCAAGGAAGTCGTCAAGATCTGTACCCAGTACGCCCAGAAGGGCATGTGGAACATATTCATCGTCGTCTTCTTCATGGCCCTCGCACTGTCATTCTTCAACCCCTACTTCTTTATCGGTTACCTGGTAGCGATCGCTTTCTTCGGTCTGTACCAGGCCATCTTTATGGCAAACGCCGGCGGCGCATGGGATAATGCGAAAAAGATTGTCGAAGTAGACCTGAAAGAAAAGGGCACGGCGCTTCACGAAGCGGCCGTAGTCGGCGATACCGTCGGCGACCCGTTCAAGGATACATCGTCAGTTTCCATGAACCCGGTCATCAAGTTCACCACGCTGTTCGGCCTTCTCGCGACAGAGATCGCGGTCACGATCCAGAGCCAGACGGTAAAATATGTGATCGGCGGCATTTTCTTCGTGGTCGCCATCATCTTCGTCTACCGCTCCTTCTACAGCATGAGGATCGGCGAAACGAAACTGGATTAACACTACGCTAACAAAAAAAGGCGCCTGTTAATCAGGCGCCTTTTTTTTCGTAAGGCGTAAGGTGCGAGAGCGTAAAGCGTCCTGCTCCAGGCCGTTATTATGGCGCGTTTGGTCTCCGATGCAGGAAATCAGCCCTGCAGTAATCCTCGACAGTTCCCCGTCACGGCCCTCCATTCCCGTCATCCCGGTGCGTGACACCGGGATCCAAGGTTTTTTTATGTCTATTCTTCGATACGAAGTAATGCGGCCGGGATTAGGCCTTGAAAATGGGTAGAGTTGATTCCTCTTTGGCTACGGAACTGCGCAGCCAGTGGGCACTGCCGGGCTTGCATGTTTTGTGGCGCCACATCTTGTTGCCGACGTGGAGCCCTTCGTTGTCCTTTATGCGCTTTCCGCAGACATAACAGTAGTCCTTCTTGAATTCCTCGAAAAGCGGTTCGGTATAATAGAGCGTTTTTTTCTTTGCGGGCATTGGTTTTCCTTTACCCGCATCATACGCGAACCCCCGCCGGAATGCAAGAAAAACCGGCAAACGGCTAACGGCAAACGGCTAACGGCAAAAGGCGAACCGGTGGGTTGGATATTCAGTCCTCTGAATGGGTAATGAATTGAGGATTTTACCGTTCGCCGTTCGCCGTTCGCCTTTAGCTGCTATTCGGTTGACATGCCGCACGTTCGACATTAGGATTATTGTCATGCCATCGACGAACATCGTCAGTATTCTTGAGGATATCGGGAGGCTTCTCGAGATCAAGGGGGAGAATGCGTTCAAGGTCCGTGCGTATGCGAACGCGGCGCATGCCTTAACCGAGAACCTTGACGAACTTGAACGGATCGCGGCAGAGGGGCGCCTGCGCGAGATACGGGGTATCGGGGAGGCGATCGCGGCAAAGATAACGGAGTACCTTGGGACGGGGAAAATAGAGTACTACGAGGAACTGAAGAGGGAGCTGCCCGAATCGCTCCTTGAATTGACGAAGGTCCCGAATCTCGGACCGAAAAAGATCAAGGTCCTCTTTGAAGCCCTCGGTATCACAAATGTCGGGGAACTTGAGTATGCCTGCCGGGAGAACCGGCTTGTCAACCTTGACGGCTTTGTCGAGAAGACGCAGGAGAAGATCCTCAAGGGCATCGAGTTCATGAAGCAGCACAAGGGCGAGCACCTGTTCGCCGATGTCTACGCACAGGCGCTGGGCATCCGGGATACGTTGAGGGAGAAAGTGCCGGGCAGTTCTGTGGAAATATGCGGGAGCGTCCGCAGGAGAAAAGAGGTCATCCGCGACATGGATATCCTCGCGGCCGGGACTGACCGGGATGCGTTGTCGCTCGTTTTCACGACACTTGCAGGCATAGAGGAGATATATCTCACAGGTGAGACCAAGACGTCGGTCCGGCTCATCTCGGGCGTCGATGCCGACCTGCGGATTGTCGAGCCTCATGAGTTTCCCTTTGCGCTCATGTATTTCACAGGGAGTAAGGAGCATAATGTCCGCCTGAGAGGCATTGCCAGAAAATTGAACATGAAGCTCAACGAATACGGGCTGTTCCAGGGGGACGCGCCTGTTCCCGCCGATTCGGAGGCCGAGGTCTATGAGAGGCTCGGCCTTCAATACGTCCCGCCCGAACTGCGCGAGGATCTGGGGGAGATCGAGGCGGCCGAAGCCCGTACGGTCCCGGTACTTGTCCGCGAAAAAGATGTACAGGGCGTGTTCCACGTGCACACGAATTTCTCGGACGGTTCGGACCCCGTCGAAAAGATGGCCGGGGCCGCAAGGAAGCTGGGATTCAAGTACATCGGCATATCCGACCACAGCAAAAGCGCCTATTATGCGGGCGGCCTGAAGCCGGACGATGTCAGGCGGCAATGGGACCTCATCGACTCGCTCAATGAGAAATGGCCTGATTTCCACATCTTCAAAGGCATCGAAAGCGATATCCTGCCGGACGGGAGCCTCGATTATGACGAAGATGTCCTGAAGGGCTTCGATTTCGTCATCGCCTCGGTCCATTCGAATTTCAGGCTTGCAAGGGACGAGCAGATGGCACGGATCATCACAGCGATCGGCAACCCGTATATGACCATGCTCGGCCACCCGACAGGCCGGCTTCTTTTGTCACGCGAAGGCTACGATATCGATATGAGGGCCATCATCGACGAGGCGGCGCGGCACAACAAAGTGATCGAGCTCAACGCCAGCCCGTACAGGCTCGATATCGACTGGCGGTATCTGCCCTACGCCCGCTCAAAGGGCGTGCGCATCTCGATCAATCCCGATGCCCACAGCGCGGCAGGTCTCGCCGAGGTTTTCTACGGTGTCTGCGTCGCCCGCAAAGGCTGGCAGGAAAAGAAGGACGTGCTGAATACGCGCGGAGTGGAGGAGATCACGCAGATCCTGAAAGAGAGGCGAAGGCCGTAGAAGCCGTTCTACGTTCCGCGTTCTACGTTCTACGTTAAGCAATTATCCCGGGACAGCTATCCCGTCTTTTTCTCGTTGTCACTATAGCGGTAATGCTGCGCAACGGATTGATTACGCTTTGAAAAACGCGGAACGTAGAACGCGAAACGCGAAACGCTCTTTTTTCTTTTGGACACCATCCCGGCCAAATGGTATAAAAATACATCTTATCGTCCGTTATGAAGAAAGATATCGCCTCGATCTTGAGAAAGCTTCATCAGATGCATGGCGAGCCCCGGGTGGAGCTGTCCTATACGAACGCTCTCGAACTTGTCATAGCGACCGTCCTGTCTGCGCAGTGCACCGATGAACGGGTCAACGCGGTGACGAAAGGGCTGTTCAAAAAATACAGGACGGCTGAGGATTATGTGAAAGCGCCCGGCGCTGAACTTGAGGAGGATATACGCCCGACCGGTTTTTACCGCAACAAGGCCAAAGCGATCAAGAGCATAGCCGCCGAACTCCTGCAAAAATTCGATGGCGCCGTGCCCGATGATATCGATACCTTTGCCACGGTAAAAGGGATCGGCCGCAAATCGGCCAATATGATTGTCGGCCTCGCGTATAAAAAACCGGGCATCATAGTGGATACCCATGTCGCGCGGGTGTCGGGACGGATCGGGCTGACGGCGAACAGGGGGCCGGAGAAGATCGAGACAGATCTCCGGTCGGCCGTCCCGATGGAATCCTGGATGCCGTTTTCGCTCCTCATGATACTCCACGGGCGATATATCTGCACCGCGAAAAAACCAGACTGTCCGCGCTGTCTCTTGCGCGAAGGCTGTGATTATTACTCCATGGGAGGCACGTGAAATGTTTGACGCTGAAAAGCTGACCGATAAAGAAATTGATGACCTGAAGACGTTGTCCCACCTCGCGAAAGGCGATATTCTGACGATGACCCACCTTTCCGGGACGGGCCATCCGGGCGGGTCGATGTCATCCCTCGATATGTACCTCACCGTCTTTTCCTGTGCGAACCTCACGGGCGAGGACCCGGACCAGATCGTGGTGAGCCATGGCCACACCTCACCGGGCGCTTATGCCAGCCTTGCACGCCTGGGCCACATGCCCGTCGATGAGGTCGTGGCGTTTTTCAGAAGATCGGGAAGTCCTTTCGAAGGCCATGTTGTGAAAGGGATCCCCTTTATAAAGTGGTCGACAGGCAACCTGGGGCAGGGGCTCTCCGCAGGGGCGGGTTTTGCCATGGCATCCCGGCTGCGCGCCAGTTCGTCCCACATATACGTGTTTATGGGCGACGGCGAACAGCAAAAAGGGCAGATCTCGGAGGCGCGCCGTTTCGCGAGCAAATACGGCCTGACGAATATAACGGTCCTCATCGATTATAACCGGCTCCAGATCAGCGGCAGCATCGATCTCATCATGCCGCAGAATATCGTGGAGAATTTTCTTTCCGACGGATGGGACATCATCGAGGTCGCAAACGGTCACGATCACCAGAAAGTATATTCCGCCCTGCGGGACGCGAGGAATGACAGGGAAAATCCGGTCTGCATCGTGGCGAACACGGTCATGGGCAACGGCGTCCCCTTTATGGAAAACAAGGAAAAATATCACGGCAGCCCGCTCAACGCGGCGGAATACAAAGAGGCAATGGCCATCCTCGGCCTCGAGGACAGACTTGAATATTACAGGGAACTCAGAAAAGGGCAATGGACGTTCAGCCTTGACAGCAAAGACCTTGACGAGGCGATAGACGCCGGCGCGCCTTTTACCTACAACGAATCGGACAAGGTCGATAACCGCACCGCGTTCGGCAAGGCCCTGAAGGATATTGGCGACAGGAACATACCGAACGGGCGCCCTGTCGCTGCGTTCGATTGTGACCTCGCAGGTTCCGTGAAAACGGCAGATTTTGCGAAGGCATACCCCGACAATTTTTTCCAGGGCGGCATCCAGGAGCATAACACGGCGACGGTCGCCGGGGCCATGTCCACCCGGGGGATACTGACATTTTTTGCTGATTTCGGTGTGTTCGGGATCGATGAAGTATACAACCAGCAGCGCATCAATGACATAAACTATGCGAATCTCAAAACCGTTATCACCCACGTCGGCCTCGACGTTGGGCCTGACGGCAAGACCCACCAGTGCATCGATTACATCGGCCTCGTGCGGAGCCTGTACCGGGCAACGGTGATCGTGCCGTGCGACCCGAACCAGACGGACAGGGTGATCCGTTACATAGCGGCAACAAAAGGCAATTTCTTCGTGGCGACCGGCCGGAACCGGTGGCCCGTCATATACAAAGAGAAAGACCAGCCGTATTTTGCCGGCGATTACACCTTCCGGTACGGCAAAATGGACATCATGGCCGATGGACCGGACGGCGCCATTATCACATACGGCGGCCTCGTTTCGAAGGCCCTTGCGGTCAGGGAGAAACTTGCCGAAAAGGGAAAGGCATGTGCGGTCGTCAATATGCCGTGCGTTGACGAGATAGATGAGGAGGTAATCGGCAAACTCGCCGCACTGCCTTTGATTGCAACCTACGAAGACCACAACGCGAAAACCGGCATCGTCCCCGTAATCACCGCCGGCCTCCTGAAAGCAGGGTTCAAGGGCAAATTTTTGTCCTTCGGCGCAACAAGCTACGGCGCCTCAGGCGAAACGGACGAAGTGCTGGCAAGCCAGGGGCTGGATGTGGAAACGGTAGTGAAGAAGATAGGCGAGAGGCTATAGGCAATAGGCGATGGGAGGAAATAAATGGCGCGGACGGGTGGGGATTGTCCGTAGCTTGAATCTGATAAATATAACGAGTTGGGCAGGTTGAATGTCGGGGGGCGATGGATGATGGGTTTACCCATTGCCTATTGCCCATAGCCCATTGCCTGCTCCGGAGGAGCCATCGTGGAAGATATTAAGGGGATGTACAAGAAGATCGTAAAAGACAATTTTCCCGACACGATCAAGATCGATCTTGGCGGACAGGTGCTCATCTACAGGAAAAAGGTGTGGAACATATTCGATGCCGACGAGAACTGTGACGTAGAGAGAGGGCTGCGCTACGGGGAGAATCCCGACCAGCCGTCCGCGATGTACGAACTGATAAATGGCAATATCGCCCTGGGTGACGCCCGTTTTTTCAATGTTGAAACCGGGCTTGTGAGCAAAGTAACAGAGCAGGACATGCTTCAGGTTGGAAAGCATCCGGGAAAGATCAATCTGACGGATGTGGACAATGCCTTGAATATCCTGAGATTTCTGGATCAGAAGCCGGCATGTGCCATAATGAAGCACAACAACCCGAGCGGGGCAGCCTACGGGTCGACCCCGGCTGAGGCGTTTGAAAAGGCATTCTGGTGCGACCGGATAGCGGCATTCGGCGGGGCGGTCGTTTTTTCCAAGACGCTCGATGTGGAGACAGCGAAGGCCATGGTCCCTTATTATTTCGAGGTCGTGTGTGCCCCCGATTTCGAGGGCGGCGCGCTGGATGTCCTCAAGAAATGGAAGAACCTCCGTATCATGCAGGTCCGCGCGATAGAGGAGCTGGGCAAGTTCAAGACGAGGCGCATCATTGACATAAAATCCCTCATGGACGGAGGGCTCGTTCTCCAGGAATCACAGCCGTTCCGGATAAAAGGGAAGGACGACCTGAAACCCGCCGAGGCGGTCTATAAAGGCGAGACGTACAAAATCAAACGCCTGCCCACCGAAGAGGAGTACCGTGACATGCTCTTCGGGTGGTATGTCGAATCCGGGGTAAGCTCAAACTCGGCGCTTTTTGTGAAAGATGAAGCAACGGTTGCGATCGGTACCGGCGAACAGGACCGGGTCGGTGTTGTCGAGATCGCGATCTTCAAGGCGTACAAGAAGTTTGCGGATACGGAAGTGTTCAAAAAATACGGGGTCCCCTATGCCGTCTTCAAGCTGGAGGCTTCGCGCGGCTCGAGAGACATGAAGGACTTGATGGAGGTCGACGCACGTACGCGGGACGCCCATGCCGGCCTTGAGGGCTCCGTTATCGTTTCAGACGGGTTCTTTCCCTTCAGGGACGGTGTTGACGCAGCGATCGGGGAGGGGGCGCGCGGCGTGATCCAGCCGGGGGGTTCCGAGCGTGATTACGAGGTCATTGAGGCCTGCAACGAGCAGAACGTAAGCATGGTCTTCGCGGGCCAACGCCTTTTCAAGCATTGATGCATCAAACCCGGTTTTCGTGATACTCGGGCAATTCCGGGCCATAGCGAGAGGGTGCCGCCATGATGAAATACCTTGCCGTAATGGGAATCATCATTGTTGTCTATGTGATAGTCAGGATCGCTTTCAAAAAATATTTTTGAGGCATTCCGGTAAAAAAGTTTCGACCGTGGTGCCACGTAAAAGCCTTTTATGTTGACAAATTACCGAAAAAAAAATTAAAATTGTGAAAACAGTTACAAATTCCTACAAGCCCTCGGAGGTAATAAATGAGACCGTATTTTGAAAAGATGCAGGAATGGAATAAGCCGGTTAAGGTAAATGCGAAGAATGCTGAAGAGATCAGAGCCGTAGAGAAAGACATTGAAGAGCGCGTCCTGAAGGCGAGAAACGCCGGCCTGGCCGCGGAGACCCTGAATAAACGCGGTGAGTGGACTGTTCACCAGAGACTGGAGTACATTGTTGACCCGGGGACCTGGGCACCTCTTCACCTGCTGTTTGATCCCATGAATGAAGAATCAGGGACGACAGGTGTTGTCGACGGTCTCGGAAGGATAAACGGCAAGTGGTGCGTGATCATCGGCTTTGACAACAAGGTCATGGCAGGCGCATGGATCGCAGGTCAGCCGCTCAACATCCTCAGGGTAACCGACATTGCCAGAAGGCTCCATTGCCCGCTCGTATGGCTCGTCAACTGCTCCGGCGTCAAGCTTCCCGAGCAGGAAACAATGTACGCAAACAGGCACGGCAGCGGTACGACATTCTTCCGTCATGCCGAACTGAACAAACTGGGCATCCCCGTCCTCGCAGCCATATACGGAACGAACCCTGCAGGCGGCGGCTACCAGGGCATCTCCCCGACCCTTCTTATGGCCCACAAAGACGCGAACATCGCAGTCGGCGGCGCCGGCATCGTCAGCGGTATGGCACCGAAGGGCTTTTTTGACGAACAGATGGCCGACGCGATCATAGAGGCCACCAAGAAATTCAAGGCAGTTCCCCCGGGACGCGTTGAGATCCACCACGATGTGACCGGTTTCTTCCGCGAAGTCCACCCGACGGAAGAGAGCCTCCTCGATTCATTGAAGAGCTGGGTAGGCAAGCTTCCGTACTACGATCCGAGCTTCTTCAGGGTTGCAAAACCGGCAGAGCCGAAATACCCCGCAGAAGACCTCTACAGCGTCGTTTCCTTCAACC
>JADHED010001836.1_pt1 | contig 16447 bp, 12 predicted proteins | sample 8952041 | NCBI WGS metagenome assembly JADHED01 (sample SAMN16124423, study PRJNA663239) | bioreactor sludge metagenome | isolation source: sludge (control) | place: India:Bengaluru | collected 2018-09-08
GGTATTCGCCCGGCTGAATAATGGTGCCTGCGGGAAATTCAAATGTGTGGCTATTACTTTCATCTTTAAAAACCCATCCCGAAACATTTGCTTCACTTTCGTCAATATTGTACAATTCCACCCAGTCGCCGGTGTCAAAATCACCTGCTGACTTATAGTTTATTTAGTTAAAAATCACATTATTCACTCCAAAATTATAAAAATAGGTTCCAATATCGGGGCGAGTTCTATCGGGATCAGTTGCGCCGGTGGGATCGCCGGCATTGATGCACGGCGAAGCCGGGAGAAGTTGAAAATTGCTGTCGGCAGGAGCCACAAATTGCGGATCGGCAAAGAGGTTGCCCGTACCTTGAAAATTCTGATTATCGCAAAGTGAGTAACTTATGGTGTACGATGAATATTGATCGGCACTGATAACCTGCTGAAGCGAGTTACTCAAAATTGTGTTAACCATGTTAATATGGCCTCCTCCGCTTCCTGTGTATTTTTCGTAGAGCCAAATGCCAATGTTATTGCCAAAAAGCGTGTTATTTTTGGAGGTTGCATGGGTATTGTTTTTAAGATTTATTCCCTGGCTGCATCCAACAATCAGGTTATTTTGGATGAGCATATTCTGGCAGGTATCGAAGGTAATCCCATTGTCGCTTGCACCAAAAACCTGGTTTCCTTTTACAACCGAGTTTACCGAATGGTTTATGTCAATGCCATCGTCGCCGGGGTTTAGGATAATGTTGTTGGTAATTGTACCTCCGTCAATAAACAAATATTCAATGGCATCAGGCACATCCTTAAAATAGCAGCCATCAACATTTGCGGTTTCGGGATAGGTAAAAATCAATCCCTCGCCCGTATTATTACCAATAAAAGTACTGTTCTTAACTTCGATGTGGCCCCCAAAAGATGTAAAAAAACCATCCGTCCAGTACAAATTCCGATTGTTAAACTGATAAAAATCTTCGAGAACAATATCCGAAAAATACATATCCAGACTTCCGTTGATTAAATTGACGTGTTTGAGAAAACAAGGCCCGGTTGCGTTATGCGGGATAATTTTTCCCCAGGTTGTCAGGTTTTCTGAAGGCCTGAAGATAATCGGTTCAGTGCGCGTTCCTTCGGCGTGTAATCCTCCAAAAACATTTATCGAAACCGAATCGGTAAAAATAATTTCGACACCTTTTTCGATTGTTAACAGCACATCAGGTTGAACCTCAACATCACAGTTGACATAATATGGCGATTCTTCTTTTGTTAAGGTCAGATTTTGGCTGATTACACATGGCAGGGTTTGCGGAATAATGATGGTGAGTGGATTTTTCGAATCGAAAGCTTCAACTTCCTGTTCTCCTTTGATGGAAGTAACTTTCCAGTAGTAATCGCCTTCGGCCAGATTTGTGAGTGAAAATGAGGTCCCGGTGATGTTTTCGTAATTGGTGGTGGTCTCAGGCTCAAAGGCATTTGTTGTAATCGAAAACCGGTATTTAATTGTTCCGCCATCCGGATCAACCGAAGGTGTCCAGTTAAATGTGACATTGGGAGAGGACAAACCGGGAGTGCGAGTTGCAGTAAATGTTGATTGAACATGGCTGAATTGCCACTGAATCTGATCGAGCCAGTTTGTGATGTAATTTTTTTCGACATTAATTTGGTCGAGCCAAACCTGTATATTTTCGATATTGTCGGTGGTATCCTCCTCAACCGAAGGCTGCAAAGCAATTACCAGGCTGTCAATCATTGGAAACAGGTTTGAAGTTGTTAAAATCTCGCTTCCTATTTCCTGCACCCTGCTTCGGATATCCTCAAAAATGACAGGATTGAGCAAAGCCCTTTCCAGGAAAGGATTATCCGGAACCCAGGGTGCGGATGAGTTGGTGTAATTTTTCCAGGCATAAACCGAAAGCGTTTTATCCAAATCCCAGGGCATCATTTCCCACTTACCACTTCCATCAACATCGTGATACATAAAATAATTATGATAATAAGTGCTTTGATTTGAAAGAATCATGTTACAGGCGATAATGTTGATCATCTGATCATAATCCATCTGCTGCTGGCAAAACTGCAGGTAATCCTCGTCGCTCACATTGTTTATCTCACTGATAAATGTTGCCAGATCTGCCTTGTTTCCGGAGCCTGTTTCAAGTGTCCAGAAATTGGTAATATCATCATAAATGCTGAGGCAAGCCCCGTCTTTGTCGGCTTTGTAGAGATTGCCATCCGGGTCGTAGCCGTTGGCTTGCAAAAATTCTTCGTCAACATTCTGGATGCTGTTGTAAAGCCCCAAAAATGCTCCATTCAAATAAAGCCTCACAAACTCGGTATCGAAGCAGGTTTGTCCGGATTGCCTGAAAACCCTGCTGCTCAGAAAAGCCCGCATATAACTCTTGTCTTCCCATTCTGCGTTTAGGTTTAACTCGTAACTTCCGGTTGCAAAGGGATTGCCGCCAAATTTTACCTTGAGCGATTTTTTCGGAAACATGCGTGAGCCATCACCCCTGATACGCATTTGAACGTCGTTCCAGGTTGTTCCGTTAAAAGTTATGGTTATCGGGATGTAAATATCTTCCCAGTAATTGGCATATATGTAGTCAAAATCATCAGGATCACAGGTGATAAAATATTCTTTAACCTGATTTTGACCTCGCGCAAAATATGCGATTGCCAGGACAAAAATGGTTGTTAGGTATAAAATCCTTTTCATTTTAATGTGATGATTTGATTAGCTTATTAGAAAAGTTGTTGATGCCGTCGGTTAATACAATGAAGTACATACCATTTTTTAAGTTCGAAATATCAACCATTTTATTGATGAAACCATTATTTGTTGTAAAATTTTCGTGATAAACCCTTCTTCCGATATTATCAAAAATGGCGATCCGGTATTCAGTAAAATTGACGCTATCCATTTTTACCTTAAAAAATGTTGATGCCGGGTTAGGGGAAATGAGGAATTTTTCAGTGGTAGAGTCGGGAATGTTAAAATGACAATTGAAACCAAATTCATCTTCTTCCAGATCAAAGAAATCCAAAATAAAATCCTGCATATAACAAGGTCGTGACTTGACAAAATTATTGAGGGTATAATTGATATCCCCAAGCCAGCCTTCATAACTTCGTGGGAAGTGCCAGCGGTTGATGTGGCGGTCAATGTCTTTTTCGTAGAGTTGGGTAAATTCGGTAATTTTAGGCAAAATCGTGTCGGGGTGAAATGTGGTGTTGAGAAGCTGTGCAAACCGATTTACAAATTGCTGTTCAAATTCGCTGTTTTTAAGCATATTTCTAAAAAGAAATGTAGCCCAGGTTGGATTTTGATAACATGTATCACCTTCGTAAGTTACAAATTTGAGGGTATTAAATGAATAATCCATGTAACAATTATCAAGGTCGAACAAAGCCCATCGCCATTTAGCGCCGGGCTTCCGTTCGCGCCAAAACTGAATATTACTGCCGGGCCAGTCGTTGTTGTTAAAATAAATTTCCACAATCTGGTAATCAATATAATTATCAACATCCATCCGTGTTTTGATGTAGTTGTAATGCTCCGGAACGGACAAATCGTTGTTTTCGATGTATTCGATCATATCGAGATAATCGGCATTGCTTCCTTCTTCAACCTGTGAATTATTTTCAAGAATATCAATGCTATCGGGCTCGATGTCGTATTTTAATCCCAGGTAATATTTGTCAATCCGGTCGCGGATGGTGTGAATTCCCCAGTATTCGCCATTAATAAACACCACCACAGGGCGATAATTCATCAGGTCCAGATTGAGATGCCGGACAAGGTCATGGGTCATGGCGTCTTTAAAAATTGTCTGGCTTCCGTCGGCGTAAGTACTTCTGAGTAAAAACCGTTTAAAAACATCCTTATCAGAATTTATCATCAGCGGATAATTAAAATAGCTTTCACCGTATTCACTTCGGGCATACAACCGTAAAGTTTTTTGTGGTGCATGCCGGGTTATTTTTCCATGAATACGAATTCCAATATCCTGGTTTAGTGCCAGGTTGCCGTTTTCTTCAAAATATTCGAGGTGAGCAAACCGCTCCCACTCATCGCCCTTTTGAAAATAATTGCCTGTCCAGTCGGGATCGAGTGTATCAAATAAAGCACCCGGAATATAGATTCCTGTGTAAAAATCGTAAAGCGACGAACTATCGGTACTGATGGAGACGATGGGGTATTTGTATTTTGTAAAAATTTCCGTATCAACAAAATAGGTAGATGTGAAAACCCGACTTACTGAGGCACCGTTATAAAACAAGGCAGCCCGCACAACATTGGCTTTTGAAACAGGCCCGTTAGGCGGATACCACTTTCTGAAATAATCCGACATATTTGCCGGGCTGGTAGGAATTACCGAAAAACAATCGGCAAAATTATCTTTGAAAACAATGGGAATTGAATCGGTGTAAACCAACGATGAAGTATCCGGAATGCTGCCATCCAAGGTGTAATAAATGGTGTAGAAAGGAATTGAGGATGAAAGCGCAATTTTAAACGGGTGTGTGTAAAATCCGGCCGGACTCGAAAAAACGATGTTGGTACTTGTGGCGTTATTTGCCGTTCCAGGTGTTGGAACACCAAGAAACAATAAATTTATCCCACCATCAGGGAATCTTCCAAACGTCTGGTCAGTTTGCAACGCAACAGGTTCCATCAAATCAAGCCTTAATCCGGTTGAATTGCTCAAAAGCAGATATTCTCCTTCGCCCTTAATTTTAAAATTAGTATGCAGTTCAGTGGTGTCGAGCCTGTTTTTGTCGCTGGCAAAAATTACCAGAAAAGTTTTAGGAGGAAAGGTCATTTCGGGAAATTTCCACTTGTCCGGATCAAGGGTATCATCCGAAATCATAAAATCTTTCAGGTTTATTGCAATATCGCCGCTGTTGTAAAATTCGATCCAATCCGAATAATCACCATCAGCATCCTGCAAGGTTGCCGAATTTGACGACATAAATTCGTTGATAACGATTTCCTGTGAATGGGCGGGCTTCATCACAAAAAGAATTAAACCCGCCAAAAGGATAACTAAGTACTTCATGCAGCAAAATTAAGGTTTTTTTGATGAAGTAAATTTTGATGGTAGGAAGGATTGGAATATTATTTCAGTGATTGAACAATTGATTTGATTTTTCTCCTTCAAAAATCCCCCCTTTTCAAAAACTGTTACATTTGCCTTCATAAAAATTTAAAACAATTGAATTATGATAAAGCAATTCTTCACAGCCACCATGTTATTTCTGCTTTCCGGAATGATAACCCCGTTATTTTCGCAGGATAAACCCGATTGGGAAGGCGGTTTTCCGGATGGCTGCACCTCGATAACCTGCGGCAAATCAGCAACTGCTGACGGCTCGGTAATTACGTCCCACACCGACGACAGCCACCGTACGCGTTCAAATATAAATATTCAACCGGCACAGACTTTTAAAAAAGGGGCCATGATGCCCATGTACAAGCGCGTTCCGTGCGATACTACTACAATGCCAAGTTACGCCAACATCGAAATAGGTCAGATTCCGCAGGCCGAAACCACTTTTAGCTTCATCAACTCGGCTTATCCCTGCATGAACGACCAGCAGCTTGGAATCGGCGAATCAACGTTTGGAGGTCGCCCTGTTTTGCAATCCGACAACGGACTGATTGACTGTCAGCGCCTGTGCCAGTTGATGGTTCAACGATGCTCAACAGCCCGTGAAGCAATAAAATTGGCAGGCGATCTTACCAAAGAATATGGCTGGAACGATGAAGGCGAATGTTTGACAATTTCAGACAAAAATGAAGTCTGGCATTTTGAGATTGTTGGTCCCGGCAAAGGAAACAAAGGTTCGGTCTGGGTTGCTCAGCGTGTGCCTGACGATCATGTGGCTGTTAACGCCAACGCAAGCACCATCAAGGAAATTGACCTCAGCAAGCCGGATTATTTCATGGCCTCCGAAAATATTTACAAAATGGCTGCAGATAGTGGTTGGTGGAAAAAAGACCAGGAACCTTTCAGGTGGTGTTACGCTTATGCGCCCGAAAGCCGCACCTCACTGGCTTCGCGCCGCCGCGAATGGCGCGTTTTCGATTTGGTGGCTCCATCCCTCAAACTCGATCCCAACCAGGAAAACTATCCTTTCTCGGTTAAACCCGACAAAAAAGTTACCCTCAGTCAGTTAGTGATGATTTTTAAAGACTATTACGAAGGCACCGATTTCGACATGACAAAAGACCAAACCGTAACCGACAACGATGGTAAAACCATCATTTCGCCGCTTGCCAACCCACATCAACCTTACGATGCAAACAAATTATTCAAAACCAACGGTGGCTGGGGCTGGCTTGGCGAGCGCACCATTGCCCGCTGGTACACCATGTACGCCACCATTATCCAAAGCCGAAACTGGCTCCCCAACGAAATTGGCGGCGTGGTCTGGCTGGCCATGGACAATGTGGCAACTTCCATTTACATCCCGGTTTATTGCAGCGTAACCGATCTGCCGGAGCCTTACAAAACCGACGGGCGACTCACCGGTTTTTCCGACAAATCGGCCTGGTGGGTTTTCAACCGTTTGGGAACTTTAACAGCTCAACGCTGGGGCGATATGCGCCACGATGTTGATGCCGTTTGGGTTCCCTGGCAAAAAGAAATGTTCGACAATCAAAAAACCATCGAACAGGAAGCGCTAAATCTTTACAACGCCAAAAAACCCGATGCAACCATCCAATATCTCACAACATACACCAACAACTGGGGCAATAAAGTCCTTAAAAAAGCCTGGTGGCTCGGCGATTTCCTGTGGACGAAATATGATGAGAAGTTTTAAAATCAACGAAATAGCCATCTTTATTCGATTTTAAAATGTGTCAACAAAACCCCCAATCCCAATCATATTTTCTTTAGTTTTGCTGAAAAAATATGATTTTATATCTTACAAAGCCCGATTTAGGAACATTTATGTTGAACAACAGATTTAGAATTATTGATTAATACAAAAATATGTTATACCAAAACATCAGAGAAGAAGAACTCAAAAACAAAGTAGCACAAGACTTTTTTTGGATTTACGATTGTTCCAGAATAGTTGGAAATGTTGACTTTTGCGTTGCTATGCACCAAAGCCAAAAAGAGCTATTTGAACAGGAATCACTGCTTTGGGCTGAAGCAAAAAAAGGTTCTTCGAATATTTATAATTCAATTACCCAGCTTATACTAACAATTGGGAAAGCCAGGACTTTCGATAAATACTTACCTCCGCCAATGCTTGGTGCTTTTGATGGCGAAAAAATTGCCTTTATACATTATAGCGAAATTCACGATATTTTTTATCAAAACGATTTTAACTGGAATGTAACTCCGTCCGATCATGAAACAAAGGAGTTTAAGTTAATTTATGAAAAGGTAAAGACCTCCATTGACCAAAAAGCACTATTATTCCATTTTGATAAGGATGGCAAAGAGCTTAAAAAATTTATCAAAAGCAATTTTGTGGTTGGCAAATTTGGCTTAACAAAAACCAAAATTGACAAAAACAATTTTATGGTTATTTACAACAAATGGTTGCAAACTGTAAAGCCAACTATTGCTTTAAGATGGGATTTGGTAAAAAAAATTGATAGTTTGATTGACGGTGACTTTTATTTAGCCGATTTGTTATCATACGAAAATGAAAGTTTGAAAGAGAAATTATCTGTTTATCTAAAAAAGGACCATTACGAATTGGAGCGGGTTTTAGATAAATTTGGTTTGTTTCAAGTTAAAAGTGCATTTTTTACCGATAAGCAAGTGGCGCATACGCAATTTTGGAACAGGTACGAACGTCCGCCAAAAGAAGAATATTGGGATTATATTGTCGAGCGCCGGGATTTGCTTGTACCGCAGGATGTACGCGAACGAAAAGGAAGTTTTTTTACACCTCAGATTTGGGTAGAGCTTTCGCAAAAATACCTTACCGATGTATTAGGCCAGGATTGGCAAGACGAATATTACATTTGGGATTGTGCTGCTGGTACAGGTAACTTATTGGCGGGTCTTACAAACAAATACAATATTTGGGCTTCTACACTCGACAAACAAGACGTGGAAGTAATGTACGACCGTATCAAAAATGGGGCAAACCTTTTAGAAGACCATGTTTTTCAGTTCGATTTTCTTAACGATGAATTTACGAAGTTACCAAAGCCACTGCAAGATATAATTAACGACCCTGAAAAACGGAAAAAGTTAGTGGTTTACATTAACCCACCGTATGCTGAGGCCGGAAGCACCGTTAAAGGAGACGCAAAAACCAAAGTTTCAAATCAAACAATGGTTCATAAGAAATACGCCTCAGTAATAGATGATTTCGCTAAAAGAGAATTATTTATCCAATTCTTTACACGCATTTATGCAGAAATTCATGGAGCAATTATTGCCCAATTTTCAAAACTAAAAATTATACAAGCGCCATATTTTTCTGGGTTTAGAAAATATTTTTTGGCTGAGTTAAAATCTCTGGTTGTTGTCCCTGCAAACTCATTCGACAATGTTAAAGGAAGTTTTCCAATTGGATTTTTTATTTGGAATACTGACAAACCAGAGCTTTTTATAAAAGCAGATGCTCACATTTATAATAAGGATGGAATAAAAGTAGGTAAAAAGACTTTTTATAGTTTTGACGGTGATAGAAATATTAATGAATGGTTGCGGCCTACCTGGAAAAATGCTAAAGACCGAATTGGATTTCTAACTTGTAATAGCAATGATTTCCAACATCAAAATGAAGTTGTTATACAAACCAATAAAAGCAATGAAACTTCAACTTTTTATAAACCAGTTACAAAAGATAATTTAATTGAATCATCAATTTATTTCGCTGTCCGTAAAGTAATCGAGGCCACCTGGCTCAACGACCGCGACCAATTTCTCTACCCCAACGATGGCTGGAAAACAGATACCGAATTTCAAAACAACTGTTTAACATACACTTTGTTTCAAAATAACATTCAATCAAAATATGGCACCAATCATTGGATACCTTTTACTGAATATGAAGTTGGCTCCCGCGAAAAATTCGACAGCCATTTCATGACTAAGTTTATTGCAGGTAAAATCGAAAAAAATGTAGTATCAGAACCCACATTATTTGAAAAGTCAGTATCAACCAGAACTACAGCTCTTGAGTTTTCGCCCGAAGCCAAAGCTGTGTTTGATGCAGGGCGCGAATTATGGAGATATTATCATACACAGCCAGGCTGCAATGTAAATGCTTCGTTGTACGACATCAGAGCGCATTTTCAACTTCGCGATGGTAAAGGCAAAATGAATAATTCAAGCGATGATGAAACATACATGTTGCTCATTAAAAAACTTCGCGAACAAATTAAAATACTCGCAATTAAGATACAACCAAAAGTTTACGAATATGGTTTTTTGAAAATATAATCTTGGGTCACACTCAAATACAACATGGCACTATTGCCAACAACCAGGGCTTCATCCAGTCCCAACAACCAGATGAAGCCCTGTCCTAAAAAACCAAAGCTTTAACCTATCCCACCGGCGCCCCCGGCACTACCTCCGTTCCATCCCAGCCCCCAAATCCACAATAATTCCATAGCTGGTAAAAAATAATCCCCCACATCCCCAATCCCAATCAAATTATCCTTAGTTTTGCTGAAATTAAAAAGTAACATTAATTGTTAAAATGAGAAATAAAACATTAAAAAGTAACAAGTTTTTGCAGCTATTTACAAGTTATGCCCAATTTTAGAAATGACACCAAAGACAATTAAAATATTCGTAATCGCATTCTTGCTTATAGCATTGACTGGTTTTGGCTATCTCAAATTGACTCACTTTTTTGAAATAGACTCTTGCTTAGACAAAGGTGGACGCTGGAACTATGAAAAGGAAGTATGTGAATTGGACAGCAATAAGACTGTTGAAACTTTTACAGAAGCAGACTGGAAATTTGACAAAACTCAAGACAGCAAATTAATTTTTAAAGGTGGGCAGACATTCGAGACTAGTTTATTTGAGTTAGAATATATCGGACAAGTTTCAGCGGACAACAAAGCACCATATTTAATTTTCTCTGGACGTGACTGTAATGAATGTGACGCTAACATTTCAATTTACATTCATTCACCTGCGGACGGCAAACTAATCATTGACCACGGACAAAATCGCTACCAATATCCTGGGACAGAAAAAGACTACGAGACAGATAGTGTTTTGTATATTTCACGAGCTTTTTACGGACAAGTATTAGAAAACATTAATGGAGTGATTTGGTATGAGAACCGACTTTTAGAGAATGGAAAAATGGGACGCTTTGTTTTTTTAACACGCATAGACAACGGTTCACTTAAGGACACGACTTATGAAGATACCGGAAAACTTGACCATACGATTATTTTAAAAAATAAAGGACTTTGCAAGGAAATTAAAGGACGAGAATACACAAGTGAACCATGAGAAAAACTGGGCATAACACGGGTTTGGCAAAAGTGGCGGTTCAGTGCTTCGCAGACACATTTGTGGTTAATCAAAGTTTGGTTCTCCGCATCAACATTTGTGGTGAAAATCGCCACCTTCGCCAAGCCCGAAACCGTTAAACCCTCCAACCTACCCCACCGGCGCCCCCGGCACCACCTCAGGCCCTTTCCCGGCCCCCAGATCCACAATAATCCGTGCATTCAGGTAATTCGTATAAAAATCAGGATTCGTAACTCTGAACGAAAGCACCAGCCTGTCTAACTTGTTTTTCAGTATATTATCCGCATCCTTAAAAAGCCCCCCAATGGCCGTAGTAGCCGATTTGCTCACCGCCGTAGCATTACGCCGTTTCGGTATAGCCGTCAGAAACTGAGTAAGCTGCGTTTGCATCAAGGTCAAATCGGCAGCAACAATGTTATAACCCGCCAATTGTGTAGCCAGCGGAGTAGCAGCCTCATAAATAATCCGCACCATATCGTAAAATATATTGTCGCGGGCACGCACAAAATTACTCGGCGTATAATCAACAATCCCAATCAGTTCAGCATTATTCGTCGCACTCGCGTAAGCAAGTAACGCCCCGCTCACTTTAAGCGTTTGCCGTGTAAGCGTTTCGCGCAGCGTTTTGCGTTCGACAACAAGCCCCGAAGCATCCTTTTCCTGTTTCTGCCGTTCCGTGCGGATAGCAGTAATTTTGCCGTCCAGCTCCAGCTTGGCCGCGCCAATCGCAGTTATCGAAGTCCATGTAGTCTGTGTATTGGCCAAAAAAGCCTGCACAGCCTCAAACATGTTCAATTTGTTAATCTGTTTTGCATTCATAATGGTATCATTTTAAAATGAATAAGCAAATTTCAAAAATGTTTTACCAAAAAACAAATTTTAACCCATAAAATTTACTTTTTAAACCTACTCACGCCTTAAAGCGTGATGAGGTTTTCATATTTTATCACCAACAGACGTCATTGAATCACCAACAGATTCCATTGAACCACCGTCAGATGCCAATGAATCACCGTCAAACGTCATTGAATCACCGTCAGATGCGATTGAACCACCGTCAGACGTCATTGAACCACCTACAGACGTCATTGAACCACCTACAGACATCATTGAACAACCATCAGACGTCATTGAACCACTGTCAGATATCATTGAACCACCGACAGACATCATTGAACCACCGCAAGATGCCATTGAAGCAGTTAAAAATGACTTTGTGTCAGATAAAAATGCTATCCAATCTTGCGCTTTGCGGTCCTCTGCGTTTAAATCCCTTTTAATTTGCCGATCAATCAAAAACAATAAAATTCCAACCCTTTTCTACCAAAACAAAACAAAATGCACCGATTGTTGTTCCTTAGTCAAAAATCAATAATATGAAAGGTATTCAGATAGTCGTCTTCTTCGGGGTATTTTTTACCCTCTTCGGACTTTTAAATTATTATATTTTCATCCGCGGCTGGCAGGCACTTAATAATTTTGCCCCTAAACCATTGCTCATTGTTTATGTAATTGCATTTCTCTTCTTTTCGCTGTCCTACATTTTTGGTCGCTTTACCGCAAAAATTCTCCCAATCTCGGTGTCCGATTTTCTCGCCTTTTATGGAGGACTTTGGTTTGCCGCCATGCTCTATTTTATTTTGTTCATCCTCCTTTTCGATATCATCAGGCTTGTTGCAGGAAGCTTTTCGCTCTATCCGGCAATTGTCACTACCAACTGGGCAATTGTAAAAGCAGCTTCTTTCGCTGTCGCGATAATTGTAACCATAACTTTGATGATTGTAGGAAACCACAACGCCAATAATTTAAAAGTATCCGAAGTTGTAATTGATGTTGATAAGCAAGTACCCGGCCTCAGCGAATTAAACATCGCCTTCGCCTCCGATATCCACCTCGGACATATTATTGATGAGAAACACCTCACCAAAATCATCACCCAAATTCAAAATCTCAAGCCCGACATCATCCTTTTCCCCGGCGATTTGGTTGATGAGGAACTTCAACCCGTTATTCAAAAAAACCTCGGACAATTTTTCACAACCCTATCGGCACCTTACGGCATTTATGCTGTTACCGGAAACCACGAATACATTGGCGGAGCAAACGCTGCAGTAAATTATCTAAGTCAGTACAACATCCGTTTTCTCCGCGATACCACCGTGCTCATCAACAACGCCTTTTATCTCGTTGGCCGCGAAGATCTCAGCATGAACGGCTTCACCGGAACCAAACGAAAATCTTTACAGGAACTTCTCAGCAAAGCTGATAAAAATCTTCCCGTCATCCTCATGGATCATCAACCCATCAACCTCGCCGAAGCTGTCGAGAATAATATTGATCTTCAGATTTCGGGGCACACCCATCACGGACAGATGTGGCCTTTAAACTTCGCCACCGAACGACTTTTTAAATTAAGCTGGGGATATAAAAACATCAATAATTCACATTTTTATGTATCATCGGGAGCTGGTACCTGGGGACCGCATGTCCGCATCGGCAACCAGCCCGAAATCGTTCATATTAAAATGCGGTTTCTCAATTAGCCCAAAGATTCACTCTATTCAAAAGCCACTAAACCTACCAGTCCCGATAGCTATCGGGATAAAACCTGTGAGATTTCCTAACCCTATGAGCTTTCGTTTCGCAATAAAAAACCCATGTTATTTTTCTGACAAACCTTTAAGCCAGACAAAATAAAGTATGTAACTTTGGCGTCTCAAAAAAGTCGAAAAAATGACAAATAAAAAAGCAAACATTCAGGAATCAGATCAGGTTGTCATTCGCCTTTCGGGCGATTCAGGCGACGGCATGCAGTTAATCGGAACCCTCTTTTCGGATACTGTAGCTTTTTCAGGCAATGACCTTGCCACTTTCCCCGATTTTCCGGCCGAAATACGTGCTCCAATGAACACTGCTGCCGGTGTTTCGGGTTATCAGCTTCACTTTGGTAAAAAAGTTCATACTTCAGGCGATCTTTCCGATGTCCTGGTTGCGATGAACCCAGCTTCTTTAAAAACGAACCTCAAATGGGCAAAAAAAGGAGCCACAATAATTGCTGATGAAGATAACTTTAACGATAAAGCCATCGAAAAAGCTGGTTATCTGACTAACCCACTTATTGATGGTAGCCTTGCAGATTACACGCTTATTAAAGCTCCGATGCAAAAAATTGCACAGGAAACACTGCGCGAATTAAAACTCGACCAGAAATCGGTAAATCGTACCAAGAATATGTTTGCACTTGGTATTTTATATTATCTTTTTGATAAACCAACCAAATTTACAGTAAAATTTCTCGAGAAAAAATTTGCCAAGAACCCTGTTGTTGCCGAAGCAAATAAACTCATTCTTCAGGCTGGCTTTCACTTTGCCGACACCATCGAAGCCATCCCTTCAACAGTAGTAAGCAAATCGATATTGCCAAAAGGCCGTTATCGTAATATTACAGGAAATATAGCCACAGCCTGGGGTTTAATGGCTGCCTCCGAAAAATCAGGACGGCCATTGTTCCTGGGATCTTATCCAATCACTCCTGCTACCGAAATCTTGATGGAATTAGCAAAACATCGCGAGTTAGGGGTCAAAACCTTTCAGGCAGAAGATGAAATTGCCGGTGTAACTTCGGCAATAGGTGCAAGTTTTGCCGGAGCAATGGCTTGTACTACAACTTCAGGTCCCGGCTTGTCGCTTAAACTCGAAGCCCTTGGCCTTGCCGTAATGACCGAATTGCCCCTTGTTGTTGTTAATGTTCAACGTGGCGGACCATCAACAGGCTTACCCACCAAATCGGAACAAGCCGACCTTTTGCAGGCACTTTTTGGCCGTAATGGCGAAGCCCCAATGATTATTATTGCTGCTTCTTCGCCGGTTGATTGTTTTTATGCAGCTTTTGAAACTGCAAAATATTCGCTCGAACACATGACCCCTGCAATTTTACTTACGGATGGCTACATCGGTTTTGGTTCAGAATTATTTCTAATTCCAAAAATGAGCGAGTTGCCAGAAATACATCCTCCGATTGCAGAAGCAAATTCAGCTTACAAACCATACGCCCGAGATCCTGAAACATTGGTACGTCAATGGGCAATTCCTGGAACCGAGGGTTTACGCCACCGCATTGGAGGTTTGGAAAAAACAGACATCGAAGGCCAGGTTTCCACAGATCCGTTGAACCATGAAAAAATGGTAAAATATCGTGCCGAAAAAGTTCAACGCATTGCCCGCCGGTTACCTTTACAGGAGATATTTGGTGACGATGAAGGTGATTTACTTGTTGTAAGCTGGGGAGGTACAAAGGGTGCTTTGTACAGTGCAGTTGAGACCATGCGCAAAGAGGGTAAAAAAGTAAGCCACGCACATTTCAGATACATAAATCCTTTACCATCAAATACAAAACAGGTACTTTCAGGCTATAAAAAAGTTGTGGTTTGCGAATTAAACAGTGGGCAATTTGTACAATATCTTCGGATGAATTTCCCTGAAATACCTTATTTGCAATATAATAAAGTGCAAGGATTACCATTTACTGTGGCCGAGTTAGTAAATAATTTTAACAATATCCTGAAGGAGATATAATTATGGAACCGATTATCAATACAATAGAGCGATCAGCAGTTAAATTAACCGTTGAGGATTTTAAAAGTGATCAGATGGTAAAATGGTGCCCGGGTTGTGGCGATCATGCCATTTTGAGAGCCGTCGAAAAAGTACTTCCTGAAATTGGATATAAAAAGGAAAATTTTGCATTTATTTCCGGTATCGGTTGTTCTTCGCGTTTCCCTTATTATGTTCAAACATACGGTTTTCATAGTATCCATGGCCGCGCTTCAGCTATTGCTTCGGGTGTCAAAATTGCAAGTCCTGGCTTAAGTGTCTGGATTGTAACCGGCGACGGCGACTCGATGGCAATTGGCGGAAATCATTTTATCCATCTCATCCGAAGGAATATTGATGTTAATTTATTGCTTTTTAATAATCAGATTTATGGATTAACCAAAGGCCAGTATTCACCAACATCTCCACTTGGATCGCATACTAAAACTTCACCTTACGGAACCATAGAACATCCTTTTAACCCGGGCGAACTTGTATTGGGTGCTCAGGGAACATTTTTTGCACGAGGCGTGGATGTTAATCCAAAACTGATGACCGAAATCATGTTTGAAGCCGCAAAACATGATGGCACTTCGGTTGTTGAAGTATTGCAGAATTGTGTAATCTTTAACGAAGGCGCATACAATATGCTTACGGATAAAGAAAATCGGGACGATCGATTACTGATTTTACGCCATGGCCAACCCATGATTTTTGGCAAAAACCGCGATAAAGGCATTCGGCTTAACGGAACCCGGCTTGAGGTTGTTCAATTAGGCGAAAATAATATTACGGAAAAAGACTTACTGGTTCACGATCAACACTCAAATGACCCTGGTATTCACCTTATGCTGGCAAAAATGTCATACCCTGAATTCCCTGTGGCAATGGGTGTTATTCGATCAGCTAAATCTGAAACCTATGACGATTTAATGGAAGAGCAAATCGTTCAAATTAAAGCTAAAAGTAAAATCAAATGTATGGACGACCTGCTCACCAGCGGTGAAACATGGTTTGTAGAATAGCATTGAATTTTAAAAATGGATGTTAACTCCAATAAGAAAACCGCAAAGTTCAAAAGTACTTTGCGGTTTTTTTTGTGTTAGTTGGTTACAACAAATACTTTAGTGTTATCGCAACCTTTGGTCCATTTAATGAAATTGTTTCGGTAATAATCTCAGTTACTTCCGGATTATCCGGATTTTCTATTTTAACATCCTGTTTATAATTACCTAATTTGTATTGAAATTCAAAATCAACTGCAAATTGGTCGGATAACCTTGTTTCGAAGCCTGCAATGGCATGCCCCATCATTTTTCAACCGTTGTGTGGCTCAGGATCGTCATTCAGGTCAAAAATTAATTTGTGTTGAACAAATAAAAATTCACAAC
>JADHED010001839.1_pt1 | contig 16411 bp, 11 predicted proteins | sample 8952041 | NCBI WGS metagenome assembly JADHED01 (sample SAMN16124423, study PRJNA663239) | bioreactor sludge metagenome | isolation source: sludge (control) | place: India:Bengaluru | collected 2018-09-08
ACCCCTCTTCTCCAGGGTGATGCTCGCGGGGGCGTGGCTCGTGCTGGCCGCGGGAGCGGGGATGCACTACGCGGAGGACCGGGCGGGGCGCGCGGCGGTGCTGCGGTTCGCGCACGAGTGGGGCTTCGACGTGCGGCGGCCGGAGCACGTGGCGCAGGTGGCGCTGGAGCCGTCTGCCGACGTGGCGGCCGGCTTCCTCGCCGACGCGGCAGTGGCCGACGAGATCTTCCCCGTGAAGTGGAAGGACCTCGGGATCGAGGAGCGCGAGGCCTGGCTCGACGCGGTGGGCCGGCGCGGGGAGATGCTGGAGGCGGCGCACCGGCTCGCGCTCTCGGCGCTGGCCGCGAACCCGGGGCTCGCGTTCCACTACTGGCGGACGGGGCAGCTGGGCTACCTGGTGGCGCGGCGCGGGGGCGCGGAGGCGCTGAGGTCGGGGATCGGGCGATGGCACGTTCCGCTGCGCATCGCGACGCGGCTCGCGCCCGGCCTCGAGCTCGGCTGGGGTTTCCTCTCGGCGGCGCTGCTGGAGACGTGGCCTCTGCTGCCCGAGGAGACGAAACGCGACGGGCGGGAGGTGCTGGCCCGCGCGTTCCTCGACCCGGAGTTCGCGAGGCGGGCGTTCCTGCCGGTTTCGGTGGAGCTGGGGCGCGAGGCGGCGATGTCGCTCGTGCCCGACGTGCCGGGGCCGCTCGCGGCGGCGCAGCGGGCGGTGACGGCGGCCGGAGACGTGGCGGCGGCGGCGGCGCTGCAGACGCGCTGGGAGAAGGCGGAGCGCGAGCTGCGCCGGGCGGACCTCGCGCACCTGGAGCGCCGCGCCCGGATGGGAGACGAAGACGGTCTGCGCGCCGGGTGCCGCGCGTTCGTGGCGAAGCACCCGCTCCGGAAGCTGAACGGCGGGGAGCGGGAGACGATCGCGGCGCGGCTGCTCGAGCTCTGGCCCCACGATCGGGCCGGGCGCTGGCGCGGGGACGGACGGGCCGAGCTGCTGCGGCTGCTGCTCGACGCGCGGCACGAGGGCGTGGAGGCGGAGGCGGTGAGCCGCGCGGCCGCGGCCCTCCTGGAGGTGCCGGAGCCGGAGCGGGCGCGGCTCGCGCTGGTCGCGGGGAACCGGTACGGGTGGGAGTCGATCGTCCGGGAATCGAAGACGGTGGGGAGCCTGGAGTGGACGACGTTCTTCGCCGAGCTGGCCCGCGCGGAGCTGCGGAGCGGCCGGGCCGAGGCGGCGAAGGAAGCGCTCGGCCATATCGCGCCTCGGGCGCGCGGGGAATGCGCGGTTCTCCTCGCGAGGAGGGAGGAGGCGCGGGCGTCGGGCGACGCCGGCGCCCTCGGCGAGGTGGAGGCGGAGCTCGCGCAGGCGCGGGCGGCGTCGACGGGTCCGGAGGCGTGGAGCTCCGAGAGGAGCCTGCTGATGTGCGTTGATCCGGAGGCGGACGCGAAGGCGACGCTGAGCGTGGGGATCGAGGCGGCCGCACCGGCGTTGCTGGCGCTGGAGGTGAACGGGGGACGGCGAAAGACGTTCGTCGTGGAGCCGGGAGTGACGAGGCTCGACGTGCCGCTCGAGGGCCTTCAGGGAGCGGCGGTCGTCTCGATTCCGATCCTCGCGGGGCCCCGGCCGGCCCTCGTCTCGGCGTCGCGGCAAGCGGCCGAAGCCGCGCCGGAGACGAGCGCGAGCGTGGCGGCGGTGGCCGGGAGCGAGAGGTTGAAGTCGACGAGCCCGTGAAGGGCGATGGAGACGAGCGCGCCGAGGCCGGCGAGGGCGAAGGCCCCCTCTTCGTGGCGGATGCGAAGGAGGGCGCCGCGCAGGAGGAAGAGGGCGAGGACGACCCAGGCGGCGACGCCGAGGAGCGCGCCGACGAGCCCGCCGGTGACGAGAAGCTGGAGGAAGTCGCCGTGGGCGGTCTCGACGAGGCCGGAGAGGTCGGCGGGCTGGACGGCGCGAAACGCCTCGCGGAAGGTGCCGAGGCCCGAGCCGAGGAACGGATAGCTCTTCCACGCTTCGAGCGCGTGGGTCCAGAGGAGGACGCGCGTGTCGGAGCCGAGGTCGCGCGGGTCGGTGGCGAGGAAGCGGAGGAGAGGCCGGGAGCCGAGCGCCGCGGCGGCGAAGAGGACGGCGAGGCCGAGTCCGCCGGCCAGGACGAGGCGGCGGCGCGAGAGGCTCGAGGCGTCGGGCCCGAGCCGGCCGCCGAGGGCGAGGGCCGCGAGGAAGAGGGTGGTGGCGGCGGCGGCGAGCATGCCGCCGCGTGAGTGGGTGAGGGCGAGCGCCGAGGCGAAAAGGGCCCAGAGGAGGACGCCGACGGTGCCGGAGGCGATGCGGCGCTCGACGGAGCCGAAGTGCACGGGGCCTCTCTGGCGGCGGCGCGGGTTGAAAGCGACGACGAGGCCGCCGAACGCGAGCGCGAGGCCGATGCCGAGGTACCCGGCGAAGTGGTCGGGGTTGACGAAGGGGCCGGAGATGCGGCCGGTCTCCTGCTCTGTTGCGACGGCGTGGACCGCCTGGAGGGCCATGCTCGTGAGGAGGACGCCGGCGAAGAGGCGGCGCCGGCTGCGGCTCGCGAGGAGCGTGAATGCCGCGAGGAGCGCGGCGGCGTAGGAGGCGGAGAGGAGCGCGACGCTGCGAGTCTCGACCGGGGCGATCGAGATGCGGGCCGCGGGGATCTCGGCGCCGGATGCGGCGAGGACCTCGGCGGCGCCGCTGTACACTCGGGCGCTCGCGGGGGAGATCGCCTCGAGGAGCCCGGCCGGAAGCGGCAGCAGCTGGACGACCCCGAGGAGAGCCACCGTCAGGAGAATCACGCTGGCGAACGAGACGGGCGGAGGCGGCGAGGGAGACCTCCTGCGCCTGACGGCGGCGGCCGCGGCGGCGAGGAAAGACAGGAGTTGGATGCGAAACGTGCCCCCGGGCTGGACCCCGCCGAGCGGGAACGGAGCCGACGCGGCGAGGACCAGGAGCGCCAGGAGACCGATCGCATCCGCCGGATCCGACCGGAAAAAACCGGCATACTCCCGGAGCCTGTGCTGAAGCTGCAACGCCTCGCCCTCCTCGCCGTCCTTCCCGCCGCGATTCTATCGGCGGCGGAGCCGGTGGACGATTTCTATCTCATGCGCCTGCAAGCAGGTAGGGCCGAGGCGGCGGCGGGGCGGCACTACGAGGCGATCGACGAGCTGCGCATCGCGACGTTCGGATTCCTCGACCAGCCGGCGCTCCTCGCGGAGGGGCTCGTCCGCCTGAGCCTGGCGCAGTCGGCCGCGGGACGAGCGGAGGACGCGGACGCCTCGCTGAGGCGGTTCGCCGAGATCGAGAAGTCGTTCGGCGGGTGGGCCCAGGCCCAACTGGAGCCTGCGACCCGGGTCGCGTTCGAGGAGCTCGTGAAGAAGCGGCTTGGCGCGGAGGCGGCTAGGGCGTTCGCCGCGCCGACGCCAACCGCGACCCCGACGCCGCGTCCGACCCGGACGCCCACGCCCACGCCGACTCCGCGTCCGACGGCGTCGCCGGTCTCGACAGCGACGCCGAGGCCGAGCCCGACCGCGACGCCGAGACCGTCGCCGACGTCGACTCCTGCTCGGACCCCGAGCCCGGCTCCGGCCGTCGGGGCTTCGGCAGCGGGCTCTTCGGCGGCGATCCTCGCCGAGTCGAAGGCCCTGGTCGCGAAGGCGCGTTACGTTCAGAACCTCCGGGTTCTCGTGGCGGCCGTCGCCGCCAACCCGAACGACCGGGAGCTGCGGAAAGCGCTGCTCGAAGCGGCGTCGCTGACGAAAGACTGGGCCACGGCTACGACTCAGGTGGGCTTCATCGGGCCGTTCCAGCCCGGCGAGGAGGCGTGGATGTTCTACGCCGCGGTCGCGCTCCACGAGACGGGAAGCGGAGTCGAGGCCCGGAAGCTCGCCGAGCGAGCGGTTCCGCGGCTCGACCGGAGCCCCTTCGTCGACTTCTATGCGCGTAAGATCCTCGGGGCGGAACGGAAGCGGTAACGGCGCCCACGGTACGTCCCCGGCCGATACAGAATGAGGCGCCAGAGTTGCCCCAAATCGGGTTCCATTTCCGTCCACTTTCCTGATATCGTTCGAAATTGAGACTGGCCCGTACTAAGGAGGCCGCTTTGACTAAGAGACTCCCCCGACTCCTGATCCCCTCGTTACTCCTCTTCGGGACCCTGAACGCCGCGGCCGACGTGAAGGGGATCTCCCACGAGCCGCTCGGCTGCCTTCCGGTGCAGACGAGCGCGCGTGTCGTCGCGGCGCTCGACGCCTCGGTCGGGGTCTCCTCGGCGCGCGTCTACTTCCGCCCGGAGGCCGACGTCGTCGACTATTTCGTCGAGATGCGGCGGGGCGCGGGCGAGTACTGGGTCGGCTTCCTGCCGGCCGCGGAGTCGGGCGAGACCTCGATGGTCTATCGCATCGAGGTGAAGGACGGCGAGTCTCGCGTGCTGCGTACGATTCCGGCGAAGGTGAAGGCGTCGGCGGGGTGCTCGATGCGGATGAGCGTCGACGAGGCGCGGATGGCGAAGAACCTCGTCCTCGGCTTCACGTCGAAGGCGCAGCCGGCGGTCCCCGCGGGCTTCTCGGCCGTGGGCATCGTGGCGCGCATCACCCCGGAGGGCGAGCTGATGACGCTCCCCCCGGGAGTGGTCGCCTCCGCGAGCCCGGCCGTCGTCTCGCCGCTCGCGTCGCGCACGGGGCCTTCGCCCGCGTGCGCCGGCTGCGGCACGCTGACGATCGGCGGAACGTCAACCGTTGAGGCGGGCGACTGCGGAGTCGTCGGCGGGTGCGGACCTCCGGAACCCACCCCTCCGCCCGTTTCGCGGATCCGATGAGCTGGAGAGCGAGGAGATAGAGATGAAGACCTCCGTTCGGAGCCTCTCCCTTTTCGCCTCTTTCGCGGCGCTCGTCGTCGCGGCTCCCGCGCTTGCGGCGGTCTACATGCCCATCGAGGACGCCGAGCTCCTTCGCCGGGCCGACACGGTGGTCGTGGCCCGGGCGGCAGGCTCGACGGTCGTGGCCGGGGCGCACGGAATGCCCGAGACGCGCACGGCCTTCGAGGTGATCGACGGTCTCTCGGGCGAGGTCGGATCGCACGTCGAGGTGGTCGTGCCCGGCGGCGAGCTGCCGAACGGCGTAGCCGTCCTCATCGACGGCGTGCCCCGGTTCACGCCGGGCGCCCGGTACGTCCTGGCGCTCACGGCCCGGCCCGACGGCGGCTACGTTCCGACCGAGCTCGGGCTCGGCGCGTTCGACGTCGTCCGCGACGAGGCGGGGCGCGTCTACGCGACCCGCACGCTCTTCCGCGGCGAAAGAGTCGCCGTGCGCGAGCGCGGCGGGAACGGGGCGTTCGTCGAGAGGCGCGAGCCTCTCCGCGAGCTCGCAGCGTTCACGAGCTACGTTCGAGGCGGGCTCTACCGGCTCGAGGCTCTTCCGGGATCGCCGGCGTACGTCGTCGGCCAGCCGATGGGGGCGCTGAGCCAGGTGCGCGAAAAGGGGATGTCGGCCCTCTGGGACGACCACTGGTGCCCGAACGGCGCGCCGGGGACCTGCGGCACGGCGTTCGATCGCTACCGCTGGGTCGACACGACCGCGACCGTGCGGACCTGTGACGAAGAGCCCTCGAGCAACGGCCAGCGAGGCGTGCCGGCCGGGGGCGTCTACGACGTTCCGAACGCGGTGGACCTCTGGACGAATGACGCCGGGAGCGACATCCGCTATTCGTACGCGGGCACCACGCCCGGCACGTGCAATCCGGCTGCGATCCCCGCGGCCGGCACGGTTCCGCTGTACCTGGACGACATCGCGATGTTCGGCGGCACGCCGATCGCCTGTCCGTTCGACGGCGGGGGCGTGATCGCGATCGGCGCGGTCGTGACCGACCAGTCGGTGCACGCCTTCAAGGGGACGACGTATCGGACGATCCGCGCGGGCATCGGCTGGCTCCGGCGCATGGACCCGGAGTGCGGCGTGGCGCCTTACCCATCGAGCACGTTCCAGACGGTCGTCGCGCACGTCCTCGGCTCGACGCTCGGCCTAACGAACGCGAACCTGACGCGGAACCCGAACGACACGAACCCGGACGACGACCGGTTCGCGCTCATGATCTCGAAGTACCTCACCGTCCCGTCGCCGTTCCTCGGCAGCGACGACCGGGAAGGGATCTGCTATCTCTACGGCAGCTGTGCGGGGAGCGTCGAGGCGAAGCTCTTCGTGCCGTTCGTGGGATCCGTGGACGGGCAGAACGGGTCGCGCTTCACGTCGGACCTGGCCCTGACGAACCGCTCGGCCGTGAGCTCGAACGTGACGGTCGAGTTCATCCCGTCGCTCGGGACGGGCAGGGGATCGATCCAGGAGGTCGTCAACGGCGGTGAGCAGCTCCTCATCCCCGACGTGATCGAGCGCCTGCGCACGAAGGGGCTGGAGATCCCGGCGACGGGCGACGTGGCCGGCGTGCTCCGGGTGAAGTTCGCGGGCGTCTACCCGTACGACGCCTCCGCGACGGTGCGCACCCGCACCGACGCCGTCAGCGGCGAGGCGGCCACGTTCGGCCGCGTGGGGCTCGCGTACCAGGGACTCTCCGAGGAGCAGCTGCTCCTCGGGCCGGCCTGGATTCTCGGGCTCCGCGCCACGGCGCAGGACCGCTCGAACATCGCCTTCCAGCACGCCGGGATCGAAGAGGACGGCAACATCCGTATCCGCGCGACCTGGTTCGGGCCGGCGGGCGCAGTGGGCGCGACGCCCGTGGAGCGGACGCTCTCGCCCGGAGGCTGGACGCAGTTCGCGCTCACGGACCTGGAGCCGACGGCCACGCAGGGCTATGTGAAGGTGGAGCTCGTCGAGGGGCGGGCGCCGTGGTACGCATACGGCGTCATCAACGACAACCGGAACTCCGACGGCGCGTTCATCGCTCCGGTGACCGACGAGCAGATCCGTACGATCGAGTCGGTCGTCCTCCCGGTCGCCGTGGAGGCGGGGGACTTCACCACGGAGATCATCCTCAACAACGTGTCGACCGAGCAGAAGGCCGTGGCCCTCCGGTGGGTCGCGGACGGCCTGCCGGGTTCGGCGATCACCGTGAACTACACGCTCCAGCCCGGCGAGCAGCGCGTCATCCCCGACTGGGTCGAGGCCCTGCGCCAGACCGGGTCGTACGGAATCCCCGCGAAGGGCGCCCGGCTCGCGGGCGCGATCTTCGTGACCGTGCCGGCCGGGTCGTTGTCGGGCACCTGGATCTCGGCGCGTGTCCAGAGCGAGCTGCCCACGACGGCGCCGGCCCTGAAGGCCGGGCCGAACGCGGCCCTGGAGGGCGAGCGCGGGCTCATCGGCGTCCACTTCCCGGCCGCCTCCGGGGTCTGCCTGGCGAACCAGGCGGCCGGCCTCTCCGGCCTGCGGCAGGACGAGCAGAACCGGACGAACATCGCGATCGTGAACACGGGCGCGGTGGACGATTCGGCGACGACCTACCTCGTCGAGGTCTTCGACGGCGGCACGCGGGCGAAGGCCGGCGAGATGCTCGTCTCGAACCTCCCCAGCTCGTGGTTCATCCAGCTCGACGGCGCGCTGGCGACGACCGCGCCGGGTGTGAGGAACGCCTACGTCCGGATCAGCGTCGCCACCGGTGTGAACCCGTTCATCGCCTACGCCGTCATCAACGACGGCTCCGAGCCGGGGAAGCTCTCCGGCGACGGCGCGTTCATCCCGAGCGACATCCTCAACGTCTCGAACGACTAGCCCCGGCTGCCACGACCGGGACCGAAACGCGGGGCCTCACGGCCCCGCGTTTCGTTGTATGCACGGGCGGGCCGTGAGGGCGGCCGGGCCGGCGGCCTTGCGCGCGCGAAGGTACCGCGCCGCGAGGTCGAACGGGCGCGCGAGGCGCCTCGCCAGATAGCCGAGGCGGCTGCGTGGCTGCCCATAGATCGTGTCGATCTGCGTCCGGGTGAGGAGCACCGCGTCGCGAACGTACCGTGCCGCCGCCACGGGCGCCGACGCATCGGTCAGCCGGAGATAGAAGCCCGGCCGGGCCTTCATCGCGGCACCGTAAGCCGCCACCGTCGCCCCCGCCACCATGTGCCGCAACAGCACCCCCGAGGGGTCCACCGCCAAGGGGTCAGGTCTACCATCTACACTCTGCGCGGCCGCGCAGAGTGTAGATGGTAGACCTGACCCCAAGCCTTGGAGGAGGCGGGAGAGGGCGGAGAGGTCGCCGTCGTCGAGGTCGCGCAGGAGGGGGGCGGCTTCGGCGAGGAGGGCGGGTGAGGCGCCGAGGTCGAGGAGATCAGCGGGGAGGCGGAGGAGCGGGTAGGAGGCCGGAGCGAGGCCGTGCTGGACGAGGCCGTGCACGAGGAGGTGCGCGACGAGGACGGCCCTGCTCGGGACGCGGACGTTCTCGGGCATCGCCGGCGCCGGATGGAGGAGGCCCGCCCCGTCGAGCGAGTCGAACGTGAACGAGCGCGTGCCGCCCGCGGGCCGGACGCCGACGAGCTTGAGGTGGAGCTCGATCGTCCCGAGGTCCGGGTGGACGAGCGGGTCGAGGTGATGTTCGTGGTCCCTGTAGCCGCACGCGCGCCAGCCGTTCGCCACGCGGCGCCGGACGAGGGGCCGCGCGTGGCGCTCGGGGACGAGGAGGTCGAGGTCTCCGGTCCGTCGTGCGCCGGGAAGCGGGGCGCGGAGCGACTCGAGGGCGAGGCCCTTCAGCAGGGCGAAGGAGGTCCCCTCCCTGGCGGCGAGCGCCGCGACGACCTGCACGGCTTCGATCCTCAGGATGTTCTGCACGGCGACGGCGAGCGCGGCGCGGCGGAAGTCCACGGCGGCGGCGCCGACCTCGAGGGCGAGGGTCGCCTGCGCGATGCGGGCGCCGATGCGCGGGGCGAGGTCGAGACGATCCGCGAGCGCGAAGGCTCCGGGGCCGTCGAGGTCCCCGGTGAACGCGAGATCGGCGGGACCGAACGCGCGGGCGAGGACCCAGCGGAGCTCCGGAGTCGCCTCGATCTCGGGCGGACGGAAGCGAAGCGCCTTCACTCGGACGCGCCGCTCCTGCAGGCCGCGGCGATCCAGGCCCGCTCGGCCGCGCCGGGGTAGAGAGCGAGCGGAGAGCCGGTGCGCTGATGCGCGAGCCCGGGGCAGAAGCCGGCAAAGGGAGCCGCATCGCCGAGCGCGCTCCGGAGGGCCGTCCGCGCGTCGACCGTCTGCCGGCGCGTGGCGGCGAGGAGCGGAGCGCTCTCCCAGATCTCGCGGATGGAGGCGTGGTGGAGGTTGCCGACGGCGACGCGCCACTGGACGCACGGGAAGACGTCGCCGTGCGGGTCGATCGCGACGGTCGAGGAGCCTGCGCCGCAGTGTTTGTCGCCCCCCGGATCCGGCAGGTCGCGGTCGGAGGCGGGGCGGAGGGCGTCGGGCTCGCCGGCGCCCCCCCTCGCGCCAGCGCGGCGCCGCTGGAGGAGGAGGAGCCGGCGGAAGCCGGCCTCGCTCGCGGCGAGACGGAGCGGCGAGAGGTCGCCGTCGTCGCGCGGGGTGACGGTCGCGTCGAAGGCGAGGCGGACGCCGCGCGCGTCCGCGAGGGCGTACATGGCCTCGACCTCGTCTTCGTTCCAGCGCGTCAGCGTGGCGTTGAGGCGGACGCGCAGCCCCAGGCGGCGGAGGGAGTCGAGGGTCCGAAGGAGCCTGTCGAAAGAGCCCGGCACGCGGGTCTGCCTCTCGTGCGCGGCCGCGGTCGCGCCGTGCAGGCTGAGCTCGACGACGAAGGGGTCGACCTCGTCCTCGAGGCGCCGGGCGAGGCCCTCGTCGAGGGCGTGGCCGTTCGACTTCAGCCGGATGACGAAGCCGAGGCTCCGCGCGGTGCGACCGATCTCGAAGAACGCGGGATGGGCGAGCGGCTCGCCGCCCGAGAGGACGAGCTGGAAAACCTGCATGTCGGCGAGGTCGCGGAGGAGCGCCGCGTACTGCGCGACGGTGAGCGCGCGCCCGGAGCGCGCGCGGTCGTTGTAGCAGAAGACGCAGTCGAGGTTGCACGCGTACGTCAGCTCGAGGAGCACCGTGAAGAGCCGGTTCTCGGTCCAGGTGCGCCCGACGACGCGCGCGTAGCTCACGGCGCGCCGCTCGCCTCAGCCTCGGCGGAACGGAGGACGCCTGCTCGTGCGAGGCGCGCGACGAACGACGCGACGTCGGCCTCGACGGTCGCGCGGTCGGCGTCGGTCCCCTGCGCGAGCAGGTCGACGATCTCGCGGAGGGACCGCCGCCCGTCCGCGAGCTCCAGGAAGCGGACGCCGGAGCCGTTGACGCCGAGGACGCGGCCGGCCTGCTGAAGGAGCACGACGCCTTCGTCCGAGACTCTCCGGTAACGGACGTCGGCCCGGAGCTCGGGGACGAGGTCGGGGTCGATCACTCGGGGACCTCCTCTACGAAGGCGGGGCCGACCGGCCCCTCCTTCGGGAACGTGAGCGTGCGGCACGGGACCGCGGCGGTGACGGCGAGCGCCGCCGAAAGGAGCCGCTCGGCGCACGCCGGCTGGCTGTTCACGAACGGGGCGCACGAGACGAAAAGGCCGGCCGCCTCGGCGCGGGGGAGCGGCCGGAGCCGCAGCGCCGGCCCCTGCTCGAGCCGGGAGAGGGCCGCGAGGGGCAGGCTCGAGGGGCACTGGAGAGGCGTTCGGCCGAAGTCGCCGGCGAAGGGCATGCGCGAGACGACGTAGCGGTCGCCCCGGCGCTCGAGGACGTTGACGTCGTCGCTGAGGACGGCGAGGCCTTCGGCGGCCGCGAGCGCGGAGATCGTGCTCTTTCCGGCCCCGGAGTGCCCGAGGAGGAGATGCGCGCGCCCCCGCCACGCGACGCAGGCGCTGTGGAGCAGCGCGCCACCGAGGGCGAGGAGGCGGTTCGCGGCGACGACGCGGAGGAGGTTCGCGACGATGATCTCGAGGTGCGCGGGCTCGGCGACCGGGATCCAGAGCGAGACCCTGCTCGGCGCGCCGTGATCGAGCCGGGCCATGAAGCCCCAGCCGGCGATGCGCACGGTCTCCGCGTCCGACTCGAGGTCGAATCGGTACTCGAGGAGGCGGAGCTCGCGGAAAGCGGCGGGCCTGGCGCGCCGGAGCGTCACCTCGACGGCGGTGGGGGGAGTCGGGCCGCGGGAGAGGACGTCGGCGAAATGGCTCGGGATCCGCTCCGCCTGGGCGGGCGTCAGTCCGCGCAGGGAGTACGGCCCACCGGGGAAGGCGAGGTCGAGAGCGGCCTCGCCCCACGGGTCGCCGAGGTGCCCTTCGGGCAGGCTCTGCGGCGTGGTGAGGAACTCCTCGCCGAACGTCAGCGCCACCGGCGGAGGACCTTCCGGATCGCCCACGCCGCGAAGCGGGTCGCGGCGCGGGCGCGAGCGTGCGCGGGGACCGGGACGTCGGCGACGCCGACGAGCCGGGTCGACGCGACGGGAGAGTCGGCCCGAGCGGCGGCATCGCCGCGGGTGACGAGGCGCACCTGGCCCCCCTGCCGGTAGAAGCCGAGGAGCCGGTGAACGACGAGGTGCTCGCCGTGCGCCCGAACGACGACGACGTCGCCGGGCCAGGCGCGTCGGGCGCGGACGCGAACGACGCTGCCGTCGGCGAGCGCGCTCCCCATCGACGCTCCGCGCACACGGACGGCGAGCGGCGCCGCGTCTGCGAGCGCCCGGAGTGCGTCGATCGGAGCTCGCCGGAGCCGCGTCAAGGCCGGTTCAGCTGCTGAGAGCCGTGCAGGGATACGCGCCCTTCCCCGGAAAGCTGCTGCAGTCGGTGGCGAGGGCTTCGAGCTCCTCCTCGAACGTGATAGCGGGCGGAATCCAGGGCGTGCGTGGAGAAGCTACGGATCCGGCGGGCCGTTCGGGGTCGAGAGCCCCTTGCTCTGGCTGGAGGTCGGTCGGGCTCATCGGGTTCCTTCCGAGTCGGATGCGGGCGGCTCGCCCGGGGCGCGGAGGGTCAGCGCGGGATCTCCGAGGAGGACGTAGGTGAGCATCGTCTCGGCCGTGCCGCCGCGCGCGCGGTGCGCGCCGAAGGCCCCCCGGATGGCGTCGCCGAGCGTCGCGGAGCGGTTCGTGAAGGCGATGCGGCCGAAGTCGCGGGCGAGCGCGCGCGCCGCGACCGGATCGGCCCAGCCACCGCCCGCCCAGACCGCCGCGCTCCCACACCCATCGGGGACGACGAGCCTCAGACCCAGGGAGGTGTGGCCGGGGATGTCGAAGCGGCCGATGAAGCAGGCGAGACCGGCGAGGACGGGGTAGGTCGGGGTCGAGAGCGACGGCAGGTCGGCCGAGGTGAGGAGCCCCTCGGCGGCGAGCCGGTCGAACCCCCCGTGCCCGAAATAGACGACGGCGCCGGCGCCCGACCTGAAGCTCGCCAGGAGGCCCGCGCGAACGGCGTCGAGCGGTGCGGCGCCGACCGAGTGCCTCTCCGGAGACCATCCGGAAGGGAACGCCGGGACGAGCGACTGCGCGTCGGCTGCGAAGTCGATCCCTCCTTCTCGGTTGTCGGAAAGGAGAAGCGCGCGCTCCGGCTGGCCCGGCGAGGCGGGACGCTCGTACGCGATCACCTTCTCGAGGTACGCGTCGAGCTCCTGGCGGGAACGCACCGGCAGTCGTCCGACGGTGAGGTCGGGGGCCCCGTCGTCGTCGAAATCGACGAGCGCGTTGTCGGAAGCGAGGAGCCCGGCCGGCGTCGAGACCATGAGCGGCGGGAGCTCGTTCCCGCCGAGGCCGTAGCGCCCCTTGAAGTCGAAGTCGCCGGCGCCCGCGAGGAGGACCCAGCGCGGACGGGTCCGGTCGTCCTCGGCGAGCCGGGCGAGGAACGCGCGGAGCGCTTTCGGCGTCTTCAGGCCGTGCCCGAACGCGTGGTACACGGCTTCCACGTCGACGACCCGGGTGGAGATCCCCTGGCCGGCCCGGCGCTCGGCGAGCTCGCGAACGGCCGGCGCGAGGGCCGCCGTGGTGAGGGCGATCCAGTCCGCCGAACGGGACGCGAGGAGCTCGGCGGAGCGGTCGCGGCCGAACGCCGCGGGCCGGAGGAGCCCGGCTCGCGTCGCCACGGCGTAGCGACGGCCGCCGGCGGCTTCGAAGATCACGTCGATCTGGCCCGGGAGGCGCGCGGAGCGGGTGAAGCGGGCACCGGGAACGACACGCGGCCGACCAGGGTCGCTGACGTCGAGGACGAAGAGCTCGCCTTCGGCGAGGCCGCTCACTTCGACGGTGCCGCTGCGCGCCGGCCGGACGACGAGGGCGGAGCGCTGCGCTTCGGTTCGCCGTTCGTACTGGAGGTCGACGGAGTCGACGAGGACCGTGCTGCTCGAGACTCCCTTCTCGAGGATCGCCGTCAGCTCGAGGACGTTCTCTCCCTCGCGCAGGACCCCGGCCGGGAGGTCCAGGACGAGCTGCGCCGTGCCGGTCCCCTCGAACCGCACCTCCGCGGATGGACCGCCGTCGAGCGTGGCGAGCACGTGGTGCTCGCCGACGACCTTCGTCGTCGAGCCGCCCGCGAGATGGATCGTGAGCCGCGCCTCTCCGCCGGCCACGCCGGGCGCCTCGAAGGCGAGGCGTTTCCTCCCTTCTGCAGGGTGGTTCGCCTGAAGGGCCTCCCAGTACCAGTAGTCGGAATCGGGGTCGACGGGGAACAGCGTGAGGGCGAGCGCGTCGCGCTCGACGTGAAGGTTCTCGGGCGCAGTCCGAATCGGCCTCCTGTCGAACGCTTGCGTCGAGGACGCCGTGCCCATCACCTCGCCGCGACCCTGGCGGAGGAAGAAGACGTTCCGCGGGGCGTAGGCGTCTTCGAGCGCCTCGGCCCAGAAGACGACTCCGTCCGCTCCCGTCGTGCGCGTCCACGGGACGGCCCGGCCCTGGTTCGTCAGCTCCAGCCGCCCGGCGCGGACGAGCGCGGCCGCCGCGGGGAGCGTGAGACCGAGCGCCGAGGCGATCGTCTCGACCGGGACGAGGTGGAGCCCCGGCTCCTCCGTCTCCACCTTCAGGGCCGGCCACTCCGCGAGCGCCAGCTGAAGCTCTTCCTGCGCGATCGGCTCGCTCGCGACCGGCTGCGCGCGCTCGTCGCGCGGGTGGGGGGTCGCGACACGAGGAGAGTCGTCGACGCGAGAGAGGTCTTCCTCGGCGGCGTCCTCGTTGACCCAGGGGCCGTAGAGCCGCCGTGCCCCGCCCGCCTCGACCTCGACGAGGCGATAGGTCGCCTCCTGTCCGCTCGTGACGTCGAGATCGGGGACCTCCCAGCGGGAGCCGACGAGCGCGCCGAACGGCGCCGCGAGAATCCCCTCGTGCACCGGCGAGAAGTCGGGCTCGCCCGGCCGCTGTCTCTCGAGGACGAAGCCGGCCGTGCCGTCTTCGGCGGCCGTCGACCACTCCACCTTCGTTCCACCGGATCCCGTCTTCGCGGAGAAGGCGGCGACGACCGCGAGGGTCGGCCTCGTCCCCGCCGTGATCGAGAGAGGACAGAGAGGCCCGAGCGTGGTCGTGGCGGACCCCGTCTCGTCGAGGAAGGTCGCCGCCGTCGACGACGTCGTCGTCGGGTCGGTCGGCTGCGGGGTGAGGTACGTCAGCTCTCCGGTTCCGCTCGCGGACGGCGTGACGACGACGTCGTAGGAGAGAGAAGCGGTCGTCCCGGCGCCCACGGAGCCGGGGTTCCAGGTGATCGCCCCCGTACCGCCGGCGCCGGGCTGAGCCACGATCGTCCCCTGCGTCTTGCTCGCGTTGCCGCCGTAACTCGTGCGAAGCGTCGGCACCTCCGTGCGGACGAGGTTCGTGGGGGAGAAGGTGATCGCATAGGGTGTCGGGTTCACGACGTACACCGTGATGCGCAGGGTCGTCGGCCGTCCCTGGACCGGCGGGTTCGCGCCCGACTTGTACCGCGCCACCTGCTCGAAGTAGGGCTTCACGGGCTTCGCCCCGCCGTCCGTGGGCGCGTAGATGCGCACGGAGTCCGCGGGCGGGTTCGCCGTCGGCCAGAGAGCCGCCGTGGTGTTGTTGCCGACGTAGTAGTTGTAGACGTTTGCCTTACCCTGGGGCTTCGTCTTGCTTCCGGTCCAGAGGCCGTATCCGGTGGCGTTCGCCGCGCTCGCGAAGCCCGAGGCGGTCCCGCGCGCCCAGGCGTCGTTCTGCGAGGGCGTGAACGGCCCCCAGGCCGGCGCGCCGGTGCGTGACGCGAGCCGGTAGCCGAACGACGCGCCGTCGCCGTCGCTGTCGAAGTCGTTCGAAGTGCAGCTGCAGCCGGAGACGACATACGGGAAGAACGTCCAGGACGATGCGTCGAGCAGGTTCGTGCCGAGGGGCAGGATGCCGCGGACGTACAGGTTCAGCTCTCGACCGCCCGCGGTCGGGTCGTCGTCGTTCGCGCGAACGGCGAAGGCGTTGAAGTCGTCGTCGTTGTTCGTCGAATTCTGCGCCTTCACGCGCAGCTCCCAGTGGCCCGGAGCGGGGTTGGCGATGGACCAGAGCGTTCGCCACTGGTTGTCGTAGGTCGCGTCGAGGTTCAGGGCGTTGAAGGTCGAGACCGATGATCCGTCGGGCCGGACGAGCGTGTAGTCGAAGTTCGAGAGGTAGTCGCTGCCGCCTCGTTCGTCCCGCGGTCCGCGCGTCTCACCTTCGTCGGCCCCCTTGCCGAGGTCCGCGTCCCAGATGTCGACGTTCAGCTTCTTGGTCTCGGGCGTCACCTCGATCCGGAAGTAGTACGTGCCGTGGAGATGCGAGGTCACGTAGTCGCCATTGGGGCGAGTGACGTCGTACCCGTTGATCACCAGGTGTGCGGGGGGCGGAGACGTGGCGCCGGGAAACCCCGCAGCGTGCGCGGATGCCGCCGATGCGACGATCGCGCACACGAGCAGCCCGCTCATGCGGCAGGAGGGACGCCGATCGCTCATGGTGTTCGATGCTCCGTTTGCAGTCCGGATACGGGGAGGTGGGGACCGCCGATAGAATCGTATCACCCTCCTTCCCGGTGGGTTACGCCCGCGACGCCACGGGGCGCCTCCGCTCTCCCTGCCGGCCTTCGATATTCAGCACCTGAACACAACGCTGCTCGCCGAGCAACCAGCGGGGTCTCACCAGTGGGGTCTGGTCTACACTCTACAGTCTACGCTGCCGCGCGATGCATGCGGTTCCTGGTGCGGTAGCCTGAACAGGGCGTCACGCCGGGCTGGCGAGATTGATCTGCGACCTTCGAGCAGCTGCACCGAAGCGGCTGCACCGAAACGGCTTGCGCTTGCCGTCCGGTTCGACCTGGGATCTGCAACTTTGTCTCAGAAGGACGACCGGTCGCGGTGATCGCGAACGGATGGAGGTTCAGATGAATCGCAGGCAGATGTTCGGTGCAGCGGCAGCGATGATGGCGGCGGGGATGTTCTCCGCGACGTACGTGGCGGCCGAAGAGAAGAAGCCGGCCGGCGAGATGCCGAAGGCCGAGAAGAAGACGATCAAGTGC
>JADHED010001840.1_pt1 | contig 16410 bp, 18 predicted proteins | sample 8952041 | NCBI WGS metagenome assembly JADHED01 (sample SAMN16124423, study PRJNA663239) | bioreactor sludge metagenome | isolation source: sludge (control) | place: India:Bengaluru | collected 2018-09-08
GCCCCGCGCGCGCGGACCGCGGCGGCTCTCCGCGCGCGCGGCGTGCGCCGGGGTAGAGACCTGCGGGCGATCGCCGGCCCGCCATAGTCGGCCCGGTGCTCCCGCGCACCCACGGTCACTTGCCGGACGATTCGCCCGGAACACCAGCGAACGCGCCCTCGCGCCCTCCGCGACGCGTGGGCCGCCGGCGTGAACCGCCCCCGACCGAGTCGCGCCGAAGCGACGCCGCCCTCCGCACGAGGGCGCGTGGCGCGCGACGAGACCCTCGAGGGCCGCTCGAAATCGTCCGGCAAGTGACCGCGCACCCCGGAGCCCCGTGATCGCACCGCGAGCGGCTCAAGGCCTGAAGTCCGACGACAGAAGGCCGCTGACGTCGCTGGGCGCGAACGTCCCCGTCCACGCGTCGAAGGGGCGCGTCCCCGTCGACGCGTCGAACGGCGACTCCGTCCACGCGTCGAGCGGCTACGGGTTGAACAGCGCGTGGACGCGGCGCGCGATCGCGCGGCCGGTGGCCTGGCCGGCGGTGTTGTCGAAGTCGTAGTGGATGCCGCCGTAGATCCGGCTCGCGCCGGCCTCGGCCGCGGCCTCGGAGAGCGCGCCGTACGTGCGCGTCACGCCCGGCAGCCCCTCGGACGTGACCTCGAACGTGACGTCGTCGCCGCCGAGCCAGAGCGCGAGCAGCTCCGCCGCCGCGGCGCTGAACGTGCTGTGCCCCGACGTGTACGCGGGGAACGGCGGCGTGCCGATCAACGAGAGCCACTCCGCGTCCGGGTCGGTCGCCGGGTTGCCGTCGTCCGCGGCCTCGCGGATCGCGGTGACGGGGCGCCACAGCCCGTACGTGTACTTCGTGTCCCAGGTCACGATCGCGACGTCCGCGAGCATCATGTTCAGCGCCGCCATCAGCCGCGCGCGCTCCTCGAGCGGCATGCCGACCCGCTCGGCCAGCTGCGCGGCGATCTCGTTCCAGTGCCCGGGGGGCGTCGCCGTCCCGCCGCCGTCGGCCCAGAAGAGCGCGATCTCCGTCTGCTCGGGCGTGCGCTCCGCGCTGTCCTTCGCGCCGAGCCGCTTCACCTCCTCGAAGGCCGCCGCGTACGCCGCGCTGGCGAGCGCGGGCGGCGCCGGCGCGCGGTAGGCCTGCGCGTCGCGCAGCACGAACGGCGTGACCGCGCCCCAGTGCGGCAGCAGCGCCGGCGCGAACGCGGGCGGCGTCGGCCGCCAGAAGCCCGGCTCGAGCAGCGGGTCGTACGGCACGACGTCGCCGGCGTGGTCGTCCTCGCGCCAGCGCGCCACGGTGGCGGCGACCGCGTGGCCGAACGCGATGCCGCGCTCCTTCGCGGTCCCGTCGGGGATGGTCGCGAGCTCGGCGGCCAGCAGCTCGTCGCAGCGTGCGGCGTGGGCGGGGAAGAGCGCGCGGCCGACGTCGTGCGCGGCCGTGCACGCCGCGGCCTCGCGCGAGGTCCGGATCGCCGCCGGGCGCAGGTCGCCGATCCCCTGCGCGGCCGGCATGACGAGCGAGGACGGCACGCCGGGCGCCGTCCCGAGCCAGAGCGCGAGGTGGGTCATCGCCAGCGCGCGCGTGGCCTCGGGCGGCGAGATCTTCCCGCTGCGGACCGCGTCGAGCGCGAGCGCGTTCCAGTCCTGCACCGGGTCCGGCGGGGCGGCGCGCGCGGGGCCGGCGGCGAGGCCGACCATGATCGTGAGCACGAACAGCAGGGAGGGGAGAGCGCGCGGGAGAGGGTGGAGATTGCGGGACGCGACGCGGACCAGCGGCAGGCGGACGGACATGGGAGACCCCCCGTCACGCCGGGGGGGGCCGGACCCCGGACGACCCGGGGGAGGGTACCGCAATCGGGCCCACCGCGGTGCCGTGGGGGGGCGGCCGTGCGGGCGGTCGTGCGAGCAGCGGCCGTGCGGCGCGACGATCGCGGGGCCGTCCGTCAGCGACGGCCGGGCGCGCGGGCCAGGAGGAAGCCGGCGAGCGCCAGGAGCGCCCCGGTGGCGAGGAACGCGTAGTCCCATGCGGACAGCCCGAGCGTCTCGACGACGTGGTGCACCTGCAACAGGTGGTGGTCGACGAGCCCCTCGATCACGTTGAAGACGCCCCAGCCGAAGAGCGCCGCGCCGAGGAGCACGCGTCCGGGGACGCGCCCCGGCCCGCCGCCCGCGCGCCAGAGCGCGACCACGCCCGCGAGGGCGACGGCCCAGGTGAAGGCGTGGAAGACGCCGTCCCAGAACATTCCGACCTCCACGTTGGCGAGGTCGGTCTTCGGGATGCGCGCCGAGACCATGTTGTGCACCTGCAGCAGCTGGTGCGCGACGATACCGTCCACGAACCCGCCGAAGCCGACGCCGAGCAGGAACCCGGCGCGCCGCGCGGGCGCGAGGTCGGCGCCGCGGCCGGCCGTCGCGGAGCGCGCCGCGGCGACGCTCATCGCGGCCTCCGGGGGCCGCCGCCGGCGAACCTCCCGCCCGGGGACCGCCCGCCCGCGAAGGCGCGGCCGACGAGCAGCGTCGCGACGAGCGGGAGCAGCACCGCGGCCGCGGTGCGCGGTCCGGCGGACTCGGCGATGCCCGCGCGCACCGCGCGGCCGGTCGGCGCGTCGCAGACGGGGCAGGCGAGGGCGGGCGCGGCGACAACGGCCGCGAGGACCACCGCGAGAATTGCCGCGCGAGCGGCCGCGAGGATCGCCGCGCGAGCGGCCGCGCGGGCCGGCGGGAGCGGGAGCGAGGTACGGCGACTCGCGATCATGGGACAGCGTACGGGCGACCAGAAGCGGCCGCCTACGTTGTGGCGCCTGCGGGCCGGACACCGCCCCGCGACGCGGCCTTTCGCCTCACGCGGCCCGCGCGGCTAAGATCGCGCCACGCGCCCGTCGCCCGCCGGCGCTCCCCGGGGTCCCCGCCCGCCGCGTGCGCGCGGGGTCCCGACGGAGACGACGCAGGTGGACGACGTCGTGCAGGACGCCACGGCCGCGGCGGCGGCCGGGACCGGGGCGGGGGCCCTCACCGAGCAGGCCGCGCGGGAGGCCGTCCGCGAGCCGGTGACGCTCGAGTCCGCGCTGCGGACGATCCTCACGAGCCTCAAGACGCTCTGGGCGCTGTTCCTCGCGCACCTGCCGCTGATCATCGCCGGCGGCGTCGTGCTGGGGCTCACGTTCCTCGTCGCGCGGTTCGGCCAGCGCGCGGTCCGCCGGGCGCTCGAGCGCGCGCACGTGCGGCCCTCGCTGCGCGACCTCTTCGGCCAGCTGTTCTACATCGCCGCCTGGATCGTGGGCATCCTCGTGGCCGCGCTGGTGATGTTCCCGGGGTTCAAGGTCGGCCAGATCGTCGCCGCGCTCGGGCTGGGCTCGATCGCGATCGGCTTCGCGTTCAAGGACATCTTCGAGAACTTCTTTGCCGGGATCCTGATCCTCTGGCGCTTCCCGTTCGAGCCCGGCGACTTCATCGAGTGCGAGGGCGTGCGCGGCGAGGTGCGCGACGTGACGATCCGCATGACCGAGATCCGCCAGACCGACGGGCAGCTCGTCGTGATGCCGAACGCCACGCTGTTCAAGAACCCGGTGCGCGTGATCACCGCGGAGCCGAAGCGGCGCGTCACGATCATGGTCGGCGTGGACTACGCGGCCGACCTCGACGCCGCGCGCGAGACCATCGCCGGCGCGGTGAAGGGCTGCGGCACCGTCGACGGCTCGCGGCCGATCCAGGTCTTCGCGCACGACTTCGGGGCGGACGCCGTCAACTTCGAGGTCGCCTGGTGGGCCGACCCGAAGCCGGTCGACGAGCGGCGCTCGCGGGACGAGGTCGTCGTGGCCATCCGCCGCGCCCTCGACGCGGCCGGGATCGAGATCCCGTTCCCGCAGCGGGCGCTCAGCTTCAGGGAGCCGGTCCCGCTGAAAGGCCCGCTCCCGTTGGAACGGCCCCTCCCGCCGAGCCGGAACGGGGGAGAATAGGGTCATGCTCCGCCGCCCTTCGCCCGCCGCCGTCCTCGAGCAGGTCCGCGCGGTCGTCGTCCGCGGGACCGTCGTCTGGTCGCGCCGGGCGCAGCGCCGCGCGTTCGACCGCGGCCTCGACATCCGCGACTGCGTGGACGTCCTGCGCACGGGCTCCGTCGACGAGCTCGAGATCGAGCACGGGACGCGCCGCTACCGCGTGCACGCGAACGGCGTCACGCTCGTCGTCGTCCCCGGCGTGGACCGCGGCCGCGTGTCCGTGATCGGCGTCTGGAGGGACTGATGGCCCGCTGCGCGCTGTGCCGCCACGCGCTGGACGAGCGCCGCGAGGACCACCCGTTCGAGCAGGGGATCGTGCTGCGCGACACGCTCGTCTACACCTGCGGCGCGTGCGGCGAGGAGTACGTCGCGATCCCGCGCATCGTCGGGCTCTACCGCTGCGTCACGGCCTACCTGCTGCGCGCGGCGCGGCGCCTCGCGGGCCACGAGGTGCGGGCCCTGCGCAAGGCGCTCGGCCTCTCGGTGATCGACACGGCGTCGCTGCTGGGCGTCTCCGCCGAGACCGTCGCGCTGTGGGAGGACGGGATCCTGCCGATTCCCTCGGTGCAGGACCGGGCGCTGCGGCTGCTCTGCGCGCAGCGGCTCGAGGAGCGGCTGCCGCTCGACGCGCTGCACGCGATCGACGCCCCGCCGCCGCCGCTCCCGGAGGAGGTCACCTTCGGGTTCGACGGCGAGCGCTGGGAGGTCCTCGACGTGGATTCGGGCACGCCCGTCGCGTGATCCCCGCCTCGATTGTCCTTCCCGTGGGGGCGGGGCTCTGCCCCGCCCGTTTCGTGGGGGCGGGGCTCTGCCCCGCCCGGTAAGTGGGGGCGGGGCTCTGCCCCGCCCGGGCGGGGCGCAGCCCCGCCCCCACATCGGGCGGGGGCGTCAGGGGGCCGCGGCGCCGGTGCCGCGCTCGTCGAACCACTCGGCGGCGTCACCGCCCATCCGGCGCAGGCGCAGCCGCCCGCCGGCCAGCTCGAGCCCGAGGGTGAGCGGCCCCGCGCTCGCCAGCAGGTCCCCCTCGGAGCGGTCGCCGTCGAGCGTGAGCCGCGCCTCGAGGCGCACCGGCCCGCCCTGCACGGCGAGCGGCTCGAGCCGCACGCGCCCGCGGTCCAGCCGGAGCTCCGCGATCGCCGCGACGTTCTCGACCAGCACCAGCTTCTCGATCCAGCCGGGCAGCCCCTTGCGCGGCGTGAAGAACGCGAGCACCGGCCCGGAGTCGCGCAGGTGCAGGTCGAGCCGCGCCGCGAGACGCGCCGGCGCCGTCAGCGACACCGTGCCCCAGGGCACGACCACGTCGCCCCACCAGCCGGACTGCCGCCCGGTGCTGCGCCCGGCGCGCGCCAGCGCCAGGTTGCGGATCGCGAGCGTCGTCCCCGCGAGGCCGAGCCGCCGCTCGCCGAGGTCGCCGCCCGACAGGCGCGCCTGCAGGTCGAGGTCCGCCATCGCGTGCAGGCTCGCGAGCCGCAGCCCGACGCTCTCGCCGCGGAAGCGCGCGGCGCCGGAGGCCTCGCCCTCCGCCGGCAGGTCGAGCCGCGCCTCGAACGACGCGCGGCCCCCCTCGAACGCGAAGCCGCCGCCCGCGCCGACGAAGTCGTTGAGCACCGCGATGTCCGGCACCTCCGCGCGCGGGATCTCGACGGCGAAGCCCGGGTCCTCGAACGGCTCGCCGATCGCGAGGCCGCGCGCCGTCGCGGTCAGCACGAGGCCCGTGCCGCGCAGGTCGGGCGGGCGGCCCTCGCGCGCCAGCTCGAACGCGCCGAGCGCCAGCCGCAGGCGCGCCTCGGCGGGCGGCGGTGGGGCGCCGTCCGCGGTGCCGTCCGCCTCCGGCGGCGACGCGGGCGCGACGCCGGCCGTCTCCGGCCGCGATCCCGGCGCGCCGCCGGCCGGCTCCGGCGCGACGACCTCGAACGTCACGTCGCCCGGCCCGCGCGCGTGCCAGTCGAGGATCCGCGCGCCGGCGCGGGAGCTGCGGAAGACCGCGCGCGTGCCGGGCACGAACGCGCCGTCGCGCACCTTCAGCGTCGCGTGCAGCTCGCCCGGCCCGTCCTCGAGCGCCACGAAGCGCGCGCGGCGCAGGTAGAAGTTCAGGAACTCGAGCCCGGCGACGCGCGCGCCGAGCTTCGCCTCGCCCGACAGGTGCCGCAGCGCCGCGGGCCCGCGCACCCGCTCCGGGTCGAACGGCGCGAGCCGCACGGTCAGTTCGCCGGTCGCGAGCTCGGCCGCGGGCGCGCCGCCCACCGTGAGCGTGCCGGCGAGCCCGCCGAGCCGCGCCTCGTCGAGGCGGAGGTCGTGCGGCGTGCGCACGAACGGCCCGCCGGTGAGCCGGCCCGCGCCGGCGAGGCGGACCGCGCCGACCCAGATCTCCTCGACGGGCGCCGCGTCCACCGGGCCGATGCGGTAGGTCCAGGGGTCGTCGCGCGGCGGCGTGACGCGATCCCGCGGCGCCGGGAGGTCCGGGACCGGCGGCCAGGCGCTGGCGCCCGCGTCGGCGCCCCCGCCGGCGGCCGCGCCGGCGCCCCGCTCGGGCCGCAGCCGGAAGGTCACGCCCTGCGCACGCAGGGGCGACACGTCGAGGGTCTTCCGCGCGAGGGGCGACAGCGCGACGCGCAGCCGGGCCCGGCGGATCGTCAGCGACCAGGACGCGTGCTCGTCCTCGACGTCCAGCCGGAAGCGGCGGACGTGGACGAGCCCGGGCAGGACGGTGAACGCGCGCGCCGAGAGCCGCGCGGTGCCGTTCCGGGCGACGAGGCGCGGCAGCACGACGTTGAGGAACAGCGCCCCGCCGGCGACGTAGAGCGCCTCCACGGCGAGCAGGACGAGCAGGACGGCGAGCAGCATGCGGCGCAGCGTCACCTTCGGCCCGCTTGGGTCGCGCGGCGTTACGGGCCGTGCCCGCCGCTTCCGCCCATGGTACGCCTCAGCGCTTCAGGCGCGCCGCGAACTTCTCCTTCAGCTTGCCGAGCTTCGGGTTGATCACGGCGCGGCAGTATCCCTGCGTCGGGTTCCGGTCGAAGTACTCCTGGTGGTACGCCTCGGCCTCGTAGAAGACGGGCGCCGGCTTCACCTCGGTGACGATCGGCCCGTCCCAGAGCTTCTGCGCGTCCAGCTCCTTCACCAGCGCCCGCGCGACCCGCGCCTGCTCGTCCGAGTGCGTGAAGATCACGGAGCGGTACTGCGTGCCGACGTCCGCCCCCTGCCGGTTGGGCGTGGTCGGGTCGTGCATCGCGAAGAAGATCTCGAGCAGCTCGCGGTACGGCAGCTCCTTCGGGTCGAAGGTGACCTGCACGACCTCGGCGTGCCCGGTCGTGCCGCCGCACACCTGCTCGTACGTCGGGTCCGGCACGGATCCCCCGGCGTAGCCCGAAACGGCCCGTTCGACGCCGCGCAGGCGCTGGGCCACGGCCTCGATGCACCAGAAACAGCCGCCGCCCAACGTGGCGACCTCGAGATCTCCTCGCATCGCGGTCTTCTCCTGCGGCGCGTCCGGCGCCGGCTCGTGCGGGGTCCCGGCGCCGGCGCCGCACGCCACGAGAAACGCCGACAGCGCGAGCGCCGCCGCCGTCGTGATCGGTCCCGACCTGTTCGTCATGGCCTCGGGCCTCCTCGCCCCGGTCCGTTCGATGCCGCGCGCGCCGCGGCGTCTCCGCCGTGCCGCGTCCGGATCGTCGACGTCCGCGACGGCAGGTTATCCGCCGCGGGTTCTGCTGGCACCCGGAAGCGCTGGCGGTATTCTTCCATCGAGCGCGCCGTCGGGCCCGACCCGGCGCCGGCCGCCGGAAGGGGAAAGCCGGCCGGCCACACTCGAGGCGCTCACGAGGGCCCGGCCGGTTCGGAGCCGGGACATTTCGACCGGGGATTCAGCCGCGGCGCGGCGCGGGAGTCTTGGCCGCACGCGTCCGTCGGAACGAAGGCACGGCAGGTGTCCACGGCTGCCGGCCCCGCGCACGCCGCTCCGCGCACCGGGAGCGGGGGCGGGACCGAGTGGACGGGAGGGCAGGATGAGCAACCCCAAGCTGCACAAGGAGCGGATCCGCACGAGCGCCCAGCGTCCCGACATCGTCATCGCGTTCCAGAACTTCGTCCGCCGCGAGTCCGACCCGCGCGCGCAGCGCAGCGCGCGGATCCTCGACGCCGCGCGCGACCTTCTGCCGCGCCGGACCGCCTGAGCCGGCCGGTCGCGTCCGGCCGCGCGCGGACGGCGTCGCCGCGCCACGCCGCCCGGCGGTCGCCCCACCTTACCAAGTGGTCCGCCCGGGTCGCGAGCCGCGCCGGATAATTCCTCCCGCGGAACGGTGCCCTGCATCCCGGCACCCGCCCGCGGGAGGCTTCCGATGGGTCGGCTCGTCAGGTTCCTCGTCGTGCTCCTGGTGCTCGCCGGCGGGGTCTACGCCGTCTACGCCTACTTCCAGTCCCAGAAGGCCGGCGACGGCGGGCTGAAGCTGGTCGAGGCGCAGCTCGGGAACATCACCGAGAAGGCGCTGGCCACCGGCCAGATCGAGCCGCGCCAGAAGTTCCGCGTGAAGTCGAAGATCTCGGGCGTCGTCCAGCGCTGCTACGTCGAGGTCGGCGACACCGTGAAGCCGGGCGACCCGCTGTTCGAGATCACGCCCGACCCGACGCCGGCCGAGCTCGTCGAGGGGGAGCGGCGCGTCGAGATGGCGCTCGCCGCCTTCACGCGCGCCGAGAACGACTTCCGGCGCGTCTCCGAGCTGTCGCGCGAGGGCGTCGTCTCGCGCGGCGACCTCGACGCCGCGCAGGAGGCCTACGACCGCACCCGCTCGGACCTCGCGCGCACGCGCGACAACCTGCAGCTGATCCGCAAGGGGCGCATCGAGGGGCGGGGCACGGCGATGGAGTCGATCGTCCGCGCGACCGAGCGCGGCGTCGTGCTCGAGCGGCTCGTCAACCCGGGCGACCCCGTCGTCCCGCTGACGTCGTACCAGCCGGGGACCGACATGGCGACCGTCGCCGACATGGGCGACCTGATCTTCAAGGGGACGGTGGACGAGATCGACGTCGGCAAGCTGGCCGCCGGCACGCTCGCGCGGCTGAAGCTCGGGCCGCTGCCGGACCGGCCGGTGACCGGCCGCCTGGCGCGGATCGCGCCGCAGGCCAAGGAGAAGGACAACGCGCGCCTGTTCGAGGTCGAGATCGAGCTCGACCCCGCGCCGGACGTCACGCTGCGCGCCGGCTACTCCGCCACCGCCGACCTCGTCATCCGCGAGAAGAAGGACGTGCTCGTCCTGCCCGAGCGCCTCGTCACGTTCGAGGACGGCGGCAAGAAGGCGAGCGTCGAGGTCCCGGACGGCAACCCCGAGGCCCCGCCGCGCAAGGTCGAGGTCAAGACCGGCCTCTCCGACGGCCTCAACGTCGAGATCCTGTCCGGCCTGAACAAGGGGGACAAGGTCGTCGAGCGGCCGCCGCGCGACATCACGGTCGGCTGAGGGGAGCCGCCGGACGATGTTCTTCGCGCTGCAGCAGATCGGCCGCGACCTCTGGAGCCAGAAGCTCCGGACGCTGCTCACGGTCTTCGGGATCGCGTGGGGCACCGTCGCCGTCAGCCTGCTGCTCGCCTTCGGGTCGTCGTTCCACGGCCACATGGCCAAGTCGTTCGTCGGCCTCGGCGAGAACATCGTCATCTGCTGGCCGTCGCGCACCTCGATCACCTGGGACGGGCTCCCGAAGGGGCGCGCCATAAGGCTCACCGAGGAGGACATGCGGATGGTGCGCGAGCAGGCCGGCCCGGCGCTCGGGATGATCTCGGGCGAGATCGAGGACAGCCTGCTCGCGAACCACGCCGAGAAGGTCCGGCGCGTGTCGGTCTCGGGCGTCGCGCCGGAGTTCGGCGTCATGCGCAACCTGATCGCCGACGCCGGGGGGCGCTGGCTGAACGCGCCCGACGCGAACGAGCGGCGGCGCGTCGCGTTCGTCGGGGACAAGCTGGCCGAGGACCTGTTCGGCACGCGCGCGGCGGTCGGCCGCACGTTCCTGCTCAACGGCTCGCCGTTCGTCGTGGTCGGCGTGCTGCGGCCCAAGCAGCAGGACTCGAGCTACAGCGGGCGCGACGAGGGCAAGATGTTCGTGCCGTTCTCGACGTTCACGACCCTGACCGGCGCGCGCTACGTGGACAACTTCATCGTCAAGGCCGCGGCGGGCGCCTCGAGCGAGCCGCTGAAGAAGGGCGTCGTCGCCGCGCTGGCCCGGCGGCACCGCTTCTCGCCCGAGGACAAGGAGGCCGTCGCGATGTGGGACACGACGGACAACCTCAAGTTCCTCGACACGTTCATGGGCGGCTTCCGAACGTTCCTCGCCATCGTCGGCATGATGACCCTCGTCGTCGGCGGCATCGGCGTGTCGAACATCATGAACGTCGTCGTCGAGGAGCGGACCCGCGAGATCGGCATCAAGATGGCGCTCGGCGCGCCGCCGGCGTCGATCCGGCGCCAGTTCCTGCTCGAGACGCTCTGCATCACCTTCCTCGGCGGGCTCGCGGGGATCGTGATCGCGGCCGGCATCTGCGCGGCGTTCCCGGCGTCCTTCGACGAGTACGTCGGCAGCCCGCGGATCTCGCCCGTGCTGGCGTTCCTGGTCTCGGGCGTCCTCGGCCTGATCGGCCTCGTGGCCGGCTACTTCCCGGCGCGCTCGGCCTCGCGGCTCGACCCCGTCGTCGCGATGAAGGTCTGAGCCGTGTCCTCCGCCGGCGTCGTCCTGCAGCTGTTCCTGCAGTCCTCGAGCGTGCAGCGCAAGCGCGCCGCGCTGACGATCGCGGCGATCGCGTGGGGCACGCTGACGCTCCTGCTGCTGCTCGCGTTCGGCGAGGGGCTGTCGCGCCAGCTGCTCAAGGCGCGCGCGGGGATGGGCACGAACCTCGCCGTGCTCTGGATGGGCCAGACGACGAAGACCTGGAACGGCCTGCCGGTCGGGCGTCCGATCCGTCCCACCGCGGACGACGTGCTCGCCGTCGAGGGGCGCGTGCCGGGGCTCGCCGCGGTCCTGCCGGAGCTGGTCTCGTGGGGCACGACGCTGACCTACGAGACGAAGACGGTGAACACGCGCGTGAACGGCGAGATGCCGGGCTACGGGGAGGTCCGCAACCACATCCCGCAGCGCGGCGGGCGCTTCCTCAACGACGGCGACGTCGCGGAGCGGCGGCGGGTCGCGTTCCTCGGCAACGCCACCGCGGACAACGTCTTCGGCAAGGGCGTGGACCCGGTCGGCAAGGTGATCCTGCTCAACAAGGTCCCGTACACCGTGATCGGCGTGATGCAGAAGAAGCTGCAGATGGGGACCTACCAGGGGCCGGACGAGGACCACGTCGTCATCCCGCTCACGACGTTCAAGGCCCAGTGGGGCTACGACCGGGTGAACACGATCATCCTCAAGCCCGAGCGCCCCGAGCTGATGCAGCCGGTGCTGCGGGGCTTCCGCGCCGCGATGGCGCGCCGCTTCGCGTTCGACCCCGAGGACGACAAGGTGTTCCCGACGTGGGACACCGTGAAGACCTCGGCGGTCTTCAACAACATCGTGCTCGGCATCAACGTGTTCCTCGCGATCATCGGCTCGCTGACGCTGCTCGTGGGGGGCGTGGGCGTCGCGAACATCATGTACGCGGTCGTGAACGAGCGGACGCGCGAGATCGGCGTGAAGATGGCGCTCGGCGCGCGCCGGTCCTGGATCACGGCGCCGCTGGTGCTCGAGGGGCTGATCTTCACGCTCGTCGGCGGGCTGATCGGGCTCGTCCTCGGCGTCGGCGTCGTCGCGCTGCTCGGGATGGTGCCGACGGAGGGGAACGAGGCGCTCGAGTTCCTCGGGCACCCCGTGATCTCGCTGCGGATCGGCGTCGGCTCCGCGCTGATCCTCGGCGTCGTCGGACTGCTCGCCGGCTACTTCCCGGCGCGCCGCGCGGCGGGCATCCACCCCGCGGAAACGCTGAGGTACGAATGACCGTCATGGGCTTCGGGCGGGTCCGGAAGAACGGCGAGGACGGGCCGGCCGCCGTGGACGTGATCCGGATGGAAGGCATCCGCAAGGTCTACGACACCGGCAAGATCAAGGTCGAGGCCCTCAAGGGGATCGACCTCGCGGTCGGGCCGGGGGAGTTCGTCGCGATCGTCGGGCCCTCGGGGTCGGGCAAGTCGACGCTGATGAACCTGATCGGCTGCCTCGACACGCCGACGGCGGGCGCGTACCTGCTGCGCGGCGAGCGCGTCGCGGGGATGGACCCGACCGCGCTGGCGGCCGTCCGCAACCGCCGGATCGGCTTCATATTCCAGAACTTCAACCTGCTGCCGCACCTGACGGCGTTCCAGAACGTCGAGATGCCGCTGATGTTCGGGCAGGTCGGGCGGCGGGCGCGCGCCGCGCGGGTGGCGGACCTGCTGGGCAAGGTCGGCCTCGCGGACCGCATGGAGCACCGGCCGACGGAGCTGTCGGGCGGCCAGATGCAGCGCGTCGCGATCGCGCGCGCGCTCGCGATGGAGCCCGACCTGCTGCTCGCCGACGAGCCGACGGGGAACCTCGACACGACGAGCGGCAGCGACATCATGGGGCTGTTCGAGGAGCTCTGGCAGCAGGGGCGCACCGTCGTCGTGATCACGCACGACATGGCGCTCGCGCGCCGCGCGTCGCGCGTCGTCGAGGTCCGCGACGGCCTGATCGTCCGCGACGAGACCCGCTGACCCGGCCCGAGATTGATGTGGGGGCGGGGCTGCGCCCCGCCCGGGCCGGGCGCAGCCCGGCCCCCACAGTCTTGCCTCCTCCCGCGACCGGGACGATGATCGCGCCGTGAGCGGCCCGGCGAAGAAGAACGCGACGTACGATGACCTCGTGGACCTGCCGGGGAACGTCGTCGGGGAGATCGTGGGCGGCGACCTGTTCGTCACCCCGCGGCCGCGCGTCCGCCACGCGGCCGCGTCGATGGGCATCGCGCACGAGATCTACGGCCGCTTCGGCCGGGGCCGGCGCGGCGATCCCGGCGGGTGGTGGATCCTCGCCGAGCCCGAGCTCCACCTCGGCGCGGACGTCGTCGTCCCCGACCTCGCGGGCTGGCGCGTCGCGCGCCTGCCGGCCCCCGACCCGGCGGCGCCGCACCTCGACCTCGCGCCGGACTGGGTCTGCGAGATCGTCTCGCCCGGGACGGCGCGCCTCGACCGCGTGCACAAGCTGCCGGTCTACGCGCGCGAGGGGGTCCCCCACGCGTGGGTCGTGGACCCGGCGGCGCACACGCTCGAGCGGCTGCGGCTGGACGGGGCGACGTGGCGGCTCGCCGCCCAGCACGCCGGCGACGTCCTCGTCCGGGCCGAGCCGTTCGAGGCGGTGGAGCTGGACCTGTCGACCTGGTGGATGCCCGGGCCTGCGTAAGCCGCCGTGGCGGCCGACGAGCGGCCGGACGTTTCCCCGGCGTCGGCTACCAGATGCCGAGCCGGTCCTTGGCCTCGTCCGAGCACATGATCCGGGGGTCCCAGGGCGGGTCCCAGACCAGCTCGACGCTGACGTTCTCGACGCCGGGCATCAGCGCCACGGACTCGTGCACGGCGCTCATGATCATCGGGCCGACCGGGCACATCGGCGACGTGAGCGTCATCTTGACGGTCACGTCCTTGCCCTCGGCCGCGTCCTGCACCTCGACGTCGTAGACCAGCCCCAGTTCGACGATGCTCATCCGGATCTCGGGGTCCTGCACCGGCCGGATCGCGTCGTAGACGTCGTCCTTCGTCATCGTCCCGTCCTCTCCGCCTTGGCCAGGGCCTGCTCGAGCGTGGTCCAGGGAAGCAGGGCGCACTTGATCCGGACCGGGAACTTCTTGACCCCCTCGAGCACCGCCAGGTCGCCCAGCAGGTCCTCGTCGGGCGGGCCCTCGTCCTGCAGCATCGCCTTGAACCCGGCGAGCACGCGCCGGGCCTCGTCCAGCGACTTGCCGCGCAGCTGCTCGGCGAGCAGCGAGCCCGAGGCCACGCTGATCGAGCAGCCCCGCGAGCGCACGGACACGCCGCGCACGGCGCCGTCGGCCACGGCGAGCTCGAGCGTGACCTCGTCGCCGCAGAGCGGGTTGTAGCCCTCCTCGGTCACGTCGGCGCGCTCGAGCGGCTCCTTGCCGCGCGGCGCCTTGTAGTGGTCGAGGATGATGTCGCGGTACAGCTCGTCAAGCTCGAACGGCATGCCCGAGGTACTCCCGTGCGTGGAGGATCGCCCCGACGAGGAGATCGGCCTCCACCCGGGTATTGTAGATGCCGAAGCTGGCGCGCGCGGACGCGACCACGTTCATCTCGCGGCCCAGCGGCATCGCGCAGTGGTGCCCGGCGCGGATGGCCACGCCGTCCCGGTCGAGGATCGTCGCCAGGTCGTGCGGGTGGACGTCCCGGTCCACGAACGCGACCAGCGACACCCGGTCCTCGGCCCTCGTGGGCCCGAGGATGCGGACCGACGGGACGGCGCAGAGCTTCTCCAGCACCGCCTCGGTCAGGCAGACCCCGTGGTTCCGGATGCGGTCCATGCCGTACCGGGACAGGTACCGCAGCGCGGCGGCCAGCCCGACGGCGTCGGCGATGTTCGGCGTCCCGGCCTCGAAGCGGTGCGGCGCCTTGGCGTAGGTGGACCCCTGCAGGCTGACCCGCTCGATCATCTCGCCGCCGCCGAGGAAGGGCCCCATCTCCTCGACCAGAGCCTCGGTCCCGACGAGCACGCCGATGCCGGTCGGCCCGTACGTCTTGTGGCCGGAGTAGGCCAGCGCGTCGCAGCCCAGCTCGTCGAACGAGACCGGCATCTGCGGGACGGTCTGCGTGGCGTCCACGATCGCGATCGCGCCCGGGGCCGCGGCCCGCAGCTCGCGGATCATCTGGGCGACCGGGTTGATCGTGCCGACCACGTTGCTGCCGTGCACGACCGTGAAGATCTTCACCGCCGGGGAGAGCAGGCGGCGGAACGCCTCCTGGTCCAGGGTCCCCTCGGGCGTCACCGGCACGAAGGCCAGCGTGGCGCCGGTCTCCTTCGAGACCATCTGCCAGGGCACGATGTTGCTGTGGTGCTCCATCGCGGTCGAGAGGATCACGTCGCCCGGGCCGACCCGCGGCCGCGCCCACGCGAAGGCCATCAGGTTCAGCGACTCGGTGGTGTTGCGGGTGAAGATCACCCGCCGCGGCTGGTGGACGTTGACGAAGCGCCCGCACTCCGCCCGGGCGTCCTCGTACATCTCCGTCGCCTCCTCGGCGAGGGCGTGGACGCCGCGGTGCACGTTCGCGTTGTGGCGCTCGTAGTAGTCGACGAGCGCCTCGATCACGGCGCGCGGCTTCTGGGTCGTCGCCGCGTTGTCCAGGTAGACGAGCGGCTTGCCGTTGACCTCGCGCGTGAGGATCGGGAACTCGCGGCGGATCCGCGCGATGTCGAACGGGCAGCACTCTTCGTTCTGGGGGGCGGGGGTCAGGTGCAGGAACGACGCCATGTCACGTCCTCGGAGTGGGGGCGGGGCCAAGCCCCGCCCGGGCGGGGCCAAGCCCCGCCCCCACATGCGTCATGCGTGGAGGCGCGCGTCGACGCGCGCCCGCACGCGCTCCCGGATCATCCCCTCGGGGATGTTCGCGAGCAGCGATTCGAAGAAGCCGCCGACGATCATCGCCGTCGCGGCGGGCGGCGGCAGGCCCCGGCTCTGCAGGTAGTACAGCTGGTCCTCGTCGATCGGGCCGACCGTGGCCCCGTGCTTGGCCTGCACCTCGTCGGTGAGGATCTCGAGCTCGGGGATCGAGACGGCGGACGACTGCTCGGAGAGCAGGAGGTTCCGGTTCTCCTGGTAGGCCTGCGAGCGGACGGCCTCCTTGCCGATGTACAGCCGGCCGGTCGCCGACGACTTCGCCTTGCCCGAGAGGGCGACGCGGACGTCGAGGCGGCTCGTGGTGTCCGGCGCGTGGTGCTCGAGGACCGTGTGGTGGTCGAAGACCTGGCGCCCCGCGCCGAACACCGCGCCGAGCACGTCGCAGCCGGCCCCCGGCCCCTGCGCGTCGAGCGTCAGGTCGGTCTTGGCCAGCCCGGCGCCGAACGTGGCGAACAGCTCCCGGGCGAACGCGTCCCGCTCGAGCCGGATCCGCGTCACGGACGCCGTCGTCGCGTGCGCCGGCAGCTCCTGCACCGCGACGAACTCGAGGCGCGCGCCGGCCCCGACGACGACCTCGTTGACGCGGTGCACGAGCAGGCTGTCGGCGGTCTCCCCGCGGGCGGGGCGGAGCCCCGCCCCCACGGCATCGGTCGAGGCACCGGTTTCAGGACGGGCGGGGCGGAGCCCCGCCCCCACATCTTGTTGATCGTGGTCGGGGGCGCCGGTCAGCTCCTCGAGGATCGAGACCTCGGCGCCGTCGCCGATCAGCACGAGGTTGCGCGGCAGCGCGAGCCCCTCCGCGGGCGCGTGCGTCTCGATCCGGATCGGCCG
>JADHED010001841.1_pt1 | contig 16410 bp, 17 predicted proteins | sample 8952041 | NCBI WGS metagenome assembly JADHED01 (sample SAMN16124423, study PRJNA663239) | bioreactor sludge metagenome | isolation source: sludge (control) | place: India:Bengaluru | collected 2018-09-08
CCACCATGGGCGGCAGTTGCAGGCGCTCGCAGCGCTCGCGCGTGAGGGTCAGGCAGATCAGGCCGCGGCCGAAGCGGGCCATGAAGTTGATGGCCTCGGGCGTGACATGGTCGGCGGCGATGACCAGGTCGCCTTCGTTCTCGCGGTCTTCTTCGTCAACCAGGATGACCATGCGGCCAGCCGCGAGCTCGGCCACGATGTCTTGCACGGGCGAGATGGGTGCTGGGTTGAGGGGGGTGTTCATGCGGGGGCTTTCGGGTAGTCCGTGCGCCCTGGGGCAACGCGCGTTCCCCGGCGGGTAAGCCTCAAAGAACGGCGATGCGGCCATAGGCCGCACGGGAGTGGGATGCGTTGATCCCGAAAGAGTGGGATTTTAGTTCAGTCGCTCAGATCGCGGGCGCTTCGAGCTTGATGTCGCTCATTGGATAGGCTACGCAGGGGAGTACACAGCCCTCCGCCTTTTCCTCGGCCGACAGGCCGGGCCAGTCGATGGCGTAGCGCACCTCGCCCTCGGCCAGTACGCCCAGACAGGTACGGCAGTTGCCATTGCGGCAGGAGCTGGGCCAGTCTATGCCGCCTTGCTCCAGCGACAGCAGCAGGGGCTGCTGGGCCCAAGCGTCGCACTGCGTGCCATCGTCGCCCACGCGGGCGATGAAGAAGGGTGGGGTGGAAATAGTCATAAAAATGGCCTATTGCGCTTTTGTATAAAGCGTTAAAAGCTATATAAATAGGAGCATTTGCATGCGTGTGCAGGGTGCCTGAAAAACGAGCAACGCAGGCGGCGACGTTGTAAATCAGGCACTTAGGCGGACCATACAGCGGTTGTCCAGAGTTATCCCCAGTGTTGTCCCATGTGGGGCCGAATAACTCCTGGCAAACCTGCCTAAAATTTGATCACCACAAGTAAACCTTTTGAAAATCAAGTGCTTGCAGATGCCATACAGCGGTTGTTCAGGCTTATCCACATGTTTGTCCAGCGTGATCAGGGATAAGGTGGCTCAGAAATCGCGCAGCTCGTCGTTGCTGGTGCGGCTCAGGTTAGGCGGCACCGACTCGCCCATGCGGCGCGCGCGAAACAGTGCGGCGCGCATCAGAAAGATGTTGGTCACCGGCACGGTGATGGCCACGAACAGGGCGATCAGCAGGGCATGCACGAACAGGCTGCCGGTCACCACCGAAAAGTACAGCAGCGTGGCATGCATGACGCACCAGCAGGCCATGGTGGCGATGATGGCCGGTGCGTGCACGCGCTCGAAGTAGCTCTTGAGGCGCATCAGCCCGAGCGAACCCATGAGGGCAATGACGGCGCCGGCCAGCACCAGCAGCGAGACGCTGATGTCCAGCCACAGGGGCAGGGCCTGGCCGTTCATTCGATGACCTCGCCGCGCAGCAGAAACTTGGCCATGGCCGTGGTGCTGGCAAAGCCCAGCAGGGCGATGAGCATGGCGGCTTCGAAGTAATGCTGGCTTCCGTAGTAGATGCCCAGCACCAGCATCAGCAGCATGCTGTTGAGATAGATGCAGTCCAGCGCCAGCACCCGGTCTTGCGCGGCCGGCCCCTTGAGCAGGCGCACCAGGCACAGCACCATGGCCACAACGAGCAGGAGCAGGGCAGCGGGCAGCGCCCAGGAGAGCAGGGAGGTGGTCATTCGAAAATCTCCATCAGGGGGCGTTCGTAGCTTGCCTTCACATGCTGCGCGATGGCCTGTGCGTCGTCCATTTCGAGCACGTGCAGCATCAGCATGGAGCGGTCGCGTGACAGCTCGGCCCAGGCCGTGCCGGGCGTGATGCAGACAATCATGGCCAGTACCGCCAGGCCGTTGGGGTCGCGCAGGTCTAGTGGAATTTTCACGAAGTCTGACGCGTGCCTGCGCTCGCCGGGGCGCAGCAGAAAGCGCAGCACGGCGATGTTCGAGCGCGTGGTGTCGGCCACCACGGTAAAGCACAGCCGCAGCACCGTGCCCAGGTGGCGCACGCGCACCTTTTGCGGGCGCAATTCCTTGAACATCACCGGCAGGCCCAGCGCCAGCAGCATTGCCAGCACCAGGTGGCCCCGGCTCAGCGACTGGTTCAGCAGCAGCCAGACCACGAACACGCCCAGCGATACCAGTGGCGCCGGCAGGACTTTCTTCATCATGGCGCGTCTCCCTTGCCCGTCGGCTGCACTGAAGCGGCGCTGGCGGGCGGGTTGGGTTTGGGTGTGGCCTCCATCACGGCCTGCACATATCCGCCCGGGGCGTGCAGGGTGTGGGCGGTGGCCGTGGTGTAGCGCATGACGTTTTCCGCCTGCACGGTCAGCAGCACGCAGGTGCCCAGCAGCAGGGCGATGGGCAGGCCTTCCAGCACGTGCAACTGCGGCGCGGCGCGCTCCGGCGCTGACCAGTAGTGGCGAATCCCCGAGCGCGTGAGGGACATCAATGCCACCAGGCCGGTAAGGATCATCAGCGCCAGCAGCGTCCAGCCTGCCGGCCCGGGAGCGAGGCCCGCCGAGGCGCCCAGGCCCAGGGGGTTGAGCACGGCCGTGAGCATGGTGAACTTGCCGACGAAGCCCGACAGTGGCGGCAGGCCGGCGATCACCAGCGTGCTCATCAGGAACGCCAGGCCCATGAAGGCGGCGGCGGCCGGAATCACGCGGCCGACCAGCACCTGTTCTTCGTCATCCAGGTTCAGCCCGGCGGTGGGCACGAGTTCTGCCGAAAGAAAGGGCGCGTCGTCGTCGTTTTCGTACGGGGCCAGGGTGGCGCCGTCGTTGCGCCAGCGTTCCGTCAGGTCGGCCAGCAGAAACAGGGCGGCCACGGCCAACGTGGAACTGGGCAGGTAGTACAGCATGCCGGCCGTGAGCATGTTTTGCCCGAAGCCCGCGGCCGCCAGCAGTGTTCCAGAGGACAGCACAGCCGCATGACTGGCCAGATGCGTCAGGCGCTGCGAGCCCATCATGCCGATGGCGCCAAACACCATGGTGACCATGCCGCCCACGATAAGCCACAGGCCGCCAAACTGTGCCGACGGCCCGGCCTCGGGGCCGAACATCAGTGACCACAGGCGCAGCAGCGCATAGACGCCCACCTTGGTCATGAGTGCGAACAGCGCCCCCACGGGGGCGGTCGCAGCGCTATAGGCGGGTACCAGCCAGAAGTTCAGTGGCCACACGGCAGCCTTGATCAGAAAGGCCGTGGCCAATATGGCCGCCGCCGCGTGCAGCAGGCCACGGTCGGCCGGCGACACCTGGGGCACGGCCTGGGCCAGGTCGGCCATGTTCAGCGTGCCGGTAATGGCGTAGAGCATGGCCGCGCCGACCAGGAACAGCGACGAGGCCACCAGGTTGATGGCGATGTAGTGCAGGCCCGACTGCACGCGCGCGCGTCCCGAGCCATGCAGCAGCAGGCCGTAGGACGCCGCGAGCATGATCTCGAAGAACACGAACAGATTGAACAGGTCACCGGTCAGAAACGCGCCCGACAGGCCCATCAGTTGAAACTGGAACAGCGAGTGGTAGAGCACGCCGGCACGCTGCCAGCGCGCGCCCGCAAACAGCACCGAGCACACAGCGAGCAGGCTGGTCAGCAGCAGCATCAGTGCCGTCAGGCGATCGAGCACCAGCACGATGCCAAAGGGCGCAGGCCAGTTTCCGGGCAGGTACACCCCCATTCCAGTTGCCGCGTTGCGGTGCGCCCATTGCAGCAGCGCAACGGCAATCACCAGGCCCGCAATGGCGGACAGCAGGCTGATGCCCAGCTTCAGGCGCTGCTGCTCTTCGCGCAGCAGCAGCAACAACGCCCCGGTGAACATGGGCAGCGCAATCGGTGCCAGCATCAGATGAGGCATGAATGTGGCGGTCAGTTCGCGCAGATGGCTCATGGCATCTCCTGCGACTCACGCGCGTGCGTGCCATCCACATGGTCGGTGCCCGATATGCCACGCGAGGCCAGCAGCACGACGAGAAACAGCGCCGTCATGGCAAAGCCGATGACGATGGCCGTCAGCACCAGGGCCTGGGGCAGGGGGTCTGCGTAATGCTGCAGATCCTGCGGCACGCCGGGCAGCAGCACCGGCTCCTTGGCCACGGCAAGGCCCAGGCGCCCCATGCTGAAGATGAACAGATTCACAGCGTAAGACAGCAGCGACAGTCCCATGATGACCTGAAACGTGCGCGGGCGCAGCAGCAGCCACACGCCCGAACCGGTGAGCACGCCGATGGAGATGGCGAGGACGATTTCCATTCAGTGCCCCTCCTGCGTGTCGTCGTCATAGCACACCACGGCGGCCATCGCCAGCTGCTGCTCCTCCTGCAGCCGTGCGTGGTAGCGGTGGCTGCGTACCGATTGATTTGAAATTGCAGTCAGCATCATCAAGGTGGCGCCCACCACCAAAGCGAACACGCCAGAATCAAAAAACATGGCGCTGGCGATGTGGATCTGGCCGAGCAGCGGAAGTTCGAGGTGGAACATGTGGCTGGTGAGGAAGGGGTAGCCTAGCGCCATGGCGCCCAGTCCCGTGCCAAGCGCCAGCAACAGGCCGGTGGCGATCCAGCGGCGCGGAAAAATAGGCATATGTGCCTCCACCCACTCGGTACCAGAGATCATGTATTGCAGCACCAGGCCCACGGAGAACACCAGCCCGGCAACAAACCCCCCGCCAGGCTGATCGTGGCCGCGCAGGAACAGGTAGCACGCCACCAGCGCGGTGAATGGCAGCAGCAGCCGCACCAGCACGGCTGGCACCATCAGGTAGCCAACGGCCGTGTCTTTGGCGTGGCGCGGGTTCAGCAGGTCGGTCTGCAGGTCACCGGGCAGGGATCGTTGCTGCTCTGGCAGATCCATGGCCTCGCCCGCGGGGCGAAAGCGCCGCAGCAGTGCATACACCGTCAGGGCAACGATGCCCAGCACCACAATCTCGCCAAAGGTGTCAAAACCGCGGAAGTCAACCAGCATCACGTTGACCACGTTGGTGCCACCGCCTTCGGTGCGCGCGCGCTCCAGGAAGAAGGTGGAGGTACTTTGCGCAAACGGACGGCTCAGCATGGCAAAGGCCAGCCATGCCATGCCACCGCCGGCTGCGATGGACAGCAACAGGTCGCGCAAGCGGCGTACGCGTGTCACTGCGGGGCTGGCCGAGGTGGCGGACAGGCTTTCGTCGCGCTTGGGCAGCCAGCGCAGCCCCAGCAGGATGAGGATGGTGGTCACCACCTCCACCGCCAGCTGCGTCAGGGCCAGGTCGGGCGCGGAGAACCACAGAAAGGTGATGCTGGTACATAGCCCCGCGCCGCCCATGAGGGTCAACGCTGCCAGCCGGTGGTACTTGGCCTGCCACGCAGCCGCGACGGCGCAGACATTGCCCAGCAGCCAGACGAGCACGAAGGCTGGCGACAGTGCCAGCGTGCCGCGCTCGCCCAGGCGCATGCTGCCCAGCCACAGTGGCAGGGCGCCCGCCACCAGGGTGAACAACAGCAGCCACAGCATTTGCCACTGCAGGCGGCGCGTGGACAGCAGGCGCCGGCCTTTGCGCCCGGCTTTCGTGAATCGGGTCAGCATGGCCTCAAACATCCGCCGGCCGCTGATGTGGTGCATGAGTGGCGGGGCCTCTATGCGGCCCACCCGGCGCAGGGTGCGCAGTGCCTGGTACAGGGCAACGCCGCCGATCAGGGCCACGAAGCTCATTACCAGGGGCGTGTTCAGGCCATGCCACACCGCCAGGCTGAATGCCGGCAGCGTGCCGCCCACCACGGGCAGCGCGGCTGCGTCCAGGAAACGGCCGATCGACCAGGCCGGCAGAATGCCCACCACCAGGCAGACGCACACCAGCAGCTCCACCGGTACGCGCATCCAGTGCGGCGGCTCATGGGGTTCGTGCGGCAGGTCGGTGGCTTGCGGGCCCCAGAACACATCGACGATGAAGCGCAGCGAATAGGCCACGCTGAACATGCCCGCCACCGTGGCACCCACCGGCAAGAGCGCGGAGACGAGCGGCGAAGCGTCCATGAACACCGTCTCGGCAAAGAACATCTCTTTGGACAGAAAGCCGTTGAGCAGCGGCACGCCCGCCATGGCGGCGCTGGCCACGGTGGCCAGGGTAGCGGTGATGGGCATCATGCGGCGCAGGCCCGACAGGCGCCTGATGTCGCGCGTACCGCTTTCGTGGTCGATGATGCCGGCGGCCATGAACAGCGACGCCTTGAAGGTCGCGTGGTTCATGATGTGGAACACCGCTGCCACGGCCGCCAGGGGACTGTTCAGGCCCAGCAGCAGCGTGATCAGGCCCAGGTGCGAGATGGTGGAATACGCCAGCAGCCCCTTCAGGTCGTTCTGGAACATGGCGGCGTAGCCGCCGATCAGCAGCGTCGCCAGGCCCGTGCCGCCGACCAGCCAGAACCAGGCCTCGGTATCGCCCATCACGGGCCACAGGCGCGCCAGCAGAAACACCCCGGCCTTGACCATGGTGGCCGAGTGCAGGTAGCTGGACACGGGCGTGGGCGCCGCCATGGCGTTGGGCAGCCAGAACTGGAAGGGGAACTGCGCGCTCTTGGTGAAGGCGCCCAGCAGCACCAGCACCAGGGCCCACAGGTACAGCGGGTGATGGCGCACCAGCTCGCCGGCGGCCAGCACGTGATCGAGGTCGTAGCTGCCCACGATATGGCCCAGGATCAGCAGGCCGGCCAGCAGGGCCAGGCCGCCCGTGCCGGTCACCGTGAGGGCCATGCGCGCGCCGCGCCGGGCGTCTTCGCGGTGGTGCCAGTAGCCGATCAACAGGAAGGAAAACAGGCTGGTCAGCTCCCAGAAGAAGGCCAGCTGGATCAGGTTGCCCGACAGCACCACGCCGGCCATGGCGCCCATGAAAGCCAGAAAGAACGAAAAAAACCGTGGCACCGGGTCGGCCGGCGACATGTAGTAGCGCGCATACAGCACCACCAGCGCGCCAATGCCGAATACCAGCATGCAGAACATCCAGGCAAAGCCATCCAGCCGCAGGACCAGGTTCATGCCCAGCGAAGGCAGCCAGATGATCTCGTGGCGCAGCACGCCGCCGTCGGCAATGTCGGGAAAGGACAGCGCCACAAGCACCGCGCACACCAGCGCAATCACGCCGGCCAGTGTCGATTCGGTATTGCGCGCATTGGCTGGCAGCAAGGCCGCCAGCAGACTGCCAAGAAAGGGAAGGGAGATGAGGAGTGCCAGTGCCATGTGCGGTTGATTTTAGGGGCAAGCGGTTTTTCAGACGCTATTAACTCTGCAGCGCGTACCGGGCATGGGGAAATGCTTCCCGCCTTGGATATCCTCGTGCGCGAGATGGAGGTGCCGGCGGGGGGGGGGTCACGGTGCTGACACGCGTTCGTCGCAGCCGTGTCACGCGCAGGGTCAACCATGGGGTGTGTCACGAAACTGCGAGGGCGCACACATGATTTCCGTGGATCAGATCGTAGAGCTGCACCTGCCACGCCTGCAGCGCCACCCCCTGCTCAGCCAGGGAGTGCGCGGTGTCCTGCGCCGCCTGTTGCGCGAGCAGAACTTCCGCCACTTTGCCCAGCAATACCCGCACCTGGAGGGGTTCCAGTTCGTGGAGCAGGTGCTGGAACACTTTGCCTTCAGCTATGCCGTGCGCGACAACGAGCGCGAACGCATCCCCGCGCAGGGGCGGGTGGTGATCATCGCCAACCACCCGATAGGCTCGCTGGACGGGTTGGCGCTGCTGAACATGGTGGGCGGCATACGGCGCGACGTGAAGATCGTGGCCAACGGCCTGCTGGCAGAGCTGGCGCCGCTCAAGCGCCTGCTGCTGCCGGTGACCATGATGGGCGGGCGCAGCGCGGCGCGCCAGCTCAAGGCCATCATGGAGCAGTTGCAGGGCGATGGCGCGGTCATCATCTTCCCGGCCGGCGAGGTCTCGCGCCTGCACCCCGAGGGCGTGCGCGATGGGCGCTGGAACCCGGGTTTTCTGCGGCTGGCCGGGCAGGCGCAGGCGCCCATCGTGCCCATTCACATCGACGGGCGGAATTCGGCGCTGTTTTACGGCGCCTCCATGCTCTACAAGCCGTTGGCCACGTTGCTGCTGGTCAAGGAGATGTTTGGCCAGCACCAGAAGAGCATTGGTCTGCGCATTGGCCACCCTATACCGCATGGCAGCTACGGCAGTCTGCCCATGGCGCCCGAGGCCGCTGCCAAGCTGCTGCGCAAGCACCTGTACCGTCTGGCCCAGGACAAGCCCGACTTGCTGAAGGTGGAAACCGCCATTGCGCACCCCGTCAACCGCAGTGCGCTGGCCCAGGCCGTCACCGCCTGCGAGCTGCTGGGCGAAACCCCGGATGGCAAGCGGATCCACTTGTTCCGCGGCGCCCTGGACTCGCCCATCCTGCGCGAGGTCGGGCGGCTGCGTGAGCTGTCGTTTCGCGCCGTAGGCGAGGGCAGCGGCGCCCGCCGCGATCTGGATCGTTTCGATGCGCACTACGACCATCTGATCCTGTGGGACTCGCAGGATCTGGAGATTGCCGGGGCTTACCGCATGGCGCGCACCGCCCAGGTGCTGGCCGAGCAGGGAGTGCAAGGCCTCTATACGAACAGCTTGTTTGAGTTTGCCCCGGCCATGCAGCCCTATTTGCAGCAGGGGCTGGAACTGGGGCGCTCCTTCGTGCAGCCGCGCTACTGGGGAAAGCGTTCGCTGGACTACCTCTGGTTTGGCATTGGCGCCTACATCCAGCGTTATCCGCAATGCCGCTATCTATTTGGCCCCGTGTCCGTCAGTCGCGAGATGCCCCAGGCCGCCCGCGATCTGCTGATCTACCATTACCGCAGGCACTACGGCGCTGCAGACCTGGCCCACGCGCGCCGGCCCTATGTGCCGTGCGAGGAGCTGGACGTGGGGGCGCAGTTCACGGGCCAGGACAGCGCCGCAGATTTCGTGCGGCTCAAGCACCTGCTGGCACACATGGGCTCCAGCGTGCCCACCCTGTACAAGCAGTACGCCGAAGTGGCCGGGCCGGGCGGGGTGCGCTTCCTGGACTTCGGCGTGGATCCGGACTTCTCGCACTGCGTTGACGGGCTGGTGCTGGTGGATGTCGAAATGCTCAAGCCCCACAAGCGCGAACGGTATATGCCGCAGCGCGCCGCCATGGCGGCAGATGGCCCGTCGGTGGCCGAGACGGTGCTGGCGCCCGGCGCTTGACGGCTGCCTCAAAACGCCAAGGCCTGCAGCCGTCAGGGGGGCGTTTCTTCCCCTGTGGCGGTGGGGGTGCCCAATGGGCTTGGCTGCTGCGCAGGCGGTGCGTAGCTCGCGCCATTGACCGTGAGGCCCTCGCCCGACAGGCGCGCGGCGGCTGCCGCGTTGATGCCTTTGACGCGGGCGATCAGGTCGCTCCAGTCGCGGAACTGCCGCCTGGAGCGTTCGGCAAGAATGCGTGCCGAAAGGGCTGGCCCTATGCCCTTGATGCCATCCAGATCTGCCTCGCGTGCGTGGTTGACATCGGTCGCTGCAAGGGCGCTGGTGCCCAGCAGCAGGCTGACCAGACAGACCGTGCGCCACAGGGCTGATGGGCTGACGGGCATGGCGGTTGCGACCTACAACTCTTCCACTCGGCGCGCCGGGTAGCTGTCCCAGCTCTGGCAGCCGGGGCATTGCCAGAAATGCTGGCGCGCCTCGAAGCCGCAGGCCGCGCAGCGGTAGCGGGTGAGGGGCTTGGATGCCTGCTCCAGCGCGCGCTGAATCTGCGGGTGAAACTGCTCCTCGGTCAGGGTCTCGCCTGCCAGCCATTTGGTGGCTGCAACCAGCGATGGCTCCTTGTCCAGGTGGCGCACATACCACTGGCGGCCTGCAGAGGGTGATCCGCCGCTTGCGGCCTCCAGCGCCACCACGGCTTCGAGCAGATCAAGGGAGGGCATGTCTTCGTAGTGCTGGCGCAGCAAGGCCCCGGCCTGCTCGGCCTGACCGCTGGCCAGTGCGGTCTCCACCAGCAGCGGCGCCGCCAGGCCCAGGGCCGCCGGGGTGTTCTGGGCCAGGGTGCGCAGCGTTGCCAGGGCCGTGGCGGGCTGGCCCATGCGCTGCTGCAGGCGCGCCAGTTCAATGCGCGGGCGTGGCGCCTGGGGTGCGGTGCCGGCGGCCTGCTGCAACAGCGATTGCGCGGCAGAAAGCTCTCCGCGGGCGATCAGGGCCAAGGCTTGTTCGCACAGGTAGTGGGCCTGGCGCGTGCTGAAGTCTCCCTGGCTGGCGTCCTGCATGCGCTGCGTGATGTCCAATGCCTGATGCCAGTCGCGCGAGCGTTCGTAGATGGCCAGCAGCGCCATGCGTGCCTGGGTTTCAAAGGGCGTGCCCTCCAGGCGGCGCAGTGCGTCTTCGGCGCGGTCGAGCAGGCCGGCCTTGAGGAAGTCCAGCGCCAGCGCGTGCTGGGCGCGTTCGCGGTCGGCACGACTCAGATCGCCGCGCGAGAGCAGGTGTTCGTGCACGCGCACGGCGCGGTTGTATTCACCGCGGCGGCGAAACAGGTTGCCCAGGGCGAAGTGCAGCTCGGTGGTGTCGGGGTCGTTCTGCACGGCCTCGATGAAGGCGTCGATGGCCTGGTCCTGCTGTTCGTTGAGGAGGTAATTCAGGCCCTTGAAGTAGGCCTTGGGCGCGCGCCGGTTCTCGTCGCGCAGCTGGCGCAGGTCCAGGCGCGAGGCCAGCCAGCCCAGACCGAATGCAAGCGGCAGGCCGAGCAGCAGCCAGGTGAAGTCAAATTCCATCGATGGGCAGGCGTGGAGCCAAGGGATCTGCCGCAGGAGCAGCAGGGGAAGGGGCGACCGTGGTCGCGTCCGTCTGGGGCGCTGCGGCCTGGGCCTGGCGTGCGGCGGTGCGGTGGCGCCACCAGCGCGGCACCATGCCCAGCACGCCCACGACCACCCCCAGTACAAACGCCGACAGCACGATGAGCACGGCCGGCGCCGTCCACTGCGTGCCAAAGAAGAAGTGCACCGTGGCGTCCTGCTGGTTGTTCAGGGCGAAGGCAAACAGGGTAAAGAAAATGGCCGCCTTGAGCAGCCACAGCAGGTATTTCATGCGTCTCCCTATGGGTGGGCCAGATTCTACGGGCGGCTGCGGTCTATCCGTCGCCGGCTATCGCTCGCAAGCCCGCAGCCCTACATCAGCAGCGTCTGCACCACGATCAGCACGCCGATCAGCAGATTGATGCCGACCCAGGTGCGCATGCGTGCCAGGGCCTGGCCGCCGGCGCTCCAGTCGGATGCGGCCACGGCCCGCTCCAATCTATCGAGCAGCGCGAAATAGATGTAGGCGAAGATGGCCATCATCACCAGCCCCAGCGTGGCCATGATGGTCCATTGGAGGGGCATGGAGAACGCGCCGCCCGAACCCATGCTCACGGCCCCAATCATGCCCAGGCCGCTGGTCAGCACCACCACGATGGCGATGGCCACGGCGCCCAGAAAGCGCTGCAATACGCCATGCATGAGCGGCACGCGCTGTGCGGGTTCAAGTCGCTGCACGGCGGGGCGCAGAAAGAAGTGGGCAAAGACCATGCCGCCTATCCAGACGATGATGGACAGCAGATGGGCGAGCTTGAGGGTGTTGTAGATCATGAAGGCAGCCGGTAGGGTTGACCCTTCATTTTGCCGCCGCGCAGGCGGCGCCGCAGCTTGTCCTGCCGGGATGCTGCTCAATCGTCCAGCCGCGCGCTCCAGCGGTCGCCCCAGCCGTGGCGCAGATCGTCCATGTCGCGCCGGTCGCGCTTGGTGGGGCGGCCTTCGCGCAGGGTGGCTGCGGGCTCGGGGGCCAGGCGCCGGGCTTCGCTTGCACGGGCACGCTCGGCAAGGCTCTCGGGTGTTTCTTCATACAGCTGCTGCGCCACGGGCGCCGGGCCACGCATGGGGCTCAGGGCGCGTACCACCACCGTGCGTGCCACGGGGCCTTGGCGCAGGGCCACCTGGTCGCCCACACGCAGCTCGCGCGCGGCCTTGGTTGCCTGGCCGTTGACGGTGACGCGGCCCTTGCCAATTTCTTCGACGGCCAGGCTGCGCGTCTTGTAGAAGCGCGCGCACCACAGCCATTTGTCCAGGCGCATGGATTCGGGTGGGGTCGTCATGGCGCTGATTTTTTCACAGGTTCAGGGCTGGGCCAGGGGCAGGCGCACCACGGCATCCAGACCCGCCACCTGTTCGCGTTGCTGGCGGTTGGTGAGTGCAATGCTGCCGCCCAGGGCGTGCACGATCTCCTGGCAGATGGCCAGGCCCAGGCCCGAGCCCTTGCGCACGTCGCCGGCCGAGAAGGGCTGGAACAGGCGCGCGGCCAGCTCGTCGGCGATGCCGGGGCCGGCGTCGGCAATGGTCAGCGTGGCGTGGGCATCTTGCACGCGCAGAGTCACAGCCAGCTCGGTGGCCGGTGGCGCGTGGCGTATCGCGTTGTGCAGCAGGTTGCGGCACAGCTCGCGCAGCATCCACGCGTGCGCGCGGATGGGGGCGGCGTCGGTGTCTATGCCGAAGTCCAGGTCGCCCTGCGCGATCAGCGGTGACAGATCCAGCGCGACTTCGCGCAGCACCGCGTCCAGGCGGGTCACGGGCAGATCGCCCTGCTGGCGCAGCTGCTCCACCTTGGCCAGGGCCAGCATCTGGTTGGCCAGCTGGGTGGCGCGCTCGACGGTGTCGCCAATTTCGCGCAGCGCCTGATCGGGCGGCAGGTCGCAGCGCTGGGCGGACTGCACCTGGGTCTTGAGCACGGCCAGCGGCGTGCGCAGCTGGTGCGAGGTGTCGCGCACAAAGCGCTTCTGGTGCGCCAGCAGGCGCGACAGGCGCAGCATCACGGCGTTGGTGGCTTCGATCAGCGGCTGCAGCTCGCGCGGCGCCGTGGGCGCGGCGATGGGCGAGAGGTCGCCCTCGGCGCGGGCCTGCAGGTCGCCGCTCAACTGGCGCACCGGCCGCGTGGCGTGCTGCACCACCAGCACCACGATGGCCGCGATCATGGCCAGCAGCAGCGCCTGGCGTGCCAGGGTGTTCCACAGGATCTGCAGCGCCGCGGCCTGGCGCAGCTCCAGCGTCTCGGCCACCTGGATCACGGCCATGGCCCGGCCCTGGCTGCTGGCCACGGGCTGCAGCAGCGCCGCCACGCGCACGGGCCGGGCGCGAAACCGGCTGTCGTAGAAGTCCACCAGCGCCGCATAGGGCGGGCGCTGGGCCACCTGGCCCTGCCACATGGGCAGCTCGGCAAAGCCGGATATCAACTCGCCGCGCAGGTTGGAGACCCGGTAGAACATGCGGCTCTGGTTGTCGGCCTCGAAGGCCTCCAGCGCGGCATAGGGCACGGTGGCGCGCAGCTCGGCCTGCTCGTCGTATCCGCGCACGTCGATCTGCTCGCTGATGGTCTTGGCCGAGGCCAGCAGCGTGCGGTCATAGGCTGTGTGCAGGGCGGCCAGCGCCTGGTGGTACAGGCTGTAGGTGTTCAGGCCGATCAGCAGCAGCGTCGGCAGCAAGATGCCCAGCAGCAGCTGGCGGCGCAGCGAACGAGGGCGGATCACGTTTCGGTCTTCAGCAGATAGCCCAGGCCGCGCAGCGTCATCAGCACCACGCCCGTGCCGGCAAGTTTCTTGCGCAGGCGATAGACCACGACTTCGATGGCCTCGTACTGCACCTCGCTCTGGCCGGGAAAGACGAGGGCGTACAGCCGCTCTTTGGTGACTGCGTGTCCGGGCTGGGCGAGCAGGGCGCGCAGCAGTGCCTGCTCGCGCGGAGTCAGATCCAGGGGCATGCCTTGCAGATAGACTGCACCGCTTTCTTTTTCATAGCGCATGGCGCCCAGTACCAGGGCGCTGGAGGCCAATTTGGCTTCAACTCCGTCGCCGCTGCGGCGCACCAGGGCGCGCAGGCGCGCCTCCAGCTCGTCCAGGTCGAAGGGCTTGGGCAGGTAGTCGTCGGCGCCGGCGTTCAGGCCCAGCACGCGGTCGCCCACGGTGCCACGCGCGGTGAGCAGCAGCACCGGCGTGCGCAGGCCGGCGGCGCGCGCCTGCTGCAGCACCTGCAGGCCATCCAGGCCGGGCAGGGTCAGATCCAGCACCACGGCGTCGGGCGGGCGCGCGCGCCATTCGGCCAGCGCGGCGCGGCCGTCGCCCAGGGCCGTCACGGCCATGCCCCGGCGCGCGAGCGAACGCTGCAGCGTCGCCTGCATGGCGGCGTCGTCTTCAACCAGTAGCAGTTGCATGGCGCGATTAGAACTGTTTTGCCGCCCCGCCCCGCCGTGGTGTGTGGCATAGGCGTAATCCCTAGTGTTTTGGACAGCCGTTTGACAGCTTGCGTGCGCATCATCGTTCCGTTCAAACAAGCAAGGAGACGGGTATGCGTCGTGACACTTTTCTGAAGTCCCTGGCGGCCCTGGCCGCTGCCGGCAGCCTGCCGCTGTCGGCGCGCGCCGCTGTCGGCATGAAGATCATGCTGCCGGCCAACCCCGGCGGCGGCTGGGACACCACCGGCCGCGCCCTGGGCAAGGCGCTGCAGGACGCGGGCGTGGCCTCCAGCGTGACCTATGAGAACAAGGGCGGGGCGGCCGGCGCCATCGGCCTGGCGCAGTTCATCAACGGCAGCAAGGGCGACCCGAACGCGCTGATGGTGATGGGCGCGGTGATGGTCGGCGGCATCATCACCGGCAAGCCGCCCGTCAACCTGAGCCAGGCCACGCCCATTGCGCGGCTGACCAGTGAATACAACGTCTTCGTGCTGCCCGCCAACTCCCCCTTCAAGAACATGGCCGAGCTGGTCGCACAGCTCAAGAAGGAGCCGGGCAGCGTGAAGTGGGGCGGCGGCTCGCGCGGTGCCACCGAGCACATCGCCGCGGCCATGATCGCCCGTGAAGTGGGTGTGGACCCGGCCAAGATCAACTACGTGGCCTTTCGCGGCGGCGGCGAGGCCATAGCCGCCATCCTGGGCGGCAACGTCACGGTGGGCGGCAGCGGCTACAGCGAGTTTGCCGAGTACATCACCGCCGGCAAGATGCGCGCCATTGGCGTCACATCCCCGAAGCGCCTGAAGGAACTGCCGGACGTGCCCACGCTGAAGGAGCTGGGCATCAACGTGGAGATCGGCAACTGGCGCGGCGTGTATGGCGCGCCTGGCATCACGGCCGAGCAGCGCAAGGCGCTGGTGGCCATGGTGGACAAGGCCGTCAAGAGCAAGGCCTGGGCCGAGGCGATGAACAAGAACGGCTGGACGCCCGCCTGGCTGGCGGGCGAGGAGTTCGGGCAGTTCGTGGACAACGAATTCGCCAGCCTGCGCGCCACCATGGTCAAGTCCGGCATGGTGTGATTTCGTCGGTTTTTGCTCCTGTAATAATAGCTGCTTGCGCATTGTGGAAGGGCGCTGCAGCCTGTTTTGTTCTGATTAACGGCCTGTCTCAGACTCCTTCCCCCTCCGGGGGAAGGTTGGGATGGGGGCCGGGAGCGCCGGCATCTTGCCGGCATCGGGGCGCGAGCGTCGCTGGCCCCCACCCCCGCCCTCCCCCAGAGGGGGAGGGAGTGAAGACAGCGGTCGGCGACATGTCTACTCAGGCGTTTTGTTCATTTTCCTGCGGAGGCCCCAGCCATGGCTGAGCCAGTTCCTTCTTCTGACCTTCACGCCGCGGCCGCCGAGGCGTGCAGCGTCCCGTCGCCGCGCTGGCAGGCGGCCGTCGGCGCGGCCGTGGTGCTGGTAGCCGCCGGCATGGCCTGGGGCGCGTTGCAGATACCGGGCGACGCCGGCTATGGCGGCGTGGGCCCGAGCTTCTTGCCCTGGCTGTGCGCGGCAGTGCTGGCCCTGTGCGGCGCGCAGCTGATGCGCGAGGCGTTCACCGGCGGCTACCGCCAGGCGGCCGACCCGGGGGGCGAGCCGCGCGCCGCGCTGGCGCCCTTTGCCTGGGTCACGGCCGGGCTGCTGCTGAATGCGGCGCTCATCGAGACCCTGGGCTTCATCCTGGGCTGCACCCTGTGCTACGCGCTGGCCGTACAGGGCCTGCGCCGCGCCAATGGGCAGCAAGGGCTGCTGCGCCCGCGCGCACTGGTCGTGGATGTGGGGACGGGCCTGGCGATCGCCGCGCCGGTGTTCTGGCTGTTCACGCAATTCCTGGCCATCAACCTGCCGGGCCTCACGAATACAGGGTGGCTATGAACCTCTTCATGATCTTTTCATGGGGTACGTTGCCCCGCAAAGGCGGTGGATGCAAGGCGCAAACCGCAGCCGGGCTGGTGGCCCGGCGAGGATTTGCAACGCCGCAGACGCTGCGTTTGCGGGGCAACCCTCCGGGCATGGCAGCAAACGGCCACGCTCGTTGTTGCCCACCTTGCCCAGGCCGCAAGCATGGGCTGCGGCGGGTGCCTAGTGCAGTGTTCGACGCTATCTGGAACACAAAACCGCGCCTTTTCCGCCCGGGCGGCGTTGCAAATCCTCGCGATAGCTACGGCTATCGCTCCGGTTTGCGCCTA
>JADHED010001829.1_pt1 | contig 16407 bp, 8 predicted proteins | sample 8952041 | NCBI WGS metagenome assembly JADHED01 (sample SAMN16124423, study PRJNA663239) | bioreactor sludge metagenome | isolation source: sludge (control) | place: India:Bengaluru | collected 2018-09-08
TCGCGCAGGGCGGGGCTGACATTGAGCGTCTGCGCGACGCGGAGCGCGCCGTCGCGGAGGCGCGCGCGCGGCTGGTGGCCGACCGTGGGCGCCTGGAGGCCGAGCTCGAGCAGCTGCGCGCCCAGCGCGACGTCGTCGCCGCCGCGCTGCCGCGGCCGGCCCTCTCGCTCTACAGCGCCGCCGCCAAGCAGGGCGGCGTGGCCGTCACCGCGGTGCACGAGGGCCACTGCGGCGTGTGCCACGTGCGCCTGCGCCCGCAGGTGGCGCAGTCGGTGCACGCCAACGACACCCTGGTGGCGTGCGAGAGCTGCGGGCGCATCCTCTACTTCGCGCCGAAGCCGGCGGCGCCGGAAGCCGGCGCGCACGAGTGAGGCGCCCCGCACGGGCGCTCGCTCAGGGCGGACCACCCTTTCCCATGATCGTCACCTACATCGACGGCGGATCGCGCGGCAACCCCGGGCCTGCGGGCTTCGGCGTGCGCGTGGAGACCGCGGACGGCGAGCTGATCGAGGAGTTCCACGCGTCGATCGGCGTGGCCACCAACAACGTCGCCGAGTACCACGGCCTGCTCGCCGCGCTGAAGTACGCGCTCGCGCGCGGCGAACGCGACGTGCAGGTGCGCTCCGATTCGGAGCTGCTCGTGAAGCAGATGCTCGGCGTCTACCGCGTCAAGCACCCCGGGCTGCAGCCGCTGCACGCCGAGGCCCGACTGCTCGTGGCCAGGCTCGGACGCGTGAAGTTCCAGCACGTGCGGCGCGAGCTGAACGCGCACGCCGACCGGCTCGCCAACGCCGCCATGGACGAGGCGCGCTGACCCGCGCGGCCCCGCCCCGTCGTCACGCGCCTGCCCGGAACGGGCGGATGGCCGCCACCATCCGGCCCGCGCCCGCCCCCTCCGCGCGGTGGGAGAAGAACCACGCGGGGTGCGAGAGCGTGCACGCGCGCGCGCAGGCGATTTGCGACGCGGGCACGCCGGCGTCCGCCAGTTGGTCGACATTGGCCCGCCAGACGTCGAGGTGCAGACGTCCCCGCGGCCCTGGCGCGAACCAGCGCGCCAGGCTGGCCGCGTCGTGGCCTTCGGCCGCGAACGCGGCGCGCACGTCGTCGCCCACTTCGTAAGCGTCCGGGCCGATGCACGGGCCGACCGCCGCGTGCAGGTCTCCGGGGCGGCTGCCGAACGCCCTGGCGAGCGCCTCCACGCCCGCGCGTGCCGCGCCGAGCGCGGTCCCGCGCCAGCCGGCATGCACCGCCGCCACCGCGCCCGTCCGCTCGTCGGCGATGAGCACGGGCGCGCAGTCGGCCACCCGCACCGTCACCGCGACGTCGGGGTCGTCGCTGACGACGATGTCGGCCACGGGCTGGGGGCCGGCGAGCGCGGCCCCGTCGCCCCGGCGAACCGTCAGCACGTCGCGGCCGTGCACCTGCTTGGCTCGGAGCAGGCGGGTGGGGTCGACGCCGATCGCCGAGGCCACCGCCTGCCACGCGGCCTCGACACCGGGCGACTCGGCGCGCACGTCCACGTCCCGGGTCGAGAACAGGTGGCGGGCCCCGACAGGAAGCGTCGTCGCCCGCAGCACACGACCGCAGGCGGCGACGTCGGCGACGAACGGCGGCAGGAACACGGACTGCATCGCGCCAGCGTAGCAGGACCCGCCAGCGATGCGCCGGTCGCGTCGCTGCCCCGGCCGCGCGGGGGGGGGGGTCCCACGCCGGCGGCACCCGCAGCCCGGGCCCCGCGCGTGCCGCTGTGTTGCGCGCCTGGCCGGAGCGCCCTCAGCGCCCGTGCGCCGCGGCCTGCGTGGACGCCTCGCTCCCCGTCGATCGCGACACCTCGCGCAGATGGCGCTGCGCGTGCGCCCAGACCGCTCGCGCCACCGCGCGTCCCAGCCGCTGCCCTTCGCGATCCGCGCTTTCGAAGTGGATGCCGCCGTAGCGGCGGGACATCCCTGCCTCGCGCGCCGCGGCCGTGAAGGTCGGCCAGGACAGGGTCACGGCCGTCGTGGGCGTCAGCCGCGGCTCGATCAGCGAGGATCCGGCCGCCACGACGTGTGAGGCGCCGAAAGCGTCGCTGCCCGTGAACCGCTGCAAGACCTCCGCGGCGGCAGCGCTGAAGGTGCTGTGGCCCGACACGTACTCGGGAAACGGCGGCGTGATGAAGCTCGCGCGCTGGAACGGGAGCCACGCCACCCCGTCGATCTCCCGCGCCCCGCGGAAGGGCCCCGCCCAGGCTCGCACGCGCTGTCCGGCGTAGAGGTGGCGCAACGCGGTGATCGGCCGGACGTAGTCGTAGTACCGCTTGCACTCCCAGGCGGCGATGCCGGCGTCCATCAGGGCGTTGTTGAGCACGAAGAACAGCTCGACGTCCCGGTCGAGCGAGTGGCCGTCGCGCCGCGACACCCACTGCGCCAGCAGGTTCCAGTGGCCCGGCGGCGTCTCGCTGCGCGGCCCGTCCATCCAGTACTCGACGATGGCCTTGTGCTCGTCGGTGAGCCCGGCCGAGAGGGCCAGCAGGTCCGCGGCCTCGGCCTCGAACCGCGGGTCGGACGGTCGCGGAGGTGCCGGTGGGCGGGTCGCCGGCGACGACTTGAACGCGAAGGGCCGCACCCGGCCCCAGTGGGGGGCCAAGAAGCGGGGCGGCGCGAGCGTCGCCGAGAGCACCGGCTGCCACCGTTCGAGGGCGAGCACACTGCGCAGCGTGTTCACGGGGCGGTAGCCCGTGTAGTCGGAGTACGGAGCGCCACCGTTCTCGTCGCCCAGTTGGTTGGCGCCGTCGCGGTACCGGGTGCGCAGGACGGCGTGGCACGCGGCGCGCCCCACGCCGCTCGGCCCGTCGTGCGGGACCGCCGCGCGCGGCGCCAGCCCCGCGCGCGCCATCTGGTCGTCGGCCAGCCGGCGATGCTGCGGGAACAGGTCGACGAACGCCACGTACGCGGCTTCGTTCAGTGCCACGCGCCGATGGTCCGGCGTGCGGTCGGGCGCCGGCCGCCGCCCGCGTTCGCCGAACTGCGTCCCGACGAACTCGTCGTGATACGCCGCCGCCGCGTCGAACACGCAGGTGTGCAGGATGGCCAGCGCCCGAGCCACCATCGGCGGCCCGAGGTTCGACTGGCGAACGGCCTGCAGCGCGAGCGCGTTCCACCGCAGCACGTCGTTGTCGTCGGACGCCGGCGCGAACGCGATCCCGCGCGCCCGTGACTTGCCGGGGCCCTCCACCGCCTCACGCCGCGACGACGCGCCGGCGTCCACCCCGACGCACGAAAGGACCACGGCGACCCAGACCAGGCACTGCACCGGGTTCGTCTTCATCGACGTCCTCACTGGATCCGGAACGAGTAGGGCGCGAAGGCGCCGTTGAAGCCCGTCACCGTGACCGTGTAGGTGCCCGTCGCCGGCAACGTCCGATTGCCCGGGTCGGCCACGCATCCCGACAACTGGAGGTTCTCGAAGACCGTCTCGTTGCCGGGGCCCTTCACCGTCCAGCGCAGGTCCGGGAAGCCGCCCCCGCACGGGTTCAGACCGTCGAAGTCGACCACCTGGCTCGCCGTGCCCGTGAAGGTGTAGACATCGCTCGCCCCCGGCGTCTCGATGTTGCCCGCCCCCGCCACGGGCACACCGTTCGACACCGTGTCGCCGACGGCGATCGCGACCGGCGTCGGCACCGGCACGTTCCACAACGTGGCCACATAGGTCCCTGTCGCGCCGTTGAACCCGAACACCGTCAGCGTGTAGCTGCCCGTCGTCGGGATCGTGACTTCGCCCACGTCGAGCACGCACCCGCTGAGCTGTCCGCTGGCATTCCCGCCCGCCACCGGGAAGATCACCGCACCGTCGCTGTCGCGCGTCAGCCGCCACCGCAGGTCCTGGAACCCGCCACCGCACGGGTTCGCCCCGTCGGCGTAGACCTTCTGCCCTGCCGTCAGGGAGATCGTGTAGACGTCGGTCTGGCCCGGCGTCTCGATGTTGCCCGCGCCCACCGCGGGCACGCCGTTGCCGATCGTCTGGTTCAGCGCCAACCCCACCGGCGCTGGCGGGTTCGCGTTCCACAACGTGGCCACGTAGGTCCCTGTCGCGCCGTCGAACCCGAACACCGTCAGCGTGTAGCTGCCCGTCGTCGGGACCGTGACTTCGCCAACGTCGAGCACGCACCCGCTGAGCTGTCCGCTGGCATTCCCGCCCGCCACCGGGACCTGGAACCCGCCACCGCACGGGTTCGCCCCGTCGGCGTAGACCTTCTGTCCCGCCGTCAGGGAGATCGTGTAGACGTCGGTCTGGCCCGGCGTTTCGATGTTGCCCGCGCCCGCCGCGGGCGCGCCGTTGCCGATCGTCTGGTTCAGCGCCAGCCCCAGGGCCGCCGGCGGGTTCGCGTTCCACAACGTGACGGTGTAAGGGCTCGTGTCGTCGTCGTTGCCGAACACCGTCAGCGTGTAGCTGCCCGTCGTGGGGATCGTCACCTCGCCCACGTCGAGCACGCACCCGCTGAGCTGTCCGCCGGGATTCCCGCCCGCCACCGGGAAGACCACCGCCCCGTCGCTGTCGCGCGTCAGCCGCCACCGCAGGTCCTGGAACCCGCCACCGCACGGGTTCGCCCCGTCGGCGTAGACCTTCTGTCCCGCGGTGAGCGTGATCGCGTAGACGTCGGACTCGCCCGGCCGCGCCACGTTCCCGGCACCCGCGACCGGGACGCCGTTGCTGATCGTCTGGTCGAGCGTCAGCGGCACGGGCACCGGCGTGGCCACGTTCCAGACCTTCAGCACGTAGCTGCTCGTGGCGGCGCCGACGCCGAAGACCCGCACGCGATACAGGCCGGCGCTCGGCAGGGTCCGCAGACCGGCATCGGCGACGCAGCTCGACAGCGAGTAGTTCTCGAACAGCGGCGTGCCCGCCGGCGTGGTCACGGTGTAGCGCAGGTCCTGGAAGCCGCCGCCGCAGGGGTTCTGGCCGTCGAAGAACACCCGCTGGCCCGCGTTCGCGACCAAGAGCCACGTGTCCTCGTCGCCGGCGCCGGTGATGTTCCCGCTGACGGTGAAGTCCTCACCTCCCGCGAGGTTCCCCAGCACCACGCGGAAGGTCCACGCGTCCGTGGCGGCGGTGGCGTTGCCGGTGAGGTCGCTGATGCCTGGGCCCACCACCACGCGGTAGAGGTCCGGCGTGAGCTGGGCCGCGATCGACAGGACCGCGACGCGCCCCCCTCCGGTGACGCTGACGCCGGACGCCGCGATCGCCACGTCGTCGGGCGTGCCCGCCAGGCCATCGGGACCAGCGCGGAAGAGCCGGACGGTGCTGGTGGTCGCCGATCCGGGCGCGATCGGCTCGTCGAAGGTGGCCGACACGCCGGTGAGCCCGATGTCCACCTGCGCGCCGTCCCGCGGTGTCCGGCCGACCACCGCCGGCCCCATGACGTCCGGCGTGATCTGGATCGTCACCACGGCCGTCTCGGTGGCGTTGCCGCCCGTGTCGATGGCACGGGCCTGCAGCGTGAACGACGTCCGTTCCGACCGCAGCGGCGTGACGCGGCGGTACTCGAAGGGGAACGCCACGTCGCGCAGGACCAGCGACCCGTCGATGAAGAACTCCACGGCCCTCACCTGCACGTCGTCAGCGACGCTCGCGGTGACGCGGTAGAGTTGCGCCTCCTGCGCCGTGCCCGGCGGCTGGTTCGTCACGAGCGCGATCGTCGGCGCGTTCGTCCCGGTGTCGGCGGCGATGTAGTTCACCACCTGCAGCCCCGCCGTGCCGTCGGCCACGAGCCCGTAGCCGTTGCTGATGGCCACGGCGTAGGCCTGGCCTGGCGTGGGGAACGTCAGCTGCCTGGCCGTCGTGACCGCGCGGTTGCCGAGGTCGTACCGCGCCACGTCCTGCGGCCCGTCGAGCGCCTGGGCAGCGTCCACGGCCGCGAACCCCAGCCCCGAGCCGTTCGGGACCATCTGCCGCCAGCCGAACTCGGGGTTGTTCCCGGCCACGACGATCGTCGGCAGCAACGGGTTCGTCAAGTCGAAGACGTTGAATCCCTTCGAGTGGGTCGCGTAGAGCGTGTCGGTCGCGGCGAACAACCGCAGCCGCGGGATGCCCGGCGCGATCGGACGCGGAGACGCGACCGAATTGGCGAGCGTGAGCGAGGGCCCCAGCGGGAACGCGTGGACGACGCCGTCGGTCATGGCGTAGAGCGCATCGCCAGCGATCGACACGTCCTGCACCGCGCTGGGGAGCGTGACGGCATCCAGCACGGCACCGTTGACGACGTCCACGGAGACGAGCCGGCCCGACGTGGTGCCGACGTACGCGATGCCGGCCGACTCGGCCACGGCCTGCGCCACCCCGCCCACGTCCACTTGCCGCACGACGGTCGCGGCCGGAGGATCCCCCAGGTCGACGATGGCGAGGCCGCTCGCGCCGTCGGCCACGAGGCCGACGGTGGGAGTGCACGCGACGGCGAACGCCCTGCCCGGTGTGTCCACGCGCCCGACGGCCGTCGGCACGCCGCCGAGGTCGAACCCGAAAACCGTCACGCCCGCGTCCTCGTCCGCGACCAGGCCGAGATCGCCGGAGACGCAGACGTCGAGCGCGTTGTCCGGCGTGTCGAGCGCGCGGATCACGCCGGTCCTGGCGGGCCGGTTGTCGAGGGGATCGGTCCCTTGCGCGATCTCCTCGCCGTCCCGCACCCCGTCGTCGTCGGAATCGGCGTCCACCGTGCTGGTGCCGAACACGGCCTCGACCTGGTCTGGCAGGCGGTCGCCGTCGAGGTCGGGGAAGGCGCCGTCACCGGTCGTGAGGTAGAAGCGGTGCAGACGCCCGCGCTGGGCAGAAGTGAGTCGCGGGTACGCCAGCGCGAAGCCCCGCACCTTCGGGTCGTAGAAGGTGACCTGCAACGTCCGCTGGTCGGGCGGCACGAACAGGTGATACTCGCCGGAGGGCCGCGTGAGTCCCCGGTCGGTGAGGAAGCCGGCGGGTCCCAGGATTTCGGCAGCGTAGTGGATGGGATAGGGCGGGGCGAACCCGGCGGCGTTGCCGACGGCCGCTTCGAAGGGTGCGCGCTGGGCCTCGAGGCCCCGGATGTGGCCGGCCAGCCAGGTGAGGGCGTCACCGCCGGCGGCCGCGTCGGCCTGTGCGAGCAGCCCAGCGAGCGCCGCCTGGTCCGCGGGCGACAACGCGAGCGCGCGCGCCATCGCCTGGGGATAGACGAGCTCGTTGGCCTGCCAGATCAGGTTGAGCAACTGAACGGCGGTCGCGTTGGGCGGCGGCTCGGTGATCGTGCCGCCGGTGTCGGCCTGCCGGCGGCACTGCCGCAAGCCCACCTCCCGCACCCACGAGGCGAGCGTGTAGGCCAGCTTGCTGGCACCCACCACGTTCGCCACCTCCGCGGGGATCGTGCTGCGACGGAGCGCGGTCAGCGTCGCGTACGCGGAACTGGCGCCCAGGATGGCCTGATCGAATGCGGCGCGCGACACACACGCGTCGAGAGCGGGCCCCGCGTACGCCGCCGTGACCGGCCCGCCGCCAGCAGCCGACGCCGTGCGCTCGTTCGGGTTCGACGCCACCTCGGCCACGACCGGCTTGTTGGGCCCGGGGACGGGCGGGCCGATCAGCGGCACGGTGCTCCAGTCGATGTTCTGGAGCCACTGGACGAGCGGCCAGTTCGACGGGTTGAGCCAGTCGAACGGATTCTGTGTCGGGCAGGCAGGGCCATTGGCCGCGAACACGACTCCGGGCTGGCCGCTCAACTGCGGGAGTGAACCCAAGGGGAGACAGTACGGAAACGGGTCCTCGTCATCGTCGACATCGTCGTCGTCATCGTCGACATCAGGCGGCGGGTAGTCGTCCGGGTCGAGGGGCGGCGGTGTCGGACCGTGCCAGCCGGGGGCCAGCACGCCAACGCCAGGTTCGGTGCAGGTCAACCTCCCGTCAGCGGTCACGCGCATCGGCCCGACCGGATCCCAGCGCCCCGCGTCGTGGTTGAAGGACAGCAGTTCCTGCAGCGTGCCGGCGCCAGCGATGACCCCCGTCACCACGTCGGGCAGGTTCGGGAAGCACACCGGTGCCGGCGTGTCGAAGTTCGTGGCCCCGATCGCCTGCACCGAGATGACGAGTTGCGGCCGCACCCCTGGCGGCAGCGGCGCGGGCAGCCGCTGGGGCGGCACGGGGATGATCACGGCCTGGGTCGCCGGGACCCCCGCGTCGTTCTCCGCGGAGTTGGGCGCGATGGTGGCCGAGACCTGATCCCAGAGCGCCGGGTCGATGGTCGGGAACATCGCGGTCAACTGCGCCTTGCCCGCGGGGCCGAACCCCACGCGCGTGGGGCTGGTGGGGCTCAGGGTGGTGACGTCGCCCATCGCCATCGGCGGCAGGTACACGTCGAACACCGCGCCGTCCATCTTCAACCGCGTCGCCTGTCCCGGAACGCTGTGGAACGGCTTGCCGACGCTCGGGTACATGAACCCGGCCGGCGCGTTGGTGGCCGTCGTGCCGTCGATGTGCACGAAGAACTCCGGCGCCGGCATGTCCTTCAGGATGAAGTAGCCGGTCGCGTCGGTGACGGCATTGGCCTGCGGGAACCCGTCCACGCGGATGGTCGCGCCGACGACGGGCCGGTTGCCGCCGTTCGGCAGCAGGTTGTAGGCGTCGTAGACGTAGCCGAAGACGTCCGTGCCCGCGATGCGCGTCAGCGACGTGGTGTCGAAGTCCACGACCGCCACGCCGCCGGGCACCCCGTTCCCGTCCGCGTCCACGAGGCTCCCTCCGACCGTCACCAGCGTGTCCCCGACCAGGGTCACGCGCACGCGCGCCGCCGGCGGCAGGGGTTCGCTGTAGAACAGCGTCGCCTTGCGTCGATCCGACGACACGTCGATCCGCGCGGGAAGCGGCTGCCCCGCGAAGGTCGCGAACAGCACGCGGTCGTCCACCACCACGTTCGGCGCGAGCGGCTGCGAGAACCGGACGATGGTCTCGCGGCTCACGGCGACGTTCTCTTCCCCGTTGACGGGGTCGACCGAGAGCGTCGCCGGTTCCTTCGTCGTGGGACTCGTGCCGCGTGCGATCTCCTCGCCGTCCGGCACGCCGTCGCCGTCCGAGTCGGGCACGTGGGGGTCGCTGCCACGCGCCACCTCGTCGACGTCGGTGACGCCGTCGCCATCGGTGTCGGTGGTGCTTCGGGTCAACGTGCCCACGGCGTCGGTGCCGGCGGCCCACTGCTCGCCAGGCAACGAGTCGTACACGGCTCGCTCGACGACCAGGTCGAGGGGCGGCGTGTCGAGGCTCTCGATCACCGCGCCGTAGCGCCGGCCGGCGGACGCGGGGAAGTCGAACCCCACGGGGACGTTGAACCGGCTGTTCGGGTTCAGCGCGTACGTGCGCTCGGCCGTGGTCCCGTCCTCGTACAACAGCCGCACGCGCACGCTGCCGGCCCGGTCCGACGTGTTGGCGACCAGGATGTAGGTCTCGGTCTCGCCCGGCCCGCCCGACCGGCCTTCGGCCAGCACCCAGCGGGATCCGGCCGCCACGGCGCCAGCGGCGTTGTGCGCCTCGGCCCAGGTGGCGAAGGTCGGGCCCGGCCACCACATCGCGCGCTCGGCGATGAACGCCACCCCGTTGAGCGAGGTGAGCGTCGTCGACACCGCCGTGTCCGCGAGCGCCGGGTCCTCGTAGTCCACCCAGATGTTGAAGCGGCTGCTCGGGGCGACCTCGTAGCGTCGCGTGATCACCTCGCCCCACGGCAGCAGGTAGCGCGCCTCCACGAGGGCAGGCGTGGCGTTCGGGTTCGCCAGCAGCACGAACAGGTCGAAGTAGGGGCCCGTCGCCCCCTCGGCCAGGAACCACTGCTGGGCGGGGGACCGCACGCCCGCGCTGGCGTGACCCGCGCCGAAGATCCGGCCGCCCCTGCTCTGGTACATCGCGCGCTCGACGATGATCGACACGCCGTTGGTGACACGGATGACGGCCGACACGTCGGTGTCCGCCAGCTCCGGCCCTTCCTGGTCGACCCACACGTTGAACCGGCTCTGCGGGCCAACTGCGTAGGTGCGCACCACCGGAGCCGCGGGCGCCGGCCGCAGGTAGGTGATCTCCACCTGCGCCGTGGCGCGGTTCGGGTTCTGCAGCAGGTAGAACAGGTCGAAGCCGGAGTGCGTGGCCCCCTCCGCGAGGTACCACGTCGTCCCTGGCTCGAGGACGCTGGTCTCGGCGTGGCTGCCGTAGCCGCGGTCGTCCCACGTCATGGTGCGATCGACCACCACCGGCACGTCGGACTCGATCACCGTGGAGAACTCGGCCGTCTCGAGGCCGGCCAGTGTCTCGGGGTTCACCGTCCGTCGTGTGTGCGGACCGATCAGCTCGACGTGGGTGAGCACCACGCCGTCCCGGCGCAGGAACCGCAGCAGGACGTGCGCGGTCTGCGTGTCATCGGCGTTGACGAGCGCGACCGACGTGTCGAAGAAGGGGCCCGTGGCGCCCTCCGCCAAGTAGCGGGTGAAGAACCCCCGGGGGTGCGTGCCCGCGGCGAGTTCCTGGGCGTTGGAGAGCCAGTCGCCGTCCGGGTCGCCGGCGGCGCCGTCCGCGCCCGCGGCCGAAGCCGGGTTCAGCCCGAACTGCGCCTCCCAGGCATCCGGCAGGCCGTCGCCATCGGCGTCGGGCTGCTGCGCACGCGCAGGCGCCCCGAGCGAGACCAGCACGAGCAGCACCGCGACCGCGGTGAGGGCCGACGGGGCGACGCGCCACGCACGTCGAGTCGAGCCGCCAATTCCGGTAACACGACCTCCGCTGAGACGGCATTCCGGCGAACAGGCTCGGCCTCGCGTCATCCCCGACCTCCGACCGGTTGGACTGGTGGCCGGGACGTGATGCAAGACGCGCGACGTGACGCGCACCTGGACGCCTGGATCGGGCAGAATGGTGGCTCACTTACGGTAAACGGGTCGATTGGCGTCGAGCGCCGACGATGTCGGAGGGTCGCCCCCTCGGCGGACGGCTCCCGAGTGAGGGCGCCGAGACCGCGTCGTCGGCTCCGTGGCCGACTTTGTGTCCACCCGAGGCAGACCAGTCACGTCGTGAACGAGGTGTCGTGGTGGCACTTCCGGAGATCCGCGACTTCCGACAGGACCAGCATTCGGCGACCGCCGACGAGATCCGTGCGCAGGTCGATCGCATCGCGACGAGCCAGCAGTTCGGGAGATCGGCGCGCCTCGTCTCCATGCTGCGCTACGTCGTGGAGCACACGCTGGCGCACCCCGACCGGCCGCTGAAGGAGTACCGTCTCGGCGTCGAGGTCTTCGGCCGGGACCCCGACTACGACACCCGCCTCGACCCGGTGGTGCGGGTCGAGATGCGGCGGTTGCGCCAGCGGCTCGCCAGCTACTACGACAACGGCGGCCGCGGCGACACGCTCCGCATCGACGTGCCGCGCGGGAGCTACGCGGCAACGTTCGAGTGGCGGCCATCCGGGCCAGCCGGCGAGCAACGGGACGACATGGCGACCGCAACCGCCCCGGTCGAGCCCGAGGGCTCGGCCGCGGGCTGGAGGCCGTCGCGCGTGCTGCGGGGAAGTGGGGCCACCTACCTCGCGATCGCCGCTGCCCTCGCGCTCGTCGTCCTCGTCGGCCTGTCGTCGCTCCGGTACCCACCGGCCTCACGGCCTCCCGAGCGGGGCCCCGGCCCGACGCGGGTGCTCGTCACCCAGACGGGCCTGGCAGCCCGTGACGTCCGGATGGATGCGCGGCTGCTCGACGAACTCGTCGGAGCCCTGTCACGGGTGGAGGGACTGCGCGTGTTGGTCGCCGCGCGGCCGCCCCTGGGCCTCGGCGGGCCGCCCGCGGACGGCGAACTGGCGCTGCGCACCGACCAGGAGGAGAACGGCGGCCGCCGGGTCTCGATCAGGCTGACCGAGACGGCATCGGGGGCCGTCATCTGGACACGGGCCTTCGCGCTCCCGGCGCGACCAGACGAGGCTGCGATCGCGGCGATTGCGGCCACCGTGGCCGGTGCCATCCGCCTCCGGCTCGACCCGGAGTCGGGGCAGCCGTTCATCCGGCGCGGCAACGATGACGAGGAGGCGGGGACGCTGTACCGGCATGCCCGAACGCTCGCGACCACGCGCGGCGCCGACGCCCTCTCGCGGAGCCTCTCGCTCTACGAACAGGCCGTCGCGCGAGACCCGGGCTTCGCGCTCGCGTTCGCGGGCATCGCCGACGTGCTCGCGGTGCAGTTGGCCAATGGCGTGGTTGAGCCAGGTGTCGGGCTCGCGGCGGCGCAGGCCGCGGCAGCGCGTGCCCACGCTCTCGACCCGTCCCTGGGGGAGGCACTGGCCCATCTGGCCTACTTCGAGGGCTTCGCCAACTGGCGCTGGGAGCGATCGCTCGCCGAGTTCCGCCGCGCGCTCGCGATCACGCCGCACCACGCGCCCACCCACGCGTGGCACGGGCAGACGTTGCTGGCGATGGCCCGCTTCGACGAGGCCATCGACGCGTTGCTGCAGGCCCAGCGTCTGGACCCGACGACGCCGTCGATCACGCAGGCGCTGGGCGAGGCCTACTACTACGCGGGCCGTTACGACGACGTCGTGGTGCAGGCGAGGCGCCTGCTCGAGGCGGACCCGCAGCGATGGGGGGGCCACTACCTGCTGGCGCGCACGGCCATCGCGCGGGCGGACCGCGAGGCGGCCCTCGACGCGCTGGTGCGGTCTCGGGGGGAACTGTGGTCCGAGGTGTCGCGGCTCGTGGTGCTCGGCGACTGCGCGGCGGCCCGCGGTCGCCTGGAACGGGAAGGTGAGGAACTGGGTCAGCGGCAACCCTTCACCGTGGCGTCGCTCTACGCCCTGGCGGGGGACCCTGAGCGCGCGCTCGCGTGGCTGACACGGGCGGTGGACCAGCGGCAACTCGACGTGGCCTCGCTGGCAATCGACCCGCCGCTGCAGGTGCTGCGCGGGCGGCCAGAGTTCCAGGCGCTCATCACGAGGGTGGGGCTGGGCGCGCACGCGGCATCGCGGCCGCGCCCTCCCGCCGAGGCTGCTACAGTGTGCCCATGACCATCGTCGGCATCGGGCTGGACGCCACGGAGATCGATCGCATCGCCGACGTGCTCGCCCGGCACGGCGAGCGCTTCCTGCGGCGGATCTACACCGATGGGGAAATCGCCTACTGCCTGCGCCATCGTGATCCGTCCCCCTCGCTCGCGGCGCGGTTCGCGGCGAAGGAGGCGGCGATGAAGGCGCTCGGCACCGGCGCGGCCCGCGGCGTGGCCTGGCGCGACATCGAGGTGATCCGCGGTTTCGGCCCCCCGCAACTGCGGTTTCACGGGGGCGCCGCGGCGCACTTCGAGGCCCTCGGCGCGAAATCCAGCCTGATCACGCTCACGCACGCCCGCCAGCTCGCCCTCGCCCACGTGCTGCTGCTCGGCTGACGTCAACCCGAGGTGACGTTCGCGCACGGCCGCGCAATGGTCGCCCCCCGCGGCGCCGCGCGGCGGCGACCACCTTCCGTGATTTTCGCGCCGCATTTCCCCTCGCCGCGGCGGCGAGCGATTCGCGCGCGTCGACGGCACGCGCCTTGATGCTCCCTCCGGCACGCGGCGCACCTGCACCCGGCATCCCTCAACCCGCCGGGCACTCGCCGCCCACAGGAGACGAGAAGATGGTCGTCAAGATCCTGCCCAACGATCGCGGCAACCCGCCTGGGAAGCTGGCCGAGGCCGAACTGCACTTCGGCCACGACGTGCTCGACGGACTCAAGCTGATCGGCTTCGCCATCTGGGAGCGGCGCGGCGGCAGCGGTCGCAACGTCACGTTCCCGGCGCGCCAGTACTCGGTGAACGGCGAGCGCCGCTCCTTCGCCCTCCTCCGCCCCATCGTCGATGCGACGGCGCAGGATCGGCTGCGCGACCTGATCCTGCAGGCGTACGCGGAGTTCGAGCACGAGTCGGCGGTCGCGAGCTGATCGCGGCCGGCCTGCGCCCGCGGCGGCGTCAGCGCGGCGGAGGGGCGGTGATCCGCTCGGTGCGCACCGGCGAGCCGGCGAGATACCGCGCGCGGTCGTCGAGCCGGTAGATCCGCACCGCGTCGGGCGGATCGGTGGCGGCCGACGGGGGCCAGTCGAGGCGGCCGAGTTCGCTGACGGAGGCGAACCGGCGCCGGAAGGCTGGCTCCTCGTCGGCGTCCACCACGAGCCAGGCCGCCACGTCGCCGGCGGCCGCCTGGCGGTGGCGCGCCGTCCACGCGAGGTCGAGCCACGCGCGGCCGGCGCCGGACGATGCCGGCGTCGAGGCCGTTCCTGGAGGTTCGGACGAAAGCGCGCCCGGGCCCGCGTCGAGCAGGTCCCAGCGGATCACCGGGCGGCCGGTGGCGGCGAACAGGCTGCCGCTGTGCTGCGCGGCGAGCAGGTGCGCGCCGCCCGGAGCGTGCTGGCGCACCCACTCGGCGACGAGCGCGTAGCGCCGCTCGCGTTGCGCGGTGGCGAACACGCCGCCATCGCGCGCCGTGTCCCACGAGGCCGCGGCGAGGGCGGTGAGGGCGAGCAGGGCGACCGCGGCCGCCGTCGGGCCCGGCCGGGCGAGGCGCTCCATGGCAACGCCGGCGACGACCGCGAGCGCGGCCAGGGCTGGCAGCAGGAAGCGCAGGTAGGTCCACGACTCGAACGGTGCGTACGGGAGGTAGCTGATGAGGACCAGAGCGGACAGCGCCGAGAGCGCGAGGGCGAGCCGGATGGCGCCCGCCGGCCGGGGACCGGCGGCCAGCGCCACCGCGCCGGCGATCGCCGCCGCCAGCAGCGGGGTGTGCACGTCGAGCAGCCAGCCGCCGTAGAGCCTCGCGTTGGTCGCCACGAACGCCGCGTCGAACAGCTCGCGCGCGCTGCCGTAGCCCGAGGCCCACGGAGCGCCGTAGAGCGCGGCGTTGAAGGCAGCGAGCCCGGCGAGGGCCGGGGCCACGCCGGCGCCGTAGGCCGCGAGCGTCCGCACCGCCGCAGCGCGATCGCCGCCGCGCGGCGCGAGCAGGAGGACCGCCGGCACGGGGAGCAGCAGCACGAGGTTCGGTCGCACGAGGAGCGCCACGCCCGCCGCGAGACCCGCCAGCGCGGCGCGGGCCGACGTGGGCCTCGCGCCACCGGCGGCCACGGCGACGCTCACGAGCCACCACGCGGTGACCGGCACGTCGGACATCGGCTGCAGCAACTGGTTCAGCCACACCGGGCTCGAGGCCAGCAGGACGGCGGCCGCGACGCCACCAGTGGCCCCAGACAGCCTCCGGCCCAGCAGGAACGCGGCCCACACGCCCACCGCGCCGAGCACGGGCAGCACCAGGCGCTCGCCAGTGTGGCCGCCCAGCGATCCGGCCAGCGCGAAGTGCAGCGCCAGGCCGGGCGGGTAGGTGGGCACGATGGTGCCGGGCTGCACGCCGGGACGGAAACCCAGCGGCGAGTACGTCCACGCGGCCGAGGGCCACGGCGCCTCGGCGATCGCTGGCTGCGGGACCGTGAGGGCGCCGGCGCGCCAGAGGCGCGCCTGGCTGAGGTAACCGGACGCGTCGGCCCCGGAGGGCACGGCCGACCCGTGGAGCAGGCCGACGAGCGCCGTCGCTGCCGCGACGCCCGCCGCCGCACCCGTTGCGAGACGAAGGGCGCCGGGTTCGGACATAGCCGGAGGCGGCCACGGGCCCCGGCGCGCGAGGGTCCAGGACATGAACGCGCAGGCGACGGCGAGCAGCGCCGCGGGCCACGGACTACGCACCGACAGGCGCCACCCGGCGACGTCGAGGCGCCCGCCGCCCGACACGGCGACGAACACCGACACGGCCGCGCTGGCGAGCGCGAGCGCGAGGAGCGCCCGCACGACGGGCCGGGCCGTGGGCCCTGCCGGAGCCGCGCCGGGGCCCGAGGTCACGTCAGGAGGCCGGCGGCGTGGCAAGGGCCGCGGCGCCCTGCGACGCCTTGGCGGGCAGCGTCCACTCCTCGCGCAGGCCCTTCTGGAACTCGTTGCGGAGGAAGCCCTGCTTCATGCCGCCATCGATGATGTCCCAGGGGAGCAGCGCGTCCTGGCTGCGGTCGCGGAACACGTAGCGGTCGGCGTCCACCCCGACCTCGGCCACGGCGGCGCGCCACTGCCCCCCGTTGCGCTCGGCCGCCACGATCGCGGGCGCGACGCGCCGGTCGCCGAGCGAGAGCAGGGCCTGGTAGTAGGAGTGACGTTCCGACTTGATCGAGAAGTAGACGTTGTCGATGCCGGCCAGCAGCTGTCGCAGCCGCTTCACCTTGCGGTCGGTGACGGCCGGGTCTTCCATCGGCAGCCACTGGTAGGCGGTGGCCGGCTTGGGAATCAGCGGGTTGACGCTGCCGACGATGCGCCCGATGCGCCCGCGGCCGCGCGCGTGCTTCAGCATGCGCTCGCGCAGGGCGACGGTGAGATCGCGGATTGCCACCAGGTCCTCGTCGGTCT
>JADHED010001845.1_pt1 | contig 16388 bp, 5 predicted proteins | sample 8952041 | NCBI WGS metagenome assembly JADHED01 (sample SAMN16124423, study PRJNA663239) | bioreactor sludge metagenome | isolation source: sludge (control) | place: India:Bengaluru | collected 2018-09-08
AAGCGCCGCGAGGCCGACCGCGAGAGCCGCGCGGCGATCAAGGCGGGGCGGACGAGGTAGTCCCTTCGGGTGGAGCCCTTCCGCGGGAAGCGCCTCCGGGCCCGAAGCAGACTCCCCGTGCGAAAACCCCGCGTTGGTTGGATACTTCCCCCTGCGGAAACCCTGCCCAATCCGGGATCAGGGAGAGGAGGCAATACTTGAAGCGAGGGGCTGGCCCTGGAGAGGGGCGCCGTGGCACGTCCGACCGTCGTCTGCTGAACCTTCTCTGCCTGGTCGTCGCGGGAGCCCTCGGATGGCCCGCGAGCGCGGCGCCCGGTCCCGAGACGCGAATTCTCCTGAACGCAGGGGTCATCGACACGGCCGCCCCCGAGGCTCAGGCGCGCCGGACCGCGGCCCTCCCGGCGGCGGGGAAGGCGATGCGCCTCGTGCAGTACCCGGGGCCGATCCAGCCCGGGTGGTATGCGGACCTCGCGGGCACCGGCGTGAAGATCGTCACGTACATTCCCGAGAACGCCTACCTCGTCTGGGGAACCGGCGCGCAGCTCGCGGCAGTCCGAAAGCTCCCGGACATCCAGTGGGAGGGTGACTACACTCCGTTCGACCGGATCGACCCGGGGACGAAGTCGCCGACGGGCGCCTATTCCGTCCAGCTCGTCGAGGACGAGACGGAGAACCCGGCCACCCTCGCTCTCGCCAGGACGCTCGGTACGAGGCCGGCTCTCGAGGACCGCCTCCTCGGCTACGTCAATCTGCGCGTCTACTCCGGCGAAGAGGCCGTCGGTCAGCTCGCGGCCCGCGCAGACGTCGTCTCGATCCAGCCCTGGGTCGAGCCGAAGAAGCTCGACGAGCGCCAGAGCATGATCGTCGCCGGAGAGCTGACGGGGGGCGTGCCGAACGGCGCCGGCTACCTCGCTTGGCTCGCGGCGAAGGGGTTCACGCAGGCCCAGTTCACGTCCTCCGGTTTCGGCGTCGACGTCACGGACAGCGGGCTGGACGACGGCACGCAGCAGCCGAACCACTTCGGCCTCTACGTCGCGGGCGACGTCACCGGCACGAGCCGGGTCGTCTACAACCGCCTCGAGGGGACCCCGCACGCCGGCAGCACGATCTCCGGCTGCGACGGCCACGGCAACCTGAATGCCCACGTCATCGGCGGCTACAACGACCTCACCGGCGCGCCGTTCCAGGACGCCGCGGGCTTCCGCTACGGGCTGGGCGTGGCTCCCTTCGTCAAGGTCGGCTCGTCGGTCATCTTCGATCCCGGCTCCTTCACGAATCCCGACTACGAGGACCTCCAGTCCCGCGCGTACCGGGACGCCATGCGCATCAGCTCGAACAGCTGGGGCGCGGACTCGGACCTCTACGACGTCGACGCCCAGCGATATGACGCCCTCGTCCGCGACGCCCAGCCCGCCAGCTCTGCCGTCCCGGCGCCCGGAAACCAGGAGATGGTCATCGTCTTCGCAGCAGGCAACGCGGGGCCCTCCCTGGGCACCGTCGGGACGCCTGGGACCGCGAAGAACGTCTTTACCTCCGGCGCCTCCGAGAACGTCCAGGCCTTCGGCGGCGCGGACGGGTGCGGGACCACGGACGCGGAGGCGGACAGCGCGCTGGACGTCGCGTCCTTCTCCAGTCGCGGCCCCTGCGCCGACGGGAGGAAGAAGCCGGACCTGATGGCGCCGGGCACGCACGTTTCCGGAGGGGTCGCACAGGCGGCCGGCCAGCAGGCCCAGCCGCCGGCGGTGGCGGCCGGCCAGGCGCTCGCCTGCTTCGACGCCACCGGCGTCTGCGCCGGCCCGAGCGGGAACGACTTCTGGCCCCTCGGGCAGCAGTGGTACACGGCCTCCTCCGGCACGAGCCACTCGACCCCGGCGATGGCGGGCGGCGCGGCGCTCCTCCGCCAGTACTTCATCAACCAGGGGATGACGCCTCCGAGCCCCGCGATGACGAAGGCGTACCTGATGAACTCGGCCCGCTACATGACCGGGACGGGCGCGAACGACGACCTCTACTCGAACAGCCAGGGCATGGGGCTCATGGACCTGGGCCGGGCGTTCGACGGGACGGCTCGGCTCCTCGACGACCAGCTTCCGGCGAGCCTCTTCACCGCGACGGGTCAGACGCGGACCTTCAACGGCTACGTCGCCGACGGCGGGAAGCCGTTCCGCGTGACGGTCGCCTGGACCGACGCGCCGGGCTCCACGACCGGCTCGGCCTGGAAGAACAACCTCGACCTGACGGTGACCGCCGGCGGGAGCACGTACCGCGGGAATGCCTTCGCCGGCGCGAGCTCGGTGACGGGCGGCGCCGCGGACACGCAGAACAACGTCGAGAGCGTCTTCCTCCCCGCGGGCGTGACCGGGCCGTTCACGGTCACGATCACCGCGACGAACGTCAACTCGGACGGCGTTCCCGGGAACGCCTCGGCGCTCGACCAGGACTTCGCCCTCGTCGTCTACAACGGCTGCACGTCGCAGCCTGCCGCCCCCACGGGCGTCTCGGCCTCGGCGACCGCGCCGAACGAGGTGACCGTCTCCTTCACGACGAACGGGAGCCCCGAGTACCGCGTCTACCGCAGCCAGGTGGCGGGCGGGCCCTATGCCCTCGTGGCGAGCACCGCGGGATCGCCTTTCGTCGACAGTCCGGTCTCCGGGGGGATCGACTTCTATTACGTCGTCCGTGCGGTGGACTGCGCCGAGTCGGCGAACTCGAGCGAGGCCCCCGTCACGACGACCGGGAACTGCACCCTGCCGCCCGCCTTCGCGGGCCTCGCGAGCGTCACGAACGGCGGCGTCTCCACGTGCACGAACCTCCTCTCCTGGCCGGCCGCGACGCCGGCCTGTGCCGGGACGATCACCTACTCGGTCTACCGGAGCACGACGCCCGGCTTCGAGCCGGCGGCCGGCAACCGCATCGCCTCGGGCCTGACCGGCACGACCTTCGACGACGACCTGAGCCTCGCGAACGGGACGACCTACCACTACGTCGTCCGCGCGGTCGAGACGAAGGACGTCCCGGTCGAGGAGACGAACGGCGTCGAGAAGAGCGCGAAGGTCACCGGCACCGTCACGACCGCGGTCGACTACTTCGACGACCTCGACGGGAACCGCCCCGCGAACGCGGCCTCGTACTGGATCGCGACGACCCAGTCGGGGACCGCCGGGACGATCAACCTCACGACCGGCTGCCACTGGCAGTCGAGCAGCACGGCGTACCGGTTCGGCGCGGCGAGCACGAGCTGCGGCGGCACCTACCCCTCGAGCGTCCAGGCGACGCTCAGCCTCGGCGGGAACGGCTCGACCGCCGGCATCAACGGGTTCATCCTCCCAGCGGGCGCCACGGGAACGGTCACGTTCCGCCTCTGGTACAACTTCGAGACGCGCTACGACGGCGCCTGGCTCGCCTACAGCACGACGGGCCCGTCCGGCCCCTGGACCAACGTCGGGGACGCCGTCGTCCCCGGCGCGCCGTACATCAGCGCGGGGGGCTACGACAACACGCTCCAGAGCAGCTCCACGACCCGTATCTGGACCGGGACGAGCCAGGGAGCGAACGGCTCGCTCAAGGCCGTCACCGTCAACCTCGACGGCGTGGCCGGGAACACCGTCTGGCTCGCGCTCCGGTTCTATACGGACAGCACTGTCACGCGTGAGGGTTTCTACGTTGACGACGTGAGGATCGACGTCAACTCCTACGGGGTCTGCACGACGGAGACCGGTTCCCCGGGCGGGGCCGTCTCCTACGTCATGACCGGGCTCCCGACCGCCCTCTGGGCAGGGCACCCCGTCACGGCGACGATCACGGCGTACGACGCCGGCGGCGAGGTGGCCCTCGGCTACGACGGCGTCGCCAATCCCTCGAGTTCCGACCCCTCGGCCTCGTTCCTCGGCGCGGTCGACTTCGACTCCGGCGTCGGTACCGCTACCGTCACCTTCGCGACCCCGGGCGACCAGACCCTCACGGTGACCGACGTCGCCCACCCGTCCCTCGCGGTCACCGGGACGACGAGGGTGAGGCCGGACGGGGCGATGGTGTTCTACCCGATCACACCGTGCCGCGTCGTCGACACGAGGGGCCCGTCCGGGACCTTCGGGTGGCCGCCGATCGGACCGGATGGCACGCCGGACCGTGCATTCCCGCTCGTGTCGAGCGGGTGCGGGATCCCGCCGGAGGCCCGGGCCGTCTCTCTGAACGTCACCGTCGTCAATCCGGCCGCGACGGGCAGCCTTCTCATCTACCCGGCCGACACGGACCCCGACGTCGCGAGCACCATCGCCTTCGGCGCCGGCCGGACCCGGGCCGCCCTGACGGTCGTCGGCGTCTCCTCGGACGGGACCGGATCGGTCCTGGCCTGGAACCAGTCCCCGGGCGCCCTCGACCTCGTCATCGACGTGAACGGGTACTTCGCGCCCTGACGGCGCCGCCGACAGGCCGTTCGGTTTCGAGGCGGGGGGTGCGGCCCCCGCCTTCTTTCGGTCCCTCGGCGCGATCCCTCGAAGACCCGTGCGTGTGGAGCCGTTCGGGATGGGCCGTGGCTACCGGAAATACCCCGAAACGTCGACGATCGCGTGGACGGAGCCGGATTCCTGACGGCCCGTGATCGACAGAACGCCGCCGGCCAGGCCCATGATCGAGTTGTTCGCGCGGGTCCGCCCGGGCGCGAACGAGATCGTCGAGGTCCCCGGCGTCGAGCCGTTCCCGGGGTAGAGCGTCAGCGAGCCCGCGGCCGCCGGACCGGCCACCGTGACGTTGAGCGCCACCGCCGTCGCGTCGGCCGGGACGCCGCAGGCCCCCTGCGCCACCGCGTACGAACGCGTCTCGCCGGCGGAGAGGGCCGGCCCGCCGAACGGCCCCGCGGCGTTTCGCGTGTCGAGGAGGCGGCACGGCGCGAGCGGGTGGAAGAGCGAAGCCCGGGGCGCCCCGTCCGGGGCGGCCTCGAGGAGCCGCGCCGAGCGGGGCGGCAGGTCGAGCGTGAGCGAGCCGCCGGCGAAGGCCGTCGTCCCGAGCGAGGCGAGCCGGGTCGCGGCGTCGAAGCCAAAGAGGCGGACAGCTCGCGTTCCCCCGGCCGCGAGAACGACCGTCACCGGCCGATGCACCGTGTCCCGGTTCACCAGGACGACCCGGAGCGGCCCGGCCGGGGCATCGACGGCGTAGCTGCTCACCGCGTCCGGCGCGCTCGAGGCCGCACTCACGCTCGTGCCGGCGACGCGGGCCCCCGCGCCGTCGTAGTCGAGCCAGAGGCGGAAGGCGTCCTCGACGCGGGACCCGGCCGCCGGGGCGACCCAGCGAGTCGCGACGTCGACCCCCTCACGCGCGAAGATTCCGAGCGCCTCGACCTGCGCGAGCGCGCTCGAGAGCCCGTCGTCGTTCCCCCAGCTGTACTCGGTGATCGCGAGCTTCGCTCCCGGCAGCTCGGCGGCGATCCAGTCCTTCATCCGGGGGATCAGCCGCACCGGTGTCCCGATCCACGACTCGTCGACGTACGACGGGTCCCAGAGGCTCCGGAGCGAGCGGAGCCGCCGCGCCGAGGTCGCCGCCGATTCGTCGTCCGAGAGCGCCACCCCCGCCGCCTGCGGGTAGTAGTGGACGTCGAGGACGTCGACGAGTCGCACGCCGTGCGCTTCCTGGTACTCGCGCACCTGGCGCAGGTACCACTGCGTCAGGGGCACGCTCCCGTGGGCAACGAAATCGGCGCCGCTCGGCGAGCAGCCGTCGGCGGCGGAGTAGAAGTACTCGCACCACCCCCACGAGACGGGGCCGAAGACGACCGCGGCCGGGTCCTTCGCCTTGATCGCGGCGGCGACGTCGCGCGACCTCGTCCAGAGCTCGTCGAACGTGAGCGGCTGCGGATGGACGTCGCGGTGCGTCGAGTCCCAGAGGGCGGGCTCGTTGTCGAGGGCGTACCAGCGGATGCCGCCGTTCCCGGCCGTCCCGAACTGCGCCGCGAGGTGATCCATCCAGGCCGAGACGAACGACGGCCCGATGGCGATCGACGTGTCGAGCGGGTCGTTCCCGGTGACGAACGCGCCGCCAGGGCGGACGCCGTTCCCGGCGTCGGGCTGGCACCAGAAGGCCCCGCCTGTCTCGAGGCATTCCGTGTTCGTCTGCGCGCCGTACTTCGCGACCGAGAAGCCCCAGTCCTTCTGTCGCGCCTTCGGCGTCCAGCCGATGAGAGGCACCGTCAGGATCGGTTCGCCGCCGGCGGCCCGCGTCTCGGCGAGGAACCGGTCGGCCGCCGAGCCGGACGGGAGCGCCCCGGGATCCTCGTTGTCCTCCGGGACGTTCATGAAGAACCAGTCGGACCCCTTGTTCGAGGTGTCGTTCTGCCAGTTGTACCGGGTGACCGAGTTCCCGCCCCAGCGCCTCACGGGCCAGCGGAGCTGCGCCGCCTGGGTGGAGGAGCCGAAGTTCACGCCGAAGATGTGCGGGCTGACCGGGCGGCGGTCGAGCTCCGGGTCGACGGAAACCGTTACCGGTCCGCCCGACGGGGGCGGGGTCGTCCGGGGCAGGAGCTGCACGTCGTCGACGTAGAGCGTCGCCTGGTCGCCGCCGGTGGCGTCCTGGAGCCAGAGGCCGTCCCAGCTCCCGGTCGAAAGGCCGAGCGCCGAGAACGGCACCGTCGCCTTCGCCCACGCGCCGGCCGGAACCGAGCCGCCCGCGACGAAGCCGGCAAGCGGCGCCGAGCCGACGGGACTGTCCCCGCTCACGATCGCCACCGTGAGCTGCTGGCCGGCGGCTCCCGCGCCGCGCACCCAGAACTCGAGGGCTTCGTACGCGGAGCCGCCGAAGCCCGCGTCGCGATGGAGGTAGAGCCCGGCCCAGTCGTCCGGCTCGAACGAGATCGCGGCGGCTCCCGCGCGGACGACGGTCGTCTGCGCGAGGTTCCGGGTCCCCCACGACCAGTCGACGAAGCCGTTCTGGAGGGAATCGCCGTAGACGGCGAGCTGGGCTGCGGCGGGGCGCCCGAGGAGGACGGCGATCATCCCGGCGAGGAAGAAGGCTCCAGGCGTCGAGGACGCTCTCCGCGGGCGAGCGGCGGGCGGGCGATGCATGCAGGCGCCACGTTACCCCCGCGCCGCCTCCGATTCGACTCTTCCGCGGTCGAGTCGGAACGGAACCTGGTCGACTCCATTGCCGAGGTCCTCTCGCCCCCTCGCAGAGGCTCCGGCTCTAGAATGGAGAAGAAGCGGCTCGGGAGAGGGCTTTGGCCGGTCCACTTCCTCCGGCGAGAGAGGGGCCGCTTCGGCTCGGGACAAAGTGTGCTGGCGATAGGCGCTCCGGCCGCACAGCCGGAGCGCTTCTCCCCGGAGGAGGATGAGATGGGCGGAGTAGCTCTCTACAGGGGTCTGGGCGGCGTCCTGCTCTCGGTCGCCCTCATTGCGGGGCCCGAGGCGGCGGCCGTCGTCGCCGCGAAGCCGGCCGTCGGGTCGGCAGCCGCGCCGGACCCGGCGACCGCCGCGAGGGTGATCACGATCCCCGCCGACTACAAGGCGGGGTATCCCTTCTCGCTGAGGTTCGCCGACGTGGGCGACCGCGAGCACCGGATCGACCTCGCCGCGGCCCGTTTCTCCACGGAGAATCTCGTCGGGGTCGACGAGACGGGCGCGCGGGTCTTTCGTGAGCCGGACGCCTCGGCGTTCCCGGCGTCCCTCTTCCGCGCCGCCTTCGGCGCGGGGTCGACGGACGAGTTCCTCGTCCAGGCGAAGGACGCCGCATCACAGGACCGTCTCCGGAAGCTCCTCGAGCGACAGGAGGCGCGGGTCCTCGGCTACATCCCCGACGGCGCCTACCTCGTGAGGCTCGACGAGAAGGCCCTCGCGAAGCTCCGCGAGGTCGAGTCGGTGTTCTGGATCGGCGTCTACCAGCCCGCGTATCGGATCGCGCCCGACCTCGACTACGTCATCGGGCAGGACGAGGCCCACCCGCTCCGGATTCGGGCGCGACTGGACCTCGAGGACTACCCGACGGAGGCGGCCGTCCGCGCGCTGCTCGGCGCGCTCCCGGCTGCCGAGGTGCTCGACGTGACCCGGGGTCGGCGCGACTGGATCGTCCGGATCGCCGGGCCCGCCGGCCAGGCGCGGCGCCTCGCTGCGAGGAAGGGCGTCCTGTGGGTCGAGCGGTTCGTCGACTTCCAGCTCCACAACAACGTGGCGCGCACGTCGGCGAGCGTGCCGACCGGTCGCGGAGCCCTGGACGGCCCGATCATGGACGTCGAGGACGTCTGGGCGCGCGGCATCCGCGGCGAGGGGCAGATCGCCTCGGCCTCCGACACGGGACTCTCGACCGGCGTCCTCGCGACGCTCCACAAGGACTACGGGGAGCAGGGAAGCGCGACGAACCCGTTGCGCGTCCTCAAGGGGTACGCCCTCGGCCGCGCGACCTGGGACGACGACCAGTCGATCGACGGCGGCCACGGGACCCACACCTCCGGGTCGATCGTCGGGAACGGCTTCCGGTCGGGCGCGACACCCTCCACGAACACGTTTCCCTCGACGTCGGTCACCGGGACGGCGCCGAAGGCGCAGTTCGTCTTCCAGTCGATCATGGACTCGGGCGGAGGCCTCGGCGGAATCCCGGCCGATCTGAACACCCTCTTTCAGCAGACCTACGACGACGGGGCGAGGGTCCACTCGAACTCCTGGGGCGCGCCTAGCGCGGGCCAGTACTCGACCGACTCCGAGGCCCTCGACGAGTTCGCCTGGAACCGGAAAGACATGGTCATCACCTTCTCGGCCGGGAACAGCGGGACGGACTCCGGGGCGAGCGCGGACGGCGTCATCAACACCGATTCGATCGGCGCACCCGGAACGGCGAAGAACTGCATCACGGTCGGCGCCTCGGAGAACTACCGCCCCGATTTCGTCTACGAGTACCCCCAGAACGACTGCACGGGGACGGCCTTCGACCAGACGGCCTGGGGCTGGTTCAACGGGACGAGCTTCCCCGCTAATCCCGTTTACGCCGACCCGATGGCGAACAACGCGAGCGGCATGGGAGCCTTCTCCTCCCGAGGCCCGACCGACGACTCCCGCATCAAGCCCGACATCGTCGCGCCTGGAATCGCGATCATCTCGACGCGGACCGACAAGAACCAGGCCTACGAGCAGTGGGGCATCTGCAACGTGCCGGCGGACCAGCGCAGCTACTACGTGACGATGGGCGGCACCTCGATGTCGAACCCGCTCACCGCGGGGACGGCCGTCCTCGTGCGGCAGTACTACGTCGACGGCTGGCACGCGAACCACTCCGATGTGACGAACGCGTCGGCCGTCCCCGCCCAGGGCTTCAACCCGTCCTCCGCCCTCGTCAAGGCGACGCTCGTCAACGGCGCCTGGGACATCGCTCCGGGGCAGTACGGAAGCGCGTCGCCGCAGCCCGAGATCCCGCCGAGCTGGGACCGCACGGCGAACCGCGACCTCCCGAACAACGCGGAGGGCTTCGGCCGCGTCGACGTCGAGGCCTCGCTCTTCCCCGGGGCCGGCTGGGGTCGCAACGCCGCGCGGGTCATGATGGTCCGGGACGTCGACGCCGGCCTCTCGACGGGCGGCCGCACGACGTACACCTTCAACGTCGGGTCCTCGGTCGACCCGTTCATCGCCACCCTCGTCTGGACGGACCCCTACGCCGCCGCCGGCGCGGGGACGAAGCTCGTCAACAACCTCGACCTCGAGGTGACCTCGCCGAGCGGGCGGCGCTACACCGTGAACCGGGTCGACACGTACGTGACGGCGCCGACCGACTTCGCCCGCGACACGAGGAACAACGTCGAGCAGGTCAAGGTCACGTCTCCGGAGCCCGGCCTCTGGACGATCGAGGTCGTCGGGACCGCCGTCCCGGGCAACGGGGTTTCGGGGACGAACGCGCAGCCCTACGCCCTCGTGACGTCGGGCGTCTCCTGCACCCCGCTCGCCGTGCCGACCGGCGTCTCGGCGATCGTGAACGGCGACAACCGGATCGACGTTTCCTGGAGCGCGGTCCCGGGTGCGGCCGCCTACGCCGTCTACCGCGGGACGTCCTCCGGCGCAGTGACCACGTTCCTCGGGACCGTCGCCGATCCGGCGACGTCCTACTCCGACACGACGGTCGAAGGCGGTCTCACGTACTGGTACGCCGTCGCGTCGCTCAGCCCGGACTCGCCTCCCTGCGAGTCGTCGCGCTCGTCCGAGGCCTCGGCCACGGCCACGGGGACCTGCAGCCTTGCCCCGACCTCTCCGGGCGGCCTCACGGTCACGAGCGCGGGAACCGCGACGTGCGGTCTCGTCGTCACCTGGACGGCGGCGACGTCGCCCTGCGGCGGATCGATCAGCTACGACGTCTACCGTTCGACCGACTCCGCGTTCGTCCCCGGGCTCGCGAACAGGATCGCGACCGGCCTCGCGAGCACCGGCTATTCCGATGCCGGGCCGCTGACCAGCGGGACGCCCTACTACTACGTCGTCCGGGCGGTCGACGGCTCGAACGGGCTCGCGGACGCCAATACGGTCCGCGTGGCCGGGAGCGCGTGGGGCGCTCTCTCGACCCAGTCGCTCTACGGGCCCGAGAGCTTCGAGTCTTTCGCCGCCGGCAACATGGCCGGCTGGACCGCGGGCTTCTTCACCGGGAGTGCGGCCGACTGGACGGGCGTGCGGGCCTGCGCAGCCAGCAGCGGGACGAACGTCTTCCGATACGGCGGGAGCGCCAGCTGCACGACGGACTACTCGGTCAGCCGCCACGCGGTCGCGTATCCGGCGGCCCTCGCCGTGCCGGCGGGGACCGTGAACGCGCGTCTCTCCTTCTGGCACCGTTGGGCCTTCGAGGACGGCTGGGACGGCGGCTACCTCCGCATCTCGACGAACGGCACGAACTGGACGCTCGTCCCGCCGGCCGCCATCCTCTCGGGGCCCTACACGGACACCCTCAGCTACGGTGTCGGCGCCTGGACGGGCTCGCAGGCGACCTTCGTCAACACGGTCGTCGACCTCGACGCCGCCTGCAATGCCGTCACGGGAGAGTCGGTCGGATGCGGGGGCCGCACGATCTACGTCGGCTTCGTCGTCTACTCGGATATCACGGAGACCGCCGACGGATGGTTCATCGACGACGTCCACGTCTACGCCGACGTCCCGGGTCCCTGCTCCTCGGGCGGGACGCCGACCCCAGCGGCCGGCTCGAACTCTCCGGTCTGCGAAGGGGGAACCATCTCCCTGACGGCCTCGACGATCGCCGGGGCCACCTACGCCTGGACGGGGCCGGACAGCTTCGCCTCGAGCGAGCAGAACCCCTCGATCCCGGGCGCCACGACGGCGATGGCGGGGACCTACTCGGTCACGGCCACCGTCGGCGGAGTCCCGTCGGCGCCGGGCACGACGGACATCGTCGTGAACTCGACCCCGGTGACGCCGACGATCACGGCGCCGGCGTCCGTCGCGCCGGAGCAGACGTTCCCGGCGTCGGTACCGGACGTGGCGGGAGTCTCGTACGCCTGGGCCGTCACGAACGGCACGGTCGTCTCCGGTGACGGGACGAGGGAGATCACCGTGAAGGCCGGGCCGACGGGCCCGGTGGAGATTTCGGTCGTGCAGCAGGTCGTGGCGACGGGCTGCGCCTCCGCGGCCGGCGAGGTCTCGATCCCTGTCGCGCTTCCGGCGACCCGCTTCTACCCCGCGACCCCGTGCCGGCTGTTCGACACGCGGGAGTCGGCGGGAGACAGCGCCGCAGCGCCGGCGCTCGCGGCGGGCGAGACCCGGACGCTGACGATCGGAACGCGCTGCGGCCTCGACGCGGCGGCTATCCGATCCCTGGTGGTGAACCAGGCGATCACGGCACCCGCCGCGGATGGCGAGCTCGTTCTCTGGCGGGGCGACATCCCGACCCCCCCGATCACGAGCAGCATCAGCTTCCGAACGGGCAGGACTCGGGCGAACAACGGGATCCTCGAGCTCTCGCGGGCGGGAGACGGGACCTTCAAGGTCCACAACCGCTCCACTGGGACAGCCCACTTCATCCTCGACGTAAGCGGGTACTTCAAGTAGACGGAGAGAAGGTGCGCCGGTCCGGCACGCCGGGCTGGCGCACCCGAACGCCCTGGCCAGGCGACCGTGAGGCGCCGACACTTCCAAGGGGGCGAGGCCGACTCGACCGGGTGCGAGTGGCCAGCTCCCCGGGGAAGGGCTACATTCGGAGTGTCCGGCGCGGACGCCGGGCCTCCGGAAGGCCCGAAGGGGGAGACCGATGCGAAGCCCCGGCCATCTCGTCCTTGCCGTCCTCGGCGCCGCAGTCCTCGCCAGGGGCGCCGGGGCGGTACCGCCCACGGTCCGGGAGAGTCTGCGGGCTGCCGCTCCGGGCCCCATCCTCGACGCCCCCGACGGACGGGGGGAGATGGAGCTCGTACGGTTTGACCAGGCCTTCGTCGCGACGCTCCGCGATCTCGCCCCCGAGGAGACGGTCCGGGTCGACGACTGGCCGATCGCCCCGGGCCAGAGAGCGCCCGTCGTCCTCCGGAGGTTCGACGTCTACGCGCCGGACGCGAAGATCGTCGTCGTCGACGGCGACCGTGAGGTCGAGGTCCCGAGGACCGCGACTCACTACTACCTGGGGGCTCGAATCGACGGGTCGGGGCGCTTTGCGGTTGGCCTCGATCCCGATTTTGGCACGATCCGGGCAAACCTCTCCTACGACAAGGAAGGCTACGCTCTGCTCCCGGAAGAAGACGGTTCGGGACAGCATCGGCTCGCGAGGAAGACCGCCTTCGAAGCCGATGGCGCTCCGGGTCGGACCTGGACGTGCGGCCAAGAGGACGTTCCCCTCGATGAGAACGGCCCGTTCTCGCCGCCGACTGCGGAGCAGCCGCCCGGGAGCCGCAGCTTCGAGGCGCTCGCGCCCGCGACGAAGGTGGCCGTCATCGCGGTGGATACCGACAACGAGTTCATGAACACGAAGTTCGGGAACAACACCGCGAACGCGACGGCCTACATCGCGGACCTGTTCTTGGGGATGAACGTCGTCTACGAGCGGGACGTCAACCTGCGGCTTCTTCAAGGATACACGGTCCTGAGACCTTCGACGACGACGGATCCATACTCCGCGTTCGGGAGCGACTGTGACCCCGGTCCGGCGGTCGAGCTCTGCGCGAACAGCACGCAGCTGGCGGAGTTCCGGACCTACTGGAACACGAACTACGCCCCCGTGAAGCGGGCGCTCGCCGTCATGTTGAGCGGCAAGCAGACGTCGAGCGGCTCTGCGTCCGGTATCGCGTCCCTGAACGTGCTCTGTGGAACCTTCGGGTACAGCTTCAACCAGGTCTTCAAGTTCGCGCAGCAAACGGCCCTGAGCGATGTCGGAATCGTCGCCCACGAGATCGGGCACAACATGGCGTCGCCGCACACACACTGCTACGCGAACCCGAAGCCGGACACGTGCTACCAGTTCGAGACGTCGAGCGGGAACTGTTTCTCGGGGTCGCCGTCCTGCCCGGCCGAGACGGTCTACAACGGGGTGACCGCACGGGGCACACTGATGAGCTACTGCCACCTCCTCGGCGGATGCTCGGCAGAGGACGTCTTTCACCCCGAATCACTCACTCGGTATGTCAACGGAGCGGTCGCGGCCGCGACGTCGTGTGCCTTTGCGATCGGCGCAGCCGCCCCGACGATCACGAGCCTCTCCGTCACCTCCGGAGTCCTCGGCGGCGGGACGTCGACCGTCATCACCGGAACGAACTTCGCGAGCGGCGCGACCGTCGCGTTCGTGGAGCTGCCGTCGAACGACGTCTTCGGCACTCCGAGCTCGAAGCCCGCCGCTTCCGTGACCTTCAACAGCTCGACGAGCCTGACCGTGACGACTCCTTCCGCCACCAACACCGGGGCCGTCGACGTCGTCGTCATGAACCCCGACTTCCAGACGGCGACCCGCCCGAGCGGATTCACGTACACGACCGCGCCGCCGGCGCCGACCGTGACCTCCATCACGCCCGCCTTCGGGCCGGCGGCGGGCGGCACGAGCGTGACGATCACTGGGACGGACTTCGTCGCGACTCCCGCCGTCACCTTCGGGGGCGCGAACGCGACGGGAGAGGTCCGCGTCAACTCGACGACCCTCACGGCGACGGTTCCCGCCCATGCCGCGGGGCTCGTGAACGTCGTCGTAACGAACCCCGACGCGCAGGCCGCGACCCTGACGAACGGCTACTACTACTCACCCGCTCCGACGGCGACGAGCTGGTACCCGGTGACGCCTTGCCGGATGATCGACACGAGGAACGCGATCGGTGATCTGGGCGGGCCGGTGATGTCGGCGAACCAGACGCGCACGTTCGACCTGACGACCACGCCCGCCACCTGCGACGTTCCTTCGACGGCGAAAGCGCTCTCGGTCAACTTCACCGTCACGTCCCCGCAGCAGGCGGGGGAGATCCTGGTCTTTCCCGGTGACGCCCTCTGGACGGGCACGTCGGCCGTCAGCTTCGCGGCAGGCCTGACCCGCCTGAACAACGGCCACCTGACTCTCCCCGCGAACGGGAGCGGCACGATCAAGGTGACGAACGCCTCGAACGGCACGGCGCACTTCATTCTGGACGTCACCGGCTACTACGAATGACTCTGCGGCTTTCCGGTCTCCTCGCCTTCGTCGCCGCCCTGCTGCCGGGGTGGGAAGCGGCGCACGGCCAGACCGCGGGATGCTTGAGTGCCCCGGCTTCAGTCCACTGCGGCGTCGTCGACATCTCTCTCTTCCCACCCGACAACTGGTGGAACGTCCGCGTGACGGACGCCCCGCTCGATCCGAGGAGCACGGACATCGTCGGATGGATCGGGACGACGAGAGGAATGCACCCCGACTTCGGGGGCGACGACACTGGCAATCCCCCGGCCATCTACGGAATGGTTCACTTCTCCGTCCCGGGCACGCAGCCGCTCGAAACGGTCGACTTCGACTACCCGGACAGTGACGCCGGCGGGCCGGGGCGTCCGGCCGGATATCCGATTCCTTCGGAGGCGAAGACGAACGCGAAGTGGATCGAGGGCGGTTTCGCCGGGAACTCGAATCCGGGCGGCGACAAGCACATGCTCATCGTCGACCGGGACAACCGCATCCTCTTCGAGCTCTGGAACCTGAGGTGCCTGCCGACGGGATCGCCGTCTTGCTCTTGGCGGGCCGGATCCGGAGCGTCCTGGAGCCTCGACTCGAACGGGAAGAGACCCTTCGGCTGGACGAGCGCCGACGCTGCCGGGCTCGCCATCCTGCCCGGTCTCGTGCGATACGCCGAGGCCTACTCCGGCAGCCCGATATTGCATGCCTTTCGCGTCACGACCCGGGGGGTAAACGGGTTCGTCTACCCAGCGTCCCACGAGGCGACGACGAACACGAACGTCAACGCCCCCGCGCTCGGGACCCGGCTACGGCTTCGTTCCGGCTTCACGCTCGCAGGGTATCCATCCGGAGCGACCGCGGCCGATCGGGCCGCGATAGACCGGGTCGTAACGGCCCTCAAGGAGTACGGCCTCATCGTGGCGGACACCGGGTCGGACATGTACGTCTCGGGGACCTACGACACTCGTTGGAACAATGGCGTCTGGAACCCGTTCTTCGGGGGAATCCGGGCGGGAGACTTCGAGGTCGTCGAGCAGGGCTGGGGGGCCGGCCGACTCGTTCCGGTGACTCCCTGCCGGCTCCTCGACACCAGGGGCACGGCTGGGCCGTACGGCGGACCCTCCCTGGCTGCCGGAGCCGAGCGAGTCTTCGTCGCGGCTGGCCGGTGTGGGCTCCCGGAGTCGGTCCGGTCCGTGTCGGGCGTCCTTTCCGTCGTACCGGGGAACGCAGCGGGCGAGGTGAAACTCTTCCCGGGAGACCGCACAGCCGGTGCCCCCACGGCCATTCGCTACGAACCCGGCAAGACCCGCTCCAACCTGCTCTTCGCCAGGCTCTCCGGCCGTAGCGAGACCCGGGAGTGGGGCACGTTCGTCCTGAGAAACGAAGGACCGCAACCCGTCGACGTCATTGTCGACATGACGGGCTACTTCGAGTGATTATTACGACCGTGGATGAGAGGATTGCCGCCATGAAGAAGAACCGAATCCTGACCTGGGTCCTGGTCGCCGCCGCCGGCGCCACCTCGCTCGTCGTCTCCGCGCCCGCGGAGGCGCAGTCGGGGCCGTACGAGTACTACGCGGTGACACCGTGTCGGCTGTACGACACGCGAACGGGGACGCCGTCGGCGCAGGGGACGGGCGGAGGGATCTTCGCGACGATCACAGACCCGAACGCGGACAACTACCGGCGGTGGCGAGCCCGAGGAGCCTGCGGAATCCCGACGACGGCCAAGGCGATAACGTTCAACTTCTCTCTGGTGACGCCGACCGCGCCGGCCGGAGGGGTGATCCAGATCTGCCCGAGCCCGATGCCGGAGGGATACC
>JADHED010001846.1_pt1 | contig 16386 bp, 14 predicted proteins | sample 8952041 | NCBI WGS metagenome assembly JADHED01 (sample SAMN16124423, study PRJNA663239) | bioreactor sludge metagenome | isolation source: sludge (control) | place: India:Bengaluru | collected 2018-09-08
CGGGCCTGGCCCGAAGGGTGGAGCCCGCACGATGCGGTGAGAAGGGCGGGCCAAGCGCGGCGCGCCCCGCGCGGACGGCCGCCGGGCGCGCGGGGCGGAGCGGGCCCGGCGTCCCCGTGACCGCCGTCGCGCTGCGACCGCCCGCGATGCCGTGCGGGATCTCCCCGCCGCCCCCGACCCCGCCCGCCATCACGGGGCGCGGAGCACCCACTCCGCGGCGCGCGCCGAGACGCCAGCGGCCGTGAGCCGGCGACGCACCTCCGCCAGGTCCTGCGCCGTCCGCGCCCGGACGTCCGGTTCCGCGACGAACCGCAGGAGCGCCGCCTCCGCCGGTCCCGCGAGATCGCCCGACCGGACGAACTCCGGGACCACCTCGCGGCCGGCCACGATGTTGACGAGCGCCACGTGGGGACTCGTCAGGAGGAGGGGTCGGAACAGCGCCGCGACCCGGGACAGGCGGTACATGACCGCCATCGGGACGCCGTAGTAGGCGAGTTCCAGCGTGGCGGTGCCGGACGCCACGAGGGCGAGGTCCATCTCCCGCATCTCCTCGTGCGTCCGGTTCTCGGAGACCCGGACGGCCAGGCCCTCCCCGTCCCGGGCCAGGATCCGCTCGATCTCCCGGCGGACCCGCTGGCCGCGGCAGGGCAGCACGAACGAGAGGCCGGGGTGCCGACCCCGGACCGTCCGGGCCGCGCGGAGCATGGCGGGCAGGAGCGCACGGACCTCCGCCCCGCGGCTTCCGGGGAGCAGCCCGATCGTCCGCACGGGTCCGCGTCCGTCCCGGGACGGATCCCGGGGCGCCTCCCGCTCCAGGTGCTCGAAGAGCGGGTGCCCGACGAACGCGCAGGGGATGCCGGCTTCGGCGAAGAGGTCGTGCTCGAAGGGGAGGATCGCGAGCACCCGGTCCACGGCGCGCCGGATCCGGCGCCGCCGCCACGGGGCCCACGCCCACACCTGCGGGGCGATGTAGTAGGCCACCCGCACCCCCCGGCGCCGGGCGCGCCGGGCGATCCGGAGGTTGAAGCCCGGGTAGTCCACGGGCACGAGGACGTCGGGAGGGTCCTCGTCGAGGCGGCGGAGGAGGTCACGGTAGAGCCGGAAGAAGGTCCCGACGGAGCGCAGGACCGGCAGGATGCCCATGACGCTCATGCCCGCGAGGTCGTAGTCCAGGGCGCACCCCGCACCGGCGAGGCGCGGCCCGCCCAGACCCCGCACCTCGACGTCCGGGTCGGCTGCCCGGAGGGCCCGCACGAGATTCGCCGCGTGGAGGTCGCCGGACTCCTCCCCCGCGATGACGTAGACGCGGGTCGCCCGCCGCCCTCCCTCCGGAGTGTCCGGAGCACGGTCCCCGGACTCCGCCATCAGGCGACGGACCTTCCTGCGGAACCGGCCGGCCAGAGGCAGCCACACGAGGAGGTTCAGCAGGAATGGCACGAACCCGAACAGCGCGCGGGCGGCCTCCCCGAGGGCGGTGAGCGTTCGGCGCGTCGCGGCCAGGGGGCGTGCCATGCGGCCGCCATTATCCCGCGGAGGGCGCGGTTCCGGCCTAGTTTGCGATGCGCCAGACGAGGGCGTCCTGTCCCGCCGTGCCGATGGCCGTGCGACCCATGATGGTCTCCGGGTCGGTGCCGCGCAGGGCGTTCCCGGGCCTGATCCCGGCGCAGTTCGGCCCCTCGTAGGTCGAGGAGTCCGCAAACAGGATGTCCCCGGTCTGGTTCACGAAGAACGTCCGCCGGCCCGAGACGCCGTAGCGGGTCGGCCAGGCGTAGCAGCACCAGACCTGTTCCGCGTAGTCGGGGTCCACGACGCCCGGCCCGACACCGCCGCCGGGTTCGTCGCGGACGCCATGGCCGTCGGCGTCCGGCAGGTAGATGCGGAAGAAGTACCCCGACTTCGCGATCTCGCCGTTCGGGGTGACGTTCCGCATGGAAGCCGTGAGGTCCGTGGGGACCTTCGCCTGACCGCCTCGCACGCCCACGCACCCCGAGAGCTCGCCCAGGGAGCCGTGCTCCCCGGCGCCGTCGAAGTCCTCGTCGGCCTTCCCGCTGCGCAGGAACTGGGCCTGCGCCGTGCTGATCGACCGCAGGGTCTCGATGGCGGCAGTCTCGTTGGCGGTCAGGCGAGCCGCGATCAGGCTGGGGATCGCGATCGAGGCCACGACCACGATCACGGTGACCACGACCATCAACTCGATGAGCGTGAAGCCTCCCTCACTGCCACGCATCGCCGTCCTCCCCGGGCCGCTCGATCCCCATCGCGCGGAGGCCCCGGGCCGAAGGTTTTTCGTCCGTCTCCACATCGGCCTTAGGCGGACGGCGACTTGAGTCAGCGCAGGGTCGGGAAGAAGATCACGTCCCGGAGGTTCGCGGACCTCGTCAGGAGCGCGGTGATCCGGTCTATCCCCATCCCCCATCCGGAGATCGGCGGCATGCCGTGCTCCATGGCGAGCAGGTAGTCCTCGTCCATGTCCATGGCCTCGGCGTCGCCGCGGGCCCGGAGAGCGGCCTGCTCCTCGAAGCGGCTGCGCTGATCGATCGGGTCCACCAGTTCGGAGTAGGCGTTGACGACTTCCCAGCCCCGCACGACCAGCTGGAACCGGTCGGCCACGGACGGGTCCTCGTCGTTGCGCCGGGCCAGCGGAGAGAGGTCGATCGGGTGTTTCACCAGGAACGTCGGGCGAACGAGGCGCGGGCGGCAGACCTTCTTGTACAGGAGGTCGATGATGGCGCCCCGGCCGACCTTCGCGAGGTCCTCCGGCGGAAGGCCGTGGCGCAGGGCTTCCGCACGGAGCGAGTCCGCGTCGGGGAAGTCGGCGATGCGGACCCCCGCCTCGCGCTCGATGAGTTCGGCCATGGGCACGCGGGGCCACTCCCCCGCCCAGTCGATGCCCGTCTCCGCGGACGCCGCCTCGAGCGAGCCGTAGACCCGCGTCAGCACGGTCTTCAGCAGCGTCTCGGTGAACTCCATGTTCTCTTCGTAGGACCAGTACGCCACGTAGTACTCCAGCATCGTGAAGTCCTGGAGGTGGGACGGGTCCATGCCCTCGTTGCGGAAGCACCTCGCGAACTCGTAGACCCGCTCGTAGCCCCCCACGATGAGGCGCTTCAGGTACGTCTCGGGGGCGATCCGGAGGTAGAGATCGATGTCGAGGGCGTTGTGGCGGGTGACGAACGGCCGGGCCAGCGCGCCGCTCGGCTTCGTCATGAGGACCGGGGTCTCCACCTCGGTGAACCCCCGCTCGTCGAGCACCCTGCGGATCTCGGTGACCACCCTCGTGCGCACCTCGAACCGGCGGCGCGTCTCGGGGTTCATCACGAGGTCGAGGTAGCGCTGCCGGTAGCAGATCTCCTGGTCCGAGATGCCGTGCCACTTCTCGGGGAGCGGCCGGAGCGCCTTGCCGAGGAACGTGAGCCCGTTCGCCTCGAGCGTGACCTCCCCGGTCTTCGTGACGATTATCCGTCCCGCCGCGCCGAGGAAGTCGCCGATGTCGACGAGCTTCCGGAGCACCTCGAACGCGCCCTCGCCGACGCCGTCCTTCCGGACCATGAGCTGGATGGTCCCGGAGGCGTCCTGGAGGTGGGCGAACGTGAGCTTGCCCATCAGGCGGATCAGCCGGATCCGCCCGGCGATCACCACCCCCTCGGTCCCCTGCGGCAGCGCGCGGGCCTCCGCGACGGAGTGCGTCCGGCGGAAACGGTCGGGCCACGGGTGCACCCCGGCCTCGCGCAGGGCGGCGATCTTGCGCTCGCGGAACTCCCTCTCGTCGCTCATCTCGGCCTCCGGATCGGGAAGCCGGGAAGTCTAGCAGCACGATGGGCCAACGCCAGCCATTCGGCTCCGGGATGCTCCCGCCGCCGGCCGCCGTCCCCCCGCCCTACGTCCCCGCGCCGGCGACCTCCCGGAGGCGCGCCCCGAGCGCGCGGTAGCAAACCTCGAGGTCGCGGGCCAGATCCCCGCCGCGGCCCCTCGCGGGGACGATCCGCAGCCCGGCTTCGATGGCGGCGGCGTGCTCGCCACGCTGGCTCAGCGCCTGCATGAGGCGCTCCCAGCAGCCGGCGGATCCGGCCATCCCCAGCGATTCGGAGAGGGCCTCGGCGAGGGCCCGCAGGAACCGGGGCTCGCCGGGCGAGAGCCGGCACGCGTGGTCGTACTTCTCCGCGGCCCGGCTCGCATCACCGGTCGCGCGGTAGAGATCGCCGACCTGGACGAGGACCCCCGCGGCGTCCGCCTCTTTCCCCTCCGCGAGAAGCACTTCCGCCAGTCCCTCCAGAGCCTCCGGACAGACGGGGCTCGCCCGGAGCATGCGCCGGTACAGCCGGTCCGCCGCCGGGAGGTCGCCCTGCGTCCGCGCCCGCCGCGCGAGCCCGGCGAGGACCTCCAGGGCCTCCCGCGCCTGCCCCGCTTCCACGAGCGTCTCCGCCAGCGACTCGCGCAGGTCTCCGTCGTCCGGGAACGCGGCCGCGGCCCGCGCGAGCACCTCGCGCCGCTCCGCGAGGCGGTCCGCCCCGGCGAGGGACGAGGCGGCGTCGGCGAAGATCCGTTTCGCCGTGTCGTCCGAGCCGCCCCGCGACAGGGACTCCGCGATGAGGAGCGTCACTTCCAGATCCCGCAGGCCTTGCGCCCGGAGGCGCCGCGCGAGGCCGAGCAGGTGGCGATCGGGCTTCCGCGCCCGGCGCCCGCACACTTCGGCCATGAGCGGGACCAGCAGGCGCGCCTCTTCCGCCGCCTCCGTCACCTGCCCCCCCCGGAGCAGGTGCTCCACGAGCCGCAGGCGCGCCCGCGGCGCCCGCGGCCTGAGCCCTGTCGCCCGGCGCAGCGCCTGCTCCGCTCCCGCGCGATCCCCCGTCTCCCCGCGCCGGCGTGCCAGCGACAACAGCGCGCCGGCCGCGGCGCGGGCGCGGCCCTGGCCGGCCAGCGCCTCCGCGTAGCGATCGAGGAGGCCGGCATCGTCCGGCCTCAGGACCATCGCCAGACCGAGCGCGACCGTCTCCTCGCGATGGTCGCCGGCCCGCCGGCTGAGGTCCGCCATCGCCAGCAGTTCCGCCACCTCCTCCTCCGCGCGCGAGAGCGCCCCCAGCGCGGTGACGAGGAGGCCGCGCCGCGGCAGGGAGTCCGGCGACAGCTCGACGGCGCGGCGTGCGGAACTCTCCGCCCCCGCGTAGTCGCCCTCCGCCAGGCAGTTCCGCGCGTGCTTCTCGTAGAAGTCCGCCGCCAGCGTGCCGTTCCCGGCCTCCGCGTGGACCTGGGCGAGGCGCAGGGTCACGTCGAACCCCTCCACGCCCAGTTCGCGCACCCGTTCGTAGATCCGGACCAGCTTCTCCGGCGGCAGCGCCCGCCGCTGGTTCTCCGCCAGCATGAGCAGCTCGAACGCGTTCTTCGGCCGGATCCACCCCTGCGTGCGCAGCTCGCACAGGAGTTCCAGGACCTCGAAGCGGTTCATGCGCATGTCCCGGATGATGTCGCGGATGTCCCGCTGGCCGTCCACGAGGCGCAGGATGTCCGTGAGGCCGCCGTCGGGGTCGCTCCCGGCGAGGATCTCCTCGGGATCCGCGGCCAGTTCGTAGATGTCGCGAAGCGAAGGGGTGATGCGGTTGAACTTCTCGATCTCGTCGACGATCCGCGAGACGTTCAGGAGGAGTTCCTGCACGTCCTGGTCTCCTCCGACGCGGGTGTACTCCGGCTTCAGCTGCTCGAGGACCCGCTCGACGGGTCCGCTGAAGAACTCGTACGAGTACTCCCTCCAGTAGAAGATCTCGAGGAGTTCCTCCGTCATCTGGTGCAGCACCGCCGCCGCCAGGTTCTCGCGGGAGACGAGCCCGCGGGCGAGCAGCTCCTCCCCCAGCGGCCGACGGAACTTCCCCGCGCGCTGCTCCTCGAGGACCCGCGCGAGGTCGGCCTGCTCGATGGCCCGCATGTTGAACAGCACGCGCCCGAGCCGGATCTTCGACCGGCGGGTGTACACGGCTTTCAGACGTCCCCGCGAGAAGTGCAGGAACTTCTCCCCCTGCCGGCTCATCACCTTCAGTACACCGACCTTCAGGCTCTGGGCCAGCGCCTGGAAGAGCAGCCCGAAGTCGAACACCCGCAGAGTGTCCGTGCCCTCGGCCATTGACCCCGGTGCGGTCATTTCGGAGATCCCCCTCGGGCCCCCGCGGGGCCCGGTACCGTATCGGCAGGCCATCGCTCTCGATTTGAGGGCAATCGTTCCCGCTCCGGGGGGCCCGGTGCGATAGACTCTCCGCCGTGAGTCAGAACGAGGGGCCCGTCGCCGTCTACACGCTCGGCCACGGAGACCGGGAGCTGCCGGAACTGCTGGCGTGCCTCCGGTCGTTCTCCGTGTCGATCGTGGCGGACGTCCGGTCGTGGCCGGTGTCCCGCCGGTATCCCTGGTTCCGCCGCGAGACCCTCGAGGCGGCCCTCGTCTCCGAGGGGATCACCTACCGGTTCCTCGGGCGGGATCTCGGGGGCCTCCGCGCGGACGGCTACGAGGCCCACACCCGCACCCCGGCCTTCCAGGACGGGCTCCGGCACCTCGCGGACCTCGTCCGCCAGGCCCCCACGGCGGTGCTCTGCGCGGAGCGCGACCCCGCGGAATGCCACCGGCGCCACATCGCGGCGGCCCTCGCCGCGGAGGGCTTCGCCGTGCTCCACATCGAGGGTCCCGGACGCCTCTACCCCGCACTCCCGTCCGGAGGGACCCAGGGCACGCTGTTTCCCCTCTGATCCCTCTGCCGCCGACCCCGCGAGCCGTCGGCGGGATCAGTTCCCGCGCCGGCCGATGGTCCCCTCCACGATGGCGACCACCGCCTGCACCTCGGCACGCGCGCGGGAGCGCAACTCGTCCGCCCGTCGCAGCCGCTCCTCGACCCACTCCCGATCGCGGATGTTCGGCGCGTTGATCCGGCAGTTGAGCCACGCCCCCTCGGCCGCCGCGTGAGCCATCAGGGCGCCCACCCCCGCGTCGGAGACCGAGGCCGCCATGCCCTCCTCGGCGACCGTCCGGCACAGGGCGAGGGCCTCCACCGCCCCTTCGAGGACCGTGAGCGGGACGAGCGTCGCCCCTTTCGTCGCCTCCTCCACCGCCGCATCCTTCGCCGCCTGCTCTTCCGGCGTCCCCTTCGGAAGGCGGAGGGCCGCCAGGAGGCGGTTGAACGCGCGCGTGTCCTCGTCGACGAGGAGGCAGAGGCGGTCCTTCACCGCCTGGCCGCGCTCGGCGAGGGCGAACATCTTCGCCTGCACCGCCGCGTGGGCCTTGTTCCGGCTCGTGAGGTTCGCCACCATCGTGGCGAGGCCCGCCGAGAGCGCGCCGGCGAGGGCGGCCACCGAGCCGCCACCGGGGGCCGGCGAGTCCGTGGACAGCTCGTTCAGGAACTCCCGCCCCGTGAGGCGCATGAGCGGTCCGGCGAGCGAGAGGCCGGCGCGGTACTCGAGGACCTTCTCCGTCGGGTCGAACGGCTTCACCTCGGACAGCCCCATGGACTGCACGGCCGTCCGCACGACTTCCTCCTCGGGCTGGCCGGGGGACGAGCCCTGGAGCCGGAGGTAGTACCGGCCCGCCTCGAGGACCGCCTGCCGGGGGATGAGCCCCACCAGTTCGGAGCCCGTGACGATGAGTCCGCGCTCCCGCGCGCGCTCTCGCGCCTCCTCCAGAGCGATGTGGGGAGGCGTCACGCGGGGGTTGGTGAGGTTCATCGAGATCTGGGCCCGCCCGAAGGCCTCGATGTACCAGCCGATGGCCCGCACGTCCTCCAGCGTCCCCGGCTCGCGCAGGGCCTCGCCCTTCTCGTCCCGCATCACCTGCCCGGCGGCGTCCCGCCTCGGACGGCCCTTGGTCCGCACGTCGAACGCCACCGCGTTCGCCTTCCGGTGGTTGCGGGTGTTCAGATTGACGTTGAAGGCGATGAGGAACTCCCGCGCGCCGATGACCGTGGCGCCCGCGCGCTCGTTCATCTCCGCCGGGCCGTAGTCCGGCTTCCACTCCGGCCGGGACAGCTTGTCGGGCAACGCCTCGTACTCTCCCGCCCGCAGATCGGCGAGGCTTCTCCGCTCGGGTCGCGTGGCGGCAGCCTCGTACAGGTACACGGGGATGCGCAGGCTCTCCCCCACCCGGCGCCCGACGCGGTGGGCCAGCGCCACGCACTCCTCCATCGTGACCCCCGCCACCGGTACGAACGGGCACACGTCGGTGGCGCCCTGCCGCGGGTGGGCGCCCCGGTGCGCCCGCATGTCGATGAGCTCGGCGGCCCGGCGGATGACCCGGAACGCCGCTTCCTCCACCGCCTCCGGCGGACCGATGAAGGTCACCACCGTGCGGTTCGTGTCCGCCCCGGGGTCCACGTCGAGGAGCGTCGCCCCCGGGACACCGGCGATCTCGGCCGTGATGCGGTCGATGACGGCCCGGTCCCGCCCCTCGCTGAAGTTCGGCACGCACTCGACGATCCGATCCATCGTGTCCTCCCGGCGGCCCGGGGCCGCCCATCCCTGACAGACTTCCATGCCCGGACGTCAACGCAAGGATTCCCCCGCCGGTCATGGTTGACGCCGCCCGGTCCGGTCGGGAAGATGGACGCCCACCAAGGAGGATTTCCATGGCCCATTCGGGACCCCACAAGGAGACCGGCGTCGTCAAGATCACCCTGCGCGGGCTGCCCGACCGGCCGGGCATGGCGGCGGGGATCTTCGGCCGCCTCGGCGAAGAAGGCATCAACGTCGAGCTCATCACCGCCAGCGCCATCGGCGGCGGGCGCAGCGACGTGTCCTTCATCGTCGCCCAGACCGAGATGCAGCGGGTGTCGTCGGCCACCGACCGCCTGAAGCGGGAGTTCGAGGCCGAGGAGGTCGTCGTCGACCCCAACGTCGCCGTCGTCTCGCTGCACATGGCCGACCTCGTGCAGACACCCGGGACCGCCGGGCGCATGTTCGCGTCCCTCTCCGGTCGCGGGATCAACATCGACATGATCTCCACCTCCATGGCCTCCATCACGTGCGTCATCCCCGAGAACCGGGCCGACGAGGCCGTGAGGGTGCTGGAGGAGGAGTTCGGGAAGCGCCGCTGAGCGGCCCGCCCCCCACCTGCGGTGGCCGGGCCGGCCTCGCCAACATCGGTCCCCGGGGTGTCCGCCAGCGTTTCGTGGCCGGCCTCGGGGTCCTCGCCGCGGGCCTCGCGGCGGCGACCGCGCTCGCCGCGGGCGCCGGCCCCCGCTGGCTGGCGATCGGCCTGCTGCCGCTGTTCTTCTTCGGCTTCCTCGCCCTGGGACAGGCCCGGGCGAAGACCTGAGTGGTGTTCGCCGCGCGCGGTACGCGCGCCCTCGACGGTCCGGAGGAGGCGATCCCCGACAGAACCGTCGCCCGCGCGCTGCGCGGGCGGGCGGCGCGGATCATCCTCCTGGCCGGGCTCGCCGCCGCCGTCGTGTCGTCCGCTCTGTTCCTGATGCGCACGTCCTGAGCGCCCGCGCGGGTATACTGCCTGCCACCATCCCCGGAGACGCCCGTGAACGCCCTTCGCCTGCCGTCCGGTCTGCTTGCCGTCCTGCTCTGCGCGGCCCTCGCCTTCCCGCTCACCGGGTTCCTCGATCCCGTCGAGGACGCGCTGCAGGACGTCGTCGATGCCCACCCCGGAGACGAGGCCGTGGCGAAGGCCGCGGGGAAGTGCCTCGCGGCGCTCGCGCTGCTGGCGGAGGGCACGCCCCTCACGACGGAGATGAAGGCCGCGGCCAAGGTCGCGAAGAGCATCGAGAAGTCGTTCCCCGCCGAGGCCGCGCTCCTCGCGGCGCTCGCCGACGCTGCCGCCGACTACCGCGACGGCGTCGGCGCCGCCCGCGACCGTCTCGCCGGCGCGATCGCCCTCCCCAACGTCACGGCGAAGACGAGAGCCGCCCTGCAGAAGACGCTCGGGAAGATCGACACGGCGCTCCTCGCGGCGGACGCCGCCGCGACCTCCGCGGGCCGGATCAAGGGGCTCGGGAAAGCCGCGAAGTACGTCCTGATCGCGCCGGGAGGCCCCGGGGAGAGCACCGCCACGTGGGTCGTCGACTCGCTCGCCGTGCCGCCCTCCACGGAGGGAGTCGACCTCGACGGCGATGGCACGCCGGACAACAACCTCGGGACGCTGCTCACGGCGATGGGCCTCGGGACGACGCTGTCCGACGCGCTCGCGTCCGGCGAACTCGTGCTCCTCATCCGGATGTGGTGGATCAACTCCTTCGCGAGCGACCCGCTCGTCGCCACGGGCATCGTGAACGGAGAGGACACCGACGGGAATCCCGCGGACAACTTCGGCGGTTCCGAGACGTTCCTCGTCGCGTCCGGCCTCGAGCCGGACGGGAACCCCACGGTGCGCACCGGCACGAGCCTCGCGGCGGGCCGCTACGAGGTCGCGCTCGACGCGTCCACTCTCGCCCTGCCGGGCATCGTCCTGCCTCCGGGCACGCTCATGCGGATCGCCGGCACCGCCTCCGCCGCCGCCAACGCCGGCGTCCTGGGGTTCCCCGTCCCCGCGTCCACCGTCACGGCCGCCATCGATGCCCTGGCCGCGACGCTGCCGCCCGAGCAGGCCCTGCTGCTCAACCTCCTGAAACTCTCGCTCCCGACCCTCACCGACCTCGACACGGACGGGGACGGGACGGCGGATGCCATCTCCGCGGCCCTCGAATTCACCTCGGTGCCCGCCACGATCTCCATCCCCTAGAGAATCGAATGGCCCCGCCGGAGCGTCGCTCCGGGCGGGGCCTCTCATGGTCGGGTGGTACCGGCGGTTGGGGTTGAACCAACGACCTAGGGCTTATGAGTCCATTGTATTGACCTTTTCGAGACCTTCCGATATACTCCCTCTGTCGCCGTTCTTTGCCGCTCTAACCCATGAGAATCAAGCCTTTCGCGGCTTCCAAGGCATCCTCAAACCGCGGCAGGCTTCGGCAACGTCACCGAGCCGTTAGACGTCTGAATGGTTGTCATTTCGGTTGTCACGGCGGAACAGGGGGGTATTCGGACATGGCGAAGCGGAAAGGGCAGTACAAGAGGTCGCCTCATCCGGGCGTGGTTCTGTACGAGCGGGCGCTCCCGAAGGGCGGAGCAGAGTGGTACGCGAAGTTCCGCGACTCGTGTGCGGGCCGACAGCGGTACATGAGCCTGCGGAGTTTCGACCTGGGCACCCCGGCCGCTCGCCGGGCATGGGCTATCGCGAAGGCGAAGAAGCTGGCGGCGGAGCGGGCGGCCTTCGCCGCAACGGGCCGGATCCGCACGGAGACGCCCATCGCTAAGGCCGTGGCGGACTACCGGAAACGCCGCGAAGCCGAGCTGAAGGAGACAACGCTCGCGACCTATCGGCACGGGTTGGATCTGTTCCTTGCGTGGGCCGCCGCCTCCGGGCCGGCGATCCTCGAGGATCTCGCGCGGACGCACCTGCCGGGCCTCCGGCACTTCATCCTCAACGCCCCGCGGCTCCGCGTCGCTCGACGATCGAAGCGCGGAGCCCGCACGGCCGGAGACGGCCAGCGGACCCCGATGACCGTCAACAAGGACCTGCGGGCGCTCAAGGTCATGCTGACGGAGTTCCGGCGGGCGGACCTGCTCCCCCACCTGGACAGCGACAGCATCGCGGACGGCCTCCGCGGGCTCCGCGTCACCGTCCCCGCTCCGACGTTCCTCCGTGCGGAGCAGCTCCGCAAGCTCCTCACCGCGGCGATCCGGCACGACGCCGCGCGGTTCGCCGAAACTCGCGAAGAACACCGCACGCGCCAGGCCATCGGCGCGACGCCACGCCATCGCCCCGTCGCTCCACTCGTGCTGGTCACGCTCCTGACGGGGATGCGCTTCAGCGAGGCCGCGGAGTTAACCTGGGAGGAAGTCGACCTCTCCGGCGACGGCGCGATCATCCTCGACGCGGAGCGCGTGAAAACTGGCCGCTCGCGCCGGATCGACCTCGCCATCTCGCCCTCCGTGAAGGTCCTCCTCGCGGCCCTGAAGCTGACGGCCGGCGCGGACCTTTACGTCTTCCGCGGGACGGCGCCCCTCACGACGAACGAGCGAAAGGCCGTGCTCGTGCGGCTCCGCGAGTTCGGAGCGCCGAGGTTCACCTTTCAGATGTTGCGCCGGACCTGTGGCACCTACCTGACCTGCGCCCCCTCGATCTACGGCTCCGCCTCAGCGTTCCTCTCGGCGAAGCGTCTTGGTCATGGCGTGCTCGTGGCTGAGAAACACTACGCCGGCGCGCTGACGGACATCTCTGCCACGGCGAAGACCCTCGAGGAGGCGATGGGCGTCACCGCGCTCGCCGCCCGGATCGCGGCGGCCGTCTCCCCCGCCGAGGAGGGCGACACGCTGGCGCGCAGAGCCAGCGGCACGGACTAGGGCTGCGCTGGCCCTCCCCTTGAGCGCCGCGTGACGCCGTGAACGCGGGCCACTTCGGCAACGACGAGGTAGCTGTGCGCCAAAGCCAAGTCACACTCCTCGCGGGGGAGGATCGTGTGGACCCCCTTCGAGAGCAGATCGTTGATCGCGTCGAGCCTGTCAACGAGGTACTTCAGCGTCGCCGTGCTGATGGCCCTCGTCTTCCCATCCGCTTCGACCGCATCGTCGAGGAAAGCGAGCAGGCGGTTCTTCCAGGACGCGGAATTCATGCTGTGCGCAGTCCCGTCTCGGTCCGCGTGAACTCCCGAGCGACTCGGGTAGACGCTCTCGGCGAGATGCTCCAACATCCCGCGGCAGGATGCCATCGCCTGCCGGCGCTCGGGCTCTCCGCCCTCCTCGGCCCTCCGGCAAGCTGCTTTGAGTTCCTCCGCCGCTTGTGGGCACTCTCGACGGAGGAACTCGACGGCGATGATGCGCAGTCGTTCCATCGCGGGGGCGAAGTCACCGCCGAGCAGTACCTCACTCTCCACGTTGACGAGGTACGAGTGGATCGCGGAGTACATGTCCCTTGCGATGCGGTTCGCCGGAGTCCCCTCCTCGGCTCGGGCCAGGTCCAAGAGGCTTCCAGTCGTGACCCTCTCCTCGCCCGGCTTCGCCCGGTGACCCTGCTCTAGGTACACCCGGCACGCTCCAACCTCCGCGAGGCGGAAGGTGGAGGGATAGCCACTCGCCTCGAGACTCAACCACCGAACGGCAGCGGTGTCGCGGACCAGTCCGGCAACATGCTTGGCCCGGTGGAGAATGCACTCTAGGTTGCCGGGAGCCCATGCGTCCATCTCCCTCAGCAAGCCCCGGCAGAGTTCATAGGCATCGCGCCACCGAAGTTCCTGCGTCCCGCTCTCCGGCCTCATCCTTCAACCTCCTCGTCTGAAGACCGCCGGATTCTATACGGCTCCGGGCACCGGGGCAACGCGGGGTGAGGAGTGTAACTTGCGCCCGTTGCGCAACTTGCGCCTGAGACGCAATCCCATTTTCGGGTTGACGCGGCGCGGTTGACGGCGTACTCTTTCCCCCGACGGGACCGGCCGACGCGGGAACGTCGGCGCGGCCCCTGACCCGGAGGGCGACTCGGCCGATACGGCGGCCGGAGTCGGCGCGCCCCGAGCTGCCCCTATCGTACAGGAGGCTTAGGATGGTTCTGACCGATGCTCAGGAGGCGGAACTGGTGAACGTGGTGACCGAGGGAGTCTCGGAGATCGAAGCGGAAACCTGGCGGGAACGGTGCGCCGGCCTGCTCGGGGCGGAGCCGGGCGGGAAGACCGCGGAGGCGTTCCGCGGGACGCTGCGCGACGGCGCGGTCTGGGGCGCGCTCACCGCCGCGAGGATGCTCGGTTCCACGAGGTAGGCTCTCGCTCCACGCGGGCGAGCCATCGCAGAAGCGCCGCTCGGGCCTTCGGGCTTGGGCGGCGCTTTCCGTTCTCCCAAAGCGCAACCGTGTCTTCGGACACGGCGAGTCCGGATCCCAACGCGCGCTGGCTCGCCCCCACCGCGAGCCGGGCGGCCCGCAAGCGCGCGCCGAATTCCTCTTCCACAGAAGGCGGCGCCGGCTCGAGGACGGTGGCCGGCGCGGAGGGCTCCTGAGTAGGTGGCAGGGTCGGGGCCGGTTCCGCGGCAGGCGCCGCGATCGGCGCGGGCTCCGGGTCCGGCGCCGGGGGCGTTGCGGGCTCCGTGGCGACTTCGGCCGGCGGCGTCTCGACGGTCGCGAGCCAGGCGCGAAGGGCGGCGCGGGTCCGGCCGTACCGTGGCCTGCTGAGGCCGTGAACATATGAGTACACGCACGCCCGGGTCACCCCCACCGCATCCGCGAGGCGAGCCACAGAAAGCCCCAGGCGCCGCGCGGCGGCAAGGACGTGTTCTCGGAGGCCCCCATCGTCGATTGTGAACCGATACGCCGGGAGGGAGACCGGTCGCCCCTCAACTGATCTTAACCACTCAGCCAGGGCGCCGCGGATGCGATGATGCCGCGGCAGCCGGCCGTGTCGTTCCACGTCGATGACGAGTCCGACCGTAGACCGCCAGATCCGCGCGAGGTCGACCTGTCGGAGTCCGGCCTTCCGCCGAGCCTCGCGGACGCGCTGGCCGAGAGTCCGCTCGGCCTCGCGGTCCACGACGACGGGCTCTGACGCGGCGACGGGGGCCTCCTCGTGAGCGGGCTCGGGGGCCGCCTCCTTCCTCGCGTCCGTGACTTCCTCAGCCTCCTCGCGCCCCTCCCGGGGCTCGCCGATCTCCGCCGGCATTCCCCCCTCGGGTGTCTCCTCTCCCGTCGCCTCGCGCTCGGCGGCCGCCCCCTCGCGGCGCTCGCCGAGGCTGGCCCGAGCACCAACGGCCGCGACGATGCTCTCCGTCAGATCCTCCGGCACGCCCGCGCGCTCGGCGAGGTCCGCGGGCTCCCCGCCGGACGCGAGGACGCCCCGGAGCAAGGCCGCGTCAACCGGATGGGCGGCGGAGAGGAACGTCTCGGCAGTGTCGTGTGCCTCGAACGCGGCGAGGTTGCGGTCCCGATCGCCGACGACAGCCTCGAATCCATCCCGATTGGGATGGTCCGGATTCGCCGGAGACCAGATATCGATCGGGCGCGCGAGGCCGAGGCGCCGCTCAACGATGATGCGCGCGGCCCGGGTCTTCGCGGTCGGGACAACCTCCGCCTCCTCGCACGCCGCGATCCGCCGGAGCTGCGCGAACACGGGAGGCGGGAGCGGAAGCTGCTCGCGGAGGAACGCGGCAGTTTCCCATTGACACGTGCGAGCGATGAACGTCTTTGGACTCGCGCCGCCCGCGAGGTTGAAGCGACGAACGGCCACAAGGAAGCGAACCGCGCACGCCGATTCGATGTCCTCGCTCTCGATCGTCTCGCGCGTCTTCCTGCCATTCAAAATGGACTTCACGACTTCGCGCACCAGCGGCCAGTACCGCGCCGACAAGACATCGCACGCGGCGCGGGCCGCGGGGTGAGGGCACCCTTCGCGGCAGGGCGGGTTGCGGTCATTCACCTTGTAGCAAGCCGCGCAGACGTTTCGGGCCTCCCACAGCGCCCGCTCCGCCTCCGGGATCGGTCGTGATGGCGGCCCCCTGAGTCCCGCCCGTGCGTTCCGCGGACCGTCCGGATGCTCCCGAAACGGTTTCCGCCGGCCCCTGGCCGGAGGGCTCGCGTTGCTGGTCGTGGTGGGCGGGAACGTGGGCATGCGTTGAGGGGTGGGCGGGTGCGGCGCGAGGGCCGGGCCAGGTCCTCGGGGTGCCGCGGGTCCCGCCCAACCGAACTTCGCCCGGGCCACGTTCGGACCACGAGGCGACGGCCTCGCGCGGCAACCCCCGGGCGGGCCGAGCTCCCGCAACCCGCCCGGAGCCGCACCCTGCGCGGGAGGCGGGAGGCCCTCATGGCCGACGAGCGGTTCAGGATTGTCTTCGAAGCGATCAACGAGGGCGACGCGGCCCTACGAAAACTGGAAGAGGGCTTCACCCGGATCGGGCGGCTTGATCCCTTCAAGCAGATCAACGACTCGCTGGACAAGGCCCTCCGCGGCGTCGAGCGGCTGACCGGCTCCGTCGCGGCGAGCTTCTCCTCTCTAACTCAAGCGTTGAACTCGCTGGCCTCCTCGCTGGCCACCGCGCAGTCGGCGATGGACAAGAGCGGACGCGCCGTCTCGACGATCGGCGAAGCGGCCCAGACGGCGAGCGGGCGGGTCTCCGGCCTGGCAGCGGTGCTTCAGCGGTTCGGCGACGGCCCCGCCCGGTTCCTCGGCCGCGTCGGAACTGAAATCCGGACAATGGAGGAGGGTATCGGCCGGGCAATCTCCGGCTCCCTCTCAGCTCTCGGTGGCGCGTTCTCCCGCATCGGCGGCGGCGGTCTGTCGGGCAACGTGTTCTCCGGGCTGCTGGAACGGATCCGGGACTCGCTGAACGGGATCATGTCGGCGGTCAATGCGGTGGTGGGCGGGATCCTGAAGGGGGCGCAGGCGATCGTCGGGGCGTGGGGGA
>JADHED010001848.1_pt1 | contig 16350 bp, 14 predicted proteins | sample 8952041 | NCBI WGS metagenome assembly JADHED01 (sample SAMN16124423, study PRJNA663239) | bioreactor sludge metagenome | isolation source: sludge (control) | place: India:Bengaluru | collected 2018-09-08
AGTAGGAATTTGAATACCGTAACGATTAGCGAGCTGGAGGATTGTTTCTCCTTCGAATCCTGTAACAATCTTACCGTTTAGAATTATATTTAATTTATTATCCATTTATTAAAAAACTTTTTGATTTTGAATTTAATAAACAACTATAGAGTCAAACTTACACTTAGAGTAACAATCACCGCACTGAATACATTTTTCCTGATGAATGAAGTGCACCTGTTTCTTTTCGCCCGTAATTGCTTCGGTCGGGCATCCACGCTTACAGACCATACATCCTGTACATTTATCGGGAATAATTTCATAAGTAAGAAGTTTCTTACAATAAAGAGCAGGACACTTCTTATTATTGATATGAGCTTCGTACTCATCACGGAAATACTTAATAGTTGTAAGAACCGGATTAGGCGCTGTTTGACCAAGTCCGCAAAGAGATGCGTCTTTAATCTGGTAAGCAAGTTCTTCAAGCTTTTCCAAATCGCCCTGACGTCCTTCGCCTTCTGTTATGCGAGTAAGAATTTCAAGCATACGTTTAGTACCGACTCGGCAGAATGTGCATTTACCGCAGGATTCTTTACAAGTGAATTCAAGAAAGAACCTTGCTACATCGACCATACAAGTTGTTTCATCCATGACAACCATACCGCCAGAGCCCATGATAGCGCCAGTAGCGTTTACTGAATCATAATCAACTATAGTATCAGAAAGATATTCGGGAATGCAGCCGCCTGACGGACCGCCAAGCTGAACAGCTTTGAACTTCTTATCCCCTATTATACCGCCACCGAGTTTGTAAATAATATCTTTAATTGTAATACCCATAGGTACTTCAACGAGTCCGCCGTTTTTAATCTTGCCTGTCAGAGCAAAGACCTTTGTCCCTTTACTTTTTTCGGTGCCGTAAGCAGCGTAGGCATCAGCTCCGTTTATAATTATCCAAGGTATATTTGCATACGTTTCGACGTTATTAATGTTAGTTGGTTTCTTCCATAAACCTGAAACTGCGGGGAAAGGAGGGCGTTTACGAGGCATACCCCGCTCGCCTTCGACGGATGCAATTAATGCAGTCTCTTCACCGCATACGAATGCACCCGCACCTTCTTTAATGTAGATATCGAAATTAAAATCTTCGAGACCGAGTATATTCTTTCCGAGATAACCTTTTGTGCGAGCCTGTTCTATTGCAATATTAAGACGTTTGATTGCAAGAGGATATTCTGCACGACAATAAATAACGCCGTCGCTTGCTCCGATAGCATAAGCACCAATTATCATACCTTCGAGAACAGAATGCGGGTCACCTTCGAGGACAGACCGATCCATGAAAGCGCCGGGGTCCCCTTCGTCAGCATTACAGATTATATACTTTTCTTTAGACTGGCTGTTGTTTGCAAACTTCCATTTCAACCCTGTTGGGAAACCTCCGCCTCCCCTACCACGAAGACCTGAATCAAGAACGGTTTTAATAACATCCTGAGAGTTGAGTTTTTCGTTCACAATCTTTTTAACGGCTTCATAACCTCCGCGAACCTCATACTCTTCAATGCTTTCAGGGTCAATATTACCGCAGTTACGCAGAGCAATCTTTACCTGACCGTCAAAATACTCATTAAATCCTGTTTCGATAACATCGGACTTCACAAGATATTCCTTTACAGGAGTAAAATTGACAAGGTGTTTTTCAATTATTTCATCGGCTTTTTTAACATCCACTTCACCGTAGAGATAACTACCTGAATCGTCAATTATTTCGACGAGCGGTTCTTTAAAACACATGCCGATACAGCTTGTTTTCTTAAGGTTAAAATCGAGATTATCAGCTTCACGAATTCTAAGAAGTTCATCATAGACCTTTCCTGCCCCTGCTGCAAGTCCGCAGCTACCAAGACCGACTATTATTTGTGTTTGAGACATATAGTTAAAATTTTCTTTTCAATCGTTAGTTATTTGAAATTTGCTGTTTTGCAGCGAGAGTTTCCTTTCGCTTAATTTCCTTTATTACATCTACGGCTTTCTTACCGCTGAGCTTACCGTAAGTTTCATCGCTAATCATCATAACAGGAGCGAGAGAGCAGCAGCCGAGGCAAGCGACAGTTTCGAGTGTGAAAATACCATCTTCAGTAGTTTCGCCGTCTTTAACATTAAGGAAATTCTGGACATCTTCAGTAACCTTTTTAACATTCTGAACATGGCAAGCCGTACCATGACACATCTTCATTATGTATTTTCCAGCAGGCTGAAGTCTGAACTGTGCATAGAAAGTAACGACACCATACATATCGCTGACTTTCAGACCTGTTTCCTTTGAGATGTAAAGGAAAGCTTCTTTAGGGATATAACCGAAAATATTCTGCGTTCCCTGAAGCAGCGGAATAAGGTTACCCTTTTTATGTCTGTATTTGTTGATTAAAGTGTCGAGAAGTGTTAGGTCGACAGGCTTTTTAGTTACTGGCTTAACCTCTTTTTTATTGATACGTAAGACTCTCATAAGAAAATAAAATTAATATAATAGAATAAAACAATGGACTACCATTCAAGGCTTTCATCGAGCTTGATATTGTTAATATCTTCTTCGCTAAGTCCGTGCCACCTACATCCTTTTTTAGAGCAGATGAAAAAGTCAATCAGTTTAGAGCGTGCACTTATGGAAACACCGCAAACAGGCGACCCGCAGGAATCGCATTGCTTATCCTCGACCATTAGAGTATGGTCGCAGTGAAAGCATCGCAAATCGCCGACGGGTTTACCTTCAGTAAGGAACAAGGTTGATTTAGCAGAAAATACATTCAAATACGGACTGAGCAAAATATCACCGGATTCATTTTTATCATTTACGAGTTTTAACTTAAGCATTTCTGCCTCAATCAGACTCTTCCTGCAATGAGGACAATATGCCTGCAGGAAAGTACCTGCTTCGATAATTTCCAAGTCTTCATCCACATGGACATGGGTATGAATTTCACCGGGTTTTCTTTCGGGCAGTGAACTTTCGAAACCGTAAACCTGATGGAATTTTCTTAGAGCATTATTGAGGTCTTCAATTTCTACGGTATGATTCTGGCAGCCCGAGCGAGTACAAAAGCTAACCTTCCCACCGATATCAAGAACGAGTGAAGCCATAGGAGCATTACAAAGTTTACAAGAAGAAGACGATTTAATATCCTTGCCGCAGTGCGGACAAGAGAAGACAGCAATGCTACCGACGGGATTTTCTAAAACGGAAGAATAATTAAAACTTCCGTAGATAGAGCTGAGGTTTATTTTTCCTTTTGTGCCGGTAATTTCGATTTGTAAAGCAATACTTGCTTCATTATCGACGAGGACTTCAGAATCCATCAAAGACTTACTGCAATGAGGACACTTAAGACTCAGGGAAAGAGTATTATACATAAAACTGTATATTTAAATTTTAGAAAATGACACATCAATTAAGGGAAAGTCATTCTTAAATTAGTTAATAATTCTATTCAATATAATTAGAAAATAGAAATATGAAAACGCAAAACACATTTGATGAAAGTTAAAATAATTTGCTTACAAGATTTTAAAAAAGCTAATAGAGGATTCAATTTACGTATTGTGAGCGGATTAGCAGGAGTGAAAGGAAGTACAATTTGAGACTAATTAACAGTATACGAATACGCAAGGAAGACTGGATTAGGACCATATATACCCTAAGTAAGACCTAATTAAAATAGAGTTAAAGTGTGTTTATAGTGGAATTTAAATGGATTTGAAGTGAAGGTAGGGAAATTTGACAAATATAAGTTTATTTTGTATGAAATAACAAAATAAGCATCTTTGTGCTGTATTTCATTGTTACAACATAAATATAATAAATCGAGTTCCATAAATCAATAGATAAATAATATTTTTTGTAAATATATTGATAGAAAGTGATTTTGGGTGAAAAATACATAATGAAACAAAAAATAAAGGGATAAGCGTGCTTGATTTTTGAACAAAAAGAAGAATAATTTGGTTATAGATATAATGCTTCTTTAATTGATAAAACAGCAAAATACAATGCCTTAAAGAAGCTTTTCGGATATAACAGAAAATAACACAATTATATCGATTCGGATAATACCCGATTTATTTGAATGGATTTCCAATAAATCCGAATTGGCATCTATGCTTAATTAAAAATATTTTAAACCAAATAATGGCTGAGGAATAAATAAATTTATAAAGTATGAAGAAGAAAATTGAAGTAGTAGAGAATCCAAGAATTCGCAAGCTTTTGAGACCGGTAATCAGGTTCTTTGAGTTAGAGCAGGCGAGCGGTTTATTATTAATCGCCGTTGCAATAGCGGCTATTGTATGGGCGAACAGTCCTTTCGCTTCATCATATTTCAGCATCTGGACAAGCAAGGTTAGTTTCGGATTTGGTGATTTTAAGATTGAAAAAGATTTTTTACACTGGATAAACGATGGGTTAATGGCTGTGTTTTTCTTCGTTGTAGGACTTGAGATAAAGCGGGAACTTCTTATAGGAGAACTTTCGAGCGTGAAGAATGCCGTACTACCGGCTGTTGCCGCACTGGGGGGGATGATATTTCCTGCAATTATATATTTCTCGATGAACGGCGAAGGTGAAGCAGCGAAAGGCTGGGGCATTCCAATGGCGACTGACATTGCCTTTGCAATCGGTATACTATCAATTCTCGGCAACCGAGTACCATTTGCGCTGAAGATATTTCTAACAGCAGTAGCAATAATTGATGATCTTGGTGCCGTAATAGTAATTGCAGTTTTTTATTCAACTAATATTTCGTTGATGATGCTTGGTGCTGCGGGTATAGTACTAATTATTTTAGTACTTTTAAATTATCTGCAAATAAAGTCACCTCTTGTGTATATAGTATTTGGTATAGTACTTTGGTTTTTATTTCTGAAGAGCGGTGTGCATGCAACAATTGCAGGAGTAGTGCTGGCATTTACGATACCGACAAAGACGCGCATGAACGGCAAGAAGTTTTTTGATGAAACAAGCGATGCGCTGGAAGAGATGAAAGAAAGGGATCTTGTGAAGGATGAGAACAGGATTTCGGTTTCAGTGAACGAAGTACTTTACACAATAGAAGAGAATTGCGAAAAGGCAACAGCCCCTGCACACAGGCTTGAGCATAAACTTCATCCTTACGTAGCATTTTTCATCATGCCAGTATTTGCGCTTGCAAATGCGGGAGTAGCACTTGGCGGGGTGAGCGGGGGTGTGATAAACGGAGTAACGTTAGGGATAATTGCCGGTTTATTTATAGGTAAAGTACTTGGTGTGGGATTATTTTCAATGGCAGCCGTGAAGCTTGGATTCGGAGTATTACCGACGGGTTCGAGTATAAGACAGATTATCGGAGCGGGATTTTTAGCAGGTATTGGTTTTACGATGAGTTTGTTTATAGGTTCGCTTGCATTCAACAGTCAGGAACTGATTGATTTTGCAAAGATAGGAATAATAACCGGTTCTTTATTGTCGGGTATTGTAGGATACATGATATTAAAAAAGGGTTAATACAGAACCTTAATTTCAAAGATTGAGATTGTTTTTGCATATAATCAAATAATACAAGAAGTTATTTTTGTGTTCGAAAAATGAATTTGTATAATATAAATTAAATTATTGACAGGAATAAAAATGATTAGTTTCAGAAAGTTTACGAAAGACAATTATCAGAAAATTGTAAATTTTGAGAATATCAATCCGTTTGATATACTCGGACCGCATTACAACAGCGAGAAGAAAGAATTCTTTGTAAACTGCTATTTCCCGAATGCAGAAGAAGTAAGAATAATACCAGCGATACAGACGAGGAAAGAACAAGTTATGAAGCGTGTAGAAGGGTCGGATTTATTTCAGGCAAGTTTCAGGAATGTAGGAGAAGAATTTGGATATAAATTCAGCGTGAAATATTCGGAAGGATATCCAATCGAAATGGAAGACCCATACAGTTTTCATACAGATATAACGGATTTTGACCTGTACTTACTTGGCACAGGAAGTCTTCATAAGAGTTATGAAAATTTCGGTGCAAGGGTTAAAGAAAAAAGAGGTGTGAGAGGTGTTGAGTTTGTTGTATGGGCACCGAGTGTACAAGCGGTATGCGTAACAGGAAATTTTAATCAATGGGGTATAGGGAATTTCCCAATGCACAACGTAAACGGCTCGGGAGTCTGGGCGCTGTTTATACCGGGTATTGATGAAGGAGAAGTTTATAAGTACGGATTAAAGCCCTGGGAGGGTGATGTGTTTTTTAAAAGCGACCCTTATGCTTTTCAGATGGAGGTGAGACCGAAAACAGGTTCGATAGTCTGCAATATAGAAGGTTTCGAATGGAACGACGAAGAATGGATGCAGAAGAGAGAAGGGTTTGATTTTCAAAAGGAAGCGATATCAATATACGAATTACATCCCGGTAGTTTTAAAAGAAATGAAGAAGGGGGATTTTTAAACTATAAAGATCTTGCAATAGAAGTTGTGAATTATGTAAAAGAAATGGGTTATACACACGTAGAGCTAATGCCAGTGATGGAGCATCCGCTTGATCAGTCGTGGGGATATCAGGTAATAAACTATTTTGCACCGACGAGCAGGTTCGGCACAGCAAAGGACTTTATGTGGTTTGTTGATTACTGTCATAGTTCAGGAATAGGAGTACTGCTTGACTGGGTACCAGCACATTTCCCGAGTGATGAGCACGGACTTGCGAGTTTTGACGGTTCGCAGCTTTATGCTTACAAAAGCTGGAAGAAGGGTTACCACATGGACTGGGGAACTTTTGTGTTTGATTACGGAAGGAATGAAGTTAGAAATTTCCTGATATCGAATGCAATATACTGGTTAGACAAGTATCACATAGACGGACTGCGTGTAGATGCAGTAGCTTCGATGCTATATCTTGATTATTCAAGAAAAGAAGGAGAATGGGAACCGAATATTTACGGTGGAAGGGAAAATCTTGAAGCGATAGAATTCATAAAAGAGCTTAACGTAAAAGTACACGAATACTTTAAGGGGGTACTGATGATAGCTGAGGAAAGCACTGCTTTTCCGGGAGTGACGCTACCTGTTTACTTAGGCGGGCTGGGGTTTGACATGAAATGGAACATGGGATGGATGAACGATATACTTAAATATTTTTCAAATGACCCAGTACACAGGAAATATCATCACAATCTGATTACATTTTCGATGTGGTATGCATTCAGCGAGAATTTTATACTGCCAATATCGCACGATGAGGTTGTGCATGGAAAGAGAGCTCTGTTTGAGAAAATGCCGGGAGATGCATGGCAGAAGTTTGCGAACTTAAGACTCTTTTTTGCATTTATGTTCGGACATCCGGGAAAGAAGCTAAACTTCATGGGAAATGATATTGCAATGTATAATGAATGGAATTGCGACGGCAGCGTTGACTGGTATCTTGCAGACTTTGACATGCATAAAAAGGTCAATCTATTAGTAAGAGACCTGAATACTTTATACACAAGTTACAGAGCTTTGAGCGATGTAGATTTTAAGAACGAAGGATTTGAATGGCTTGATTTTTCAGACTGGGAAAACTCAGTAATTGCTTTTATGAGAAAATCGAGAGACGGAAAACAGTTTGCAATGTTCACTTTTAATTTCACACCTGTTGTGAGAGAGAATTATATAATAGGTGTACCTTTTGAAGGATACTACAGAGAAATACTTAACACAGATGCGTTAGAATACGGAGGCAGCGGAGTTGGTAACGGCGGAGGAGTACACACATCGAAAGAGAGAAGATTCAGCTGGGAAAACTCAGTGAGAATAAACCTGCCGCCACTTGGAGCTAATGTATTTGTGTACGAAAGGGACTAAGGAATGAAATTACACTTATGCATACACGGACACTTTTACCAGCCTCCGAGAGAAAATCCATGGACGAACATAATAGAGCAGCAGCCATCGGCAGCTCCTTTTCACGACTGGAATGAAAGGATATTTCAGGAATGCTATAAACCGAATTCGGAGGCTGTGATAACAGACGAAACCGGAAAAGTTTTAAGAAGAGTAAATAATTACGAATATCTTAACTTTAATTTCGGACCTACACTGCTTAGCTGGATTGAAGAAGAGCACAAGAATACATACAACAAGATAATCGAAGCTGACAAGAAGAGCGCAGTTGAACACAACGGACACGGTAATGCGATAGCACAGGTTTACAATCATATAATACTACCTCTTGCAAACAAAAGAGACAAGATAACGCAGGTAAGATGGGGTGTAAAGGATTTTGAATACAGGTTCGGCAGAAAGCCAGAAGGGATTTGGCTTTCGGAGACTGCGTGCAACAATGCAACAATGGAAGTACTTATTGAAGAAGGGATAAGGTTTACAATACTTGATCCGTCTCAGGCAGAAAAGATAAGGAAGATAGGAACGTCAAACTGGGAAGAAGTAATCGGGGGGAGAATCAACACAAAGATTCCATATAGGTTTTTTTCGGGGAAACAATCCGGGTACATAGATATATTTTTCTATGACGGGGCGCTTTCCAAAGGTCTTGCGTTTGATGATGTAGTGTACGATTCGAAAAGATTAATGGAAAAAATAGATTCAGCAAAGATAAGCAATTTTAAAGAAGACCAGCTTATATCAATGGCAGTTGACGGGGAGACATTCGGACATCACAAACATTTTACAGAGAGACGATAGCTTTTTTGCTCTCCGAGTATGCTGAAGCAAACGGATACAAAGTAGTAAACTACGGAGAATATCTATCGCTGCATGAGCCAGAGTACGAGGTGACCTTAAATGAAGGAAACAGAGGCGAGGGAACTTCATGGAGCTGCATACACGGTGTTGCGAGATGGAAGAAGAACTGCGGGTGCCATACAGGCGGTCATGACGGCTGGAATCAAAGATGGAGAAGGCATTTAAGGAATGCATTCAACCAACTTAACGGCAAACTTGGGATATTGTTTGAATTAGAAGGAAAGAAATATTTCAAGAATGTCTGGAATGCACGAAACGATTATATTGATATAATATTAAAAGGGGACAGAAAAGGATTTTTTGCAGAGCATGCAATTAAGAAATTAAGCAAAGCTGATACAGAGAAAGCGATAGAACTGCTTGAGATGCAAAGATATTCAATGCTTATGTTTACGAGCTGCGGATGGTTTTTTTCAGAGATTTCCGGCATAGAATCGGTTAAAGTTCTGGAATATGCAAAACGGGCAATGGAGCTTGGAGAGCGGATTTCGGGAATTTCTTTACACGATGAATTTCTCGATGAGTTAGAGAAAGCTAAGAGCAACATAGCTGAATACAAGAATGGTAAAGAGATATATTTGAATTTAGGAATGGACAATAATGATAGATTATAGTTTTTTAAAAGAAAGCAAGACTGCTGATAAATGGGAAAAAATTGGTTTTAGAAAAAGAGCAGGTGCTGCGGTTCCATTATTTTCTATAAAGTCTAAGAAAAGCGTAGGCATCGGCGAGATACCCGATATAAAACTAATAGTGCAATGGTGCAATAAAACTGGCATTACAATACTTCAGCTATTACCGCTGAATGATACCGGTTACGACTTTGCGCCTTACAATTGTGTTTCCTCGTTTGCTATAGATCCGATGTACATATCATTACAATCACTAAAGGAAGTTAACTTATCACCATTCAAAAAAGATATAAGAGAGCTCAGGCAAAAATTCAGCAATGCAAATAACAAGGTTGATTACGCAATAAAGCAGAGCAAGATAGAGCTTTTATGGAGAATATATAAACGTTCATACACGAAGGGAATAAGGAGGTTTGATAAATATACAGAAGAAAACAAGTACTGGATTGAAGATTATGCGATATATAAAGTACTTAAACACATAAACGGAAACAATACATGGGAAAGCTGGGATGAGCCTTACAGGTTAAGGGAGGCAGACCGCATAAAAGAATTTGAGAAAGAAAACTTTGATAAGATACATTTTCATTACTGGGTACAATGGCAGCTATATGAGCAGTTGAAGAGTGCTAAGAAATACGCTGCTGAAAAAGGCGTGTTGATAATGGGAGATATACCATTTCTGGTAAGCCGCGACAGCTGCGATGTATGGTCAAGAAAGAATTACTTTGAGCTTAGTTTACAATCAGGAGCCCCTCCTGATATGTATTTTGCAAACGGACAAAAATGGGGTATGCCTCCTTATAACAGGACAGCATTGGAGAGTGACGGTCATAAATATTTCACAGACAGGCTAAAGTATGCAGAGAACTTTTATGACATGTACAGGATTGACCATTTCGTAGGGTTTTTCAGAGTATGGACGATAGACAGAATGCAGCCTGAAGAAACCGGAGGATTGAACGGTAAATTTTCTCCGGAGGATGTAAACGTATGGGAAGAGACCGGAAAAAAGATTCTTGATGCAATTGTTTTTAAATCAAGACTCCTTCCGTGTGCTGAAGACCTTGGAACGGTACCTGAATGTTCTGCACGTGTTCTTTGGGAATACGGAATACCCGGAATGGATGTGCAAAGATGGATGAAAGATGCGTATGATTTCATACCGAGGGAAAAATTCCGCTGGCTGACGGCTGCTACTGTTTCGACACACGATTCATCTTCGTTGATAGAATGGTGGAACGAAGAAGCCGGGACTGTTGACGGATTATTATTTGAGAGACTTCTAAGGAATAAAGGTTTTGACACTGAGCAAATTAATGACGATAAAGCCAAGTTGTTCGACCTTGAGAACTCTCATTATAACAGGTTGTACTGGAAACAAGAAATTGATACAAGAGAGATATTTTTAGGAATTTTAGGATTGAATAAAGAAACCAACTGGGATTTAGTGATACTTTACGATGAGAGTTATGGAGAGAAAGAAAAATTTGTTAAAAGAGTATTCAGCAGTCATGAAGAAATGGATTTATTCAGAGAAAACGGTAAAGTAACAACGGATTTCATAAGGAAAATACTTAATTTCGTTTGCGGGACAGATTCAATATTCTGCATTCATTTATTGCAGGAGTACTTATCCCTCGATGATAATTTTTTAAGAATAACAGAAGAAAGGTCATTCAGGATTAACTTTCCGGGTGTTGTAAATGACGAGAACTGGACAGCGGTGCTACCTTTTAATCTTGAGAAAATATGTAGATTAAATATTAATAAAGAGATATACGAAATGAACTCTAAATACGGCAGAGTTTAATTGGATGAAAGAATAAATATTGAGGAATACAATTATGACTTACCCGAAGACAGGATAGCTCAGAAACCTTTGCCTGAAAGGGCTTCTTCAAAACTTTTATTCTATAACAAAGGAAATATAGCCGAAAAAGTGTTCAGGGAAATTAATGAATGCCTGCCAAATAATTCCTTCCTGATATTCAACAATACAAAAGTAATAAATGCGAGAATTTTCTTTAAAAAAGCTACAGGTGCAAAAATAGAAATATTTTGTTTAGAGCCGATTGGAATCGGAATTGAGAAAGCTTTTGAAAGCAGGGATGAATCAGAATGGAACTGCTTAGTAGGAAATGCAAGCAAATGGAGGGATGAAATACTCGTAAAAGATTTCACTATTGATAGCAGAGCAGTGAAACTATATGCAGAAAAGACAGGAAAAAATACAGATGGATTCAGTATTAAGTTCAAATGGGAGGGAGGTTACAGTTTTTCAGAAGTTTTGAGCAATGCAGGAACCACTCCCCTACCGCCATACATTAAGAGAAAAACGGAAATATCGGACGGAGAAAGATACCAAACAGTTTTTGCGGAAACAGAGGGCTCGGTAGCTGCTCCTACAGCAGGGCTACACTTCACAGAAGACGTATTAAACGGATTGAAAGGAAAAAATATCTGTTATGATTTTATAACGTTGAATGTAGGTGCAGGAACTTTCAAACCGATGAAAACCCACGATGTGTATGAACACAGAATGCACAAAGAAGTATTCACTGTAAGAAAGAGTTTTCTTGAAACCCTGCTTAAAAACATGCATAAAAAGAAAATCGCAATCGGGACAACGAGCGTAAGAACGCTTGAAAGTTTGTACTGGCTTGGTGTTTTTGCTGAAAAGGATAAACTTGATATTGAGCAATGGGAAGTGTATGATTTTATGAATAAGGATTTACCGGAACCTGAACAAGCGATTATAAATCTAATATCAAGTCTTGAAAAAAGAGGAACTGATGCATTAGAAGGAAGAACGAACCTCATGATAGTACCTGGATATAAGTTCAAACTCGTTGATATACTTGTGACTAATTTTCATTTACCTTCTTCGACATTACTTTTACTTGTTTCGGCGTTTACGGGACCGGATTGGGAAAAGATATACGAATATGCTTTAAAAAATGATTTTAGATTTTTAAGTTACGGAGATTCGTCAATAATAATACCGAAGGTTTAATAATGAAAGCAATTAATAAACTGCAATACTCAATACTTCCAACTCCCCTGCATAAGCTTGAAAATCTTTCTAAAAGATTTAAGACAAACATATACTGCAAAAGGGATGACCTTACAGGGTTTGCTTTCGGAGGAAACAAGACGAGAAAACTTGATTACCTGATTTATGAGGCAATACAAAACGGGGCTAATACAATAATTGCAGTGGGTGCTTATCAGTCGAATTTTTGCAGAATAGCAGCGGCATACGGAGCAGCGACGGGACTTGAGGTTAGGCTTGTATTAGGAGGAGTAAAACCAGAAAGGGCAACGGGGAATTTACTGCTCGACAATCTTTTCGGAGCTCAGATACACGATGTAGAATCTTATGAATGGGATGATTGGGAAAAAGAAGCAGATATCCTAACGAAGAAGCTTGAGCGCTCAGGAAAGAAAGTTTATAAAATGCCTATAGGAGGTTCAACAAGCACCGGAGCAGCAGGCTATGTAGACTGTATGAGAGAAATAAAAGAATTTTCAGATAAAGAGAATATATATTTTAAGTATATATTTCATGCGACGGGTTCAGCCGGAACTCAGACGGGATTGGTTTTAGGAAAAAGTGGGTTATGATACAACGATAAACGGTATAGCCATTACAAAAAATGCGAAACAAATTGCGGCTGAAGTAGAGGCATTATGCGCTGAGACAGGGAGGAAGATTGAAACGGGATACAGAAAGGAAGATATCGTGGTTGATGATGCATACATAGGGGATTATTACGGTGCAGAGACGAAAGGAGCAAATGAAGCTATATCAATATTTGCAAAGGATGAGGGAATACTCCTTGACAGAGTTTATTCTGGTAAGGCTGCTGCAGGAATGATTGATTATATAAGAAAAGGGAAAATTCAAAGCAGGGAGAATCTGCTTTTTATACATACGGGCGGCAATATACAGTTATTCAAATGAGTTATACATAAAAATACATTGAAAGATAGATTTTATTGATATATTTTATTTAATAAATAAAGTAATTATATTACTGAATGGATATAGTATTTAATCAAAAACCATCACCCGAGGAATATCCGGGTCATTATACGCATTATGTTGACCTTGTTCCAGAAGGCCATATACTTGAGACCTTTGAGAAACAATCGGCGATAACGCACGAGTTTTTATCGAACATACCTGAAGAACTTGGCGACCACACATACGCATTCGGCAAATGGACAATAAAGGATATTGTGGGGCATCTATCTGACACAGAAAGGATATTCAGTTCAAGAGCACTAAGGATAGCCAGAGGAGACACTCAGCCTTTACCAGGTTTTGAGCAGGATGATTACGTTAAGAATGCAAACTTTTTCAACAGAACATTGAAAGATATTGTTGATGAAAGGCTTTTTCTTCGTGCTGCAAATATTAATCTTTTCAGAAGTTTTGATAAACTGACAATGATGGAAAAGGGAGTGGCTAACGACAATGAAATAACAGTAAGAGCAATAATATACTTACTGACAGGACACGAAATATATCACATCAATTTTTTAAAAGAGAATTATCTTTAGTTTACAACGGTAAGCAAGTAAAAATTTAAAGGGGAAAAAATGCCAAACATTTCAAAGGCTTTATTACTGGGGATAGTAATTACCGCAATTATGCTGACGGTTTATTCGTGCAGCAAGAAAAAACAAACCGAGAATATAGTTCAGGACAAACAGGAAATAGACTTAAGGAGACCTGTAAGGGACAGTACGGATATTTACGGGAAAGGATATTTTGATTATAGAGACACTATAGAAAGTTATCATATGGGATACTCTATTCCCCGAGACAGTGCTTACAAGGTGCAGAATCTGAAAGCTTTTGAAGATTTAAACCTGCTTATTGCAGCTGACAGTATGAATCCGGGACCGTACCTTGACAGAGCAAACCATCTACAGAATATACACAAATACAGAGAAGCAATTAAAGATTATGACAGGTATATTCAACTTAATCCTTACAACCACTCTGCTTACCAGAACAGAGGAACAGCACATGAGAGATTGAAGCAATACAACAGAGCGATATGGGATTACCAGATGGTTTTGTTTCTTAAACCTGACGATACAATAGCAAATTTTAACAAGGGTGTAGTTTACGATGTTTTGAACGAGACCTGGCAGGCTATTAAGGAATATGATACTGTAATTGTAAAAGACCCGAAGCTCGCTAAAGCATATTACAACAGAGGAGCTGCTTTTGAAAGAGTTGAAAAATATGACGAAGCAATAGAAGATTTCATAAAGGCAACACAATTGAATCCGCAGTACAAAGAAGAACTTGATAAAAAGATTGATTACCTGAATTATACTTATAGATAGGTATTACTTAAAATCAAGTCCCCATTTACCTGTGGTTTTGATGTTGATAGTATAAGCATCAGTTTCGGGAACTTCTACTTCCATTTTCCCCTGATAATCGCCTTTTGTCTGTGCGAGTACTTTTAGGAGCCTCCCGTCAGAGTATTTCACATCAACATAAAAGTCACTGCGTCCTTCATGATAGAACTCAAACATTGAACTGCCTCTGTTTAGGCTAATTATGTTAGTCATATCTCCCGTGCCAGTATAAGCAAACCTATATTGATATCCCTTTCCAAGCTCGATTTCATTAGCGGAATCACCTGATAAGAATTCGAGTATATTATTATTAATAAGCCAGTAAACGAGTGCCATAAGTCCCAATACAAAAAGGAGACTAATGAATAATCTGAAATTTGATTTTCTTGCCATACTTCAAATAAATTAAATAAAATCTAAACAACAAGCCTGAATAGAATTAAATAAATAAGATTTAAATTAAGCCACCACCAAGCATGAGCCTGAATGCACCAACAAACAATGCAATACCGCATAGAATCATACCCGTGATAGCCGGTCCTTTTGAGTTATCGCTTGTAGCAGCCCCAATAATACTGATAACAAGACCGAGTAAGGCTAATGGAATGTTGAACCAGTTAAACCAACCCAGAAAAGGTATTAAGCCTATAAAAAAGCCAATGATTGAAAAAACACCAATAATTAAACCTGCTATTCCCATTTTAATACAGTTTGATTAAGTGTTAAAATATAATATTTATAATATTAAAACAATAGCTTTGTTAATCATTTGTTTTGAAAAATCCGAGACCCTTCAGAACGTTAGAATAATAGATTCCCACAGCAGCGAAAAGAATCATAAAGGGTACAAGCGGAGCAGAGTACCGCAGTGAAGAAAAGACGAGCATGTGAAGAGCGGAGTAAATAATCAAGAAGAAAAATGTAATCTGTGAAAAGTTATCTTTCTTTTTCAGAGCAAACCAATAAAATCCGATAATCATAAACACAGTCAGTATGAGTTTATAAACAGCGGCAACGATTGTTCCTTTTCCGGGTATCGGGCGTATATAGTAAGGCATATGAAACCAGAACCTCGAAAGCTGAATGAACATAACCTCAATCGATTCAAACGGTCGATTGATGAAATTATCAATGAGCTGCTTTTTACCGAGAGCTGAAAAAGCAGAGTCCATTTGAAATTCGTTCCAGCCTTGTTCGAGTTCCAGTTTATAAACTTTTCCGACGGGATGGTCGGGGAAGATGTCATATTCAGGGTCTTTTGGTTCATCACCTTTTAGGGGCAGATAGGTACCAGTTAGAATCATATACCAACCGTTTGATGACCCCACAATAAGTTTATTAGTATTCAGATAAGAAACTATGTAATAAGGAGACTGAATTATGAAGAATAAAAGAATTAAAGCTGTGACATATTTACTCACATCTTTTTTTACGAATGCCCTGAAAACAAGGTAAAAATATACAAAGAAGAAAACATAGAACAACATGGACTTCATCAAGGCTGCTACTGACAGCAAAGCACCGAAAACGAACAATTGCGAGACTCTTTTCTCACTGATTCCTTTCTGTAAAAAGAAGAAACCGAGTACT
>JADHED010001847.1_pt1 | contig 16347 bp, 18 predicted proteins | sample 8952041 | NCBI WGS metagenome assembly JADHED01 (sample SAMN16124423, study PRJNA663239) | bioreactor sludge metagenome | isolation source: sludge (control) | place: India:Bengaluru | collected 2018-09-08
GGATCGGTCGAGTCAAAAAGCGAAACTCTGTGCTGATTCGATCTTTGCTTGAAGCAAAACTTTCATATCGGGAAATTGCTAGAATCGCGAAATGTTCGCACGGATCAGTTCACGCTGAATTGGTGGCTTTTAAGAAGGAAAAAGAGGCTGCGGAGAAAGCTAAGCTAGTTGAATTTCAAGATTCACTAAAATCAGAATCACAGAATCAACCCATTGATGAACTTCAAAAAATGAACTTATCAGAAGAGACTGTCCGTAAAGTCGAACAGCGGCTAGAATCAGCGGCAAAAGAGAAGGTCGCTGATATTCAGGGCCAATACTATGAGACTTATGACTAATCTAAGCCATTCAGAAGGATAGCCTTTTAAGGATCAAATTTGAAAACTCGTTAGCAAAAGCGGTTCTGCCAATTAAGGCAGAGTCGCGTTTTTTTTTTTTGGTTAACAAAGAAATGGTTTGTTATTCGCAAAACAAAATTACGCGTTAGGGGTAAAATAGGGGGCACCGCGAATTGGATGAAAATGCCCACAAGAAAGGCTTTTTTATTTTGAGCTACAGAAAGAAGTGGTTTGAAATGCGCAACTGATACTTCCGCTTACTTGGAAAATTCGGAGCACGAGCGATTTGGATCAAAGGCCACTACTGACGGATTTTTTGCATCAAAGACAGAAGTCAATAGCACAGAGTCTCCCTTAAGAGGCTTACATTTAGCGATCGCGTCTTTCTCGAGTGCTTTATATGCTTCTTGCAAGTTATTTCCAAAGCCCGTTGCTGTGGCAATCTCGGTCCTAGAGGCGATAATCACTGATACATGATAATAGCAAGTTGCAGTACAAAGGACATCGGCCTGTGCACTAAGATTTATTAAAAATAGAACTGAAAAAATGATTTTTTTCATAAGCACTCCTTAGTTATTGGTTTAACAAAGTAACTTGCATGCAAACGAGGAACTATTATTCCAGTTGTTGATTTAAAAAAAGTTTTAAATCTCAAAGAAGAAGTCGGAAGTTCTGAACAGAAAATTGCAATCATTTATCTGAACGGTAATTTTGTTGGGCTTCTCTTTGATAAAACTGGCGAAGTTTTTAGAAGCAACTCCGATGAGCAAAATAATTTCTTAGATGAAGATCCATCGACAGTTGTCAAAGGTGTTTTCAAGAAGGAAGACGGAAAAAGAATTGTTCAAATCTTGGATGTTGGTTCTATTTTTTGCCTAAAAAGTCTTCCAAAAAGAGAGGATGGAAATCAATTAGCTAATAATTTAAAGAATAATCGAGGAAAAAGAAGACAAGCAATTTCGTTTTTGGTGGGAACTTCCAAATGCTCTATTGAAATAAATGAAATACAAGAAATTTTAATGATAAAAAAAGTTAATGAATCAGCGCTTGCAGTCGGAAATTGCATTGGGACATTTGATCTAAGAGGTGTAACTGTTCCCGTCATAGATTTTGCTGCTTTATTGAAATACCGAGAAACAGACTCCGGACCCGAGGCAACTCATGGAAGTCGAAGAGTCGTTGTCATGCGAATTGAAAAGGAATTATTTGGGTTACTTGTTGATAAAGTAGATAGCATTATCACTTTCTACAATGATGATCTAAAGAAACTTCCCGTCATGTCAACTGAGCGTATGGAGATGGTCAAAGGATGTATTTCTATTCAAGATAAAGAAGATGTCCTTTTGCTCGATGATAGAAAAATTCTCACAGATGAAGAAATTAAAAGCATTACTCATGGTCACAGCAAATTATATAGTGCTGCTCATTATGTTGAATCAAAAATGAATAAAATAAAAAATAACGTCCGCAGAACATTTATAACATTTTCAATTGAACAAGAATATGCAATCAGTATTGCGGATGTCAGAGAAATTATTGATTTACCTTTAGACTTAATGACTCCTCCAGGGATGCCCAAACATTATCGTGGAATTGCTAATCTTCGAGGTGAAATGGTGATGGTTGTTGATTCGAGACTAATGTATCAAAAAAATAAATTAGAGAATGAGATTGGTAGCAAAATTTTGATTTTCAAAGTTGACGATATTCATTTTGGTTTATTAGTCGACTCAGTTCAATCAATTATTTCATTCTCTGAAAATGAAAAAGTGAAACTACCAGAACTGATGTATCGAGATAAAGGCGGTGAAAGTAATGTTGATATCGTTGAAGCCGTTCAATATCAATCACAATCACAATCAGAGTCAAGCAAGGTGGCCCTTATTCTCGACGCCAAACGTATCGCGAAACGAGTATTGGATAAAACGGCAGCTTAACTGAACTAATTACTTTCACATAGCTTCACAAATTTATTCTGAAATTATCTTGAAAATTATTTCACTAAGAAAAGATATGAATCCTCTTTCCCAATCACTTCATGTTCAATATTGGCAGGAATTTCAAAGTAGTCTCCGGTCTTCAACGAGTGAGTCTTTCCTTGCATATTAAAATCAACTGATCCTTCTTGAACTATTAAAACTGCTGAAATGGGTGTCGTGTGTTTCTCTAAAATTTGACCTTTTTTAAATCCTAAACCAATAAGTTTAAACGACGGATTACTTAAAACTTTAACTGTTTTGGAATCTATATTTAGTTTTATTTCTTCTTTTAGCGTGTGCTTCATATTTTTCTCTCCAGCATGGGCAGTCAATAATAACAATGTAGTAAAGATAACAGAGGCAATTTTCATTATTTTTTCCTTTTATAATTTTCGTAGTAACGGTTCATCTTTTTATAAGTCTCTTTTTTTTGTTAATTCTTTTTGAACGGGAAGTTTTTTTCGTTCCAGAGCATCATTCCTCCTTCAAGATTATAAAGTTGTTTGAACCCATTTGAAAGAGCTTGTTGGGTAGCTTGTCCTGATCTTGCACCTGAGCGACAAATGAAAAGTATAGGCTTACTCTGACTTTCGTTTTTTAAAAATTGGTCGAACGCTTCACCAAGGGTTATGAGCTTTGCTCCCTCGATATCTCCAAGTTCACCGATAAATTCATCAAATCGCCTGACGTCAATAAGAACATAATCTCTCAAAGCAGATGGATCCTTCACTTGGAGTGTGGGGATTCCGTTGATATTAACAATTATATTTTTCATACACGTTCCTATAAATTTCCTAAAGTAGTCTTCACTTTCAGAGGTAATTTCAAATAAGACATCTCATTTGATTCTTTTGGCGGTAAGTGACCAGCATCTATATTAACCTGAATACTAGGTAGAAGAAGTCGCGGAGCTTTAAGAGTTTTATCCCTGCTTTCGCGAAATGCCACGAATTCGTGTTCCGAAGTTCCAATTTTAAGTTGGACATTATTTGTTTTACTTTCCCCAATAGTTGTTTCAAATTTCATTTCTCGACCATTGGGTAAGTAGTCGTGGCACTTTCATTGGTTAAAATATTTTAATAAGTTTGCAGGTTTTTTTGCAATTACAAGCGGTAGTGTTGCATACTTATGATCTATATCTACCAGCCCTCCATCTGGAAAGCTTTTGGCCATTTGGATGCTTTCGATTCTTGAATAAGTTGAAACTGCGCCTTGCGAACTTGGTTAATGACTACTGGTAAATTCCCACTGGCCACGGCGGCAAAAGCCAAGACGACTGCGATTTTGATAAGACTATTCATGTGATCCTCCGATCAGCTTATTGGACTTGATTACGTTTGATAATGTAGCCAACCGTTGGCTGACTCCATTTGGCTGCATGACGAGGTTTTAACTTTTGCTCATTGAGCTTTCTGGCAATGGCGCAATGGCCCTGACCTTGCTTAGCCCACTTTAATATGAGTTTTAAAATAGATTGCTCTTTTGGGTCTTTGTGAAGAAGTCCATCAACCAAGCAGAAGCCATAAGGAGCGGTTTTGATGCTTCTTGTTTTAGGTTTCTTCTTGTAAAGAAGTTGGTCGTTGGAATGACTTCTCAATTCCACATTAGACGCAGTGAGATGGCTATTTACGGTCGTTTTTCCGATACCTAGCTGTCTGGCAATCGCGCTCGTCGAGTAGCCTTTTTCATATAACTCAGCCGTTTTTTGAGAAACTACTTGTTTTACAAGAAGAGAAATGTCAATAATATCATGAGGTTGAGCTTGGTGGTTTATTGGTCCATGACCGCAACCAATTTTCTCACTATTCCTGTTTCGCTTACGCTTCACCTGATTACGAAAATTGCTAACACTCCCCATCGCTTCCGCGATAGGGCCCCGGCTTTTTCGATCGCCTTTCGGCGATCGTTGGAGATTTTGATTCGGGTGTTTCTTTTGAGGTCTATTTATTTCTTCTTATATTGTTTTTGGTTCGGTTCGCCAGTTTGTGTTTAGTCGATTGTTTTTGATGATTATGATTCATGCTTTTGTTTTTTATGTATAAGCCAGGTGGCGCGCGTTCAATCGGGCAATTTGCTGCCGGTCGAATATAATTATGATGTTCGCGGTCGCGTGGTGCAGGCAAAGCAAGGCAATAAACAAATACAGATGGCTTATGATAGTGCTAATAACCTGTCGTCGATTAAAGATGCTTTAGGTCGGGTGAGTTATTTCAAATACGATAAGGCGGGCCGATTACAGACTGAGCAACGGCCGGATGGTAAAATAGTTCGGTATCAGTATGATAGCAACGGTAATCTGGTAAGCCTAGTTCCCGCAGATCGATTGGCGCATGTATTTAGCTTTGATCCCAATTCTGAATTGCTAAATGCTTATTTGCCGCCGTTACTACCGAAAAATAGGTCAACACCGACACGCTATGAATACAATCTAGATAAACAACTCACAAAGGTCGTTCAGCCCGATCGCTTGTTTGAGTTTAATTATGATGTGAACTCGGGAGTTTTAAAATCTGTCGTGTCCGGTGAGGCCCGCCGAGATTATTTGTACTCACAAGAAAATGGCCAGCTCGTTCAAGTAAAATCACAAGATAATATGCAGACGGACTTTCAATATGTTGGTCCATTATTAAGCCAAGTGAAAAACGCAGGGGCCGTAAACAGTGTTATTAATTTCAGTTTCAACAAAGACTTCCTGGTTTCAAAAAGAAATATCGTAGGATCAAATGCCGATGTGAATTTCGGCTATGACAATGACAGTTTGTTAGTAAAAGCGGGCGAAATGGACATCGCCAGAGACACACAAACCGGAGCGATCGCTGGCGTTAATTTGGGATTAACTAAAGAGGTTTTAGGCTATAGCAATCAGGGTGATCTGCAAAGCAGTCAGTTTTTAATCAAACAAAAGCCATTCTACGAATACAAATTAGAACGCGATGTTTCGGGTCGTATTGTTGCAAAATCAGAAATTTATGGCGGCAAGCTGAAATTAAAGCATGCGTATGCCTATGATATTCAAGGACGACTGGTCGAAACCAAAGTAAATGGAATCAAGAAAGCCAGCTATAAATACGACGCAAATGGAAACCGATTAAGTCAGGATTTATTTTTCTTTAAAGGCGATGATCATTACAAATACGACGCGCAAGATAGGCTTATTAGTTCTGGTGATTCAGACTATAGTTACAATTTAAACGGTGAACTGATAGCCAAATACGACAAGAAAGAAAAAGCAAAAACCGAATATAGTTATGATGGATTCGGCAATTTAAAACGGGTGAAGATCACTGACGAAAAGAAATTCGGTCATCGCGGCCACCATCATCAGCATAAACAGTCGAAGGTGACAGAGATTGATTACATCCTTGATACTCAAGGAAGACGAATCGGGAAAAAAGTCAATGGCGAGTTGAAGCAAGCTTTTGTATATGAATCAGACCTAGGAATCGCGGCCGAATTGGATGGCGGTGGTCAGGTAGTGAAGCAGTTTATCTATGGTAGCAAGCCAAATGTGCCGGACTATATGATTACAAAAGAAGGAAAATATAGAATTTATTCAGATCATCTTGGAAGCCCAAGATTTATCGTAGACATTGCGACGGGAAAAGTGAAAGACGAAATGAACTATGATGAGTTTGGAAATTTGATAGACTGTAAATATTTGGGATTAGTACCATTTGGATTTGCGGGTGGATTGTATGACAACGATACGGGGCTGGTGAGGTTTGGGGTTCGCGATTATGATCCTACGATAGGTCGATGGTTGAGTAAGGATCCGATTGGGTTTGCCGGTGGGGATACGAATCTGTATGCCTATGTTGGTGGGGATCCCTTGTCTTATATTGATCCAGAAGGTACTTTCTTAGTACCAGTAGCGATAGGAATATTTTTAGGTATGACGTTAACTGCGACGCCCCTTGAGGAAAGTTTAGGGCGTTGGGGCGAGGCTATACGCGTAGCTGTCGGCGGCTTAATTGGTGGCTCTACAGCCGCATTCATGAATGGTACTGAATTTGTTATTGGCGGATGGCGCTTTGCTCCGTTTGGTAACAGAACTGGTGGATTAAATAATCAACTGCCCCATTATCATCGTCGAGTAGTAAATCCAATATCCAAAGAAACAATTCCTGGACAAGGTATTGGTAGACATAGACCATGGGATACAAAGAGCACAGATAAAACTTTTTGTGAGAGATTTTAATATGAAAGAATTTATAGTTACAATTAGTGATGATCTCGATATTTTTGAGACACTGGCTGACGCCGAAAAATATTTGGAACCTTGGATACTTGAATCTAAATATAATTTTAAAGCATTTAATCAAAAAGGAAATGTTGTCAAAGCTTCAGTACAAAGTGGGACTCGTATTAAGCTTTTGGTGACGGAATATAAAGATCCGTCATTACTTAAAGAGGAAATTCTTAATTATATTCCAAGACTAGGACTGGTAAATTTGGTTGAATTGAAAATGAAATCAATCGATGAACTGATTAGTTTTTTGGTGGAAAAAAAGGGATTTACCAAGTAGACTTTTGATGAATTTAAGTAAAAATGGCCGCGGAGCCAGTCAAGATAGTTGATACCTCAAGCTATTTTTTTCTATTTCTCTTCTCGTGTCGGATTTAGATAAACTTTTGTGATTGGATTCCAGTTTCTTGTCTTGGTTCTCGATCGCCTTTCGGCGATCGTTGGAGATTCTGGTTCATTCTTTTGTTTTCTATGTATAGCTAACTTCTTGTGTTTTCTCTTTTTTATTAAAAAAATCTCATGTTGAGACTAGGTTTTATTTTTTTCTGTAACTTTTAGCCCCTTCGATTGTATACCTAATGAAAGGCTTATGAATTTCTAAAAAGGAGTAATTATGAAGAATTTAGTAACTGCTTTATTGGTATGTTTAATGGGGTTCTCTGTAGTTTCGTTTGCCGACCAGGACGACCGTAAAGAACGTCGCGAAGACAGACAAGATAATCGTCAAGAGCGCCGTGAAATGAGACAAGATAATCGTCAAGAGCGCAGAGAAAACCGTAAAGAAAACAGAAAAGAGCGTCGCGAAAAACGCAAAGACCGTCGAAACAGCAAATAATTTTAAATATAAAAAACTAACCCAAGATGTGGTTCTTAGAACTGCATCTTGGGTTTTTCATTTTACTTAGAAACTTTTTTTACAGTAGCTAATTTAGCTGCAATTTCTTTCTCTTTTCCAGCACATACTACATGACCAAACCCACCGGTGCTTTTGCCGTTGTTTACGTCGTAGATAATTTGATCGTCCTTAGTCGGGCTTACGCCTGCTGGAACGTAATCAAGATTCAACGCTGCACGTGTTTTCCATGCGATGTTGTGGTCGGCACATGATGAATCGCCGCTCACGCCGATACCACCAACAATTTCTCCTTTAGAGTTATAAAGCGCCAGACCGCCTCCGAATACGTTTATGCCGCCAATGCGTTCGCCCACCATTGGATCTTTTTTAGATCCGAATTTTTTTGCGTCGCCTCGGTAGGCTACTTTTGTATCTACGGGGTTACTTTCCTGTAAACCAAACAAGCTGCCACCCGGTTGAACCGCAGAGTACAAGTTAGCTGTTGATAGCGCTAAGCCGGGCAGACTAAATGCGTTTGCCGTGTTTGCCTTTTGCGCTGAAATTACGCGGCTTCCTGGCCATTGTGCCCCTTCATTGTCACCGGTCATTACTACTGCGCAAACTGTACCACTGCGATCAACAATCGTTCCCCACATATCTAAATTGAATCCACCATTGTCAGTTTTACGGGCCTCCGACAATGCTTTACGTAAATCTTCGTGAGACGGTAAACCTTGGCATGTTTTGGCGTGTGCATAGATAGAGCTGGCTAAAAATGCGAGTATAACTATTACTTTAGACATAATTTTATTCTCCTTGTTGAATAAATAGTGTTTTGTTTCGTTTGTTTTGCCAAGATAGACTAATGATATAGATTTTAGAATATCAGCATGCTGATCTTATGACATCAGCATGCTGATAACTCAAGGAGAAAATTTGAGATTTGAAGAAACTTTAGGAATTAGTGCTCTCTTAGGTCAAGTAGAGCACCAGTTAAGTCAAAAAATTGAGCAATCGATTCGGCATTTTGGTATCACGTTGCCTCAGTACTCGACCTTGTCGGCAATTGAAGCTAATCAGAATTTGACCAACGCCGATTTAGCCCGTAAATGTTTTGTCGCCCCTCAAACGATGAATCGTATTCTGAAAAATTTGTTGAAAATGAATTTAGTTAAAAAAAACAAGAATATATTCGCGTTGACGGTGAAATCAGAAAAACTAGTGTGTGATGCCCACATTATTGTCAATGCTATCGAAGTTAAAATGATCAAAGATCTGAATAAAAAAGAGTTCGCCGAGTTTCAAAAAACGTTAGAGGATTTTATTCGCAATCTAGAATAGTAGCTAACTATTTTCCGGCAATCCCGAATGTTAGTTTTCGAACCAAGATTCCCAGCTGATGGGCCTCATCCAAAGTGATTGGTGAAAAACAGGCGGCCAATTGTGGAAGAATGTCTAGCGCGTGATCCTTTAGTTTTTCGCCCTTTTTCGTAACCGTTACTATTTTCTGTCTTAAGTCGTCTTTAGAGGGAGCTATTTTTATAAATCCTTTGTCCGCCAAACGTTTCAGGAGGGGAGTCAGTGTCCCTGAGTCAAAAAAGGTGTCTTCCGAAATTTTCGTGATGGTTACCTCATCTTGTTCCCACAATGACATCATGACTAAATACTGCGGGTAAGTTAGGTCGATTGTCTTTAAATGAGGCTCGTAAGAGCGTACGACCGCGTTCGCTGCACTGTACAGGGGGTGGCAAAGTTGGTTTTTGAGACGCAGTTTATCATACTTCATACGGATTATAATAACTTGCGCGCAAGACACTTGCAAGTGAATTATTTTCTGTTATAGTTGTTAATATCTTGCGCGCAAGATATTAACAAAAAGGAAGGTCACTATGAATAAACTTGATAAAATTCTCTATACAGCAAAGGCGATATCTACAGGCGGTCGTGAAGGGGTGTCTCGTACGGATGATGGGCGTCTAGATATAAAATTATCTACTCCTAAAGCATTGGGCGGCAATGACGGCGAGGGTACAAACCCTGAACAATTATTTGCGGCTGGGTACTCGGCATGTTTTATCGGCGCCCTAAAGTTCGCGGCTATGCAGGAAAAAGTCAAACTTCCAGATGATCTCGCGGTTCATGCCCAAGTGGGTATTGGCCCCATTGCGACCGGTTTCGGAATCAACGTGAAGTTAAATATCAAAGCACCTAGTCTGGATCAAAACATATTAAGCAAGCTGGTAGAAAACGCTCACCAAATTTGCCCATATTCAAATGCCACTCGTGGAAACATTGAAGTTGATTTAGCCGTCGGTTAGAAGCACCAAGAGCGCCGAAAGGCGCCAGGTCCTTTTTATAGCACAAACTTCCCGGTTATAAACCGTTCAGAATTTTAAGCGCAGCTTTTGATTGCTTCACTCGATAGGATTTCCAATCCTTTTGAGTCATGCCGCTGACAAGATCGGTAAGGTAAGCCCACTCAGGCTTGGGCTTACCGTGATCTTTAATAGCTTTTTCCCAAGCTTTTGCGAACTGTTTCACTGAAGGCGCTTTGCCTTTAGTCCAAAAATCACGAATCACATGACGGGCGATAGCACCGTCTTTAAATTTTCCATTCGTCAGTTCAGAAAGTAATTTCCACAGCCGAGTGTCATTCCTATCGTACGTACCGTAAAAAATAGGACTGTCAGGCGTTAAAGCGCTTGAACCTTTTAACGGCTTAACTATCTTTGATGAAAGAACGGTTGGTTTTTGAGTGCGCCCTGTTGAAATGTAGTCTTTTAGTTTCTTTAGGATAACACCTTTTCGATCTTTATCGATAGTTTTTTTTAGTTTGCCGTTCGGTAACTTTATAAAAATAGAAATTGGAATGCTAAACTTTGTGCAAAGTTCGGTGTATTCTTCAATATTTAAATAATAGAGCTGTTTGAAAAGGACGTTTTGTTGAGCTTTGCTTAGGTGGCTAATGAGGGAAGGCATGTGAATACATTATTTCGACCGGTTAAATAAATCAAACGTTTTGTGTTTTGTTTTGAGTCGAATTTTCATATTAGGGCCGAAAAACTATTTTGACTAAAGTTAGTCAATTTAGTTCCGACTACTATGTGTGTTCTCATTTGTAAAACCGGGGATCCTATGGGTGACGAATCAAAAATTGTTCAAGGCCAAATAATCCGTGCGAACGATGTTAGCACTAGTGTTTCGGCAGATTCGTGTTATGTCGTTGAGTATGATTTCGCGAAAAGTATTACGTCCTCACTTGCCTGGCCATTGGCGATTCTGATTATATTTCTACTTTTCAAAAAAAGAATTGAGTTCTTCATGGATAAACTCAGTAAAGCCAGACGATTTAAAGCTGGTAAAGATGGCTTTGAGTTCGAGTTACCTGACGATTTTGAGTCTAAACTTGCAAAAACGGTGTCACAGGATCTAGATAAAAATCAGAAGGAAGAGTACTTACGCATTAACTCCTTGAAACAGGCCTCGCCCGAATTGAGCAAAGCCGAAATCGTTGGTCAATTGATTTTAAAATGGATTGAATTAGAGGATGCTCTGTTCGCCGTCGCTGCGGGCACAATTTCGATTTCATCCAGGTCAACGGCCCAGCAAATAATTAAAGATCTTCAAGGGGCCGGTGAAATTTCGAACGCTCAAGTAGAAAAGCTTTTCATGCTAAGGGAAATTAGAAACCGAGCCGCGCACAAGGGAAACTTTGAAATCTCGCTGGATGCATTCAAAAATGCCATGGTTTTAATGGAAAATTCTTTAATCGAACTAAAGAAAAAGATTTAGTGGCCTGTTTCAAATCGGGACGAGAGCTCACAGACCTCATGAAATTTTTAGCTTCGCGGCCAATATAGAAGACTTATATTTTTTATCTTAAGCCTTTCTTATGCCGATAAGACTATGTGGGTTTTCAAGTTCATGTAAGCAGTATACCTCCACGTCCAGTTCGTTTGGCTATTATTTTTGGCCTCTTGTTTACCTTAACTTCGCTTTCCTCGTTTTCTCAAACTCAATCACCGCTTAATTTTATTACTGAAACGGCTAAAACCACGTACGAATGCCTTACGTACGATTGTAGTCGTAATAAGTGCCTGAAATTCTAAATATTTTGCAACTCAAGTGCGAGGCCGAAAAAGTCCAATTGGGATGCTCGAAAATTACAGACAAAGATCCTTCAGACGCTAAATACATTCGTAGCTGCAACTTTAAAAATATTTGCGAACGTAAGTTAATGCCAAGTCTGGGTTTGAATGTCGTCGCCTGTTTGCGTGGCGCTGCTAATGTCTATACCGATTATGCAGATCTGCTTCAGAGGATTTCCTATTCAGTCGAGGCCCATCAGGACGAGCTTAGAGCATGCACATCGGTCTCGTGTAAACGTTCGATGTCTAAAGGCGTTCCTGAATTTGATCGTATGGATGATGCGACTCTTTTAAAATATTCTCCGGCTTATATTGAAAATAAAGTCGGGTCGTATCGTGCCTACATAGGTCACTTCGAACGCGAACAAGCGGCTCATAAATATTTTATTGAAAATACAGGATTAAAGCGCTTCAATGAAAATCAGAATCGTCCCTCCTATCAAGCGACGACTTTGGACGCAGATTATGTGGCTCTCGGAAAAAAGGCCATCAAAGACGCTGGCATCGTTTTGGATTGTTACGATGAACGCGCGTACGCGGAAATTCTATGTCATGGTGTTTTGAAAGTCGTTTTGCCAGGGATTGTTTTTAAAGGTGGTATCTCGGCCATTCGCTCGGTCGCCTCGCTAACGACAGGTACGATTGAGCGTCGTGGATACATGGCTTCACAAAAATATTTCTTTGAGAGTGAACGATCGCTCATGCGTCAGTTGTTTTCAGAGAAGCATTTTTTCAAAAAATTTACAACCAAAGCGCAAAATCAGTTTTATATTAATGCCGCTGAGGAATCGGTTCCAAAACCAGGTCGACTGTTCTTCCGGATTGAAAATGGTATTCTAAAATACTTAAATACTGTTATTGGTGATAAAGTTTTAATTACGAGTATCAACAATAAATATAATGAAATCCTATTTAGAAAAATTGAAGAAATTAAAAAGCGATTTCCTGGAATCGAGTTCCCACCGTATCAGGGTTTTAAAGAAGTCGAGTTTATGGCCATTACCAAAGACGGGCGAGCTATTCCAGATCAGCTTTTAAAAGAGGTCGACCGCGCATTCCAGGACGCTAATAAAGAGTTAAAGAACCATCTTGAGGTCAATAGGATACTGCGTGCATCAGATCAGCCCGAGACATGGTATCGCGCGGGTGTCGGGAGGACTGGTGATATGGCGAATGCGGCAGCACGCGAATCACGCAATGATCTGTCCCAAAATGTGCTTGTTAACTTTGATGACCCAACCGTCTTAGCCAAACTTGAGAAAACTGTGAGTGACGGACGAACTCTTGCCGAGCAATTGACCCGAGAGTTTACTGGATCAGAATTGGTGTCTGTACGAGATGGGGTTACGACTCTCAACGCAGATGTAATGGGGCTCGTTCGTAAATACCCAGATTCTGCAGAGCTTCACCAAGCTCTAGCGGCAAAGTACTCAAAACAAAGCATCAACCTTGAACAGTCCGATCGCATTCGTCAGCTCTATGAAATTCAAGATCGTTTTTCACCGCCGGTTCGATTTGCCGAGCGTGAAATTGCAAGCTTCACTTCAGCGCGAGGAACCGAGGTCGGTATCGATTTTGTGAATGCCGGCGGTGCCAATGCCGAAGGTCAGTTGCGCGCATTGATCAGCAGTCGAAGTGGTGCCGAAATGATGTCTCGCGGCCGCGTTGAGTTTGGTCTAGCGACAGACGAACTAAATCGAAAAAAATCCCAATTTATAAATATCGCAGAAGATCTAGCAAAATTGCATAACCAAAATCTTCCCGAAGGAAAAACACCAATCACGGTCAGTGTGGCAAAGAGTGGTGATGATAGTGTGGCGACATTTAGCGAGGTCTTGACTCAAGAGCAGAAAGACTGGATGGCCAAAGAATGGGTTCGTCGTGAGACCGCACTAGGTAGGTCGCCATCTTCGGCGCGCATGAGTATTCCGAGCGAGGCTGTGTCTAATGTTATTCAAAAAAATGTGCTCGGTGGGCATGGGGAAAGTATAGAAAAATCCTTGCGTTCAAAATTGATCGGAAATTTAAGTAATAGAGATTTAGATCAACTGCTGGTTAAAGTAGAAATGAAAGGTCATGCTGGAGGCACGGGTTATGTTGATTTGTCATTAGCCATGCCTAAAGGTAAGTCGTTAACGAGCGACCAGATTCTGGCTATTAAAAGATACTTCAAAAAAGCGATCAACGAGGTTAACTCTACCTCGGGTTCAAAAAAACTAGGATATGGTGCCGGTGAAATGAAAATTATTGGCTTTTAAAGAACATTGTCCTTTAAGAACCGACCCAACACGCGTTCTACCTGGCGCCAGTGTTTTGAAAAGTAGTGTCCGCAATCGCCAAAAATGTGAATATGTATCGGCTGGTTTTCGCTAATGAGAACCATGTCGACAATAGTAGATCGTAAATCAATGACAGTGTCACGTGCGCCTAATATGGCTAACGTGGGTAATTTTATATTCCGCAAAGCCTGAAAAGTATTGTCACCGCGGTAAGAATACCAAGTTGCATATGAAAAGCCGTTCCATTTTTCTAATGAGTTCGGGTTTTTGTATATGTTGCTGATAGTTCTTGCATAGGATTTTTTTTCACGCGGGGTAGCCGTGCTCAGTTCTTCTTTCAACCAACCTCGTGTTCCTCCGCCAATCATGCTAATCGTTTTAACTCGCTTATCCCGCCTTGCTACTTGGGGAGTTAAATAGGCCCCCTCAGAGTAGCCCACTAAATGAATTTCATGATTCGTGGGAATAACCGTTTTCATAGTCATAAGAGCGTCTTCAATTCGGCGAATGCGCCTAAAAGATTGTTCAAACAAGTTGCGATTTATTTTTCCGGGACTGAGTCCTGGTTTGTTAACAATTAAAAAATTAAAATAGCGAGCAACCTTTTTGCCCACTAGGCTTTCGAGTTCTTTTCGATCAGCACTGCGAAAATCAGATCCAGATTCCGTTAAAAAAACAATCCAACGCTTTGACTTTGTTTTGGCTAATGAGTAGCTTGCGATCAGTGAGCGGTCTTGACTCAGAGAAATAGTAATCAGTTCGGATTTCATCGTAACCAAACTTTGCGGAAGTCATTTTTATCCACGGGCCAGCACGTCCAGTCTATTTCGATTTCTAAAACCTTTTTAAAGTTTTCTAGAATGATGTCTAAATCTTCTAATGACCACAAATCTTTCTGTGCATTTTTGGTGTTGTTGTTCTTAACGACCTGTTCTGAAACCCAAGAGTAAACTAAACCAGACATAGGCGGGATCAGGCACCCTATAGTAGAAAGAACGCCTTGGAGGCGAGACAGAACACCTTTGCCGCCCACTGAATGATTGAGCACTAACACAATAGCTGGCTTTCCCATGAACGTAGCGCTGCCTTCAAGTTCAGTGACATTTTCTAAAAACGTTTGCAGCGGGCTTCCCCAGGAATCCCAATATGTTCCCGTTACAAATATAAACCCATCGGCTTGATTTAGGTCGGCATAAATTTTCTTTTGGCTTCCTGTAGACCATGTTTGTTCGGATAAATGGATGGTTTTTATTGCCCCCGTTTTCTGCCAAACAGAATGACGTTTCATTTTTCGAGTAAGTTTCTTAATTAAAACGTCGCAATTGCTTTTTTGTCCGCTGGGACTTCCATTTAAAACTAGAATCATGCATAGAACTGTACGCTAGTTGCGCCGAGGTGGCAACTAGTCCCAGTGAGGCTGATCATCGTGATTTTCTTGGATCAAGTGGTTGACCACCTGTTTTAAGTCGTGGCCATGTTTTCGCTGGCGGACATAGCTGGGGCCTTTGGTGACTAGACTATTTAGGAAGTCAAATTGGGGGTCGTAGGAAAAATTTTGGTAAATAGGTTTCAGAGTTTCCTTTAATGTATACCAAGAATCGGCAAGCGATGATGTTTTCCCGTTTAAGTCCTGGATCAGTGCACATTTCACCCCATATCGCGAGGCTCGCCATTTGTTTTCGCGCAGGATCCATTCAGGGGGAGGATGAAAGAGTCGCCCTGATATAAGCTCCGCATCTATAAAGACAGCCAAACTGTGAATCAGAGCCACCAGCGCTTCGGTTTCTTTGATTGTGGGTGGGCAATCGGCAATTCGAATTTCAATAGTGCCATATTCGGTGTTGGGTCGAATGTCCCACCACAAGTCTTTGAGTGATGTTATCGATTTTGAATAGGTGAGGCGATCAACTAAGTCTTCAAAATCTCGCCATGAGTTGAGTAAATAAGGGTGGCCGCCCGTCGGAGTCGACTCAAAAAATGTGATACGACTCGAGGCTAATCCCGTATCTTGCCCATTCCAGTAAGGGGAACTTGCCGACAGAGCCAAGATCAGAGGCAGATAGTGGCAGAGAGCATTGTTCATGGCAATAGCATGATCGCCGTTTCTCATTCCTATATGGACATGTAGTCCAAATATTTGCAGACGGCGAGTAATCCATTGATTGCGGTCGACTAAACTGAAATATCGTGTGTGGGGCGTCAGCAAGCTTTCCGTATAATTTGCAAACGGATGAGTGCCTGCCATCATGACATCAGTGCTATACTTATGGGCGACATCTTGCAAGAGCCTCATAGACGATCTTAGGGAGGCGCCCGCATCTCGAGCGTTTTTTGAAATGGGCGTGTCTATCTCTAGCATACTTTGAAATAGCTCGGATTTTATGTGTTTGGCCTCGGGTACGGAAGCTAAGGATTGGAGTATGGCGCGACCGGTTGGGGTCAGGTCCTTTGTTTCTCGATCAATAAGCTGGACTTCAATTTCTACTCCCAATTGCATTTCCGTATTTTCTTTGAATGGTAGT
>JADHED010001851.1_pt1 | contig 16344 bp, 7 predicted proteins | sample 8952041 | NCBI WGS metagenome assembly JADHED01 (sample SAMN16124423, study PRJNA663239) | bioreactor sludge metagenome | isolation source: sludge (control) | place: India:Bengaluru | collected 2018-09-08
TGCTGCTGCAGTTCCTCGTGGAGGCGATCGTGCTGAGCCTGGCGGGCGGCCTGGTCGGCATCGCGCTGGGCGTGGGCGTGTCCACGGCGCTGACGCGCGTGCTGACGTGGCCGACGACCATCTCCCCCGAGGCGGTGGCGCTGGCCTTCGCGTGCTCGGCCGTCACGGGGGTGTTCTTCGGGTTCTACCCCGCGCGCAAGGCGGCGCGCCTCGACCCCATCGAGGCCCTGCGGTTCGAGTAGCGCGTCGCCCCGGGCCGTGGGCGAACGCCGGCCGTGAACGCCGGTGGCAGGTGCCCTGCGTCGGACGGTGCCAGGGGCGGACGGGCGGAGGCGGCCGTGCGGCGCCGCCTCACTGCCGGGGCGCGGGATCGCGCGGGAGAGGAAGCTTCCCGCCGGCCGCGAGCAGCGGGGTCAGCGGCGACGGCTCGGGGTCGAGGCTCGCGGCGGCCCTGAGGTAGGCCATCACCCCGCCCTCGCCGCTCAGCGGCAGTCCCAGCAGCCGCCCGCGGTGCAGGGCGAACGACTCGCCACGGCGGACGACGAGGCACGCCAGGCGCGCGCCGTAGTGCGCCGAGAGCCCGACGTCGATCAGCACCACCGCGCCCCCGAACCTCGGCACCACCGCGCCCGGCGTGGTCGTGTGGCCCACGACGATGTGCTTGACGCCGTGGGTGGCGAGCACCTGCTGGACGTGCGGCAGCAGCTCGTCCTCGGGCCCCTGCGCGAGGCCGCGGTACCACAGCGGCCCGTCGCGCCCGGCGGCCAGGCCGTCCTTCGGCACCTCGGTCCCGGCGATCTCCGCGCGGAGGCGCTCGTTGATCTCGCGCCGCGGCGTGGCCGCGAGCGCGGGCGAGATGCCGCCGTGCAGGAACAGGTAGTCGTCGATCCGCACCACCGTGTTGTGCTGCCGGATCCAGCGCCCGTAGCGCCCCGTGGGGCCGAACGCCTCGCGGTGCTCGACCCAGCCGAGCGGCCGCTCGGCGTACCACTGCTCGCGGTAGGCGGGATCGTCCTTCAGCGCAGGGTCCGCGAGCGCCGCGTACGCGCGATCGCGCACGCGGGCCGAGTTCCTCGTGGCGAAGGCGGCGTACTCGCCCTCCGCGACGTACCGCAGGTCGCCGGCGAGGTTCATCACCTCGTGGTTGCCGATCAGCGCGTGGACGCGGCCGCCGGCCGACCGGGCCTGCCGTTCGAGGCCCATCAGCAGGTCCATCACCCTGCGCGAGCCGGCCCCGCGGTCGAGGAGGTCGCCCGTCTGGACCAGGTGCGCGCGGCCCGCGCGCCACCGGTTGCCGGCGTCGATCACGCCGGCGGCGCGGAGCACGGCGACGAACTCGTCGTAGCCGCCGTGCACGTCGCCGACGGCGACGATGCGCGTGACGCCGTGGAAGGTGTCCTCGGGCGGCCTGGCGGCGGGGGCCGCCGACACCACGACCGCGAGCACGAGCCAGGCGGTCCAGACGAGCCACGAGCGGCGTGCGTGCGGCATGGCCTCACCCGGCCGGCCCGCGCAGGCGGGCCGGCGGCGACGTGACGCGCGCGGGCGGCGCCGGGGGAAGCGGATCCCCCGGCGCCTGGCGCGATCTCAGAAGGTGAACTTGAACACCAGGTCCATCGAGCGCGGCGGCTGGAAGCCCTCGTAGCCGAGGTAGTTCGGCGAGTAGAGCTGGCCGGCGTCGCTGGCGAAGCGCTCGATCGTCCCGTGGTTGGTGACGTTGTAGAGGCCGATGCCCACCTCGCCCCGGTAGCGGGCGACGCGGAGGCGCTTGCTGAACTTGAGGTTCAGCTCCTGCCGCGGGTCGGCTTTCACCTGGCCCTCGCCGCGGGTGGCGAAGGCGTACCGGATCGTCGTGGCCAGCGGGTTGGTGACCACGCGGCCGTTGGACAGCGTGACGCTCGGCGGCCCGAAGCGCGGGTCGGACGCGGCGAGGCGCGTGACGATCGGCCCGGTGAAGGGCCCGCTCTGGTAGACGTAGTGGGCGCTCGCCTGCAGGTCGTACGGCAGGTTGTAGACCGCCGACAGCCGCAGCGTGTGGTCCTGCCAGGCCGTGTTGCCGAACACGTCGGACCCACCCGGCGGCAGGCTGTTGGAGGGCGCCCGCCGCGGCGTGCCGATGGCCTTGTCGTTGTCGAAGGCCTCGGGCTGCAGGAACGACGCGTTGTCGTTGGGCTGCCACGTCCCGGTCATCCTACGCCACTGCCGCACGTAGCTGCCAATCACCTGCAGCCGGTCGCCGCGCTTGGTGACGGCCATCTCCAGCCCGTCGTACACCTGCTGGTTCCACGAGTCGTTGGTGTCGAGCAGGATCTCGTTCTGCGTCTCGTCGCGGTAGCCCTTGAACACCACGCCGTCGTAGAGGCCGTTGATCTCCACGTAGGCCGGCCGGTCCTTGTAGACGCGGTGCGCGAACCCCACGCTCACGCTCGTCTGCCCGGGGAACTGGCGGCGGTAGCCCAGGGTCCACTCGTCGAAGAAGGGCTGGTGCCGGTCGGGGTCGATGACGCGGTTGCGCAGGATCGTGGTGGACCCCGGCGTGAAGCGCTCGGTCTCGAAGACGCCGTCGAGGTTGTTGTCGTAGACGTTGCGCGTGGACGCCGTGCTGGATCCGGTGGTCGGGATGTCGCCCAGGCCCACGAGGTCGTGCACGCGGCCCCAGCTGCCGTAGGCGATGTTGTTGTTGTCCTTCGTCAGCGCGTAGGTGGCGCCGAAGCGCGGCCCGACCTCCAGCGAGTCCTGCGTCCTGGTGTCGGTCATCAGGTCGGTCGCGGCGATCCAGTCCAGCCGCAGGCCGCCCGTGATCGTCAGCCGCTGCGTCGGCCGCCACGCGTCCTGCACGTACGCCGCGTTGTCGCTCGCCCGCAGGTCGCTCGTCATCAGCCGCGCCGGGTCGCGGTAGGTGCGGCGGTACGGGACGTATCCCGCCGCCGGGTTGGCCGCGTTCCTCAGCACGACGTACTCCGCCACGAAGCCGTCGTTCGGGTAGATCGTCGTCGTGGACCCGCGCAGCCGCGGCTGCAGGTAGAAGCCCACCTGCAGCTCGTGCGAGCCGAGCCAGCCGCTGCTCCGGTAGTACGTCATGTCGCCGGTGAAGGTCAGCTTCGAGGAGGGCGTGATCGTGTACGAGGACTCGATGCCCGCGTTGAGCAGGTAGCCCGTGCCCGTGATCAGCCCCGAGGAGAGGAACGTGCCCGCGTGCACCTCGCGGTACGGCGTGCCCGGGACGATGTAGTCGGAGAAGTCCGACTCCTTCGGGCTGAGCGCCTTGTCGTTGTAGGACGCCGAGAAGCGCGTCGTGATCGCGTCGCCCCACACCGAGGAGAGCCGCGCGTTGTAGCCCTTGCCGCCGAAGACCGACACGCTGGCGTTGTAGCCGCTGCGCAGGTAGTTGGACTCGGTCGGCGAGCGATCGTACTGGTAGAAGGCCTCCACGCGGTGGTCCTTCGCGAGCTGCGTCGTGCTCTTCACGAAGAAGAAGGTGCCGAGGAAGGCGTTGTCGAACGGCTCCCAGTTCGGGTCGATCACGGCCTTGGCCAGGGCGATCTGGTCGGCCGGCACGCCGATGCCGATCTGCCGGTCGATCTTGCGGAAGCTGCTGAAGAACCAGGAGTGGTCGCGCAGCACCGGGCCGCCCACCGACCCGTCGAACAGCGAGTTGGAGCTGGAGTTGCTGCGGCCGTTCGGGTTGTTCTCGCCGTGCCAGTCGCGGTTGGCGTAGACGTAGGAGGCCGACCCCTTGATGCCGTTGGACCCGGTCGGCGTCGCCACGTTCATCACCGCGCCGTTGCCGATGGGCGCCGAGGCGTCGCTCACCGCCGACTTCACCTGCACGTCCTCCAGCGTGTCGGTGCTCATCCCGATGTAGTCGGGCCGCGCCTGCCGCAGCGACCCCATGTCCGCGCCGTCGATCTGCACCACGTGGCTCTCGATGCGGCTGCCGCGCATGTGGTAGAGCCCCGCCCCGCGCGACGGGCTGACGTAGCTGTTCATCCCGGGCGTCATCTCGAGGAAGTCCGTGTAGTCGCGCCGCGAGCTCGTCGGCAGCGCGCGCTGCAGCTCCCCTTCGATGTTCACCGCCTGCACCGGGCTCGAGACCTCCAGCATCGGGGTCTCCAGCTTCACTTCGACGGTCTCGGTCATCGCGCCGATCTTCATCGCGATGTCCACCGCGAGGTTCAGCCCGGCGCGCACCAGCACCCCGGGGCGTTCCAGCTTCGCGAACCCCATCAGCTCCGCCGAGATGACGTACTCGCCGGGCGGCAGGTCGATGAGCCGGTAGAGCCCTTGCGGGTCGCTGACCGCGGTGAACGTGCCGGCGACCGTGGGGCTGGTGGCGCTGATGGTGACGCCCGGCAGGACGCCGCCCTGCTCGTCGGTGACCGTGCCGCGGATGGACCCGTTGGCGGAGGTCTGCGCCGCGGCGGTGCCGAGCCCGATCAGCCAGGCCGCCACCAGGCAGGCGGCGCCGAGCCGTGTGGAGCGGACAGTGAATGACATGCTGGTTCCTCCCCGGACTGCAGGCGTTGACGCGCGCGATACCGGCACGCACCGGGCGCCGGCACGGGCCGGCACCCGGCGAAACGGGGACGCGCGGTCCTCGCGAACGGCGTGAACGTGGGCCCTCGAAACGCTGAGGCACGGGCGGACGCCGGGCACGCGGGTCCGTCGCTGCCACGGTAGGGCCGGGCTGGCTCGCCGGCAATCGGCCGAAGGGTGTAGTCGGCCGCCCGACCGGGGCCTCGGCCGAAGTACCTACTTCGCCGGCCCGGGCGGCTCCGGTAGGATGGCGCCGTCGAGGCCGCCGCGGCCCGTCGGGTGCCCGGATGCGCTCACCGCGATCCCTTCCCCTCCCGGTCCACGTCGCTGCCGGCGCACGGGCCTGCCGGCTGCTCGTCCTGCTCGCCGCCGCCGTCGCCGGGCCCGGCGCCGCGGAATCCGGCCCCGCCCGCTCGGTCGACCTGCCCGCGGCCGCCGCGTTGACCACCCGCACGTGGACCACCGACGAGGGCCTGCCCGATGCCTCGGTGATGGCCGTGGCGCAGACGCGCGACGGCTACCTCTGGATCGGCACGCGCGGCGGCCTGGCGCGGTTCGACGGCGTGCGCTTCGTCACCTACGACGAGCACACCGAGGCGGGCTGGGCGTCGGACAACGTCGACGCCCTCGCGGCGGCAGCCGACGGCAGCCTCTGGGTCGGCCTCGTCGACGGCGGCCTGCTGCGCCATCGCCACGGCCGGTTCGAACCGGTGGCCCTCCCCTCGCCCACCGTCCGCGCCCTGCACGAGGCGCGCGACGGCACGCTGTGGGTGGCGCTGGACCGCGGCCTGGCCCGCGTGCGCGACGGCAGGCTGGACGGCCTCGTCGACGCGTTCACGGGCGCCTACGTCTACGCCTTCCACGAGGACCCGGACGGCAGCGTGTGGATCGGCGCGTCCACCGGCCTGTGGCTCCACCGCGCGGGGGCTCTCTCGCCCATGACCGCGCCGCTCGGGTTGCCGCCGCGCCCGGTGCAGGCCCTGCGGCGCGCGGCCGACGGCACGCTCTACGTCGGCACCGTGGGCGCCGGGCTGTACCGCGTCCGCGGCCAGAAGGCCGAGCCGATCGCCGGCGAGACCGGCCCCATCTGGAGCGTGCTGGAAGACGGGCGCGGCACCCTCTGGGTGGCAGGCGACAACGGGCTGAAGAGCCTGCGGGAGTCCACGCTCGAGCCCGCGTTCCTGCACCACGGCCTGTCGGGCCGCGTGCTGGCGCTGTTCGAGGACCGCGAGGGCAGCCTGTGGGTGGGCACGCGCTACGGGGGCCTGGTCAGGCTCACGGCCGGCCGCGCCACGTCGATCGGCCACGAACTGGAACACCCGAGCGTGCTCTCGGTGCTCGAGGACCGTCAGGGCCGGATCTGGTTCGGCATGGCCGGCGGCGGGCTCGGCCGGCTCGACGGCCACCGCCTCACGGCCTACGGGCTGCGCGAAGGCCTCGCCTCCGACATCGTCGGGCCCGTGCTGGAGGACCGCGAGGGCCGCCTCTGGTTCGGGCCGCGCGCCGGCGGACGCCTGCAGCGGATCGAGCAGGGGCAGGTGGTCGACCTGCCGCTCGAGGGCACGCCGGCGACCTTTCACGAGGACCTCGACGGCGCGGTGTGGGTCGGCACCACCGGCAACGGGTTGTACCGGCTGCGGGCGGGCCAGCGCACGCAGTGGACCACGACCGACGGGCTGCCGAGCCGCGCCGTCCGCGCCATGGCCGACGATGGCGAAGGCGGGCTCTGGCTGGCGACGCCGCGCGGCCTCGTGCGCTTCCGCGATGGCCCGCAGCAGGTCTACACCACCGCCGACGGCCTGCTGTCGGATCGCGTGGTGGCGCTCTACCGCGAGCCCAACGGCCCGCTGTGGATCGCCACGGCCCGCGGCCTGAACCGGTTCGAGGACGGGCGCTTCACCGCGTACGGCCCCGAGCAGGGGCTCTGCGACAACCAGGTGCACGGCATCGTCGACGACCGGCTCGGCCACCTGTGGATGACCTCCAGCCGGGGCCTCTTCCACGTGGCGAAACAGCAACTCGACGAGCTGGCGCGGGGCCAGCGCACCGCCGTGGCGTGCACGATGCTCGGGCGGGGCGACGGCCTGGAGAGCGCGCAGTTCAACGGCGGCTACCAGCCGTCGGCCTGGCGCGCGCGCGACGGCCGCCTCTGGTTCCCCTCCGTGCGCGGGCTCGTCGTCGTGGATCCCACGCGCCAGCACGCCGCCAACTTCGTGCGGCCGCCGGTGTGGATCGAGTCGGCGCGGGCCGACGGCCACGAGGTGGCGACCTCGGGCACGCCCCGGCTGCCAGCCGGGACGAGGCGCCTCGAGATCGAGTTCACCGCGCTCAGCCTCGTCGCGCCCGACAAGGTGCAGTTCCGGCACCGGCTGCTCGGGTTCGACAAGCAGTGGGTGGAGGCGGGCACGCGGCGACGCATCTCGTACACGAACCTCCCGCCGGGCGAGTACCGGTTCGAGGTGATCGCCAGCAACAACGACGGCGTCTGGAACGAGCAGGGGCACGCGTGGGCGTTCAGCGTCGCGCCGCTCGTCCACCAGGCCTGGTGGTTCAAGGGGGCGGTAGCGCTGGCGCTCGTCGGCGCGGGCCTCGGCCTCCACGGCCTCCGCGTCCGCGACCTGCGCCTGCGCAACGCGGTGCTGGCCGAGCGGGCCCGCCTCTCGCAGGAGATCCACGACCACATCTCGCAGATCATGACGGGCGTCGTGCTGCAGCTCGACGCCGCGTCCCAGGCGCTCGCGCAGGGCACCGGCACCGGCGGCGCGTACATCGATCGGGCCAGCCGGCTGGCGCGGCAGGGCATCGAGGAGACGCGGCTCATCCTCCGCAGCCTGCGCGAGGGCGCGCGGACGCGGGTGGCCAGCGACACCTCGCTCGACGAGGCGCTCGCCGAGACGGTGGCGCCGCTGGTGGAGGGCACCGGCGTGCGCCTGCACGCGCGGCGGCGGGGCGACCCGTTCCCGATCGGCGACGGCGCCAGGGACGCGATCTTCCACGTGGGCCAGGAGGCCGTCACCAACGCGCTGCGCCACGGGCGGCCCAGCACCGTGGACATCCTCGTCGCCTTCGAGCCGCTGGGCGTGCGGCTGACGATCCAGGACGACGGCCACGGCTTCGAGCCCGCGGACGTCGGGCGCACGCGAGCGCCCGGCCTCGGCCTCGCAGGGATGGTCGAGCGCGTCGCGGCGCGCAAGGGCACCCTGGACGTGCACAGCCGGCCGGGCGGCGGCACCACCGTGGCCGCGTTCTTCCCCCGTCACGCCGGCATGGGAGGCGCATGAGCACGACCGCCCGCATCCGCGTGTTCGTGGTCGACGACCACCCGGTGGTGCGCGAGGGCCTGCGCGCGGTGCTCGAACTGCGCGCGGACTGCGAGGTGGTGGGCGAGGCCGCCGACGGGCGCGCCGCCATCGACGGCTACGACCGCCTGCGGCCCGACGTCGCCATCCTCGACATCCGGCTGCCGATCGTGGGCGGCATCGAGGCGATCGCGGCGATTCGCGCGCTCGATCCGTCCGCGCGCATCCTCGCGATCACGTCCTACGGCGGCGACGCGGAGATGCGTCGCGCGCTCGACGCGGGCGCGCTCGGGCTGCTGCTGAAGGGCGCGCCGGGGGACGAAGTGGTGGAGGCCGTCCGTCGCGTGGCCGCGGGCCGGCCGTACATCGCGCCCGACGTGTCGGACGAGCTGCGGTCGGGCGACGGCTCGCCGAGCCTGACGCGGCGAGAGAGCGACGTGCTGGCGCTGATGGCCGAAGGGCTCCGCAACCAGGAGATCGCCACCTCGCTGGGGCTCTCGCTGGGGACGGTGAAGGTCCACGTCAACCGCATCCTGGAGAAGCTGGACGCCGTGGACCGCACGGAGGCGGTGACGCGCGCCATCAAGCGCGGGCTGATCGCGCTACAGTAGCGGCGGTTCCCGAGTTCCTGCCGCCCGCAGCCGCCGGGCCGCGGTGCGCCGCCTGGCGGCACCGTCCCGGAGTCCACGGAGGCCCCGATGGTCCTGACGAAGTCCGAGCTGATCGCCGCGTTCCAGAACGAGGTTCGCATCCTGCTGCACCTCACCACGAAGGTCGAGCCCTCGATGCTCGATTACCGGCCCACCCCGAAGCAACGGAGCACGCTCGAGTTGCTCAGGTACCTGACGATCATGGGGCCGATGCTCGTGCGCGCGGCGAAGGCCGGCGCCTTCGATGCCGAGGCCTGGACCACCGCCGAGACGGCGGCCGAGGGCCTGACCTTCGAGCAGGCGCGCGCGGCGCTGGCCGCCCAGTCCGACGAGTACGCCCGCCTCATCGAGGAGTTCTCGGACGACGAGTTGCGCGAGCAGGTGTCGGTGTTCGGCATGGGCCCGAAGACCTCGCGCGGCGAGTTCCTGGTGACCCAGGTGCTGTGCGGCTGCGCCGCCTACAGGACACAGCTGTTCCTCTACCTGAAGGCGTGCGGGCGCCAGGAACTGAGTACGTGGAACCTGTGGGGAGGGATGGACGAGCCGGCCACGGCCTGAACGCCGGTCGCCGGCGCCGCCCGCCGGGGAACGCCCACGGCCGCCGTTGCGTCAGCTCCCCTGGGCCTGCCATGCCCCCGCGCCTCCTCGTCCTGCTGCTGTTGAGCGCGTCCGTGCTCGTCTACCGGGGGGTGAGCTTCGTCGACGCCCTCGAACCGGTGCCCGGCGCCTCGGATTTCGGCCGTGTCGACCTGCGCGACGCGCGCATGGTGGTGACGGCCGTTCCCGACGTCGACCTCGACGGCCAACCCACGGCGGGGGCCAGGGCCGGGCTGCGGGTGGGCGACGTGGTCGTCGCCTTCGAGCGCGCCGATGGCTCGCGGATGGCCGTCACCGGCCTCAACGTCGTCGGCAACGCGATGCGGCGGCTGCCGCGCGAGGGCGGGGGCGCCCTGATCGTCCTTCGGCGGGAGGCCGCGGCAGAGCGCGAGGTCCGGCTCGCGTACCCGACGCACCAGCCACGCGGCCCCGTGACGACCGCCACGCGCATCGCCGTCACCCTGCTGCTGCCGCTGCTCGCGGTCGGGACGGCCCTGCTCATCGGCCTGCTGCGCCCCGACGACCCTCACGCGTTCCAGGCCTCGCTGCTGTTCCTGTGCTTCTCGGCGCTGTTCGGGACCTACTACTGGGCCCTGCCGCCAGGGGTGCGCGAGCTGGCGACCGTGGTCCACGGCGGCCTCACCGCGTTCTTCAGCTACGCGTTCATGCGGTTCTTCCTGCTGTTTCCGTCGCCCGCCCCGCTGGACCGCCGGCTGCCGTGGCTGAAGCACGTGCTGCTGGTGCCGGTGAGCCTGGTCGCCGTGCTGTCGATCGCCATCGGCCTGCTGGCCGGGGAGTCGCTGGCGGCGGCCGAGCGCATCGCGTCGCTGTTCACGATCGGGTTCGTCGAGGTAGCCTTCTCGACGCTCTACATCGGGATGTTGGCGCTGGGGATGGCCACGGGCGCGTGGCGGGCGTTCGCCGCGCCCACGCCCGACGAGCGCCGGCGCCTGACGATCGTCATCGCCGGCGCGGCGGCCGGGTTGCTGCCGTCGGTGACGGGCGTGCTCTACATCCTGGCGACCGGCACGACGACACCCGCGATGTGGGTGCTGCCGGTCCTGGTACTCTCCCTGCCGCTCTTCCCGCTCTCGTTCATCTACGCCGTCGTCCGGCACCGCGTGCTCGGCGTATCGCTGGCGGTGAGGCGCGGCCTGCAGTACGCCCTGATGTCGCGCGGCCTCCTGCTGGTCGAGGGCCTCGTCGTGTTCGTGGCCTTCTCCCTCGGCGTGGTCCCGCTGATCGTCCAGGCCTTTCCCGACGCCAGTGCCGGGGGCGTGGCCACCGCGAACACGGTCGCGGCGGCCGGCGCGGTGCTGGTGTTGAGCCGCGTCAACCGGCGCCTGAAGACCGCGCTCGACCGGCGATTCTTCAGGGAGCCGTACAACGCGCAACAGGTGCTGGCCGACCTCGGGCGGGCCCTCGAGGAGGCCGCCGCGGACGCCGACCGGATCGCCGACGCGCTCGCCCGGTGCCTGGCGCGCGCACTGCACGCGGCCTCCGCCGAGGTGACGCTCGGCGGACGGAGCGCGGCCCGCATCGTCCTGGACCGCGGGACGGGCACGCCTGCCGACGACAGCCCGGGCGCGCGCGGGGCGGACGCCATCCGGGACGCCTTGCTCGAGCGCTGGTCGGAGGCCGCCGGCGGTGCCGTCGTGCTGGAGTTCGACTCGTCGTTGCACCCGGGCGACCTGGCCCGCCAGCTCGCGTCGGGCCTCCGCGGGGCGCACTGGCGCGAGGAACTGGTGCGGGCCGGCCTCGAACGGGCCAGTCTCGCCGCGGCGCTCGCCGTGCGCGGGCACCGCTTCGGGTGGGTGGTGCTCGGCGACAAGCTGTCGGAGGAGGCGTACTCGGCCGAGGATCGAGAACTGGTGCGCGCGGCGGCGCAGCAGGCGGCCGTGGCGCTCGACTACACGAAGCTCATCGGGCGCATCGCCGAGCAGGAAGCCCTGAAGCGCGAACTCGCCATCGCGCGCGACGTCCAGCTGGGACTGCTGCCGCGCACCCGCCCGGTCGTGCCAGGGCTCGACTACGACGGCGCGTGCCGCATGGCGCGCGAGGTCGGCGGCGACTACTTCGATTTCCTCGACCTGGGCGCCAGCCGCCTGGGCCTCGCCGTCGGCGACATCTCCGGCAAGGGTGTGTCGGCGGCGCTGCTCATGGCGGGCCTTCAGGCGTGCCTGCGGAGCCGTGCCGGCCAGTGCGCCGACGCGCCGGCCGCCCTCGTGCAGCACGCAAACGCCTCGCTGGTGGAATCGACCGACCCCAGCCGGTTCGCCACCTTCTTCTACGCCGTCTACGACGCGGAGGGGCGGACCCTGCGCTACGTCAACGCGGGCCACAATCCGCCCTTCCTGTTGCGGGCGGGCACCAGCCTGGTGTCGCGCCTGCGGCCGACCGGGATGGCGCTGGGGTTCGACGCCGAGGCCACCTACACCGAGGGCAGCGAGGCGCTGGCCCCTGGCGACCTGCTGCTCGTGTTCACCGACGGCCTGACGGAGGCGCTCAACGAGGAGGGCGAGGAGTTCGGCGAGGCCCGGCTGGCCGGGTTGCTCGTCGGCAGCCGCCATCTCGGCGCCGCCGACCTGCAGCGCCTGGTCAACGCGGAACTGGATGCCTTCTGCGGCGCGACCGCCCGCTACGACGACGTCACGATCGTCGTGGCGAAGGCCGCGTGAGCGCGCGGTGCCGTGGCCCCGCACGTGGGCGCGGGCATCCGCCCTCCCGCGCGGGCGAGCCCGGCAGGAACGTCGACCGCGCCCCTCCGGGCCGAGCGTGACGCCGCGTGCCGCTACGGCAGCCGCTGCCGGCCGAGGACCACCGGCGACTCCCGCGCCGCGTCGAACGGCCGAAGCCGGAGGCGATAGGCGTAGGACCGTGCGCGCAGGCGGAACTCGGGGTGAGGCAATGCGCCCCAGCTGTCGTCGCCGCCCACCCCTCGCTGCGCGAGATCGAGGTGCAGCCGCGCTCCCGGCAGGGTGGTGAGCTCGTGGTGGTGGCCCACGGCCTCCACGTCGTGCGAGGCGAAACGCGAGGCGTTCACGCTCAGCGTGGGGAAGCCGGAGGCCAGCAGCCCGAGCCCCCCATCGCCGGTCAGCGCCACCCACCGCACGTCGACGTGGTTGCCGCTCTCCTGCGGCTGCGAGTAGGGGAAGAACTGCGCGTCCACCGTCGACTCGTGGATGCCCACGCGCAGGCCTCGCCGGTCGGCGTAGGTCTCCTCGGGCCCGGGCCCGTACCACGAGATGCGTCCGAAGCCGGGCACCAGTTGCGTGGCCAGGCCGAAGCGAGGCAGCTCGGGCAGGTCGCGGGCGCCCGCGTCGTAGCTCGCCTCCACGACCACGTCGCCCGAGCCATGGATCGTGTAGGCGAGCGCGTAGGCGGCGCCGGTCACCGCGAGCGCCCCCGCGGCCGTCACGCGCACGACACCACCCTCGGGCTGCTCGACCCGAACCTCGCGCGGCGCGAACGAGGCGCCCGCCCGCCGCCACACCCCGCTCAGCCGGGGCAGGTCGTTGCCGCGGTCGTTGTCCACCGGCGCGCGCCAGAAGTCCGGGGCCAACGGCGCGGCGAGCAACTCTCGTCCCGAGAAGGTGAACGAGTCGAGCAGCCCCGACCTCCGGTCGATGCCCACGGCGAACCCGTCACCCGACACGACGACGCGGTTCGCGTCCTCGCGCAAGGTCAGCGGGCGCAGCCGGCCCGTCTCGAGCGCCGGTCCCGGCCGGCCGGCGGCGGCCAGTTCGAACTGCTCCCACGCCACCTCGTGTCCGGCCTTCGCCCACCGCGCATCGTCGCGCAGCGTGAACGAGACGTCGAGCCAGTAGCGGGCCCCGGGCTCCGGATCGATGGCCGGCAGCGGCAAGGTGAGCTGGCGGGCCTCCCGGGGCGCGAGGGGGACCGCCGGCACGTCTCCGCGGCCGATCACCCGGTCGTCGGCGCGAAGCGTCCAGTGGCCCGTCACGATCGCGTCGAGCGTCGAGTGATCGAACCAGTTGGTGACCTCGACGAGCCCTCGCTCGGCCGCGATCGCGCGCACGGCCACCGGCTGCTGCAGCTTCTTCACCTCCGCGAGCGCGGGGTGCGGCGTGCGGTCGGCCGACACCAGGCCGTTCTGGTTGAAGTTCTCGTCGGAGGGCGTGCGCGGCGGGCCGAAATCGCCCCCGTAGGCGAAGAAGGTGCCGGGCGGCGCGGGGGCCTGCTCGCGCAGGTCGGCGACGTCGAGCCACAGGACCAGGCCGTCGCTGGGACGTTCCGGCGACGCCAGGTCGGCCTGGCTCTGGGCGCGGTCGTAGATGCGCAACTCGGGCACGCGTGTCGGCGAGCGGTAGTCGACCCGGTCGGGGTTGCGCCTCACGTTCACCGGGTAGTCGCCGGGGCTCATCGAGCCCTCGAAGGCCACCAGGGCCGCCAGGCGACCGTCGACGTAGAGCCGCGCCTCGCGCCCGTCGTAGGTGCCGGCCACCGTGTGCCACTCGCCGTACCAGCGTGCGGGCACCGGCGCCTGCGCGACCACCGGCGCGCCGCCGCCTGCGGGGGTGAAGCGGAACTGCAGGTGCTCGCCGTCCTGCTTCAGCTCGTAGCCCTCCTCGCCCTTCGACACGATGGGCTGGTGACGGACGACGTGCGGGTAGGCCGCGCCGGCGACCACCGGCACGGGGTGCACGCGGGCCTCGACGGTGATGGCCCGCGTCAGGTCGAGCGCGGCCGAATCCGGCAGCCAGAAGTAGCCCTCGGGGCCGTCGTCGGGGTCCAGGTCGCCCGCGAAGCGGGCCTCGAGCCCGGTGGCGCTCCGGTCCTTCAGGGCGAAGCGCGGTGGCAGGGGCTTGCGAAGCCCCTGGTCGGCCCAGTCCCAGATGGCGCCGCCGATGAGCCGCGTGCCGGCCGTGAACGCCTGCCAGTACTTGGACAGCCCGCCGTTGCTGTTGCCCATCGCGTGCGAGTACTCGCAGAGCATGAGCGGCCGCGGGTCGGGCTCGAGCGCCTCCCGGGCGATCTCGCCGGGCGGGGTGTACATGTGGCTGACGAGGTCCACGTGCGCGCCCCGGTCCGCGCGCTCGTAGTGAATGGGCCGCGTGGGGTCCTTCGCGCGGACGAGGGCCGAGGCGGCGTGGAAGTTCACGCCGTCGCCGGCCTCGTTGCCCATCGACCAGACGATCACCGACGGGTGGTTGGCGAAGGTGTCCACCATCCGGCCGTTCCGCTCGAGGTGCGCGATCTTCCAGGCGGGGTCGTTGCCCAGCGTGCGATCGGGCCGGTACCCCAGCCCGTGCGACTCGACGTTGGCCTCGTTGATGACGTACAGCCCGTACTCGTCGCAGAGGTCGTACCACGCGGCGACGTTCGGATAGTGCGCGGTGCGGACCGTGTTGAAGTTGTGCTGCTTCATCAGCACGATGTCGCGGATCATCCCTTCACGCGTCACCACGTGGCCCGTGTCCGGCTCGTGCTCGTGGCGGTTCACCCCGCGAATCAGGATGGGGCGCCCGTTGACGAGCAGCCGGGCGTCCCGAACCTCCACCTCGCGGAAGCCCACCCGCCACGGCACCACGCCAGTCACGCGGCCGTCGGCGTCCTTCAGCACGAACGACAGCTGGTAGAGATACGGCGACTCCGCCGTCCACTTCCGGGGGTCGGCGACGGCGAAGGCGATGTCGGCGGTGACCTCGCTGGCGGGGGCGATCCGCTGCACCGCGGCCGACGCCCGGCCGACGAGCGTGCCCGCGGCGTCGCGCAGCACCGCCTCGACCGTCGCCGCGCGTTCGGTCCCGTCGTCGTTGCGGAGGACCACGGCCGCCCGCAGCGTCGCGTCGCGGTAGGCGGCGTCCAGGTCGGTGACGATCCGCAGGTCGCGCACGTGCACGCGCTCGGTGGACCAGAGCGCGACGTCGCGGAAGATGCCCGACAGGCGCCAGAAGTCCTGGCACTCGAGGTACGAGCCGTCCGAGTAGCGGAACACCTCGACGGCGAGCACGTTCCGCCCAGGCACGACGAACGCCGTCACGTCGAAGTCCGACGGCAGGCGGCTGTCCTCCGCGTAGCCCACGCGGCGGCCGTTGAGCCACACGGAGTAGGCCGAATCCACGCCGTCGAAGGTGAGCACGATCCGCCGCCCGGCCCACGCCGGCGGCAGTTCGAACGCCGTCCGATACGAACCGACGGAGTTGAGCGCCCGCGGCACCAGCGGCGGCGTCGGCGCGCCCCAGGCGTACGTCCAGTTGACGTAGATCGGGACGCCGTGGCCGTGCAGCTCGACGTTGGCGGGCACGGGGATCCTCGCCCAGGCCGAATCGTCGAAGCCCGGCTCGTGGAAGCGCGCGGGGCGCGCGTCGGCCGTGGGCGACCAGTGGAAGCTCCACGTGCCGTTGAGCGAGCGGTACCACGGCGAGTTGCTCAACTCGCGCGTCGCCGCCCGTGCCTCGTCGTCGAACGGCACGACACGAGCGTGCGCGGGCAGCCGGTTCAGGGCATTGACCGCGGGGTCCTCCCACTCGGGCACGTCGGCGGCCGCAGCGGCGAGCGGCGCGAGCAGCAGGACGGCGGACAGCAACCGGAGACTCGAGTGGGCGGTCGGCATGACGCGGGCAGTCTGAGCCGGCAGGGTCGTGCGGTCAAGGGAACGGGCCGTGGCGGCGCGCGTCCAGCCGGGGACGCGATTCAGCCAATCCAATGTTTGAATCACTCAAAGGATCTGGAGTATGCTCTCCGCCGTGCCCACCGACCTGGCAGACCTCCTCCGGGAGCGCGGCATCCAGGTGACCGCGCAGCGGCTCGCCGTGCTGCGGGCGGTCGCAGGCCAGCCCCACATCACGGCCGACGGCGTGGCCGAGGCCGTGCGCGCCGAGATCGGCGCCATCTCGCTGCAGTCGGTGTACGACGCGCTGGGCGTGCTCGTCACCGAGGGCCTCATCCGGCGCATCCAGCCATCGGGCTCGCCCGCGCGCTTCGAGGGCCGGGTGGGCGACAACCACCACCACCTGATCTGCCGCACTTGCGGCCGCGTGGTCGACGTGGACTGCGCGGTCGGGGCCGCCCCCTGTCTCACGGCGGCCGACGCCGGCGGTTACGAGATCGAAGAGGCGGAGGTCGTCTACTGGGGCCGCTGCCCCGACTGCGTGGCGGACGGACGAACGCCCCGTGGCGCCGACGCCCCGGCGCCGCGCCGGCGGGGACCGCGCGTCACCACCACCACCACCACCGCGGGGCACGCTCCGGTGGCGCGGGTCGGCGCGGCGCGTCGCGGGCCCCGCACGTCGATCCAA
>JADHED010001852.1_pt1 | contig 16339 bp, 16 predicted proteins | sample 8952041 | NCBI WGS metagenome assembly JADHED01 (sample SAMN16124423, study PRJNA663239) | bioreactor sludge metagenome | isolation source: sludge (control) | place: India:Bengaluru | collected 2018-09-08
TTATGGATGAACCCACCGGCGGGCTGGACGTCTCGGTGCAGGCCCGCCTGCTCGATCTGCTGCGCGGCCTGGTGGTGGAGCTGAACCTTGCAGTGGTGATTGTCACCCACGATCTGGGCGTTGCGCGCCTGCTGGCGAACCGTCTGCTGGTGATGAAGCAGGGTCAGGTGGTGGAAAGTGGGTTAACCGACCGGGTGCTCGACGATCCACACCATCCGTACACCCAACTGCTGGTGTCGTCCGTATTGCAGAATTAAGAGGCCAACATGATCCGCGTAGAAAACGTAAGTAAGACCTTTGTGCTCCACCAGCAAAACGGCGTGCGCCTGCCGGTGCTGCAAAATGCCTCGTTAGAGGTCAGCCGCGGTGAATGCGTGGTGCTGCACGGCCATTCCGGTAGCGGAAAATCCACCCTGCTGCGCTCCCTGTATGCCAACTATCTGCCGGATGAAGGCCACATCCGCATTCGCCACAACGATGAGTGGGTCGATCTGGTGCAGGCCCCCGCGCGTAAAGTGCTGGAAGTGCGCCGCACGACGATCGGCTGGGTGAGCCAGTTTCTGCGGGTGATCCCGCGGATCTCCGCCCTGGACGTGGTGATGCAGCCCCTGCTGGATCTGGGCGTGCCGCGAGAAGCCTGCGCCGCCAAAGCCGCCAGCCTACTGACGCGCCTCAACGTGCCGGAGCGCCTGTGGCATCTCGCCCCGTCGACCTTTTCCGGCGGCGAGCAGCAGCGCGTCAATATCGCCCGCGGATTTATCGTCGACTACCCGATTTTACTTCTGGATGAACCTACCGCCTCGCTCGACGGTAAAAACAGCGCCGCCGTGGTGGAGCTGATCGAACAGGCCAAAGCTCGCGGCGCGGCGATCGTCGGGATCTTCCACGACGAAACCGTACGCAGCCGCGTGGCGGACAGACTGCACCCGATGGGGACAAACGCATGATTATCAATAACGTCAGGCTGGTGCTGGAAAATGAAGTCGTTGATGGCTCGGTTGAAGTTCATGAAGGCGTTATTCGCGCCTTTGCCGAAACCCAGAGCCGTACTCCTGAAGCGATGGACGGTGAAGGCGGCTGGCTGCTGCCGGGGCTGATTGAGCTTCATACCGATAATCTGGACAAATTCTTCACCCCGCGCCCGAAGGTCGACTGGCCCGCCCATTCGGCGATGAGCAGCCACGACGCGCTGATGGTAGCCAGCGGCATTACCACCGTGCTGGACGCGGTGGCGATTGGCGACGTGCGCGACGGCGGCGATCGCCTGGAGAATCTCGAGAAGATGATCAACGCCGTGGAGGAGACGCAAAAACGCGGCCTCAACCGCGCCGAGCACCGTCTGCACCTGCGCTGCGAGCTGCCGCACCACACCACCCTGCCGCTGTTTGAAAAGCTGGTCGGACGCGAGCCGGTCTCGCTGGTCTCCCTGATGGACCACTCGCCGGGGCAGCGCCAGTTCGCCAACATTGAAAAGTATCGCGAATACTATCAGGGCAAATATTCTCTCAGCGATGCGGAGATGGCGCGCTACGAGGAAGAGCAGCTGGCGCTTGCGGCGCAGTGGTCGCAGCCAAACCGTCTCAGGATTGCCGCGATGTGCCGGGACCGCAATATCGCCCTGGCCAGCCATGACGACGCCACGCACGATCACGTGCGCGAATCCCACCAGCTTGGCAGCGTGATCGCCGAATTTCCCACCACGTTTGAAGCAGCGGAAGCCTCCCGCAGGCACGGCATGAACGTGCTGATGGGCGCGCCTAACATCGTGCGCGGCGGATCGCACTCCGGCAACGTCGCGGCAAGCAGGCTTGCCTCCCTTGGTCTGCTGGATATCCTTTCATCCGACTACTACCCCGCCAGCCTGCTGGATGCGGCATTCCGGGTTGCCGACGACGAGAACAACACCTTTACGCTGCCGCAGGCGATTCGACTGGTGACGAAAAACCCGGCCTCGGCGCTTAATCTTCAGGATCGCGGGGAAATCGCCGAGGGTAAACGCGCGGATCTGGTACTCGCCCACCGCAAGGGCGAGCACGTTCACATCGACCACGTCTGGCGTCAGGGAAAAAGGGTGTTCTGATGGGAAGGCTCATCTGGTTAATGGGGCCCTCCGGCTCCGGTAAGGACAGTCTGCTGTCCGCCTTACGGCAGCGGGAACATCCGCAGCTGCTGGTCGCGCACCGCTATATTACCCGCGCGGCCAATGCCGGGAGTGAAAACCATATCGCCCTGAGCGAGCAGGAGTTTTTTACCCGCGCCGGGCAAAACCTGCTGGCGCTGAGCTGGCACGCCAACGGCTTTTACTATGGCGTGGGCATCGAAATCGACCTCTGGCTGCACGCGGGTTTTGACGTGCTGGTTAACGGCTCGCGTGCGCATCTGCCACAAGCGCGTGCCCGCTATGAGGCGGCCCTGCTGCCGGTCTGTCTGCAGGTTTCGCCGGACGTCCTGCGCAACCGGTTGCAGAACCGGGGGCGTGAATCAGCCCGTGAGATCGATCTGCGGCTTGAGCGCGCGGCCCGCTATGCCCCGTCGGACTGCCACATCCTCAATAACGACGGAAGTTTGCTACAGTCAGTCGATACCTTTTTATCGCTTATCCGTCAGAAGGAGAAACAGCATGCCTGACTGCCAGCTTCGCCCCGCCACCGCCGACGATGCGCAGATTGTCTATGCCCTGATCTGCGAACTGAAGCAGGCAGAGTTCGATCATCAGGCGTTCCACGCCGGGTTTCTTGCCAATCTGCAGGATCGCAACATGCGCTACCAGCTTGCGGAGAGAGAGGGACAGGTCATCGGCATGATCGGTTTGCACATGCAGTTTCACCTGCATCACGCGCGCTGGATCGGCGAGATCCAGGAGCTGGTGGTGATGCCGCAGGCGCGAGGGTTAAAGGTCGGAAGTCAGCTGCTGGCCTGGGCGGAAGAGGTGGCGCGACAGGCCGGCGCGGAGCTGACCGAACTTTCCACCAGCGTGAAGCGCACCGACGCGCACCGTTTTTACGTTCGTGAAGGATACACGCAGAGCCATTTCCGATTCACCAAACCGCTGTAGAGGTGCGCTATGAGTCTGACCATCACGTTGACGGGAACGGGTGGCGCCCAGCTGGTGCCGGTCTTTGGCTGCGACTGCGCGGCCTGCCGCCGGGCGCGCCTGCAGGACAACTATCGCCGTCGCCCGTGCAGCGCGGTGGTGAAATTCAACGATGCCGTCACCCTGCTGGATGCCGGTATTCCGCACCTGATGGACGACTGGCCGGCGGGCAGCTTCCAGCAGTTTTTGCTCACCCATTACCATATGGATCACGTTCAGGGGCTGTTCCCCCTGCGCTGGGGCGTGGGGGCGACGATCCCGGTTTACGGTCCGCCGGACGACGCCGGATGCGACGATCTGTTTAAACACCCCGGCATTCTGGATTTCAGCCACAGGGTCGAACCGTTTGTGATGTTTGAGCTTCAGGGTCTGCGGGTCACGCCGCTGCCGCTCAACCATTCGAAACTGACCTTCGGGTATTTGCTGGAATCGGCTCACAGCCGCGTGGCCTGGCTTTCCGATACCGCCGGACTGCCGGAAAAAACGGTGAAGTTCCTGCTCAACAATCAGCCGCAGGCAATAATTATCGACTGCAGCCATGAACCGCGCGAGGAAACGCCGCGAAACCATTGCGACTTAAATACCGTGATTGCGTTAAACGAGATAATTGGCTGCCCGCAGGTGATCCTGACGCACATTAGCCATCAGTTTGACGTGTGGATGATGGATAACCCGCTGCCGCAGGGCATAGAAGCGGGCTATGACGGGATGGTGCTGGTGCTGGATTAGGTTTTCTCCCTCTCCCGCGGGAGAGGGTTGGGGTGAGGGCAACAGGCGGCACTTAGCCTCGATCGTAATCGTCTTCTAACCTGCGCTCATCCTCTTCTAACCGACGGCGATCGTCATCCAACTGACGCTGACGTTCATCTAAACGGCGGCGTCTGTCTTCAAGCTGCCGACGACGATCGTCGTATTGTCGACTGTCGATTTGGCGACTGCGGTCATAACGATCGTCGTCGTCATTGCTGCGGCTGCTGCTGGGGTTATAGGCATCGTTGATCGCCTGCTGAATGTTGCCAATAGCATCATCAACAATATCGGCATGAGCCAGCTGGCTGGTGAGTGACAGCAGACCGAATAACAGAGCAGTTAAGTAACGTTTCATAAGGCCAGACTCGCAGGTGAACTGGCCTTACGATAATGAACGGCGGAGCACTGAGGTAGCGGAGGAATCTCAAATTACCATGACCTTGCGCAGCGCCTGCGCCAGCTGCACCCGCGTAAACGGCTTACGCAGTAGCTGGACGTCCGGCAGCTGAGGGTTATGCGCGGGCCGTAAATCCTGGCCGCTGATCAGCAGTACAGGAAGCTGCGGGTAATGGCTGCGCACATGGCTAATCACCTCGGCGCCGCTGAGGCTGCCGGGCAGCATCAGGTCGCTGATAAACATGCCAATATCCGGTGAAGCCTCCAGCATATTCAGCGCCTGTTCGCCGTTGTCCGCTTCCAGCGTCAGGTAGCCGAGCTGATGCAGCTGCTCGCACAGGGTTTGCCGAACATCGGCCTCATCTTCCAGCACCAGGACCAGCCGCTCGCTATCGACGGAGGCGGTGGCTGACAGCGCTTCATCGTCCGCCGCGGCAGGCAGCACGGAGCGCGGGAGGTGAAGCCGGACGGTCGTTCCCTGCCCCGGCGCGCTTTCAATCTCCACGCGCCCGCCGGACTGGCGGACAAAGCCGTAGACCATCGACAGGCCTAACCCGCTTCCACTTCCGGTCTGCTTGGTGGTGAAGAACGGTTCAAAGACCCGGGATTTCACCTCCTGCGACATGCCGCTGCCGCGGTCAATCACCTCCAGCGCCACCATATCCTGCCTGCGCCCGTCGCTGCGGGTGACGCGCTGATTCCAGGTCCGGATTTTAATCACCCCGCTTTGCCCTTCCATCGCATCGCGCGCGTTCATCACCAGGTTGATGATGGCGTTTTCCAGCTGGCTAACGTCAATCCACGCGGGCCATGCCGGGGTTTGCGCTTCAATCTCCAGGGTCAGGGTGGCAGGCAGGGAGTGGCGCATCAGTTCCCGGAGGTTCTCCAGCAGCGGCAGCATTTCTACCGCATGCGGCGTCAGGGACTGCTTGCGGGAAAATGCCAGCAGGCGCTGCGTCAGTAAGGCACCACGCTCGGCCGCCTTCAGCGCCCGGGTAATGCGCTGCGCGTCTTTCGATTCGGGGTCGGTGAGCTCAAGGCTGCCGATGATCACTGCCAGCAGATTGTTAAAATCATGCGCCAGCCCGCCGGTCAGCTGTCCGACCGCCTTCATCTTCTGGCTGTGCAGCAGCGCCTCTTCCAGCCCCTGACGCTCAACGCGGTCGATCTCCATCTGCGTGGTTTTCTCTTTCAGCAGGCGCGTGGTGTGCTCAAGCGAGGCGGTATTGCGGGCAAAAACGTTAAACGCGCGCGCCAGCTCGCCCAGCTCATCGCGCCGCTGGAGGGCGGGAACGGACACGTCCTGCTCGCCGTGAGCAAGGCGCGACATCGCCCGGGAAATCGCCGTCAGGTTAGAGGCCAGATTGCGGTAGATATACCAGCAGGCGCACCCGGTGATGATCAGCGCCAGCACGGCGAAGATGCTGATAAACACGCTGATGGACTGCAGCTCGTGATGGCTCTGGGCCGTGCGAAGCCGGGAGGCCTGCGCCACCTGCCCGACGTACTGATTAATATCGCTGTTGAGGATCGCCACCAGCGCCTTGATGTGGAACATATACCAGCTTATCGCCAGATCGCTCTCCTCCAGCTGCTTCGACAGCGGGGCGAGCTTACCTAGCTCGGCATTAAAATCAGGCAGAACCGCCTTCACAACCGGCTGTGCGGCACTCCGGGGCAGCGCTGCGGCCACCGCGTCCAGCTGCTGAACGGTCGCACGCGGCGAAGGGGTGTCGATGGCGGCGGCGATCAGCCGGTCCATCTCCATCAGCTGCTGCGCATCCGGCACGTTGCTGTCGTAACGGCGGTTGATGTCCTGCAGATGACGCAGGTAGCTTTGGCTTTGATACAGCGAGCTCAGCAGCGCGTTACGCTCCAGATGGCGGCGCTGTCCGCGCTCAAGCATCTCCGTCACGCTCTGCTGTAGCTCATTGCTTCGTTGAATAATGCGCGCCACCAGCGCCGGCTCCTGCTGCGCCAGCGGCGCATCCGCAAGCTGTTCCAGCGAGCGGCGCAGCGCCATTTGCGTCTGCTTAAGGCGCTCGGCTTCGCCTTTGTACTCCAGCGCCCCGACGACCTGTGAAAGCCGCACCGCCGCCGTCGCCACGTTGGCGGTATCGCGGGCCAGGTTCATGCTGTCGGTCATGTCATCCAGCGTTTGCTGCTGAACCTGCTCCTGGATTTGACTGGCGTGACGAAAGCCAAGCACCGCCACGCCGCTCACCATTAGCGTCACGGCGACCACCAGCAGATTAAAAATCAGCAGGCGGCCTCGGGCGCTGGCGAAAAAGGGCGGGCGGCGTGATGGCATGGGTTTGGGCTCCTGAGCGGTTTGGTGCCCTCACCCTGGCCCTCTCCCACCGGGAGAGGGAAAAGGAAAATGTGATGGCGATTAGCTATTCATAACTATGACAAATATGAACAGCTTCTGACATTTTGCATTTACGCACCTGTGATGAAGTGCAGATATCGGCATTCGCAGGAGATCCGCCATGAGCAGAACCCCGGTATTAGAGATGCGCAGCATTGCCAAAACGTTTGGCAGTTTCCACGCGCTCAAGGGTGTGGATTTGACGGTCTTTCCCGGAGAGATCCACGCGCTGATGGGCGAAAACGGCGCGGGAAAAAGCACGCTGATGAAAATCCTCGCGGGAGCCTATACCGCCACCAGCGGTGAGATCCTGATCGACGGTCAGCCGTTTCACATTAAAGGGCCGAAAGATGCGCTGGCCGCAGGCATTACCCTGATTTATCAGGAGATGCAGCTCGCGCCCAACCTGACCGTTGCCGAAAATATCTTTCTTGGCAGCGAGCTGTCGCGCGGCGGGATGGTGCAGCGCAAAGAGATGGCCGCCCAGGCGCAGGCGGTGATTGAGCGCCTCGGGGCACAGTTCAATGCTACCGACCTGGTGATGAAGCTGACCATCGCCGAGCAGCAGCAGGTGGAAATCGCCCGCGCGCTGCACCGCAACAGCCGCATTCTGGTGATGGATGAACCCACCGCCGCCCTCTCCTCGCGGGAAACCCACCGCCTGTTTGAACTGATTTTGCGCCTGCGCGATGAAGGGATGGCGATCATCTATATCAGCCACCGCATGGCGGAAGTGTATGAACTTTCTGACCGCGTCAGCGTTCTGCGCGACGGGCAGTACGTCGGCAGCCTGACGCGCGACAAGCTAAACGCCTCCGAGCTGGTGCGCATGATGGTGGGCCGCCCGTTAAGCGACCTGTTCAACAAGGAGCGTGATATTCCCCTCGGCAGCCCGCGTCTCAACGTCCACCACCTCACCGACGGTAAAAAAGTACAGCCGTGCAGCCTGCAGGTGCGTTCCGGTGAAATCGTTGGGCTGGCGGGCCTGGTCGGGGCCGGACGATCCGAGCTGGCGCAGCTGATTTTCGGCGTGCGTAAAGCCACGGGCGGCATGATTGAGGTCGACGGCGAGCCGGTGGTGATTCACTCCCCGCGTGCCGCCATCGAGAACGGGATTGGTTTTCTCACCGAGAACCGCAAGGAGCAGGGGCTGTTTCTGGAGCTGGCGGCGCAGGAGAACATCACCATGGCGACGCTGGAGCGCGACGCGACCTTCGGTATGTTAAACCGCAAAAAAGCCCAGTCGATTTCCGATGACGCCATTGCATTGCTCAACATCCGCGTACCCCATTCGCAGGTGCGCGCGGGCGGGCTGTCCGGCGGCAATCAGCAAAAGCTGCTGATCTCCCGCTGGGTGGCCATCGGCCCGCGCATTCTGATCCTGGACGAACCCACGCGCGGCGTGGACGTCGGCGCGAAAAGTGAGATCTACCGCATCATGAACCAGATGGCGCGCAAAGGCGTGGCGATCTTGATGATCTCCAGCGAGCTGCCGGAAGTGGTGGGCATGAGCGACCGGGTGTACGTGATGCGGGAAGGCAGCATTGCGGGTGAACTCCACGGGCGCGACATCTCTCAGGAAAACATTATGACGCTGGCAACCGGCGTGAACGACACTCATCATCAGGCGGTGCAATCATGACAACTCCAACCCATCCGCAGCAGGTGGCGAAATCCGCCTCCGCCAAAAAAATGCTGATGAGCGATCTGATGCAAACGGTCGGCATCCTGCCGATTCTTATCCTGATTGTGGCGGTATTTGGCTTTATCGCCCCGAACTTCTTCACCGAGAGCAACCTGCTCAACATTACCCGTCAGGCGTCGATCAACATCGTGCTGGCGGCGGGAATGACCTTCATCATCCTGACCGGCGGGATTGACCTCTCCGTGGGCTCGATTCTGGGCACCACGGCGGTAGCGGCGATGGTGGTCTCGCTTATCCCTGAATTTGCGATGCTCTCCATTCCGGCCGCGCTGATGCTCGGCATGGTGCTGGGCCTGTTCAACGGCGCGCTGGTGGCCTTTGCCGGGCTGCCGCCCTTTATCGTGACGCTCGGCACCTATACGGCGCTGCGCGGCGCGGCCTATCTGCTGGCGGACGGCACGACGGTCATTAACTCCAACATCAGCTTCGAGTGGATCGGCAATAACTACCTCGGCCCGATCCCGTGGCTGGTTGTCATTGCCCTTGCGGTGATTGCGGTGTGCTGGTTCATCCTGCGCCGCACCACGCTCGGCGTACATATCTACGCGGTGGGCGGCAACATGCAGGCGGCGCGACTGACCGGCATTAAGGTCTGGCTGGTGCTGCTGTTTGTCTACGGCATGAGCGGCCTGCTCTCCGGGCTTGGCGGCGTCATGAGCGCCTCGCGCCTCTACAGCGCCAACGGCAACCTCGGCACGGGCTACGAACTGGATGCGATTGCGGCGGTGATCCTCGGCGGCACCAGCTTCGTCGGCGGGATCGGCACGATCACCGGCACGCTGGTCGGTGCCTTGATCATCGCCACCCTCAACAACGGCATGACGCTGATGGGCGTCTCCTACTTCTGGCAGCTGGTGATCAAAGGGGCGGTGATCATCATAGCGGTGCTGATCGACAAATACCGTACCCGACACCATCAAAGTGCATAACAACAAAACCCTACAGCTTCGAGGAAAAATATATGCGTTTGAAACCGTTAGTGACCGCGCTCTGTGCTGGCGCGCTGCTTGCCGCAACGCCGTTTGCGCAGGCAAAAGACCTGAAGTCCATCGGCGTGACGGTGGGCGACCTGGCCAACCCGTTCTTCGTGCAGATCACCAAAGGTGCCGAGCTGGAAGCGCGCAAGCTGGCTGGCGATAACGTCAAGGTGACGCTGGTCTCCAGCGGTTACGATCTGGGCCAGCAGGTGGCGCAGATCGATAACTTCATCGCCGCGAAGGTGGACATGATCATCCTCAACGCTGCGGACTCCAAAGGGATCGGCCCGGCGGTGAAGCGCGCTAAGGACGCCGGGATCGTGGTCGTTGCGGTTGACGTGGCGGCGGAAGGGGCGGATGCGACCATCACCTCCGATAACACCCAGGCGGGCGAAATGGCCTGTAAGTACATTACCGATCGCCTGAAAGGCAAAGGCAACGTGGTGATCATCAACGGACCGCCGGTCTCTGCGGTGCAAAACCGCGTGGAAGGCTGTCAGACGGAATTCAAAAAACATCCGGATATCAAGGTGCTTTCGGATAACCAAAACGCCAAGGGCAGTCGTGAAGGCGGCCTGGAGGTCATGACCTCCCTGCTGGCGGCCAATCCGAAGATCGACGGCGTGTTTGCGATTAACGATCCGACGGCGATCGGTGCCGATCTGGCCGCGAAGCAGGCTCAGCGCAACGAGTTCTTTATCGTCGGCGTGGATGGCAGCCCGGACGGTGAGGAAGCGCTGAAGCGCGAAAACTCGCTGTTTGTCGCAACCCCGGCGCAGGATCCGCAGGTGATGGCGGCAAAAGCGGTGGAGATCGGCTATGACATTCTACAGGGCAAACCTGCGCCGAAAGCGCCTGTGCTAATCCCGGTGACGATGATCGATAAAAAGAACGTCGGTACCTATAAGGGCTGGACGGTTAAGTAACTTCGGTGCGGCCTGATGCCCTCACCCTACCCCTCTCCCACAGGGAGAGGGCCGGGTGAGTGCTAAGGTTTTGCAAAAAAAGCCAGGAGTCCCCATGAAACGCTCCGACATCAATGAAATTCTCGGCCACACGCGACAGTTCTTTTCCATGCACGACGTGCATCTCCCGCCGTTTGCCAGCTTCCCGCCCACAAAATGGCAGCAGCTTGACCAGGCCGCCTGGCAGGAAGTGTTCGACCTCAAGCTCGGCTGGGACGTGACGGCGTTCGGCGGCAACAGCTTTGCCGCTGAGGGCCTGACGCTGTTTACCCTGCGCAACGGCTCGCCCAACGGCGTGCCTTATGAAAAGTGCTATGCCGAAAAAATTATGCACGTGCGTGACGGCCAGGTGACGCCAATGCATTTTCACTGGCGCAAGCGGGAAGACATCATCAACCGGGGCGGCGGGAATCTGATTATTGAGTTATGGAATGCCGGGGCGCATGAAGAGACGGAAAACACCGACGTGACGGTCACCGTCGACGGCTGTCGTCAGACCCACGCGCCCGGCAGCCAGCTGCGCCTCATGCCAGGGGAAAGCATCTGTCTGACACCCGGTCTGTACCACAGCTTCTGGGGCGAACGCGGCTTCGGCGACGTGCTGGTTGGGGAGGTGTCATCGGTAAACGACGACGAGCACGACAACCACTTTTTGCAGCCCGTTGCCCGCTATAACAACATCGAAGAAGACGAACCGGCGCTGCTGGTGCTGTGCAACGAGTACAACCTGTTTCGGATATAAGGAGTAAATGATGCCATTGATCTCTCTTGCCGACGGTCTGGAGCACGCCAGGGCGCATCGCTACGCGCTGGGCGCGTTTAACGTGCTCGACTCCCACTTCCTGCGCGCGCTGTTCGCCGCCGCGAAGCAGGAACGCTCGCCGTTTATCATCAACATCGCCGAAGTGCATTTTAAGTACGTTTCTCTGGATTCGCTTGTCGAAGCGGTGAAGTTCGAGGCCGCCCGTCACGATATTCCCGTGGTGCTCAATCTCGACCACGGCCTGCATTTCGAGGCGGTGGTGCGCGCCCTGCGCTTAGGGTTCAGCTCGGTGATGTTTGACGGCTCTACGCTAAGCTATGAGGAGAACATTCGCCAGACGCGGGAGGTGGTGAAGATGTGCCACGCGGTCGGCGTGTCGGTGGAAGCGGAGCTGGGCGCGGTCGGTGGCGATGAAGGCGGCGCGCTGTACGGGCATGCGGATGAAGCGTTCTTTACCGACCCGCAGCTGGCGCGCGAATTTGTCGATTCAACCGGCATTGACGCGCTGGCGGTCGCCATCGGCAACGCGCACGGCAAATACAAGGGCGAGCCGAAACTCGATTTCCCACGCCTGGACGCCATTCGCCAGCAGACGGGGCTGCCGCTGGTTTTACACGGCGGCTCCGGGATTAGCGATGCCGACTTCCGCCGCGCCATCGAGCTGGGCATTCATAAAATAAACTTCTATACCGGCATGTCGCAGGCCGCACTCGCCGCCGTGGAGCAGCGCATGGCGAACCGCCAGCCGCTGTACGATGAGTTTGCCGAACTGCTGCTGGGGATAGAAGAGGCGATTACCGATACGGTCGCCGAACAGATGCGCATCTTCGGCAGCGCGGGGCAGGCATAATGGAACGCAAAGGCATCATCGCCGCAGGCAACATGCTGGTGGATCACGTCCACCAGATCGTGCAGTGGCCGGAGCGCGGCTGGCTGGCGGAAATTACCCACAGCGAACGCTCAACCGGCGGCGCGCCGCTCAACGTGCTGCTGACGCTGGCAAAAATGCACGTTGGCCTGCCGCTGCAGGCAGTGGGGCTGATTGGTGAAGATGCCGACGGGGACTACATTCTGGCGATGCTCGACCAGTACCACGTCAACCGCCAGCGCGTGCAGCGCACCACCTTTGCCCCGACCTCCATGTCGCAGGTCATGACCGATCCCAGCGGACAGCGCACCTTCTTCCACTCGCCGGGCGCCAACCGCCTGCTGGATCTTCCCGCCTTCGATCGCTTAGACGGATCGATGAAGATCTTCCATCTCGGCTACCTGCTGCTGCTCGACAGCCTGGATATGCCCGATGACGAGTTTGGCACCCGCAGCGCGCGCCTGCTGGCGCAGATGCGCGACCAGGGGTATGAAACGTCGCTCGATCTGGTGTCCCGCAAGGGCGACCCGCGCTATCAGCCGCTGGTGCTCCCTGCCCTGCGCCATCTGGATTATCTGGTGATTAACGAGCTGGAAGCCGGGGAGTTTAGCGGGCTTGAGATGCGCGACGGCGACGATGCGCTGAATATCGCCCATATCGCCGATGCCGCGACGCAGTTGCTGGCGGCAGGCGTGCGTCAGCGGGTGGTGATCCACTGTCCGGAAGGCGCATGGGGTGAAGCGCCGGGTGAACAAGGTCGCTGGATCCCATCATGGTTGCTGGAGCAGAAAGACATTGTCGGCAGCGTCGGCGCGGGCGATGCGTTTTGCGCGGGGTTTTTATACGGCTGCCACGAATCGCTCCCGCTCACGGAGAGCATTTATCTGGCGCACGCCTGCGCGCGCGCAAGCCTGCTGGCCGCCAACGCAATTGACGGCGCGAAAACGCTGGCCGAGCTGCAGGCGTTTATTCGCGAGAGCACTTAATTTAACAAAAATTGCGATTTTTCATTACAGTTCTATGAATTTTATATCCCCGAACTACACTCTCTCCATCTGGCATATTCGGCGTGGGCAGCACTCTGCCCGCACGCTTTTCCGAAATGAGATAGAAAGAGGACAAGGGAAAAATGTTCGCAGCCATCATCATCGGTATTTTCATTATCAGCGTTATTTATGCGCATTCACGCGGCAAAGAAAAACAGACGCTTTCTCGTCAGCTCTTTGACCATTCGACGTTGATGGCGCCCATCAATATGTTTATGACGGCGTTTTCTTCCCTGCCCGCCAGGCAGCCATTCTTTGAAACAGAACGCTTCCCGGAATTAAATAAGCTGACGGAAAACTGGCTGGTTATTCGCGAAGAGGCCCTGCGTTTGCAGCATCATATTAAGGCGGCGCAAAATAATAACGATGCTGGCTTTAACACTTTTTTTAAACGCGGCTGGAAACGTTTTTATCTGAAATGGTATGCCGATGCCCACCCCTCTGCGCAGTCTTTATGCCCGGTGACGACCCGGCTGGTAAGTGAAATCCCCTCGGTGAAGGCGGCCATGTTTGCCGAGCTGCCGGCGGGTGCAAAGCTTGGCAAGCACCGGGATCCGTATGCGGGCTCGGTTCGTTACCATCTGGGCTTATTCACACCGAATGACGACCGCTGCTTTATTGAAGTCGACGGGCAGCGCCACAGCTGGCGGGATGGTGAAGCCGTTATTTTTGATGAGACCTACGTCCACTGGGCAGAGAATAAATCGGATCAAACGCGCATTATTCTTTTCTGTGATATTGAACGTCCGATGAAATGGCGCTGGGCGCAGGCGGTTAACCATTGGGTGGGAACCACACTGATGTCCGCAGCCAGCTCACCGAATGACGAGAATGACAGCACCGGCGGCATTAACCGCATTTTTAAATACGTTCATGCGGCCCGCGAACGAGGACAGCGTCTGAAAAAAAGGAACCGTAAAGCCTATTACGCCCTCAAGTATCTGTGCATCGTCGCAATTTTTGCCGCCATCATTGTTCCGGCGATAACGTAAGCCTTATGCCGCCTGCTCGGGCCGGCTCACATCGGTAGCAAACACGTAACCCAGCCCGCGGATCGTTTTGATGAGCGCAGGCTGATGCGGGTTAGCCTCTATTTTCCGGCGCAGGCGCATGATCAGCACGTCAATCGTGCGATCGAACACGTCGGCGCTTTCGCTGTGGGTCAGCTCAAGCAGCCGGTCACGGCTCAGCACCCGACGGGCATTTTGCGTGAGCGCCAGCAGCAGGCCGTACTCGCCCTGGGTTAAGGGGACGGGATTGCGCTGCGGATCGCTCAGCTCACAGCGAGTGGTATCGAGCGTCCACCCGTTAAAAGCAATGCCCGCGACCGGCGCTGCGGGGGCTTCTGCCGCCAGCACGCCCGTACGGCGCAGCACCGCTTTCACGCGGGCGACCACCACGCGCGGATTGAACGGTTTGCCAATATAATCGTCGGCCCCCATCTCCAGCCCCACCACCACGTCTGACTCACTGCCCAGCCCGGTTAACATGATCACCGGTAGCGCCGGGCGCTGCTTTTGCAACTGCAGCAAAACCTGTAAGCCGTTGATATCCGGCAGCATCATATCCAGCAGCACCAGCGCAATATTCGGATCCTGCTGTACCTGCCGCAGTGCATCCTGGCCGTTATGGCAGGCAAGCACGCTAAAGACGTGCTCGCTCAGCACGTCCTGAAGCAGTTCGCAGACTGCCGTATCGTCATCAACCACCAGGATCGCCGGTTTCATCGTATGCTTCCGTCAGGGGATTATGTTAAGTCTGAACCATTCTGCCGTCGGCTCCAGTCAAATGGTTTTTTCAGTGACGGAAATTCAACCCATGTCACATCCGCTGCCCTGTCGACACGTCAATTTTGACGATTGGCTGCTTTTTGTCAGGGTTTTCACCGCGAAGGGACCGTAAAGTCAGGGTATACCCATACAAAAAACATGGCATAGAAGCTGCATAGTGGGTGCGAATGATTCGATTAACTGGAGCAGACTGATGAAAAAAGTCGTCACGGTTTGCCCTTATTGTGCCTCAGGTTGCAAGATCCACCTGGTGGTCGATAACGGCAAAATCGTCCGGGCGGAGGCCACACAGGGGAAAACCAACCAGGGCACGCTATGCCTGAAAGGTTACTACGGCTGGGATTTTATTAACGATACCCAAATCCTCACCCCGCGCCTGAAAACCCCTATGATCCGCCGCGAGCGCGGCGGCAAGCTGGAAGCCGTCTCCTGGAGCGAGGCGCTGGATTACGTCGCCACGCGTCTGAGCGCCATCAAGGCCAAGTATGGCCCGGATGCGATTCAGACCACCGGCTCTTCACGCGGGACGGGGAATGAAACCAACTATGTGATGCAAAAATTCGCGCGCGCCGTTATTGGAACCAATAACGTCGACTGCTGCGCTCGCGTCTGACACGGCCCATCGGTTGCAGGTCTGCACCAGTCGGTCGGTAACGGCGCAATGAGTAATGCCATCAACGAGATAGATAACACCGATCTCGTCTTCATCTTTGGTTATAACCCGGCGGATTCTCATCCTATCGTCGCGAACCACGTTATTCGCGCTAAGCAGAACGGGGCGAAAATCATCGTCTGCGATCCGCGCAAAATTGAAACCGCGCGCATTGCGGATATGCACATCGCGTTGAAAAACGGCTCGAACATCGCGCTGTTGAACGCAATGGGGCACGTCATTATTGAGGAGAACCTGTACGACCAGGCGTTTGTCGCCACCCGTACGGAAGGCTTTGAAGAGTATAAGAAAATAGTCGAAGGCTATACGCCTGAATCCGTCGAAGCGATCACCGGCGTCAGCGCGCAGGAGATCCGCCAGGCGGCACGGATGTATGCCGGGGCGAAAACCGCCGCCATTCTGTGGGGAATGGGCGTGACCCAGTTCTATCAGGGCGTGGAAACCGTGCGTTCTCTGACGAGTCTCGCGATGCTGACCGGCAATCTGGGTAAAGCGCACGTCGGCGTTAACCCGGTGCGTGGTCAGAATAACGTTCAGGGTGCCTGCGATATGGGCGCGCTGCCGGATACCTATCCGGGCTACCAGTACGTGAAGTTCCCGGAAAACCGCGAGAAATTCGCGAAGGCCTGGGGCGTGGAAAGCCTGCCGGAACACACCGGGTATCGCATCAGCGAGCTGCCGCACCGCGCGGCGCACGGCGAAGTGCGTGCGGCCTACATCATGGGTGAAGATCCGCTCCAGACCGACGCCGAGCTGTCTGCCGTGCGCAAAGGGTTTGAGGATCTGGAGCTGGTGATTGTCCAGGATATCTTCATGACCAAAACCGCGGCGGCGGCGGATGTGATTTTACCGTCGACCTCCTGGGGCGAGCATGAAGGCGTCTACACGGCGGCGGACCGCGGCTTCCAGCGCTTCTTTAAGGCGGTCGAGCCGAAGTGGGA
>JADHED010001853.1_pt1 | contig 16337 bp, 16 predicted proteins | sample 8952041 | NCBI WGS metagenome assembly JADHED01 (sample SAMN16124423, study PRJNA663239) | bioreactor sludge metagenome | isolation source: sludge (control) | place: India:Bengaluru | collected 2018-09-08
TTGGCGGCGGCTTCGTGCGCGTCGATCATCTGGCGCATCCAGGCAGGCTCGCCGCACAGGTCCACATAGTCCACGCCCGCCTTGGCGCAGGCGGCCACCAGTTCGTTGCCATACAGCTGGTAGGGGCCCACGGTGGTCAGCACCAGGCGCGTGGCGCCCATCAGCGCCTGCAGGCTGGCGGGGTTGCTGGTGTCGGTCACGACCAGCGGGGTGTCGGCCGGGGCGCCTACTTCGTCGCGCACGGCGGCGAGTTTGTCGGCATTGCGGCCCCCCATGGCCCAGCGCAGGCCGCTGCCGGCGGGGTAGCGTTGCAGCAGGTACTCGACCACCAGGCGGCCGGTGAAGCCGGTGGCGCCGTGGACGACGAGGTCAAAAGGTTTGGTCATGGTGGGAGCTCCGTCCGTCAAAAGTGCAAGGTCCTGGGGCAGGCAGAAGCTGCCTTGCCCGGAGAGGCCGCCATTCTCTGTGGCCCTGCCTGCTGCCTCTGTCGCGCAGGTGCATGGCGAGGGCCGCGTAGGGCCTGAACAACGGCTTGCTCCCCATTTTCTGAGAAAAAGTATCGCAAAACGATACCGGTTGGCCTGCCGGTGGCCACTGTTACGGTTCAATGCAGACACGCAAGTTACGTCTGGGCACCATTCGCTCCGTGTTCAACCAACGCCCTTCGGGCACCACAGCAATGTCTTCTTCTCCCATCGTTGTTCAGCGTGACACCAAGGCCTGGCAGCTGCAGGTGTGGGTCTCGTTCGGCATCGCGGTTTTTCTGTGCGCCGTGGGCCTGGCATGGTTGCCCGGCGAGCAACTGGAGCAGGCGTTCATGGTGATGGGCTACGTGTTCTGCCTCTCGGCCGCGTTTGTGCTGGCCAAGTTTGTGCGGGACAACGAAAGCGCTTCGCGCCGTGGCGGTGGCGACACCCCCATGTGGAAGCTGGTGGTGTGGGGTGGCTTTGCGGTGGCCATGGGCCTGACAGGCTGGGGCCTGCTGAGCATGGACATCAACGTGACCTACAAGGCGTTTCTGGGCGTGAGCTGGCTGTACCTCATCACCACCGCCTTCACGCTGGCCAAGATGCTGCGCGACCGCCATGAGGCGGACCTGCTCGAAGCCCGCCTGCAAGGCCGCCGCGAAGCGGCCCAAGTTGCCGCCCAGAACAGCAGCGCGAACTGATCGCACCCGGTGGGCACAGGTGGCAACCCGCCACCCTTCTGGACGAGTTTCTTTCTGGTTCTTTCTGGTCTTTCGACCCGGTCTGTCCCGCACCTGGGGTGTGTGGGCGGGCCGTACCCTGAGGAGTGAATGATGATGAATGCCGTGTTTTCTTCGTGGGGCTCTGCGGCGCGCCTGCCCCGCGCCCTGCTGGCGGCCGGTGTGGTGTGTGCGGCCCTGGTGGCCGCTGCACCGGCCCGGGCGCAGAGCGAGGCTTCTGCCGCGCTGTCGATGTTGCCGGTGGCCTCGGTGGTGGGCACAGCGTCGGTGGCCTCGGCGGCCGCCGGTGCGGTGGTGACAGTGCCGGCGGCGCTGTCGGTGGGCGGCGCGGTGCTGACGGTGCGGGCGGTGGAAGCCTCGGCCGTGGGTACGGTGTATTTGCTGGAGCGCGCCTCGGACGGCGCCCAGGTCAGTGTGGAGGTGGTCGGCCGCGGTGTGGCGGGCTCGGCCTACGCGGTGGGCGCAGTGGTCACCTGCAGCGTGATCGGTACGGGCGTGATCTTGTCGGCGGCGGGCGAGGCCATTGCCTTCGTACCCAATGCCATTGGCCGCGCTTTGTTGCACAACGAGCGGCTATGAGGAGTAGCACGATGGTGAAAGCCCTGAACCTTGGCCGCGACCCCGCGCAGCGCATCCCTGCCTTGGTGGGCATGGTGTTCTTCGCAGGGGTCGCGCTGCTGGCAGCCACCCCGGCCCACGCGGGCCGCTCGTGCGAATCGCGCAAGCCCGTGCCGCCGCAGGTGATCGAGCGCGGCATGAAGCTGGCCGAGCAGACGTTGGCCGCGCTCGATGCCGAGCACGCCAAGTCGGGCGTGCAGGTGGTGGCCCTGGCCCGTGCGGGGCAGGACCTCTCTAAATACGGCCTGCGCTATTCGCACTTTGGCTGGGCCTACAAGACGGCCGAAGGCCCCTGGCGCGTGGCGCACAAGCTCAACGAATGTGGCACAGCCGTGGGCCACCTGTACCGCCAGGGCCTGGGCGAGTTCTTTCTGGACGACCTCTGGCGCTACGAGGCCGTGTATGCCGTGCCCACGCAGGAGGTGCAGCAGCGCCTGCTGGCCGTGCTGCAGGACAAGGGCCGCACCAAGACGCTGCAGCACCTGCCCTACAGCATGGTCAGCTACGCGTGGGGCCGCAAATACCAGCAGTCCAACCAGTGGGCGCTGGAGACCCTGGCGATGGCCATGGAGCCCGCCACCGTGCGCTCGCGCGACCAGGCGCAGGCTTGGCTGCAGTTCAAGGGGTATGAGCCCACCACGCTCAGGCTGGGGCCGCTCACGCGCATGGGCGGGCGGGTCGGGTCGGCCAACATTGCGTTTGACGACCATCCGAACGAAAAGCGGTTCTCGGACCGCATCGAGACCGTGACCGTTGACTCGGTGCTGGCCTGGATGCAGCGCACCCAGCTGGCAGCCGCACCGGTGGTGCTGGCGATCAAAAATTGAATCAAAATGCCAGCAGGCGCAATCAATATATGCGCTAGCAGCTATAAAAAGAAGAGCATTTGCCGGTGCGCTACCGCGCGCACCCAACCCGGCGCACAGCGCCACCGAGGAGAAGAACATGAGCAAGTCCCTGAGACTGTCCGAAAAATGGTTCCGTCGTGGCCTGTGGCTGGTAGCGCTGGTGTTTGCCAGCTTCCTCATCGGGCTGGGCGGCACCATCGTGGGCGATCTGCCCAAGGTCGAGACCCCGCTGCGGGTGGACGACTTTCTGGACAAGGCCGCTGCCGACAAGCTGCGCGCCGAGGTCAAAACGGCGCGCCAGGCCGAGCAGGACGCGCAGACCGCGCTGGAGCAGGCCCAGCTGCAGCGCAGCAAGGTGCGCAGCGAGGTGCAGGCTGAGCGGGAGAGCTTCAACAACTGGCTGTCCACGCGCAGCGCCACGCAGCGCGCCGACCAGGACCCCGAGGTGATCGCGCGCACCCAGGCGCTCGACGCCCTCAAGCTGGTGGAGCGCAAGGCCCAGCAGGCGGTGGAGACGCAGCAGCAGGCCGCCCTTGATGCCCGCCAGGCGGCGGCCGCCCGGCAGGAGCAGCTCAACCAGATGGAGTCTGATGGCTATGTGAAGCTCGCGGCCGAGCGCCGCAAGGTCGAGCTGCGCGTGTTCCTGTACCGCCTGGCCCTCACGCTGCCGCTGCTGGCCGCCGCCGGCTGGCTGTTCGTCAAGAAGCGCAAGAGCACCTACTGGCCGTTTGTGTGGGGCTTCATCTTCTTTGCGCTGTTTGCCTTCTTTGTGGAGCTGGTGCCCTACCTGCCCAGCTACGGCGGCTACGTGCGCTACGTGGTGGGCATTGCCGTGACGGCCGTGGTGGGGCGCTACGCCATCCAGGCGCTCAACCGCTACCTGGAGCGCCAGAAGCTGGCCGAGGCCCTGCCCGACCAGGAGCGCCGCAAGGAGCTGAGCTATGACGTGGCCCTGGCCCGCCTGGCCAAGAGCGTGTGCCCCGGCTGCGAGCGGCCCGTGGACCTGAAGAACGAGAAGATCGACTTTTGCCCGCACTGCGGCATCGGCCTGTTCGACCACTGCGGCCACTGCCACACCCGCAAGAGCGCGTTTGCACGGTTTTGCCACGCCTGCGGCACCGGGGCGGGTGTGAAGCTGGCGCAGGAGTAGGGCAGACCGTGTAGCGGTCTGGGCGGGGCTTGGCCTAGCCCACCATCACCCGGTTGCGCCCCTCGGCCTTCGCGCGGTACAGCGCCGTGTCGGCGGCCAGCAGCAGGGTGTCCATATCGGCCTCTGCGCCCAGTGTGGCGCTGTGCACCAGGCCGATGCTGACGGTGGCCCGCTGGGGGCCGCCCTGCGTCGCGTCCAGCGCCTGCCGTTCCACGGCGCTGCGCACCCGTTCGGCAATGGCCTGGGCCTCGGTGGGGGACACGCCGGGCAGCACGGCGGCGAACTCTTCGCCCCCCATGCGGCCCAGCACGTCGTCGGCGCGCAGTGCGCGCGCCATGGTCTGGGCAATGCTGACCAGCAGCCGGTCGCCCGCGCCGTGTCCGTAATGGTCGTTCACCTGCTTGAAGTGGTCCACGTCCACCATCATCACCGCCAGCCCGGTGGATTCACGCTGGTAGCGCTCCAGCAGGCGATCGCCCTGTTTGAGCAGTGCGCGGCGGGCCAGCACGCCCGTGAGGTCGTCATGGCGCACGGCATGGTGCAGGCAGCGCAGGGCCTCGGCGCGTGCCGCGCTGGCACAGGCCACGGCCAGGGGTCCCAGGGCCAGCAGCGTGACGCCCACGCGCAACGAGAACACATCGCCCGCATGGGCCGGCGTGAAGTTGAGCACACCGGTGGCCACGCCCGCCATGGTCCACAGGCACACCACCAGCGACAGCAGGCTGGAGGTGAAGGCGCTGTAGCTCAGCGCACACCACAGCAGCCCGGGCACGACAAAAGCCAGCATGCCGGGCCCGCCGATGAGCGTGCGGATGCCCTCGGCCAGTACCAGCGAGCTGACGGGGGCGACGCGCCAGAACAGGGGGGTGTCCTGGGTGTGCGATGGGGGATCTGCCGCGCGCGGTGCGGCCAGCACCACGGGCACGATGAGCATGTAGTTCATCAGCTCGGTGCTGAACCACAGCGACAGCAGGTCCGTCCACGGGGAGTCGAAATACACCGGTGCCGCGCCGCAGCCTGCCAGCGCACCCACCGCGCTGGCCGCCAGTGCTGCCAGCAGCAGGTACAGCGCCGCCACCGTGCGCTGCAGCCGCAGGATGCGCTCGTCCAGCCCCCGCAGCACCAGCCAGCCGGCTGTGGCGCCCAGCAGGTTGGCGGCATTGAGCCACAGGGCCATGCCCCAGGCACTGCCGGTGACCAGGTCGGCCGCCACATAGCCCACTGCGGCCGCCACCCAGGCGGGCGGCCGCGCCAGATGCGGGTAGCGCACCAGCAGCCCCAGCAGCAGTGCATTGGCAGGCCAGAACGCCGACAAAAAGCCGATGGGCCGCGCAAAGATGCCCACCAGGCAGGCGGCAAAGATCAGCAGCGCGAGACCTGCCCAGGCCACAGGCGGGGGTACGGTCCGGGCAGGGGCAAAAAGGTGGGGCAGGGTGCGCGGCATGTGGGCAGCGGATGCGTGCGAGGGGGCGTGCAGGGGCGTGTGCGTGGGCGTATGGGCCCCGATTGTCCCCGGTGTCAGGGCATGCCCAGCAGCAGGGCCACCAATTCGCCGGTGCTGGTGGCGCCCAGCTTGCGCATCAGCCGCCCCCGGTGGGCTTCCACCGTGCGGTGGCTGATGTTCAGGTGGCGGGCAATCTGTTTGCTGGTGGCGCCGGTCACGATGTGCTGCGCCACCTCGCGCTCGCGCACCGTGAGCGGCGTGCTGACCACGCGGCGGTGCGAGATGTCTTCAAACATCCACACCGCGCGCGCAAACGGTTGGGCGCGGTCCAGCGCGCGGCCCACCACATGGCACCAGAACAGCGTGCCGTCGCGGCGGCGCATGACGCGCTCGTCGCTGTAGCTGCCGGTGTCCATCATCGCGGGCAGGCCCAGGTTGCCGGTGTGGGTGAATTCGTCCAGCGACGGATACAGCGGCGCCAGCGGCTGGTCCAGCAGCTCGGCCTGTTCATAGCCAAACATGCGGGCAAAGGCTTCGTTGCAGATCTCGATGTGGCGCTCGCGCGTGACGCACATGCCCACGGGGGCGAGGTTGAACGCCGGTTCCAGCGCTTCATTCAAGGGAGCGGGCGTGGTCGCAGGCATGGGGCGGATTTTGCAGCAGCCCCGCCAGGCTGAGCGGGCCACCCTGGCGGGGCCGATCGATTAGCGCTGGCGCCACCGCTTCTTCCACTGCCGCTGGATCACCCGCGCCACGCGCCAGGCCCACGACGCACGGGCGCGCTCCAGCACGGCGTGCTTGAGCTGCATCCAGTGCGCGTGGGTCCAGGCAAACCAGCGCAGTTGCATGAGCGCAGGTTGCGTGAGGGTGAACAGCCGCGCCACCACCGCCGTGCCCACCACCTTGGCCAGCACGATCACCAGCATGCCCAGCACCACATGCCCGCGCCCGATGGCCCAGAGCGCCAGCAGCTTGATGGGCAGCAATAGCGCCGTGGGCAGCGCAAACAAGGCCACCGCCGCCCAGGGTGGCAGGGAGCGTACCCAGCCCTCCACCCAGCGCAGGCCCGGCCAGCGGCCGATGCGCGCCAGCAGGCGCTGCAATGGCTCCCACCCCCATTCCTCGAACAGGATCAGCAGGGCGAGCAGGCCGCTGCCCAGGCCCGTGAGGGCCCGCAGGGGCCAGTGCAGCAGATGGCGCAGGATTTTTGGAATGATTTGGCCCGATGCGCTAGTGGATCATGCCTAGTGTGCTATTTAAAACATAGCAAGCTGGTGGAGAGCGAATCTGCCGCTCATACGCCGCGCGCCCGGTCGGCCTTGAACTGCGCGCGGAACTGGGCAAAAGTGCCGGCCTCCAGCGACTCGCGCACCTCGCGCATCAGGTTCAGGTAGTAGTGAAGGTTGTGCACGGTGGTGAGCATGGGGCCCAGCATCTCGCCGCAGCGGTCCAGGTGGTGCAGGTAGGCACGACTGAAGCCTTCGCGCCCGCCGTCGTCCCACGACACACCCGAGCTGCCTGCGCAGGCGTAGCAGGTGCAGCTGGTGTCCATGGGCTTGTGGTCGGCCTTGTGGCGGGCGTTGCGGATCTTCAGGTCGCCAAAACGCGTGAACATGGTGCCGTTGCGCGCGTTGCGGGTGGGCATCACACAGTCGAACATGTCCACGCCGTCGGCCACGCCCTGCACCAGGTCCTCGGGCGTGCCCACGCCCATCAGATAGCGCGGCTTGTGCGCGGGCAGGCGGTGGGGCGTGTGGGCCATGATGTCCAGCATCTCGTCCTTGGGCTCGCCCACGCTCACACCACCCACGGCGTAGCCGGGGAAGTCCATCTCGACCAGGCGCTCCAGAGACTCCTGGCGCAGGTTCTTGAACATGCCACCCTGCACGATGCCAAAGAGCGCGTTCGGGTTGTTCAGGCGGTGGAATTCGTCCTGGCTGCGTTTTGCCCAGCGCAGGCTCATTTCCATGCTCTTGCGCGCCTCGGCCTCGGTGGTCTTGTGGCCCTTGGTCTCGTACGGCGTGCACTCGTCGAGCTGCATCACGATGTCGGAGTTGAGCGTGGTCTGGATCTGCATGCTCACCTCGGGCGACATGAAGAGCTTGTCGCCGTTGACGGGGCTGGCAAAGGTCACGCCCTCTTCGGTGATCTTGCGCATGGCGCCCAGGCTCCAGACCTGGAAACCGCCGGAGTCGGTGAGGATGGGCTTGTCCCACTTTTCAAAGCCGTGCAGGCCGCCAAAGCTCTGCATCACGTCGAGGCCCGGGCGCATCCACAGGTGGAAGGTGTTGCCCAGGATGATTTGCGCGCCCATGTCGTGCAGGCTGCGCGGCATGACGCCCTTGACGGTGCCATAGGTGCCCACAGGCATGAAGATGGGGGTCTGCACCACGCCGTGGTTGAGCGTGAGCTGGCCACGGCGTGCGTGGCTGGAGGGGTCGGTTTTGAGGAGGTCGAACTGCAGCATGATGGGCCGCATTGTCCCAGACAGGCTGAAAGCGCCCTGCCTGACATGGCGCAAGGGCATAGGCTGGCGCTGGACGATGGCGTGGCTACACTGGTCTGCACTGACTCACTCAAGGAGAACACCATGCTCAAGATCCTCATCGCAGTGGATGGCTCTGAACTCTCCCTGGACGGTGTGCACCACGCGCTGACCCTGGTGCGCCAGGGCCTGCAGGCCACCATGGTGCTGGCCAATGTGCAGGAGCCCGCTACGCTGTACGAGCTGGTCACCACGCGCGACCCCGACCTGATCGCTGCCGCCAGCCTGGAGGCGGGCGAGCACCTGATGGCCCCGGCGCGCACGCTGCTCGACGCGGCTGGCGTAGCCTACGAGACCGATGTGGGGGTGGGCGACGTGGCGCATACGCTGGTGGACATGATCGAGCGCTCGGGCTGCGACATGGTGATCATCGGCGCCAAGGGCCAAGGGGCGATCACCAGCGCGCTGCTGGGCTCAGTCTCGCAGGAAGTGGCCCATAGCAGCCCGGTGCCGGTGACCATCGTCAAGCATGCCGAGGTGCTGGAGGATGCGGGCAGCGACGTGGCCGAGGACGCCGAGGTCTGAGGCCCTGAGGCGTTTCGGCCCCCCAAAACGACCAGGGCCGCTGTGCGCGACCCTGAGGGGGGATCGGGGTGAAAAGGCGTCGGGTTCAGGCCGCCTTGCGGAACGGCTCGGCCGCCGGGCGCTGCAGCTTGCCATGGGGCAGGGTGGCCAGGCGCGAGAACATGCGGCGCACATAGCCGCGCACCCACAGGCACTTGTTGAGTTCGTCCACCGGCAGCGGGCCCGACACCACCACGATGTCGTTGGCCACGTCCTGCGCCCCGGCAGCGCGCAGGCGGCGGCGCGTGTTGTTGGCCCACGACTGGATGCGCGTGGGGCTGCCATGCTGGTGCACCTCGCCCGTGTGTTTGTCGAACGCAATGGCCACGGTGTCGGTCTTGAGCTTGAAGCGGCGTTCACCCGTGACGGCGCTGGGCGCCTCGCGCATGTCATACAGGTAATAGCTGCCTGCCTTGAGCTGGTATTGCATGTCCATGGGTGTGTTCCTCTTTGTCGGCATTGTCGAGGGGCACGCTGCAGGCAATGGCAGGTAAAACGGTGGGAAAGGGGCTCTTTTTGAACGCCTCTCACTGGGGGCCACGCCGGTTTCTGTGCGCGTGCCATTGTGGCCGCGTGCCGGCGCCATCCAGAGAAACTTGAGGAGGATGTCGTAACGAGTTGTGAGCGCGGCATTTGGCCCGTCTGGCTCCAGGCTGCGCGCGGCATTTCTACCGGGGGAGGTGTACGCAACTGGCGCTGCCTAAGCCAGTGCAGCCAAGCAAGGGCCGCCCCGCCGCGCTGGTGGCGTCCCCCTTCCCGACTCGCGCAGCGAGCACAGAGAAGGGGTAAGCGGCGCAGCCGCTCAGGGGGATCTACCTGCTTAAAAATCCACCAGACTCAACCCCACGCTGAACACCGTGCGCTTGCGGTTGTAGTCGATCATGCTGTCGCCATAGCCGCTGAACAGCGAGGTGTGCAGGCGCAGGTTGCTCTTGCTGCCAAACAGGCCGGTACCCAGGGCCTGCAGCCACTCCACGCGCACCGAGCCCCGGTCGCTGCTGGCCAGCGTGTGGCGCACGGTGGCGCCCAGGGTGTTGTCCTTGTTCACGTTCCACAGCAGCGACAGCTCGCCCCGGCCGATGTAGTCGCTGATGCCCGGGTTGTCGTCGCTGCCCGCGCTTTCGGGAATGCGCTTCCAGATGCGGGCGTTCACGCTGAAGCGGTTGTCCAGCTCGATGCCGGTCATCAGGTACGCGCGGTTCCAGCTGCGCGACAGGGGTTTGCTCTGGCCGTTGGACTGGTGCACCAGGCCGATGCCGCTGTAGCGCCACTTCCAGCCAAACGGCAGTTGCGCCGTGGTGGGGTACACGTACATCAGCTCGGGCTCGTGGTCGGTGGCGCGGAAGGGGCGCGAGATCTCGGGCGTGAACAGCTGCCAGTACGACTGCTGTGTGTAGCCAAACCACAGCGAATCCTTGAGCGTGGGGTGGCCCTGGGTCAGCATGCCCTGGGCGATCTTGGTACGCACGGACAGCTGGATGCGGTTTTCAGTGCGGCGGTACGGCGTGGAGTCGGTGGCCGAGTTGCCGTCGGCATCCGACGTGGGCTGGCGGTTCACGCTGCTCGATGCCACCACCGACACCGTGATCGGGCGGTAGCCGCGGAAGCTGAACGTGCCGCAGTCGGTGCCCGTCTCCAGCTCCCAGAAGCGGGAGAGGTCGCTGTACTGCGGGTCGCGGCAGCCTTCAGTGCGCGCCACGTCGATGATGCGCGTGGCGGGCAGCGTGGCGTCCACCGGGGGTGGCACGGCCGACGAAGACGTTGCGCCGCTGGCGTTGGCTGATGCCGCTGGGGCTTGCCACGCCTGCCCACCCGCAGGAGCTGCCTGCGCCTGCTCGGCCGCCCAGGCATCAAAGCAGGCCAGGCGCGCCTGGTTGTCGCTGGACAGGGCGGTGCAGCGCCGCAGGGCGGCTTCGGTCCCCGCCGCTGCGCTAGTGGCTGGGGCTGATTGCGCCAGCGCCGCGCCGGCCGGGGCCAGGGCGGCCAGCAGCAGGGCCAGAGAGCGGTGCCGATGGGGCGCAGCGGGCACGTGCGTTATGGCGCTCATTGCCAGGCCGCCTGTTTGCGCAGCACAAACGGTGCCGACGGCGTGGTGGGGGTGGGGTGGGCGTTGTTCCATGTTCCGCGTATTTCCTTGCCGCAACTTCCATCGACCACCTGGCCTGTCCAGGTGGCGCTGATGTTGGTGCCGTTGATCGATTCTTCCAGGGTCAGGTCGCCGCCATCGACGTCACCACTGACCTGGGCCGTGGTGCCGCCGCGCACCACGGTGCCACGCACGCTCTGTGCCAGCTCGGGGTGCGGGCCCAGTTGCAGCGTGGCTGTGGTGGGCTGGTCCCCGGGCGCAGGGGCCTGCAGCTCGGCGCGCCACTGGCCCTGCAGGTGTTGGTGGTCCATGTCTGCCGCCGTCGGGCATGCCGCGGTGGATTGTGGGCCTTTTTGGCCGATGGCGCTTGTAGGACAAGCGCTGATAGCTATCAAAAGCGCAGCAATGCTCCAGGCGCTGCGGCCAGGGGGCAGGGCCGAGCATGGATGGGGATACGTGCTGAGGTGTTTTGCCATGGTGCGTGTGCGCTCTCAGGCGGTGGGCGCCGGGTTGGCGGCCGCAGCGGCGTTGGCCGCCGTGGTGGCCTGGGCTTTGGCTGCAAACTCGGCGCGCAGGGCCTTGAGCTTTTCGCGCGGGTCTTCGCGGGCGGTGGTCTTGTCCAGGCCCATTTCGGCGATGAAGCGGCTGGGCTGTGCGGCCACCATTTCGCGGCCCTTCTTGCGGCGCTTGGTCCAGCTCACGGCCAAGGTGCGCTGGGCGCGGGTGATGCCCACATACATCAGGCGGCGCTCTTCCTGCAGGCGCTGCAGCACGTCGTCGGTCACCTTCTGCTGGCGGCCTTCGTCGTCGTCCAGCTTGAAGGGCAGCATGCCTTCGGTCACGCCCACCAGCACCACATGCGGCCACTCCAGCCCCTTGCTGGCGTGCAGGGTCGAAAGCGTGACCATGTCCTGCTCCTGCTCGCGCTCGCTGATGGTGGAGAGCAGCGCAATGGTCTGCGAAACTTCCAGCAAGCTCTTGGTCTCCTTGGCCACCACGGCGCCTGCGGTGTCGTCAATCTGCCCGCCCGCGCGCTGGGCCATCCAGTCGCAGAACTCCATCACGTTGCTCCAGCGGGCGGCGGCCACCTTCTCGCTGTCTTCGTTGTCGTACAGGTGCTGCTCGTAGCCGATTTCCTTGAGCCATTCGTTCAGAAAGGCGCGGGCGTCTTCGGCGCCGACGGTGCGGCGGGCGCTGTACTCCAGGTAGTTGATGTAGCGGCCAAACTCATGCAGGCCATCCATGGCGCGCTTGGGCACGGCGGCCGGCAGCATGCCGTTGAACAGCGCACCGAACATGCTCTGCTTGTGCTGCGTGGCAAACGCGCCCAGGGCTGCCAGCGTGGTGTGGCCGATGCCGCGCTTGGGCGTGGTGATGGCGCGCAAAAACGCCGGGTCATCGTCGTTGTTGATCCACAGGCGAAACCAGGCGCACAGGTCCTTGATTTCCGCCCGGTCAAAAAAGCTGGTGCCGCCCGAGACCTTGTACGGAATGTTGGCCTTGCGCAGCGCCTTTTCAAACGGCTTGGCCTGGTGGTTGGCGCGGTACAGGATGGCAAAGCTCTTCCAGTCCGGCGGCGGGTTGCTGGCGGCGCGCAGGCTCTGGATGCGGGCCACGGCGCGCTCGGCTTCGTGCTCCTCGTTGTCGGCATCGACCACGCGCACGGGCTCGCCCTCGCCCAGCTCGCTGAACAGGGTTTTGGGGAAGAGCTTGGGGTTGGGCCCGATCACGTTGTTGGCCGCGCGCAGGATGGCGCTGGTGGAGCGGTAGTTCTGCTCCAGCTTGATGACTTTCAGCTGCGGAAAGTCGAGCGGCAGCTTTTTGAGGTTGTCCAGCGTCGCGCCGCGCCAGCCGTAGATGCTCTGGTCGTCGTCGCCCACGGCGGTAAAGCGTGCGTTGCTGCCCACCAAAAACTTCAGCAACTCGTACTGCGTGGCGTTGGTGTCCTGGTATTCGTCCACCAGCACATGGCCCAGCGCGGCCTGCCACTTGGCGCGCACTTCGGGGAAGTCGCGCAGCAGGCGCAGCGGCATGCCGATCAGGTCGTCAAAGTCCACGCTCTGGTAGGCCGCCAGGCGCTCTTCATAGCGCGCCATCAGCGTGGCGATGATGCGTTCGTTGTCGTCCGCCGCCTGGGCCAGCGCCTGCTCCGAGGTCAGGCCCATGTTCTTCCACTTGCTGATCACCCACTGCCACTGGCGCGCGGTGGCCATGTCGGTGGTGCCGCCTGAGGCTTCCTTCAGGATGCCCGTCACATCGTCGGCGTCCAGGATGCTGAACTGCGGCTTGAGGCCCAGCACATGGCCGTCCTCGCGCACCATGCGCACGCCCAGCGCGTGGAAGGTGCAGATCAGCACATCCTTGGCCCGTTTGCCAATCAGGTGCCCGGCGCGCTCGCGCATTTCCGACGCCGCCTTGTTCGTGAAGGTGATGGCTGCGATGCGCTTGGGGTCCATCCCTTTTTCGATCATGTGGGCGATCTTCATGGTGATCACCCGCGTCTTGCCCGAGCCAGCCCCTGCCAGGACGAGGCAGGCCCCGTCGGTGTAGTGAACGGCCTGGAGCTGGGCGAGATTGAGACCGGCAGACATGGAGGAAAAGGAACGTGCAGAAAGGGCGAAGGGGGAACCGGACAGGCGCGGGGCGGTGTGCGCCACGGGCGTGGGGTGCACGCCGAGGGGACGTGCAGCGCAAGGGCGCAATGATACCGGCGTACCCCCTGGCATGCCCTGGTCGCCCACGCGCGACCGGTGCCTGACGGTCGGCTGACAGGAGCGCCCTGCAGCCCATTTGGCAGGCCCTGTGCTCCGGGAAACCCCGCTAGGGGCTTTGTTTTCACAAATTGATACTGGTTGGTGAGTCCCTCCCCCCGGGAGGGGAGTGTTGCGAACCGAGCACCGCCATGAACCCTGTGACCCCGCCTTCCATCGCTTTGACCGCCGCCGCGCCCCGGGCGGTCCACGATCGGTTGCCCCTGCCTGCTTGGGCCGCATGCGCCGCCCTGGCGGCTGCCGGCGTGCTGGTGGGCGCGGCGTTGCTGCCACGGGCGGCGCATGCGCAGGTGGGGGGCAACGCCCCCGCGCGCATCGGCGTGGTGGGGCCTTTCACCGGACCGTCGGCCGACTTTGGCGTGCCCATGCTCAATGGCATCAAGCTGGCGGTGGATGAGATCAATGCCGTGGGCGGCTACCTGGGCCGCCCGCTGGAGCTGGTCATCAAGGACGACAGGGCCGACCCCGACCAGGGCCGCAAGGTGTCGCAGGAACTGCTGGCCGAGAAGGTTGTCGCCACCATCGGCTTTTGCAACACCGGCGTTGCGCTCAAGGCCATCGACCTGTTCCAGGACGCCAAAAGCCCGCTCATCGTGCCCTGCGCCACGGGCACGGCCGTGACGGCCAGATACCCTGCGCCCGACAGCTACATCTTCCGCGTGCAAGGGCGCGACGCGATCCAGGCGCCCTTCCTGGTGGACGACATCGTCAAACGCGGCTGGGACAAGGTCGCCATTTTTGCCGACAAGACCGGCTACGGCGAGGGCGGCTACAACGACGTGGTGGCCGCCTTGGCGACCAAGAACCTCAAGCCAGTGTATGCTGGGCGCTTTGATCTGGGCGTCAAAGACCTTACGGCCGAGCTCACGGCCGCCCGCGCTGCGGGGGCCAACGTGATCCTCAGCTACACCGTGGGCCAGGAAAATGCGGTGATCGCCAACGGCAAGAAAGCGCTGAACTGGAAGGTGCCGCAGGTGGGGCCATGGACGCTGTCCTTTCCGTTCTTTCTGGAAGGCGCCAAGGACGCTGCCGAGGGCGCGCTCGTGGTGCAGACCTTCATTGCTGAACCCAGCAACGAGCGCCGGGCATCGTTCCTGTCGGGCTACACCCGCAAGTACCAAGGCAAGGTGGCCGTGCCCATGGCGGCGGCCAACGCTTACGACGCCACCTACCTGCTGATGTATTCGTTTCTCGGTATCCGCGACGGCAACCTGAACGGCAAGGCCATCAAGGAGTCGCTGGAGGGCAAGATGAAGACCTACTACGGCGTGGTCACCACCTACGACAAGCCCTTCAGCGCGCAGGACAAGGACGCGATCACGCGCAACATGCTGGTCATGGGCGTGGTCAAGAACGGTACGATCACCTTTGCCTACCCCGAGGATGCCAAGCGCAACCTCATCGTGCAGCGCAAGCAATAACGAAAAACGGGTGCCTGCGCTCGCCACCCGCGAGCCCACCCACCTGACTTTGCGCTGACCACCTAGTGGGCTGCAGGCCCTGGCCGCAGGCGCAACAAGGACAATCGGGCCGTGCTGTCCGTCCTGCTCATCACCTTTCCCTTCTTTGCGCTTGTGCTCTGCGGCTACCTTGCCGCACGGCGCGGCGTGCTGCCGCAGCCGGCCATCCCGGGGCTCAACGCCTTCGTGCTGTACTTTGCGCTGCCGTGCATGTTGTACCGCTTTGGCGCCAGCACACCCATCCACCAACTGCTGGACCCGGCCGTGGCAGGCGTGTATGTGCTGTGTGCGCTCATGATGGTGGGGGCCACGGTGGCGCTCACGCGCAACGCGCGCATCGGCTGGAACGATGCCGCCTTTGGGGCGCTTGTTGCGGCCTTCCCCAACACCGGCTTCATGGGCGTGCCGCTGCTGGTGGCGCTGCTGGGCGCGCAGAGTGCGGGCCCGGCCATCGTCACCATCGTGGTGGACATGGTCATCACCAGCTCGCTGTGCATCGCGCTGTCGCGCCTGGACGGTGCAGGCACCCACGGCGTGGGCGTGGCGCTGAAGAACGCCTTCAGGGGCATGGCCACCAATCCCATGCCCTGGTCGATTGCACTGGGGGCGCTGGCCTCGGCCCTGCAGTTCAAGTTGCCCGGCCCGGTGGACAAGACCATCGCCATGCTGGCCGACGCGGCCTCGCCGGTCGCGCTGTTCACCATCGGCGCGGTGCTGGCCCGTTCGCAGATGAACCAGCACGAACAGGTGCCCGCGCGCGACTACGTGCCGGTGGCGCTGGCCAAGCTGCTGGTGCACCCGTTGCTGGTGTGGGGCGCAGGCACCGCGGCCATGGCGCTGGGGGTGCCGCTCACGCCGTTTGCACTCACGGTGATGGTGCTGCTGGCGGCGTTGCCCAGCGCCAGCAACGTGTCGCTGTTGGCCGAGAAGTTTGGCGCCAACAACGGGCGTGTGGCGCGCATCATCCTGGTGTCCACCGCGCTGGCGTTTCTCAGCTTTTCGGCCGCTGTCGCGCTGTTGACCTGATCGGAGTTGCGACAGCGGCGGTGATTCGCATACCGTGCAGCATCAAAAATCATAGCTGCTGGCGCTTGATAGGTAAGCGCTGGAGCCCAATTTGGCTCAGTTTTTTGTCCCGGGCTCGCGCGCCGGCCACGTCCGGGCCGTGCAGCAGGGCCGCCGCCGGGGCCCTGCGTGGCGTTGCTTTCGCGCGATGGCTGCCTTGAGAAAACGATACGAAAAAACATTCGACACGGCATGCTTTTTGCGCCGACGATGTCACGTGGTCAATCCATGCCCACGAACGGACAACAACAGGAGATTCACTATGAGGAAGAGGAATATCGCGCTGTGGGCGCTTACGCCCGTGGCCGTTGCGCTGGTGCTGTCGGGCTGCGGCAGCGGCTCGGACAACGATCTGGCCGTGGACAACAATGCCCAGAGCTGCTCGGTGGTGTCCAGCTCTGGCTCGGCTGTGGTGGTGGGCTCTGGCGTCGCGGGCGACCCGGCCGCGCCCGAGGCGGCATCGGGCTACCGCCTGGGCTACAAGGCCAAGCAATCGAGCAAGTACATGGTGGTGGCCAACACCCCGCTAGTGTGGTGTCTCAAAAGTAATTTGAATTATTTTTGAGATTGCAGGTCAGA